>Ga0247820_10000139_pt1 | contig 36103 bp, 32 predicted proteins | sample 13C_Glucose_Day1_2_FD_192480 | JGI IMG/M metagenome (GOLD analysis project Ga0247820, IMG submission 192480) | Soil microbial communities from agricultural site in Penn Yan, New York, United States - 13C_Glucose_Day14 | ecosystem: Environmental > Terrestrial > Soil > Agricultural land | place...
GTCGTATCGAGGGTCATGGGCGAACCTCCCGGGGCAAGATGCGGGGTGGGTCGGGCACGATTTTCAGCATGGTTCAGCACTCCTGTACCGTCATGGGAAAACTGCCTGAATCCGCTTGCACTCGAATAGGTGGCAGCTATACGCAGGTGTGCAAGACCGAGGGTACAGGAACTCGGCAGGCCCAAGGGCCTCCCACGCATAGCCGCCATTGGAGGGCCCGAACCGCAGACTGCCGGCAAGGCCCAAAAGCGCTTTCGCGTTGTACCTGTACGGGCTTGCACACCCGGTCGTTGAATCAGCAACGACAGGCCGAGACTAAGGAATGCGACTGGCCAGAACAACAGCTGAAAGGCCGGAAAAGCATGCTTGGGAAACGTCCTACGTGAAATAGGGAAAGTCTTAGTAATCCGCTTGAAACAACCGTCCTGGCCTCATCGCGGGGCAAGCCCGCTCCCACGCATCTCCTCCAACTTGCCCTGCTACTTGCCCTGAAAGTCAGGACAATTTCTTATTTTTCTGTACACGAAACATCTACTAAAGGTTTATATTCCGCCCGCCGAAACAGAAAAGGTAGCAAGTGGCCACCACTTAATCGAAGCGGCCATGTGCACCCTTCACTCTCACGGATGGGCGTCACCATGAAAATAAAAAACAAACTGATCCTGGCCTTCGTACTGGTGGCCTTCATCCCGGTGGCCCTGGTCGGCGGGATCTCGGTGCTGAACATCCGCAGCGAGGCGGTCGACCAGTTCCTCGACGGCAGCACCCGGGAAATCCGCCAGATCGACGGCAACATGCGCCAGTTTTTCGATGGCACCTTGCAGAACGTCGATCAAATGGCGAAGGATCCTGTATACACCTCGGTTACCTCACTCAAGGACTACACCGGCGCCGACGCCGCCAACCAGCCGATGCCCGAGGCCGCGCAGCGGGTGATCGACGCCTTCGCCCGCTACGGCACCACCCACCCGGCGGCAGCGATCCTGTCCATCGGCCTCGAGGACGGCAGCTACGCCAAATGGCCGGACGACCCGCAGCTGGCCAAGTACGACCCGCGCACCCGCCCCTGGTACAAGGCCGCCATGGCCAGCCCGGACAAGACCGTGCGCACCGCCGCCTATTACTACGACAAGGATGACGTGGCCCTGGTCGGTACCGCCCGGGCGCTGCTCGACGAGGCCGGCAAGGCCAAGGGCGTGTTCGTGGTCAGCGTGTCGCTGAAGAACCTCACCGAGCTGGTCAAGAGCATCAAGCTGGGCGACAGCGGCTACGTGATGCTGATCGAGGACGGCACCGTGCTGGTCGACCCGCGCAACGCCTCCCACGGCTTCAAGCAGCTCAAGGACCTCGGCGCGCCCTACGCGCAACTGGCCGCCACTTCCCAGGGTTCCACCGAGGTGGTGATCGACGGCGTGCGCTACATGGCCAACGTGTGGACCTCTCCGGGCCTGGGCTGGCGCTTCGTCGGCCTGATCGAGTACGACGAGGTGATGGCCGCGGCCACACGCATGACCTATGTCACTGCGTTGATCGTGGTGGTGCTGGCCCTGGTCTTCGCCCTGGTGGCCGCGGCGTTCTCGCGGGTGATCGTCAAGCCGATCGGTCAGGTCAGCATCGGCCTGCAGTCGATCGCCGAGGGTGAAGGCGACCTGCGCCGCGACCTGCAGGTCCAGGGCAAGGATGAAACCGCCGAACTGGCCGGCTGGTTCAACAAGTTCCTCGCCGCCATCCGCCAGCTGATCCAGCGCATTGGCGCGGCCTCGACCAACCTGCATGAAGCCTCGCGCAGCAACAGCGAGATGGCCGGCAACATGAACGAGGCCGCCGGGCGCCAGCGCGAGGCGGTGGAGCTGGTGTCCACCGCGTTCAACGAGATGGTCGCCACCGCCAACGAAGTGGCGCGCTCGTGCAGCAGCGCCGCCGACGCCGCCGAGCACGGCCACCGCCGGGTGGCCGAGGGCAAGCAGCAGATCGAGGCGACCACCGACAACGTCAATCGCCTGGGTCGGCGCCTGAGCGAATCGTCCCAGGCCATGGTCGAGCTGGAGGAAGGCAGCCGCAGTATCAACCAGATCCTCGGCACCATCCGCGCCATCGCCGAGCAGACCAACCTGCTGGCGCTCAACGCCGCCATCGAGGCGGCCCGGGCCGGCGACCAGGGCCGTGGCTTTGCGGTGGTGGCGGACGAGGTGCGGGCGCTGGCCAAGCGCACCGCCGACTCCACCGGCGAGATCGACCAGTTGCTCAACACCCTCGGCGGCAAGACCCAGGAGGTCTCGCAGAAGATGGAAAGCTGCCTGGACCTGTCGCGCGCCAGCGTGTCGTCGATCGAAAGCGCGCGGGACAGTTTCGAGGGCATCCAGCTCTCGGTAAACGAGATCCGCGACCAGAACCTGCAGATCTCCGCCGCCGCCGAGGAGCAGCACAGCGTGGCCGAGGAGATCAACCGGCATATCCAGCAGATCTACGACGAGGCACGGCTGGTAGAGGGGCTGGCCAGCTCCGCCCAGGCCGACTCCGGCAGGTTGGCGCAGTTGTCGGATGAGCTGAACGGGCTGGTGGGACGCTTCAAGTCGTGACCTTTGGCTTGAGCCTTTACGCGGCCCCTGTAGGAGCGGCCTTGTGCCGCGAAAGGGCCGCAAAGCGGCCCCGGCAATCTGTGCATCAACGCTGAAATCCCGGGGCTGCTCCGCAGCCCTTTCGCGGCACAAGGCCGCTCCTACCAGGACTTGCGTATGGCTCGGCTACAGTGAACTCGACGCCACCCTCGAGAGCACCATGCCCAACCACAGCCCCATCCCCCGCAGCGTCTGGGCTTTAGGCTTCGTCTCGCTGCTGATGGACATCTCCTCGGAGATGATCCACGCCCTGCTCCCGCTGTACATGGTCACCGTGCTCGGCACCTCGGTGCTGGCCGTGGGCCTGATCGAAGGCATCGCCGAGGCGACGGCGGCGATCACCAAGGTGTTCTCCGGCGCCCTCAGCGACCGCTTGGGCAAGCGCAAGCTGCTGACGGTGATCGGCTACGGCCTGGCCGCCGTGACCAAGCCGGTGTTCCCGCTGGCCCCCGGGCTGGAATGGCTGACCGCGGCACGTTTCGTCGACCGTGTCGGCAAGGGCATCCGCGGCGCGCCTAGGGATGCGCTGATCGCCGATGTCACCCCCGCCGAGCTTCGCGGCGCGGCCTTCGGCCTGCGCCAGGCGCTGGATACGGTCGGGGCGTTTCTCGGGCCATTGCTGGCAATCCTGTTGATGTGGCTGACCGCCAGCGACTTCCAGACGGTGTTCTGGGTGGCGGTGATTCCGGCATTCATGGCGCTTTATGTGCTGGTTGCCTTTGTCCGCGAACCCGACAAACCTGCAGCAGTCGGCACAGTGGCTACACCTCTGGCACTTCGCGAACTGGCCCGGCTGGGCAACGGTTACTGGCGCCTGGTCATCCTGGCCACGCTGTTCACCCTGGCGCGCTTCAGCGAAGCGTTTCTGCTGCTGCGCGGCCAGGCGCTTGGCCTTGCCGCCTTGTGGGCGCCAGCGGTGCTGGTATTGATGTCGCTGGCGTATTCACTGTCGGCCTATCCTGCCGGGGCACTCTCCGACAAGGTCGGGCGACGGGGTGTGTTGATGATCGGGCTGGCCCTCCTGGTGCTGGCCGATCTGCTGCTGGCCTGGTTGCCGGGCCTGTCCGGCCTGGCACTGGGCGTGATCCTGTGGGGGCTGCACATGGGGTTTACCCAAGGCGTGTTCAGCGCTTTGATCGCCGACAGTGCACCCGAGGATCTGCGGGGGACCGCATTCGGCGTGTTCAATCTGGTGACGGGGGTGGCGTTGCTGGTGGCCAGTGTGCTGGCCGGAGGGCTGTGGGACTGGGTGGGGTATCAGGCGACGTTCATGGCGGGGGGCGTGTTCGCCGCTACCACAATGGCAGGTTTGTGGTTCATGGCTGATCGTGGGAGCGGGCTTGCCCCGCGATGAGGCCGGCAGGAACAACTTCATTGCCTGACCTGACGCCATCGCGGGGCAAGCCCGCTCCTACAGGGTCATGGCTGCCGGCTGCTGCTCCAGCAACGACCATCCCCCCTGCCCGTCCACCTCCAGGCGATGGGAGTGGAACCCCGCCAAGGTACTGCGGTGCCCGACACTGACCAGCAGCGTCGCCGGCAGCTCCGCACGCAGCAGCGAATACAGCGCATGCTCCAGCCCTTCATCCATCGCCGAGGTGGACTCGTCAAGGAACACCACCTGCGGCCGGTTGAACAGCACCCGGGAGAACGCCAGGCGCTGCTGTTCGCCCAGCGACAGAATCCGCGACCAGTCGCGCTGCTCGTCCAGCCGTTCGGCCAGATGCGCGAGATTGACCTGGCGCAGGGCCTGCTGCATGCGCGCATCGTCGCCGGCCGCGCCCTGTGCCGGATAGGCGATGGCAGTGCGCAGGTCGCCCAGTGGCAGGTACGGGCGCTGCGAAAGGAACAGTGCCTGCGTCCCCAACGGTCGCCTGACCTCGCCCTCGGCATAAGGCCACAGGCCCGCCAGGGCGCGCAGCAAGGTGGTCTTGCCGCTGCCCGAAGGTCCTTTGATCAGTAGCGCCTGACCGCTATGCAGGCTTAGATCGAGATCAGCGATCAACGCATGGCCATCGGGGCGTCGCACCTGCAAGCCATGAATCCCCAATCCATGAGCCTGATCCACGGTGGCCACGCGCGGCAAGGCGCTGGCCTGCTGGTTGGCATCGAGAAAGCCTGTCAGACGATCGAGGGTGGCTCGGTACTGGGCGAAGGTGTCGTAGGACTCCCGGAAGAACGACAGCGAATCCTGCACCTGGCCAAACGCCTGGGCGGTCTGCATCACATCGCCGAGCTTGATCGCGCCGCTGAAGAAGCGCGGCGCCTGGAGGATGAACGGGAACACCACCGCCACCTGGCTGACGCCCAGGTTGAAGCCGCTGAACTTGAGGTTTCGAAACACCAGCGCCCAGGCGTTGCCGATCAGCGCGAAGAAGCGCCCGAGCAAGGTGCCCCGCTCCACCTGCGCGCCCTGGTAGAAGGCGATGTTCTCGGCGTTCTCGCGCAGGCGCATCAAGGCGTAGCGGAAGTTGGCGGTGAGTTTCTCGTTGAGGAAGTTCAGGCGGATCAGCGGCTGGCCGAGGCGGAAGGCGATCCAGGTGGCGACCAGCACATAGACATACACGGCGAACACCATCGCCCGGGGGACTTCGACGCCGGCCACTTCAAGCGGCGCCGACAGGCCCCAGAGAATGCCGGTAAAGGCCACCAGCGACACCAGCGCGCTGACCGCCCCCAGCGCCAGCGACACGGAGCCGCTGACGAAGGCGTTCACATCCAGTTCGATACGCTGGTCGGGGTTGTCCACCGGCTCGGCAAGGAACTGCCCACGGTAGTAGGCATCGCCGTGCATCCAGTCGGCGGTCAGGCGCTCGGTGAGCCACACCCGCCAGCGGATGTTGAACGCCTGGGTGACGTAGAAGGCGAACAGCGAGCGCAGTACATGGATGGTCGCCAGCACCGCGAACACCCCGAGCAGGTACCAGAACGCGGTCTGGTCCAGTGCCTGCAGGGCGCTGTAGAAGCCGTTGTACCAGAACGAGAACAGCACGTTCAGGCGCACCGCGAACAGCGTCAGGACCAGCAGCAGCGCAAAAGCCAACAAGGGCCGCCAACTGCGGCGCAAGCTGAAATAAGGTCCGGCCAGTTGCCAGAACTGAGCCCCCCAGCGGGTGTAGCGCACAGCCAGCAAGGCGGTAATGGTGAAGCAGACAAGGGTGACCAACGAGGCGATTGCCAGCCAGCTCAGGCTCTCTTGCAGGGCCTGGTGCCAGTTCATGTCCATGGTGCGCGTCCGTAGAGGCTATTTTTGCGAGCGTAGCACCGGACCTGCATTAACCCTGCAAACATGACGGACATTTCATCTTGAATCTGTTCCGGCCCATCGCGGGGCAAGTCGCATCGGCGCACCGCCGCTCCCACAAAAACGCCAAGCGGGGTTCGTGGGAGCGGGCTTGCCCCGCGATGGGCCGGAACAGGCTAAATCACCGCCTGGCCCAATGCCTCCCTGACCTTCTGATCCAATCCCTCTCCTGCGTGGGCCTCGGTCCACTCCTGCAACTGCCGACGCATCGCCGGCGTCCAGAAGCTCTGCAGATGCTGCCTCACCCCCTGCACCGCCTTGGCATGATCCGGCTCGCTGTCGAAGTAATGGGCGATCTGGTTGGCCATCTTCACCAGATTGTCACTGCTCATCGGCGCACCTCCGCCGCTTCCGCTTGCCGGCGCTCCTTGAGCAACCTGCGCTGCTCGTCACTGAAGCGCTGGTAGCGTTTCTGCCACTCCGACGGCTGGAACACCTTCGCCACCTCCACCGCAGTGACCTTGTATTCCGGGCAGTTGGTGGCCCAGTCGGAGTTGTCGGTGGTGATCACGTTGGCGCCGGACTCGGGGAAATGGAAGGTGGTGTACACCACCCCCGGCGCCACCCGACCGCTGACCCTGGCACGCAGCACGCTCTGCCCGGAGCGGCTGCCTATACCCACCCAGTCGCCGTCGCTGATACCCCGACTCTCGGCATCGCTGGGGTGGATCTCCAGGCGGTCCTCGTCGTGCCAGGCGACGTTGTCGGTGCGCCGGGTCTGCGCGCCGACGTTGTACTGGCTGAGGATGCGCCCGGTGGTCAGCAGTAGCGGGTAGCGGCTGTTGACCTTCTCGTCGGTGGGCACGTAGCCGGTGAGCATGAAGCGCCCCTTGCCGCGCACGAACTGGTCGATGTGCATGGTCGGCGTGCCGTCGGGCGCGGCGTCGTTGCACGGCCATTGCAGGCTGCCGTGGCGGTCGAGTTCGGCATAGCTGACCCGGCGGAAGGTCGGGGTCAGGCGGGCGATCTCGTCCATGATCTCGGAGGGATGACGGTATTGCATGGGGTTACCCAAGGCACCGGCCAGGGCCACGGTGGCCTCCCAGTCGGCCTTGCCGGCCAGCGGCTCCATCACCTTGCGCACCCGCGAGATGCGCCGCTCGGCGTTGGTGAAGGTGCCGTCCTTCTCCAGGAACGAGCTGCCTGGCAGGAACACATGGGCGAACTTGGCGGTCTCGTTGAGGAAGATGTCCTGCACCACCACGCACTCCATCGCCAGCAGCGCGGCCGTGACATGCTGGGTGTTGGGGTCGCTCTGGGCGATGTCCTCGCCCTGGCAGTACAGCGCCTTGAAGCTGCCGTCCAGCGCGGCCTCGAACATGTTGGGAATGCGCAGCCCCGGATCAGGTTGCAAGGTCACGCCCCAGGCCTGCTCGAACTCGGCGCGCACACTTTCGTTGGAGATATGCCGGTAGCCGGGCAGCTCGTGAGGGAACGAGCCCATGTCGCATGAGCCCTGCACGTTGTTCTGCCCGCGCAGCGGGTTCACCCCAACCCCTTCGCGGCCGATGTTGCCAGTGGCCATGGCCAGGTTGGCGATGCCCATCACCGCGGTGCTGCCCTGGCTGTGCTCGGTCACGCCCAGGCCGTAGTAGATTGCCGCGTTGCCGCCGGTGGCGTAGAGCCGGGCGGCGGCGCGGATCTGCTCGGCGGGCACGCCGCACACCGGGCCGAGCACTTCAGGGGCGTTGTCGGGCTGGGCGACAAAATCGCGCCAGCGGGCAAAGTCCTCGGTCTCGCAGCGGGCGTCGATGAAGTGCTGGGCCAGCAGGCCTTCGGTGACAATCACATGGGCCAGGGCGTTGAGCATGGCCACGTTGGTGCCCGGTCGCAGTTGCAGGTGCAGCTCGGCGCGGGCGTGGGGCGAATCGACCAGGTCGATGCGGCGCGGGTCGATGACGATCAGCCGGGCGCCCTGGCGCAGGCGACGCTTGAGCTGTGAGCCGAACACCGGGTGCGCGTCGGTGGGATTGGCACCGATCACCAGCACCACGTCGGCCTGCATCACCGAGTCGAAGCTCTGGGTGCCGGCGGACTCGCCCAGGGTCTGCTTCAGGCCGTAGCCGGTCGGCGAATGGCAGACCCGCGCGCAGGTGTCGACGTTGTTGTTGCCGAAGGCCGTGCGCACCAGCTTCTGTACCAGGTACGCCTCTTCGTTGGTGCAGCGGCTGGAGGTGATGCCACCGATGGAATCGCGCCCGTACTTGAGCTGGATCCGCCGGAACTCGCTGGCGGCATAGGTCACCGCCTCGTCCCAGCTGACCTCCTGCCACGGGTCTTCCAGGCGCTTGCGGATCATCGGTTTGGTGATGCGGTCCGGGTGGGTCGCGTAGCCCCAGGCGAAACGCCCCTTGACGCAGGCATGGCCATGGTTGGCGCCGCCGTTCTTGTCCGGGACCATGCGCACCAGTTGCTCGCCCTTCATCTCGGCGCGGAACGAGCAACCCACGCCACAGTAGGCACAGGTGGTGATCACCGCCCGCTCGGGCTGGCCCAGCTGAACCAGGCTCTTCTCGCTCAGGGTGGCGGTCGGGCAGGCCTGCACGCAGGCGCCGCAGGACACGCATTCGGAACTGAGGAAATCGTCGCCGCCGGCCGCCGCCACCCGCGAGTCGAAGCCACGCCCGATGATGGTCAGGGCGAAGGTGCCCTGGATCTCCTCACAGGCCCGCACGCAGCGGTTGCAGACGATACACTTGCTCGGCTCGTAGTCGAAGTACGGGTTGGACACGTCCTTCTGTTCGCTCAGGTGATTGGCGCCGTCATAGCCGTAGCGCACCTCGCGCAGGCCGACCTGGCCGGCGACGGTCTGCAGCTCACAGTTGCCGTTGGCCGAGCAGGTCAGGCAGTCCAGCGGGTGGTCGGAGATGTACAGCTCCATCACGTTGCGCCGCAGGTCGGCCAGGCGCGGTGTCTGGGTGCGCACCACCATGCCTTCGCTGACCGGCGTGGTGCACGAGGCCGGGTAGCCGCGCATGCCGTCGATCTCGACCATGCACATACGGCACGAGCCGAAGGCCTCGAGGCTGTCGGTGGCGCACAGTTTGGGAATGCTGGTGCCGAGCAAGGCGGCGGCGCGCATCACCGAGGTGCCGCCGGGCACGCTGATCGAACGGCCATCGATGACCAGGCTGACCTGCACGTCGTTGACCCGCTCCGGGGTGCCCAGGTCGATATCGCTGCGGGGGTCGAAGTAGTTGATCATTGCGCGGCCTCCAGGCCGAAATCGGCGGGGAAGTGCTTGAGCGCGCTGACCACGGGGTACGGGGTCATCCCGCCCATGGCGCACAGCGAGCCGTATTGCATCGTGTCGCACAGGTCGCGCAGCAGGCCGGCCTGGCTCGCGCGGTAGGCCGGGTCGGTACTCGCGATCAAGCGGTCGACCACCTCCACGCCACGGGTCGAGCCGATCCGGCACGGCGTGCACTTGCCACAGGATTCCTCGGCGCAGAACTGCAGGGCGAAGCGGGCCATGCCCGCCATGTTCAGGGTGTCGTCGGCCAGCACCACGCCACCGTGGCCGAGCATCGCGCCCAGGGCGGCGAAAGCCTCATAGTCCAACGGGGTGTCGAACTGTGCGGGCGGCACCCAGGCGCCCAGCGGGCCGCCGACCTGCGCCGCCTTGATCGGCCGGCCACTGGCGGTGCCGCCGCCGTAGCCTTCCACCAGCTCGCGCAGGGTCAGGCCGAAGGCGCGCTCCACCAAGCCGCCATGGCGGACATTGCCGGCCAGCTGGAACGGCAAGGTACCCGTCGAGCGGCCCATGCCGAAGTCGCGGTAGAACGCCGCGCCCCTGGCCAGGATGATCGGCACCGAGGCCAGGGTAAGCACGTTGTGCACCAGGGTCGGCTGGCCGAACAGGCCCTCGAGCGCCGGCAGCGGCGGCTTGGCCCGGACGATGCCGCGCTTGCCCTCGAGGGACTCGAGCAGCGCGGTTTCCTCGCCGCAGATGTACGCCCCGGCCCCCACCCGCACCTCGAGGTGGAAGGCCACGCCGTTGCCGGCGACATCCAGATAGCCGGCCTCGCGGGCCAGCAGGATGGCCTCGTTCAGCGTACGCACGGCATCCGGGTATTCCGAGCGCACATAGATGTAGCCCATGCTCGCCCCCACGGCGAGGCCGGCGATGATCATGCCCTCGATCAGCAGGAACGGATCGCCCTCCATCAGCATGCGGTCGGCGAAGGTGCCGGAGTCGCCTTCGTCGGCGTTGCACACCACGTACTTCTGCCCGGCCATTGCCTGGCGCACGGTACGCCACTTGATGCCCGCGGGGAACGCCGCGCCGCCCCTGCCCCGCAACCCGGAGTCGAGCACCGCGGCGACCACTTCGTCACCGTCCAGCAGGGTGGCCTGGCGCAGGCCTTCAAAGCCGCCGTTGGCGTGATAGTCGTCCAGCGACAGCGGCCGGGTGATGCCGGCGCGGGCGAACAGCAGGCGTTGCTGGGACTTCAGGTAGGGAATCGCTTCGACCGGCCCCAACGCCAGGGCATGGCTACCGGGGTCGCCCGCCAGGGCGTCGAGCAGGCCGGGCACATCCTCGGGGGTGACCGGCCCGAAGCCCAGGCGGCCTTGGGCGGTATCCAGCTCCACCAGCGGCTCCAGCCAGTACAGGCCACGGGAGCTGGTGCGGTTGATATCCAGCGTTAAGCGCCGCTGCGCGGCTTCGCGGGTCAACGCCTCGGCCACCTGGTCGGCACCGACGGCGCAGGCCAGCGAATCGCAGGGGATGCACAGGTTCAGCATGCCTTCACCTCCTCGCGGCAAGCGGCCACCAACGCCTGCAGGCGTTCGGGGGTGACGCGGGCGTGGAGCCGGCCATCGAGTTCCAGGGCCGGCGAGCAGGCGCAGGCGCCCAGGCAATACACCGGGCGCAGGTCGAGCGCGCCATCCTCGGTGCGACCGTGGTCGTCCAACCCAAGCTGCTCACGCAACTGCGCGGCCAGCGCCTCGGCGCCGCGGCTCTGACAGGACTCGGCGCGGCACAGACGCAGGGTATGGCGGGCCGCTGGCGTGGTACGGAAATCGTGATAGAAGCTGATCACCCCGCGCACCTCGGCCTGGCTGAGGTTGAGGGCATGGGCGATCTCGGCGACGGCGCTGTCGGGAATGTAGCCGGCGCCGGCCTGGATGGCGTGGAGGATCGGCAACAGGGCGCCGGGAGTGTCCTGCTCACGGGCCAGGACGCGTTGGATCAGGGGCAGGTGGTTCAAGTCATCAGGCATACAGCAGACCTCGGCATCCCGGGGCGGCCCGTTGGCGGGCGGCGGTCCGGCGGTGTTCAGCTGCGGTGCGGGCCAGGTCACGGTGGCGGCAGGCCGGGCACCCTCGTTGTCCCTGGCCGGGCGTCTTGCTGCGCTCGGTCCACGGGCATCCTCAGAGCATGGCAGTTATTGCGCGAGGGGGTTGTGCGCGGGCGACCCGGCGCGTCCTGAAACCGACCACCGGAGGATGAGGAATGGCCTGTGTAGGAGCGGCCTTGTGCCGCGAAAGGGGCGCGGAGCGGCCCCAGGATTTCAGCATTGATGCAACGATCGCCGGGGCCGCTTTGCGGCCCTTTCGCGGCACAAGGCCGCTCCTACAAGGAGAGCGCTGCCGGTCAGTCCAGCACTACATGGGGCAGGAAGCGCGAGCTGTCCTTGGTGATCAGCGAGTCGTCTTCACGAATGCCGATCCCCGAGGCCAGGTCGCCGATCACCCAGGAGCCGATCAGGGTGTAGCTGTCGCCGAACTTCGGCAACGGCGCGAAGCCCTGGAGGATGTACGGCGCATCGTCGTAGGGACCGTCCTCGAACACCCGCTGGTCGTCGTCGGTGCGAATATCCACGTTGGCGCCCTCGCGGGAGAAGTACGGCTTGCGCACCCAGCCCTTGGGCACCGGGCGCCGAGGGTCTTCGTCGAGGAACGCCGGCAGCAGGTTCGGGTGCCCTTCGTGCCACTCCCACAGCAGCGGCAGGATGCCCTTGTTGGAGATCAGCGACTTCCAGGCCGGTTCCACGAACTGGGTATCGCAGCCGGCGATGGCCTGGCCGAAGTCCTCGTGGAAGATATGCTCCCAGGCATGCAGCTTGAACAGGCGCGGAATCGGCCGGCCTTCGAGGTCGACGAAACGCCCCTCGCCGGTCAAGCCGATGTCCTCCACATCGATGTGCCGGGTACTGATACCCACGTGCCCGGCCATCTTGCGCAGAAAATCCGTGGTGCCACGGTCTTCGACCGAGCCGGCAATGGCCGAGAAGTAGAACGGGCTTTCGCGCTCGAAGGCGCCAAAGGCCCGCACCAGGTCCTCGGCCAGGGTGTTGAACTGGCTGGCATGGGCCGGCAGCACGCCGCGCTCGATCTGCTGCTCCAGCCAGATCAGCTGGAACGCCGCCGCCTCGTACAGCGAGGTCGGCGTGTCGTAGTTGGCCTCGATCAGCTTGGCCGGGCCGTGGCCGTCGTAGCTGAAGTCGAAGCGCCCGTAGAGGTGCGGATGCCCCTCTTTCCACGAACGGCGCACCAGGTCGAAGAACGCCGGCGGGATCGCCAGGCGGGTCATCAACGCCTCGCTGTCGACGATGCGCTCGACCGCATCCAGGCACATGGCGTGCAGTTCCTGCGTGGGCGCCTCCAGGTCACGGCTGACCTGGGCCTCGCTGAACTGGTAGTAGCCGCGCTCGTCCCAGTAGCGCTCACCGTCGATGGTGTGGAAGGAAAAACCTTCGCGTTCGGCGGTGGCGTGCCAGTCCGGGCGTTCGTCGATGCTGATCTTGCGCATGCTCAACCGCCGAAGCTGAAGCCGCCGCTGCTCTTGCCGCCCCAGCCGCTGCGCGCAGTGGCCTGGCTGCCGAAGCCGCCGCGGGAGATCGACGAGGACACACTGGAGCGGGTCGAGGTTTTGGATCTGTAACTGCTACCGCCGGAGCTGCCGGAGTAGTAGCTGCTGTAGCTGCCGCCACTCTGCTGGGCCTGGTCGGAGCGCTCGAAGCGCTTGCCCTGGTCGATCTGCTGGCCGAGGGTGGTGGTGCGGTAGTCGCCGCGGCTGTCGCGGTACTGGTACACCGGCTGCGAGTAGTACTGGCGGCTCCCGCCACTCATCATCTGACCGAGCAGCAGGCCGGTGAGCAGGCCGTTGAAGTTGCTGCCACCGCTGACGGCCTGGCCGCTGTTCTCGACCTGGGCGCGTGCCGCGTCGACCTGCGACTGGCTCACTTCGCCCGACACCGCCAGCTCGAACCCACCCAGGCGCGGCATGTAGCGGCCGTCGCTGGTGACCTGGCAGTAGTCCGGCACGAAATCGGCCTCGCAGGCCGCCTTGTCACCATAGGTCGGGGCGACCCGGCGGTGATCGGCCAGCGCCTCCATGTAGGCATCGGAACACACATCCACCGGCATCTTGTCATCGACGCAGGCCTGGACAGTGGTGTAGTTGCTGCGCTTGCTGACCGTGTAGGTCTCCTCGGGCGCGCTGCACGCGGTAAGCGCCAGCGGCAGGGAGCTGGCCAGCACCAGCTTGACGGAACTTCGTCTCATGTAGGGCTCCTTGCGCGCAAACGGCTCAGACCGACGGGGTCATGCAGGCCGAGTTGAGGAAGCCCACGCTGATCGCCACGGCGGCGGCGTAGATCGCGGCGGCCATTTCGCCCTTGGCGATTCGGCTGGCCAGGCCCTTGAGCACCAGGCTGGTGATGCCGAAGGCCAACAGCTGCACCACCGCGGCGATCACTACCCAGACCACGAAGTCGAGCAGGCTGACGCTGTAGGCGATGATGTTGCTGGCCGGCAGCGAGAAGCCGATCAGCGCGCCGCCCAGGGCAATGGCCGCGGCGCTGTTGTTGTCGCGGATCAGGGCGAACTCGCGGTGCGGGGTGAGGTGCGTATAGATGAACTGGAATACCCAGAACAGCACCAGCGCCACGCTGATGTAGAGGATGAAGCCGATCACTGCCTGGGCGTTGAGCGACATGCGAAGAGCGTCGAGCATGGTGAATCCTTGTCAGATGACGTTGAAGTCCGTTGATTGCAGGGTGACACCCACCGAAGTGGTCAGGCTGACATTGCCGTCCTCGTCCTCCTCCACCGACAACAGGAGGAATTCGCGGCGATCGGTCAGGCCAGTTTCGCGGGCATACAGCATCGACAGGTGCTGGATGCGGTAGCTGGTTTCGGGGCTGGTGACCCACTCGCTGATCGGCGTCAGCTCGGTCTGCCCTTCCTCGCTGCCCCACTGGCGGACGAACTCGTAGCCTTCATGCTCGTAGTACGGCAGGCCGATGTTCGACTCAGGACCGACCAGGCGCTTGAGTTCGGCGTCGCTGCTGACCGGCACCACGCTGTAGTAGCCGAACAGGATGATATCGCGCACATCGTCGGCCGACGCGCCGTTCATCACCACCTGCAGCCAGTAGTCCTCGTCTTCCATGTAGAAGCGCGCCAGGCGCACCGACTGGCCGAGGTCGACCTCACCGACGGCCCAGACCACTTCCTGACCGGGCACTTCCAGCTCGCTATGGCCATCGAGCAGCAGCTTGAGCGAAGGGTCGAGCTTGAGCATGCGCCCGCTGCCCAGGCCGAACGGCAGGTTGCCTTTGACCGGGCTGCCGGCGGCAGGTTTGGGGGCTTCGAAGCCCATGAAGCGTTTCAACCAACCCACGGGGCATCTCCTGGGTGAGAGGGTGACGGAACCGGAGCCAATGCAGGCGCTGAAGCGAACAGGCAGAGCCTGTGGGGAGAAGGCGACATTGAAGATCCCTTGGGTCGCGGCAGTCCTTTGGCGGGGGCGACACGATACTGCTTTTCGTGCGCTCCGCCAACAGGTCTGCGGCAGGGTTTTGCGCCAGCCTGGCCGGCCTTATCGCGGGGCAAGCCCGCTCCCACAAAGCCGGTGCAGATTTTACCCGTGGGAGCGGGCTCCTACAAAGCAGGTGCAGATTTTACTCGTGGGAGCGGGCTCCTACAAAGCCGGTGCAGATTTTACTCGTGGGAGCGGGCTTGCCCCGCGTTGAGGCCGGCCCACTCAGCGGATCACTCCGCCGGCTTCGCCGCCTTGGCCTTCAATCGCGCCAGCACATCATCGGCGCCGCTGTTGCTGGCACCGATTCCGGCCGACTTCAGGCGTGCTTCCAGATCGCTACCGTCAGCCTTGCCCGCCAGCTCCGCCGCCGCTTCCAGCTCGGCAGCACGCTCGCTCTGACGCTTCTTGATGCGGTCCAGCGAGCCGACCGCCGTTTCCAGGCTGCCATTGGCGCCGCCGGTGGCCGACGCCGCGCTCACCTGGGCACGCTGCACGCTCTCGCGGGCCTTGACCAGGTCCACCTGCTGCTTGAGGCCCTTGATCTGCGCCTCGGTCTTGCTCACGGTGGCGGTCAGGGTCGCGACCGACGCGCCGAACTGGTCGGCCAGCGCCTGCTCGGAATCGCGCTGGTTGGTCAGGTCGGCGATGCGCGCCGCGCATTCGTGGGCCAGGCCTTCCTCGCCCTTGTCCAGGGCAGCGATGGCTTTCTGTTCCCAGTCGCCGATGGTCTTGTCGAACTCGGTGATGCGCTGCTGCGCGGTCTTGTGCTTGGCCATGATCTTGACCAGCTGGTTGCGCGCATCGATCAGGTTGTTGTCCGCGTCGCGGATCTCCTGGTCGAGGATGCGCAGGGCCTGGGAGTCGACGATCGCCTCACCGACTTCCGAAGCGCCGCCACGCAGGGCGGTGACGATCTTTCTCAACAAACTCATGGGGCAATCTCCGGAATCAGTGGGTGAAGTAGTCTTCGAAATCTTCGGCGGCGGTGATGACGTTGTCGGCCAGGGTGTGGATCTCCTGGACGATGTTCTCCAGCGACGAGGCCGCGCTCAGGGCACCGAACATGGTGTACACCAACTCGCCCGAGGGCAGCGTGTGCAGGCCGATCGACGACAGCGGGAAGACATCGCGGGTGCGCAGCACCGCATCGTTGAAGGCTGCCGCATCCTTCACCTGGCTGGCCTCAACCAGCAGCGTGTCGACCAGGATCTGCTCACCGGCCACGGCGATGTACAAAGGCAGGCCGTCCAGTTCGTTCATCACCAGCTTCAGGCTGGGTTCGGCGCCCTGTTGCAGGGACAGGCCGATCGCGCCGCCGCGTACATCCTCCAGGCCCTGGAGGGCGCCGTGCAGCGATTCGATCGTCCAGTGGTTGTGCTCGGTCATGAAATCCTCCGTTCTGACCTGTTTGCCCGCGAGGGGCTGACGTAAAGCCTTCTCGATACCGCGCAAGGCGGCGGCATGCTCTGGCAGGATCCACAACTCACGCTTGACCAGGCCTGCGGCCTTGAGCCGGGCGCGCATGTCACGCATGTAGTCGGTGGAGCTTTTCTTGCCTGCCATCGAGGGGTGTCCTTGTCTCACATGTGAGGTACGTTACGCCTGGATTGTGACGTTCGCAAGTCTCACATGTGAGCCAGCTCGGCAGAACGAAGCGGATGACTCAGAGCGCCAGGATCGCCTGTGCCAGCGCCCGGTCCGACACGCCAGGCTCATCCAGCACCTGGCGAATCCGCGTAAACGCCGCCTCCATGCGCGCACTGCGAATGGCGCCATCGCTGGCGACGAACGCCGCAGCGTCATCCTTGGCGGCAAGGACAATCTTGTCATCCTTGAACGAGCTGCTGGTGCCTTTGCTGGCGCTCATGCTCAGGCTGACGGTCATGTCAGTGGTCATCACGAAACTGGTGGCCTGGGCCTGGCTGGTGAGCAGGCAAGCGAACAGACCGAGCAGGTGGAACGGCTGCGGGATATTCATGAAACTCTCGAGGTGGCTTGAGGGGAGCGCACCCTAGCAATGACGCGCCTGCTGCAACTTCATGAGCTTTGCAAAGGATTGTTAAAAAGTGCGAAGCCGATCACCCAGAAGCTTGCCCGACACCGTTAACAGTCTTTGACAGTTTCCCGACAAAGCTGCCAAAGATTGCCGCAGAGCCGCTCCCTAGCATGGCGCCATCAATCCTCATCGAGTGTCGCCATGTCTGTATCGAATCGTTTGCTGCCCCTCTCCTGCGCTTGCCTGCTGCTGTGCGCCACCGACCTGCGCGCCGGGGACTGGCAGTATCGCCTGAACGCCGGCATCGCCAATGCCCCTCGCTACAGCGGAGCCGGCGAACGGGCCACGGCACCGCTGCTCGGTGGCAGCATCACCAGCCCCGCCGGCTTTTTTCTCGACACCAGCAAGGGCCTGGGCTGGGCTCACGAAGGCGACACGTTCGACCTTGGGGTGCGAGTGGGCACCAGCACCGCGCGCAAGGATCATCGCTCCGGCTTCGAAGGTTCGGACAGGCTCGACGGCATGGGTTCGATCAAGTCGCGGCCGCAATTGGGGCTCGACGCTGCCTACCACCTCGGCCCATTGACGCTGGCCGCCAACTTCGAGCACGCCCTGGAGCAGGACAAGGACAAGCCCGACACCGGCTCGGCCTACAACCACCTGAAACTGAGCCTGGGTATGCAACTGTACAAGGGCCGCATCGGCGAGTTGGTGGGCAGCGTCAACAGTCAGTTCGGCGACGGCGACTATATGCGCACCTGGTATGGCGTAAGCCAGGCCCAGGCCGCAGGCAGCCAGTTCCACGCCCACGATGCCCGTGGTGGCCTGATCAGCCGCGGTGGCGAGCTGTCCTGGAGCATGCCCTTCGACGATCACTGGCACATGGCGACCGTGCTGGCGGCGGACTACCTGAACGACGATGCTGGCGATAGCCCTCTGGTCGAAAAGCGCCTGCAAACCTCACTGGTTACCCAGATGACCTATACCTTCTGACCTTTTTCAGGCGTCCGGGCAGTCTCGCCCCGGACAGGCCAGATCATGCGCAAGGACGCGCCCCCAGCCGCCGCATCGCCCACCTGCGCGTAACCGCCGTGGGACTGCGCCACCCGCCGCACCAGCGCCAGCCCAAGGCCAAAGCCCCCGGTACGCCGGTCACGACTGCTGTCGAGCCGCGAGAACGGCTCGAAAATCCTGTCCCTGCCCGCCACCGGCACACCCGGCCCGTCATCGTCGACCTGCAGCCGGTACTCACCGCCGCTGCATGACAGCGAGACGTGGATATGCCCTTTGGCATAACGGATGGCGTTGCGCAGCAGATTGATCACGGCCCTGGCCAAGAATCGCGGCTCGATACTCAAGGTCTCGACCTGACACGGTGCCAGATGAATCTGCACGCCGCTGGCCTCGGCTTCCAGGGTTACGCTGGCAATCACGCTGTCCAGCCAGCTGCCGGCCTCGACCGATTGCAAGCTCATGGCGGTTGCTCCGTGCTCCAGGCTGGCGTAGGTCAGCAGCTCGGACACCATGTCTTCCAGCTCACCCAGGTCGGCGTACATATCGCCGATCAACTGGTGGGCGCTGGCCGGGTCCGGCAGTTTCCTGAGCTGGTCGAGCTCGAAGTTCAGGCGTGCGATGGGTGTGCGCAACTCATGTGAAACCGCGTTGGTCATTTCGCGCTGGTTGGCAATCAGCACTTCGATACGCGCGGCCATCAGGTCGAAGTGCCCCGCCACATCGCTGATGCTCGAACGCCGCGGCATGCGCACACGCGCCGACAGGTCGTTGTCGCCGAAGCGCTGGGCGGCCAGGCGCAGTTTCTCCAGGTCGCGCCAGTGTGGCCGTACCCAGAAATACAACACCACCCCCAGCAGCAGTGCCAGCATCAGGTAGGCCGTGCCGATGTATACCGGCATGAAGTTGGGTTCGCGCGGCAGCTTGACGCTGAGCAACTGGTCGCCGTCATCGATGCGGCTGAACAGCTGGGTGTACTGCTCGCGCAGCACCAGCTGGCCCTGGGCCAACTGCGCGTATTCACGCTCGCTCAGCGCCAACTGGTCACGCCGCACAAGATCCAGCCCCAGACCGTAGGCCGGTCGCAATCGCTCCAGGCGCTGTGCGCGCTGCTCGCCCTGTACGCCACGCAGTTGTTCGACCAGCGCGTGAACCGTGCCGCGAAAGGTCTCGCGACTGGCCGCCTCCATCTGCGGGGCGAGCAGCGCATCCAAGGTATGCTCGACCGTCTGCAGCGCCACCACCAGGCCAACCGTCAGTATCAGGTACAAGCCCAGGAACAGGCGCAGCATCTAGCGCTCCCAGGCGAACGGGTTGAACAGGTAGCCCTTGCCCCAGACGGTCTTGATCCGCGTCGGTTCACGCGGCGTGTCGTTGAGCTTGCTGCGCAGCTTGCTGATGTACACATCGACGCTGCGGTTCATGCCATCGAAGTCGATGCCGCGCATCTTGTTGAGGATATCGTCGCGAGACAGGATCACCCCGGCATTGCCGGCCAATAGCTGGAGCAGGTCGAACTCCATGGTGGTGCACTCGACCGGCTCGCCCCCCAGGGTCACCTCGCGACACACAGGGTCTATTTTCAGTTCGCCGAACTCCAGCGCCCCGCCCGTGCTGCCCTGTGGCACATGACGGCGCTGCAAGGCGCGCAAGCGCGCCAGAAGTACCGGTGGCTTGATGGGTTTGATCACATAATCGTCGGCACCGGACTCCAGGCCCAGGATATGGTCCAGGTCATCCTCGCGGGCGGTGAGGATCACGATTGGCGTGTCGCTGAGCGCGCGGATCTCGCGGCAGACATGCAAGCCATCCTTTCCGGGCAGCATCAGGTCGAGTACCACCATCGACGGCCGGAACTCGACGAACGCCTGCCGCGCCAGGTCGCCGCGATGAACTTCGCGCACTTCGAAGCCATGTTGCGACAGGAAGGTCGCGATCAGCCCGCAGAGCTTCACGTCGTCCTCCACCAACAGCACCTTGCCTGGGCCAGAGCCATCCATCATCACGCGTTCCAGTCCTTAGAGAAGTGCGTGCATTATGCCCTTGCGCAGGTGTCACTACCATGTCGGCCCGCGCCCTATCCCGCCACCCGCACCAACCGCTGCAACCCCTCGATCACCTGCGGATCGCGCACTTCGAGCACGTCCATCTGGATCCGCGCAATCACCGCCTTGAGCAGCTCGGTCTGGCTCATCCGGGTCTGCTGCTGCAGCGCCAGAAAGTCCTCGGCCATGTGTGCGTTGACCTTCATCGACAAGCGCCGGGTCGCCCCCGATGTCTGTAACCCACGCTGACGCCGCTGCGCCTCCAGGGCCGTCACGAAGGCCTCGTGGCCAGGCTGCAAACCCATGCCCTGGCGGGCCTGCACCAGCCACTGGAAGTAATGGGCCAGGAACAGCTTGCGCAGGTGCGCGCCCGCCTCGCTGCACACGGCCTGCATCGCCGCATCCAGCACATCGAGATAGACCGCCGGTAGCCGCGCCTCGATGGACTTGAGCTGCTGCTTGCGCGCCTCGCGAATCGCCGGGGTGGACTGCGGCGGGATGGCCACTACCATGTCGCAGCCATCGCACACGCCCACCAGGATATCCCGCGCGATGCCCTGGCCATCGCTGAAGGGCACATCGCGCCGGGTGTAATGCATGGCGACCAGCGCCTGGCAATGCTCGCACAAGGCCTGGCCGGTATCGCCTTCGAACAGGATCTTCATGGTCGGGATACTCATTGGTGAACGCTGATGAACCACGTCTGGGGTTCGATGAAATAGAACTTGATGTACCAGCCGCGGCGCTTCAGCACATGGACCTCGATGGCCGGCACGGCGTGGTGCGGGCTACTGCTGTAGTGGCTGCCGTCGCAAGCATTGATGATATCGATGACTTTGCCTGCGCCGACCTCCCCGATGGCCAGCAGATTCTTGACCTCGATATCACCCCGTGAGACGTGCAGGTAATCCCCGGATTCGAGCGCGGCGACTACCGCGCGCCTGACTGCCCTGAAGCCCTTTGGCATGACCCTTCCTCACGATACGAAAATCATCGTACAAAATCCTGAATGAATCCACCTTCAGGTCGATTCACCCGACCAGCGGCGCATCAGCCATGTCGAGATGCGGATGACACGTGCGGATGAACTATGGCTTGACGGGATTAGCTGGGTTGGACACCTGTGTAACAGGTGCTTTCGAGGATTAGCTGGATGTTTCAAGAAGGCTGGGCGGCCAGCAATATCACCTTCGCCCCCGGTTCGCTCGCCCCGCCTCGCTCACCGGTAAATTATTTCGATTCTTTATAAAAGAGCGGCTTGCAATAGCAAATCGCTAGCAGGAATATCGGATCCGAATCCGGCAAACATGGACCGTTTACTTCAAATGCACCGTTCCCGCAAAAACCGTCTTGCCCTGCAGATTGCCCTTGTCGTTTCCAGTGGCGCTTCGCTGCACGCCCAGGGGGCGGAGTATTTCATCGACACCGCCACCTATTTCACCCAGGAGCTGGGCAGTACCGACAGGCTGAACGTCGGCAGTGCCGGCAGCGTCATCGTAACTACCGGACCGGCGGTGACATTGAACAACCGCAACTACGTCCCTTCGGTTTGGGTCGACAACGCGGGCACGATCACCTCCACCGTCGCCCGGGCTATCGACACCCTCGACCTGCCTGACACCGGGGGGTACTACCATATCAACAACCACGCAGGCGGGCTGATCCAGGGCAACGGCGACGCCATCCGCATCAACAACACCACCTCCTACGGCTCCCTGGATATCGTCAACAGCGGCACTATCAGCTCCGCCTTCGGCCAGGGCATCAACCTTGATGCAATGGTCGGCAGCAGCTACTACACCACCCACGTCACCAACGCACGCGGCGGCGTGATTCGTGCCTATGCCGCCGACGGCATGACCACGGGCTCGAATGCCAGGATCGACAATTTCGGCGAGATCTCCAGCGATGGCTTCGACGGCGTCAACCTGCGCGCCGCAACCGGTACCTATGTCACCAACCATGGACAGATCGATGGCGGTCGGCATGGCGTCAACGCCGATGCAAATGGAACGCTCAGCACCTTCGGCACGGTCATTGGCCGCAACGACGCCGGGTTCAATTCGTCTGGCGACAGCAACGTCTTCAACCAGGGTGGACTGATCGTCGGTGGCGCCAATGGCGCGCAGGCCTACGGTGACGGGGATGGCGTGCGTATCGCCGGCATCGGCGAGGTCTCCAACAGTGGCACGATTCGCGGCGAAGGTGCCGCTGGCCTCGATCGCAACGGCATCGCGAACACCAGCGAGGGCGTCGTACTCGGCGGCGGCCGGCTGGTCAACGGCCCGGACGCCCTGATCGTCGGCGCTGACAACGGCGTGACGATCGGCAGCGCGCGCAACCGCGATGGCGCGGCGCTGGGCGGCACCTGGGTGAGCAACGTCGGCACCATCCAGGGACTGAACGGCCATGGCGTCAAGTTCGTCGGCGTGTTCGACGACAGGCTTGTCAACGATGGCCTGATAAGGGGCAACAACGGCCTGGCGCTGGACCTGGGCGGCGGCAACGACCTCCTCCAGGTCTCCACACGGGGCCGCTTCGAAGGCCTCGTCGATGGGGGCAGCGGCCATGACACCGTGGAGCTGGGGCGCAAATACGACTGGTCAGGCAGCGGCAGTTTCGGCAACAGCCGCAATTTCGAGTCCCTGCAGGTTCTGGGCGGAACCTGGACCGTCACCAGCCAGGGCGATTTCAGCGACACCAGCCGGGTGTTCGACTACGCGCACCTGGTCAACCAGGGCGCCCTCAACGGCACCGTGGATGTCGATCAATGGGGCACCTATGCCGGCGGCGGCTCGGTCGGCCATCTCAATGTCAACGGCACGCTGTACAGCAAGCCCGAAGGCGCCACCCGGGTCATCGGTAACCTGACCCTGGGCAACCAGGCAATCGTCGATATCGGCGTCAACCCCGATGGCAGCAGCGGTGCGCTGCGGGTGGGCGGCACCGCCTACCTCAATGACGCCAGCCTGCGCATCACCCCCAATTTCGGTGATACGCCATGGCCATGGCACAGCCACTACACCTTGCTCGAAGCCGGCCAGGTCGTCGGCCGTTTCGCTCAGGTTCAGGATACTTACTATGCGTTCCTGACTCCGGAGCTAAGCTATACCGACACCCGCGTGAACATGACCTTGACGCGCAACGACGTGGAGATGACCGAGTACGCCACCACGCCTAACAGCCAGCGGCTGGCCGAGAGCATCCGACCGAACGACTACTGGTGGGAGAGCGACCCCAACACCCCGGTTTACGGCGCCCTGCTCTACGCCAGCCCCGCCACGGCCAGTTCGGCTCTGGAGCAACTGGCCGGCAGCGGCAACGCCAACCTCGGTGCCGCGATTCTCGGCAGCAGCGCCCAGGTCGGCACGAGCATGCTCGCGGCCATGTACCAGATGGGCAGCGGTGCAGGCCTGGCCCTGGCGCTCGACCCGGTGCAGGCCCCGAGCGTCGCAGCCACCGGCGTGCCCAGCGAGCTGCGTAACCTCAACGACCCGCACGCCCGTGGCCGGGTGTGGCTGCAGGGCATCGGCGGCTACGGCAAACTGGATAGCGCCCACGGCAGCGCCGGCCTGGAGCAACGCACCCAGGGCACCCTGCTCGGCGTCGACTGGGCGCTAGACGACACCTGGCGCCTCGGCGTGCTGGGCGGCTATTCGAAAACCCGCCTGGACAGCGGTGCCGACGAGGGCACCCTGGACAGCTGGCACGCCGGCCTCTATGCCTTGCGCCAAAGCGGCCCGCTGGCCCTGCGCCTGGGCGCCGCCTACAGCCGGCACGACGGCGACAGCAAGCGGCGCATCGAATTCGAGCGCTTCAGCGAGCGCCCCAAGGGCGACTACGACGCCGACAGCCAGCAGGCCTTCGTCGAGCTGGGTTACAACCTCGGCAGCGGCCGCCTGAATGTCGAGCCCTTCGCCAACCTCGGCTACCAGCGCTATCACCGCGACAGCTATCGGGAGAAAGGCGGCATCGCCGCGCTGGACGTCGACGGGCAGAGCCAGGACAACTTCAGCAGCACCTTCGGCGTACGCCTGGCGCACTTGAGCCAACTGGACAACGGCATCAGCCTGACGCCACGGGCCAGCCTCGGCTGGCGGCATGTGTATGGCAGCGTGGACAGTGAGGTGCGCCAGGCCTTCGTTTCCGGCGGCAGCGCCTTCAGCGTCGAAGGCACCGCGCTGGATCGTGACAGCCTGATGCTCGAGGCCGGGTTGGGGATTGGCCTGTCGGCACGGCACAGCCTGAACCTGGGGTACAGCGGCGAGCTGGGCAGCGATAGTCGCAACCAGGCGCTGACGGCGCAGTGGCAGATGATGTTCTGAGACCGCCCCTGCGGGTAAGCGAACAGTGGGAAACATGAAGGAGCAGGGCTGAGCTTGGCTACGGGTCAAGCCCTCTCTGCCTGGAGCTACGTGTCACTCATTGATCCCGCAGCTCCCAGTGGAGACCCGCCCATGCGCCAAGCACGGCTTGCAGGGTCGCCAATGGATTTTCCGAGCGGAGCCTTGATAGGATTGAGGTTTGGTTGGAACAACAATAAAAATGCTGAATTCTATACAGATCCTGCGAGCCATCGCAGCATGGATAGTGGTGTTCCATCACTACATGCAGATCACCTACAACTTTAAATTGATGGACCCGCTATCCGTTGCGCTGCAACGCTACGGTGCCATCGGGGTCGACCTGTTCTTTGTCATCAGTGGATTCGTCATCTACCTGTCGGTATCCAGGAAACCTGTCACCCCCCTGGAATTTGCCAAGCACCGAATCGCTCGCGTGGTCCCAGCCTACTGGTTGTTCACGTCCATTACCGCAGCGTTGCTGATCTGCCTGCCAGGCGTCATTCCCTTCACAGGGTTCGAGCCGTTGTTCTTCCTCAAGAGCATTTTCTTCATACCGGCCCTGAACCCCTCCGGCATAGAGTATTTCCCGGTCGTGACCGTCGGCTGGACGCTCAACTACGAAATGATGTTCTACGGCGTATTTTTCGCTTCGTTGTTTCTCCCCGGGAAGTATCGTATCGCCGCACTCTTCCTCGGCATCCTTGCGCTGCGCAAACTCTTGCCGGAACTGGGTGGCGCGTTCGAGTTCTACAAGCACAAGATCGTCTATGAGTTTCTCTTCGGCGTGACGGTCGGCATCCTCCACCAGCGGGGCACATTCAACTCGATCCGGCCCTGGGTCGCCCTTGCCCTTCTGGCAACAGCACTGTTCGTCATCGCCAGGTTCGGCGAAGCCACCCACAACCCCTTCAAATGGGGAATCCCCTGCGCGCTGATTGTCATCTGCGCGATTTCCCAGGAGCGGCTGCTGCACAACATGACCTGGCTGAATGCACTGGGTAACTGGTCGTACTCCACCTACTTGTGCCATATCCCGATTCTCAGCCTGATGCTGGAATTGCAGAACAATACGGATCTGCCTCCAACCGCGACCTTGATCGGTTCGCTTGCCCTGATAGCCCTGGTTTCCGCGATCAGCTTCAACCTGGTGGAAAAACCGGTTGCAAGGCTCGCGAAGCGAACCGACAGGCGCCAGACTGACAGCCCTGCGCTCGGAAACTGAGTGTTCGCCCACGGAGCTGGCGGGTGACTCCCACGCATGGGAACCACCCGCCGCCTCCGTCAGAACGCGTAGACCAACGTCGCCGTGGCACTACGCGGGGTGCCATACCACCCTCGCGCGCCGATCGCCGAGTAGTACTTCTCGTCCAGCACGTTGTTGAGGTTCAACGAAACGCTGGTTTGCGGCGTGAACGCGTACTGCGCCATCAGGTCGACCACGCTGTAGGCGTCCTGGGTGAACGTCTCGCCATGGGGTCCCGCTTTCTTCTTGTACTCCATGCCCTGCCAGCGCACGCCGCCGCCGACTTTCAACTGCGGCAGGGACTGCAGTTGATAGCTGGTGAAGAGCTTGAAGGTATCGCGTGGCACTTCGGTGAGCAGGCGCTTGCCTTCGGCGTCCTCGGCCTGGGCATAGGTGTAGCTGGCGGAAACTTGCCAGTCGGGCAGGATCTGCCCGGCCGCCTCCATCTCGAAACCACGGGTCTTGGTGCCGGACTCGGCGCGGTAGGCCTGGTTGCCGTCCGGTGCCAGCTTGTCGCCGTCGGCCACGGCCAGGTTGTCCTGCTGCACTTCGAAGACACTGAAGGCGGTGGTCAGGCGCTTGTCCCAGAACTCGCTCTTGATACCCAGCTCGTAGTTCACGCCCTCCAGCGGTTCGATATAGCCACCACTGGCATCCTGCCTGCTCTGCGGCTTGAAGATGGCGGTATAGCTGGCGTAGGCCGACCAGTTCTCGGCGAAGTCGTAGATCAGCCCCACGTAGGGCGTGACCACCCCGGTCTCGCTGCGCGAGGTGCGCGTGGTCGCACCGGTGGCCAGGGTGGTATGGCTTTCGTCGCGCTTCCAGTCGATCAGCCGCGCACCGGTAATCAGCGCCAGGTCATCGGTCAGGCTCCAGCGCACCGAGGCCACCAAACCGTCCTGGGTTTCATCCAGCGCATCCTCCGTGGACTTGGTGTGGATGGCCGCAGGGATTGCCAGCGAACCGTCCCAGGTGTGGATGTTGTCGATGGTCTGGAACGACCACAGCGGGTAACCGTTGTTACGGTAGTAGGCGCGGTAGTGACTGGCGCCCAGGTGCCCCTGGTGCTCACGGGAAAACAGCTCGAACGGACCGGAAGCCGACAGGTCGAACGACGTCTGCCGCGGGTCCCCTGCCCAACGCCCCGTCCAGGTGCTGATGCCGCTGCCGTCGGGCTTGACGGTGCCGCTGGCGGCGGTGGCAAAGGCGTCGTCATAGCTGCGGCGACTGTGCTCGGCGTTCAGCTTCAGTTGCCAGCCGTTGTCCAGCTGGTGCTCCAGGGTGGTGAACAGGGTCTTCGCGCTGCGCTTGTGGTAGCTCCAGTCCGACGCCGAGTTGAACGAACGTGACGGGTTGAAGTGGCTGCCATCGGCGTTGTACATCGGAAAACCGTGGTTGCCCGCGCCGTCGTTGTCCATCTCCTGGTACTCCGCGCCCACGGTCAGCAGGGTGCTGTCGGTGACGTCCCATTCCAGCACGCCGTAGGCTACCTGCCGTTCCAGCGACTGGCGGTCGACATTGCTCTTGCTGTCGGTGGTCGAGGCCACGAAACGCCCACGCACATGGCCGCTTTCCGACAGTTTGCCGGACACATCCAGCTCGGTGCGGTAGTTGTCCCAGGAGCCGGCCTTGAGGGTCAGTTTGCGTTGGGTCTCGACGGTCGGCTTCTTGCGAATCAGGTTGACCGTGGCACCGGGATCGCCGGTGCCCGACATCAGGCCGGTGGCACCACGCACCACTTCCACCCGGTCGTACGACACCATGTCGGCGAGATCATCGCGGAATCCGTAGCTATCCGGGCGGTTGACGCCGTCGACCTGGATGCTGCCGACCTGGAAACCCCGCACATAGATATGATTGGCGTCGCTACCGGCCGGCCCCATGCTGTCGACGACCACACCCGGTGTCTGCTCGAGCACCTGGGTCACGTCCGTGAGGTTCTGGTCCTCGATCTGCTGGCGGGTCACCACGCTGACGGACTGCGGCGTCTCTCGCGCCGACAGGCGCAGGCCGGTCGCGGTGTTGGCAGAACCCGTGGTGTAGCTGCCGGTGCCTTCGGTGGTGCTGCCCAGGCCCAGGGCATCGACACTGGTCGCGCCCAGTTCGACGGCGCCGTCGTTCTGCACCTTGCTCAGCACATAGCGTTTTTCGCCCACCTGCTGCACCCGCAACCCGGAGCCCTGCAGCAATGTGGCAAAACCTTGCTCCAGCTCGAAGCTGCCCTGCAGCCCCGTTGAATGCAGCCCGGTGGTTTCGTCGTTGCTGAAGCTGATGGTCACGCCGCAGGCGGCGGCGAACTGGCTGATCGCAGCGGCCAGGCTGCCGGCCGGGATATCGTAGCGCTGCGGGGCGGCCCAGGCGGTCGAGGTCGCCAGTGCGCCAGCGCACAGGCTCAATGCGAGGGTCGCCTGACGGATACTGCAGGCTAGCGAGGTACGGCGTGCGGACATGAAAAGGGGTTCCTGTACTGGTTGGCATGGGCACGCTTGAAGCGCGCGCCCTGAAGAGCCGAAGCAGCGTGAGAAATCTGCTACCCCAAATGCGAAAAATTCTCGAAGGCTGAGACAGGATGAGCAATCACCCAGACTTTCAGTCTGTGTTGTCGCACAGGATTCGAGGCGTAGAAGGATTAGAGGCGTGGGAGCGGCGGTTCGCCGCTGCGACTTGCCCCGCGATGCGATGGCAGCCTTGACGCCCTCATCGCGGGGCAAGCCCGCTCCCACGAAATGTGCATTCGGGAGGGCGGCCGGACCACCCTACCCCACTCCAAGCGGCTCCAGCCGCACCCAATAGCGCGTCACCCGCCTTGCCCGAACCGGCAACGCGTCTTCCAGGCTGGCCAACGCGACATCGGTGTCATCAAGATTGAACGCCCCCGACAGCCGCAACCCGGCAACCTCCTGCGCGCACCCCAGATACCCAGGCCGATAGCGCCCCAACTCACGCACCACATCGCCCAGGCGCCAATCAACGCTGACCAGCATGCCCTGTGCCCAGGCCTGGGCGCCGGGGGTCAGGGGAAGCAACGGCCCGATGCTATCGGCAGCGAAGCTCAGCCCATACCCGGCATCGATACGCACCACTTGCGACGCTTGCGCTGGCCGCACTTCCACGGCATGGGCAGCCACCGCCACGTGGCTCGTACCCGCGTCCTGACGCACGCTGAAGCGGGTGCCCAGGGCACGGATCACACCTTCGGCGGTGCGCACGCTGAGCGGACGCGGGTCCTTGGCGGTCTCCACCAGGATCTCGCCCTGGCGCAGGTGGATCAGCCGCTGGCCAGCGTCGAAGCGGATATCGACGCGGCTGTTGGTATTGAGGTCCAGGCGCGTGCCATCGGCCAGGGTCACTCGGCGCCGCTCGCCGGTCCGGGTCGAGTAATCGGTGCTCCACGGCGAGAGCCGGTAACCCTGCCAACCCACCACACCGGCCCCCAGCAACAGTGCCAGGGCCTTCACGGCATGGCGCCGATCCCGCCGGGCGATTTCCAGGGTCTGCGCGGCGCCGCTGGGCACGTTGCCCAGGCGGCCCTGCAGCTCCTCCAGCCGCGCCCAGGCGGCGGCATGACGAGGGTCGGCGGCGCGCCAGGCTTGCCAGGAGGCGCGGGTGGCGGCGTCGACGTTGCTATCGTGCAAGCGCACGTACCAGTCCACCGCCTCGGCAAGAATGGCCTTCATGCACCCTCGACCAGCAGGCAGTGCATCAGCCCGCGCGCCAGGTGCTTGCGCACGGTGCTCACCGAAACGCCGAGGCGTTCGGCGGCCTTTTCGTAGCTCAATCCGTCCAGTTGCACGGCAAGGAAGATCGCCCGGGTGCGTGGGCCGAGGCCGTCGAGCATCCGGTCGATGGCCATCAGGGTATCGAGGATGGCGGCGTGGGTTTCGGCGGAAGGTGCGTAGTTCTCCGGCTGCAGCGCCAGGGCTTCGAGATAGGCGGTTTCCAGGCTGCGGCGGCGATAGAGGTCGATGACCAGGCCACGGGCGATGGTGGCCAGGTAGTGACGGGGCTGGTTGAGGGTGCCGGCGGTGCGCGCCAGCAGCACGCGGATGAAGGTGTCCTGGGCCAGGTCGGCGGCATCGGCGGAGCTGTTCAGGCGTTGGCGCAGCCAACCGTGGAGCCAGGTGCTGTGCTCGCGGTAGAGCGTTTCCAGGCCGCAGTGGACAGTGCCGGCGGGAACAACGGTGGACATCACGCCCTCCCCCAAAAAGATTACCAGGTGCGAATAAGAATTTGTCGCAAGTGTACTGAGTGAGGACGGGATTGGGAATGGTGGCAGGTACGCTCACATTGCTGGATAGCCGTTCATGAACGGATCGATTGCCTGCATCAGCTGCGCAACCATTGATCCGCCCATGATGGATCGTCGTCAGTTATGAAACGACTGCGCCAGAAACTCGGTGATCTGCAAGGTAATCTGCTGCTGGATCAGCGCCCGTGGCCGAGCGTTATCGCCATCCCGGCAAATGATGCCATCACCGGGCGCGTCCTCTTCCAGCAACGCCAATGCGCCGGGTTTGCACATGGACAAGAAGCTGAAGTGGCTGGCGTCCTCGATCTCGACATAACGACTCGTCGCCTGAGGCAAACGCTTGGCCAGGTCGGCGGACTCCAACTGTGCCGGAAGATCTTCGGAGGGCGCGCCCGCCGCGATCACCAACGTCGGTACCGGCAATGCCGCCAGACTGGCATTGGTCATGCCCCGTGACAGGCCCAGATCCAGGGTCACGATGGCCGTGACACGCTTGTCACGCAGATCGTCGTCCAATCGGGCTTTCGATGCCGGGCTGCGGTCGGGGTTGATCTGTTTGTATACGTTGCAACTGGCCAACTGCGGATGGGCGATGCAGTCCTGGACAAAGCGTTCGGCGTCGAACCGGGCACCGGCGATTTCCAGGGCCGTCCAGCCGCCCAGCGAATGGCCTGCCACCGCGATCTTGCCCACCGCCACCGCTCCGAACTTTGCCGGCTGAGCCATCACCGCATCGATGGCCCGTTGCAGGTCGATGGGACGCTGCCACAACTGTGCCGCGGCTTCAGGGTCGCGATCGCGGGTGGTGGTGCCGGGATGGTTGACCGCCGCCACGATGTAACCCTGCTGAACCAGCGCGCTGGCCAGCCAAGACTGGTTTCCCCAGTTGCCGCGGTAGCCGTGGGACAACACCACCATGGGGTGCGCGCCTTTGGCCGGAGGCGCATCGCGCACGGCAGGATCGCCGAGGAACACAGGTGTATCACCGATCAATTGCGGTGTGGCGGTGGTTGTAGCCGGGTACCAGACCGCCAGCTCCAGCGGGCGGTTATTTTGCTTGTCCGCCAGGGTAGCGGTGCGGAAACCGATGGGTGTTTCGCCGGCAAACGCCGGTAGGCTGAAACAGATGGAGAGCAAGAAGCCGAGCACTGTTTTCATTGTTTTTATCTTCCTTGATGGGATCAGCGCCAGCTGGGCGCGATCGGGTGCGTGGGGACGTATCGCCCCCTCACGCTGCTCTCGATCAGAACAGCCCGCCCAAGGTCAACGTCAAGCCGCCACCAGCCTGCACCCCGATGTTGAACCCGGCGGAGAAGATCACACCCTTGGCCGAGCGCAGAAGACGCGGCAGGGTGTCCTGTGGCAGGAGCGCACCGCCCGCCCCCACTGCGGCGGTGCTCAGGATCAGCAACTTGGGGTCCAGGCCGAACAAGACGCCCGACCCGCTGCCACCACCGACCAGGCCCAGCCCGCCTTCGAGGAACACGCATCCACCTTTGAAATCGTCGCGGACCAGGCCACGGCCAGCGACCGAGTCTGCCACCAGCACCGTGCCGATCGCCGGGAAGTCTTCGTTCGCGCCCACCGCGCCGACGCTCTTGCCGCGTACCAGCAAGTTGATCTTGCCCACTCGCGGCAGGCGCGCGCCGGCGCCCACGCCGACCCCGAGCGAGCCGTAGCGAAACTGCTGTTCGGCCTTGTCGGGATCGGTCAGGGTGAGCAGACCACCGCTGGCGGCGGCGAACATCACCGTCAGCCCGCCACCGCTGGCCGTCTTGTATTTCCAGTCGCTGACACTCAAGGGTAATGTGACTTGCATGTGAACCTCCTTGTATTGGCAATACCATCCGGCGCTGGCGAATGCGTATGCCCGGACCGCCAGCAGCATAGCAACTCGTTTATTTTGTGAGGCACCGGCTCAATCAGAAATCTGGACGCCGCAGTCGAGCGCCGAAGCTGCCAGCTTGGACATCTCAAGCCTGCTGTCCGGCTCGATACCGTCCTCGATCATCCAGGTCGCTGACAACCCTGCCCATGCCAGCACCCATTGCAAAAGCCTGCGCCGATCAATACCGGCAGCAGCCGAGATAATCGCTATCCGACGTGCAAAGGCCCCCGGTGCCAGCACGCTTGCATCGTCGGGGTTGCAGAGGATGTTGGCGTAATCGAAGCCTCGCTCGCCGTACAACCCTTTGGGGTCGATGGCGAGCCATCCAGCTGGCCCGAAATCCAGCACGTTGCCGTGATGGATATCGCCGTGCAGCACCACCACCTCCTGCGGCTCGGCCAAAAGCGCCCTCGCCGCCCTGGCACTGTGTTCCAACACCCCACCGTGAGTCGCCGCCGCACTCCACAACGCTTCGAACCATTGCGCCAGCGGAACCAGCGCAGGCATTGGCTCAGCGCGTGGGGCGTGTAGGCGGGCTACCACCGCGCAGAGGATGCGCGTGGCTTCATCATCCCCGCCATCGGCAACCATCTGCGCCAGGGATGCCGAGCATTGCGCCCGCGTCATCAACAACGCCTCGCCATCGTGAGCCAGCACCGGGGCCGCCCCATCACCGCCCCACCAGGCCATGAGCTGGTTGCCTGCCTGCTCTTCGGGTGATTGCGCGATCTTCAGCATGGCGGGTGTATCGCCCTGGCGAACCGGGAGAAGATGGCCGTTCAACGACACGAACGCGTCCCCGTCGAGGGTCAGCCCCCATCGTTTCAGGTAGTGGTCAAACATGGTTTCATTACTCGCGATTCACTTGTGAACAGGGCTCGGTGAGCCGGTGAGCATCCATCGATGCCGTTCATTCGGAAATGACTATCCTGACGCGACGATTATTCGAGTACCAGCAGATGCTATCCGCACACCAAGCCAGCGCCATCGTCCTCGACTTTCTTAAAGACGTCATTCGAGACGGCCGCCCGGAACGGTTCGTCATTCAGTCCTGTGAACTCACTGCGACGGGTGACTACTGGGTAGTTCGTTGCAACAGCGAGGACTGCGTGGTGCATGGCAAGACCGAGTATTGCTATGTCGGCGTCAACGCCCATCTGGTCGATGTGAAAAGCGGCGCGCTCGAAACGGTCGCCAACTGCTTCACTATTGAGGAATACCTGCAGGACAAGGACGACCTCCATGCCGCAGCGGGCAAAACCTATGTGCTGGCGCCTTCGTTTACTCGTGAAAGCAGAACGGCGGTGATCAATCTGCGACAGAAGCTCGCCTACTCCTATCCCGACACACTATTCCTTCTGAAGGGGGCAGGCCGGCTGTGGTTCAAGGGGATCCGCCGGCAACTTGAAGATGCCCGGCAACTGCTCGCCACCGAAGGTATCACGACGCAGATCGAGCTACATGCCGAGCCACTGGACGCCATCCAGATAGGGCCGGAAACCTGGTACATCGCGGCGGTATTAAATGCGCTGCGCAGGAAGCCACTTCACCATGGCGAAGCGGCTGAATGACGTTTTGTTCGATGTAACCAGCCCTGCAACTGCCTCAACGGGAGAAGTCTGCCAGTAACGTCTTGACCGCCCCAGGCCCCATGGCACTCAAAACCTGCGTGGCGGCCTCGCGCATTGGTTGCCAGTGGCCACGCTGAAAGATCGACCGATCATGGCAAGGCAGGTCGCCGTCGCCCATCGACGCATAGAGCGTCCATACACGGTTCAATGGCGCCGCAATCGAATCAGGCAAGGCATTACCGACGACCTGAAGCGCGTCCTGTACATGACGCATCCTGGCGTTCCACACCTCGCAGGCCAGGCAACCCGGCAGTGCTTGCTCCTGCTGTGTTGCGGTCATGGCAACGAACTCCAGCGCCGGAATCAAACACGCTATCGCGTCAACAGACTCAAGTTCATCTGCGCCATACCACTGGCAAATCAGGTCGACAAAATCAGGCATCTCGCTGGCCTTTGAGGTTGAGGTGTATCAGCAGGAACACGGGTGTTCGGCATAGAACACCACCTTGCATGCGATGTACACCCATTGCCCAAGCCCTTTGCCAGTCACAACTTACAGAACGCTCAGAAAGACAGCGAGAATCAGATTAAGCCCCTTCCTTGTAGTCCATTTCCCAAACATACTGCTGCCCGCCATTTTCCGTTGCGACCACCCTGCCAGGGCTCTAGTCTCGGCCTGTCGTTGCCTATCAACGACACAGCTTTGACAGGCTGTGACGGTAGAATCACGCAGGCAGTCTCCGTTCAATGGTGGCTGTACGTGTGGGCACGCTTGCGTGCGCCGGAACTTTTGCGTGATTTACCGCCGGTCTGTCAACCCACGTACAGCTGCCGCCCTTCTGTTTGACAGCAGGCTGGTGGTGGCACCGCCAACGGTAAATCACCATGTTAAAGATCGTCCCCGACCCACCCCACAACCACCACTCCCTCGAAGACACCCTTATCCAGGCCACCGAGTACGCCCTGTGTGCATTGACCGTGGCCCATCATGCCGTACAGCTAAAACCCAGATCGCCCGCCGCGATCCTGATGATGGCGTCGATGCATGAGATGGAAGCCCTACGCGTACTGCTGGAATCGGCATTGATCCAGGTACAGATGCCGAACGCGCAGCCGCGTCCGTTGCACTAGACCCCAAGGCCTGTGGCACCTGAGCTGACGCCATCGCATCCCACCGTGGGAGCGGGCTTGCCCCGCGATAGCGTCAGACCAGGCAGCGAAAACTTCAGGGAGATTCAATCATGACCACAGACACCACCACGCCCCACACCACTGTGGGCAAGACCAAGTTCTACCAGGGCGAAGGCCAGACCGACCCGCTGTTCTGCATCGAACCCGGTATCCCTTGCCAGCATGCACGCGACCAGGCCTCGGAACTGATGGGCTGCGTACGCGACCTGACCATCACCGGGATCATGGAGGAGAAGCCGCAGATGCTCTGGGCGGCGTACTACCTGAGCGCACTGGCCAAGGCGCTGATGGATGATGCGGAACTGGGCATGAGCCACTGAAGCGGGAGAAGACTTGGGCTTACCTGGCAACAAGTAAGCCCTGTGGAGCAAAGCAGCGAATTGGCAACAGCGAATGGATGCAATCAAGCGTTGATGGCACGCCAGGAAAGTTACCACCTCAAAATAAAAGAGCCACGCAATGCGCGACTCTTTTATTTTACCTGACCGCCCTTTTAAAGTGATTGCAGAGAAATACTGGCGCTCGTAGAGTCTTGCTGGCTATCAGCGTCCATCCAGACCCACTGCGTGCCGTCGCCTTGCAAGTTATTGCTGATACTTTGAATCTGAGTCGCAACGATGGTGACGGCGCCTTGCTCCGAAGCCGTAGGCCCAATATTGGTGACTTGGCCAGCCAGCAGGCCATTGGAGGTTTCGTTAACAACAAACACAGTAGCAGCCGCCTCCCGGAACTGGCACGAAATAAACTGAGTAATTTTGCTAACGATGGTCAGATTCATCCACTTTGACGGAGGCACCGAATAATAGCGATTATATTTGTTGAACGGATACTGCTCACCATTAGCCTGCAGTTGGTTATTGTTCAGCCCGCTTGTATTGGTCGGCATGCTGGTACTGCCCAGCCACAGCTCGACCTGTGCGATGCCACTGTTGCTGGGCAGCGAAACCGAGATGGTCTGGGTGTCGGTACCCGAAACAAAGCCCATCGAGGCCAAGCCGGCATTGGCAGTGGTACCTGGAACAGTAATGCGTGCAGGGGCTTGACTATTGCTCCATACCACATTGACAGTGGCATTATTATCACTACCTGCAGAGTTATAGATGAAAATCCCGTAAATCTGGCCAGGGCGCAACGTCGTGCAGGTAGCCGTATCACCCGGAGTCAAAGTAATCCGTTGGCCACCGTTCCAGTTTATTTGTGAGGCTGCGATAGCGAAGCTTTCCATGGAATAGTCCTTTAGTAGATGCAGCATGATAGACGCGCGTACGTCCCTAACATCCGTTGCGCGACTACGAGCTTAGCCACCACATAAAAATATGCTATGGAGTGCTTAGAATCATTGGCGATTAGCGAGTAGTGGCTAAAAGCTACCCATCTTTCAATTAAAACTTAAGCAACACTCATACTAAAGTAAGCACTGGAATAGCACTTTCTACAACAGGCTGAAATCCTTTACGTTTCAGCGCCCGTTGAAAAAATTAGGCCTGGTGGCTTTCACGATAGACATGTATGCGATAGCGGCTGATCGTTTTATTCGAACTATCGTCCCGCCATTGCTACTGTACGAGATCCCGAGAACGCCAATCGCGCGCATGGGGCAATCTGATCGGCACGAAGCGCCAATGCTTCCGCCATGGGGTGTCTGGTCTGACACATTCGCGGGCCAGTTCCGTCCAGGAGGGTGATGCTTGCAACGCTGTTCACCTTCGAACCGGCCAGCGCCTGATCAGCGATCAAACCGGACGAATCCCGCCATGCTTGAGAAACTGGCAGCCGCTCACTTTTGCCAGCGCCCCTACGGCCTGGTTTCACTGAGTTCGTGTCCCTGACTTAGGCAATCTCAAGCCGCCACACCCGAAACCCTGCGC
>Ga0247820_10000140_pt1 | contig 36051 bp, 32 predicted proteins | sample 13C_Glucose_Day1_2_FD_192480 | JGI IMG/M metagenome (GOLD analysis project Ga0247820, IMG submission 192480) | Soil microbial communities from agricultural site in Penn Yan, New York, United States - 13C_Glucose_Day14 | ecosystem: Environmental > Terrestrial > Soil > Agricultural land | place...
TGGCTTCCGCCGCGACGACACCCGCAGCGGTGACCGCGGTGGCTTCCGCCGCGAGGACAGCCGCGGTGGTGACCGTGGCGGTTTCCGTCGTGACGACCGTAGCGACAGCCGTGGCGGTGACCGCGGTGGCTTCCGCCGGGAGGACACCCGCAGTGGTGACCGGGGTGGCTTCCGGCGCGAGGACAGCCGTAGCGGCGACCGCGGCGGCTTCCGTCGGGAGGACACCCGTAGCGGCGACCGGGGTGGTTTCCGTCGCGAGGACACGCGCAGTGGTGACCGGGGCGGTTTCCGTCGGGACGACACCCGTAGCGGTGACCGCGGTGGCTTCCGGCGCGACGACACCCGTGGTGGCGAGCGCGGTGGGGACCGTGGTGGCTTCCGGGGCCGTGACGACCGTGGGCGTGGGCCCCGGCGGGACGACCGTGGCGGTCGGCCCGGTGGGTACCGTGGGCGCGACGACCGGCCCGGTGGCGGCCGGTTCCGTGAGGAGCGGGAACGCGACCGCGAGCCGATCAAGCGGCTGCCGATCCCCGAGGACGTCACGGGTGAGGAGATCGACGGCGACGTACGGCAGGAGCTGCAGAGCCTGCCCAAGACGCTCGCGGAGGACGTCGCCAAGAACCTGGTGATGGTCGCCCGGCTGATCGACGAGGACCCCGAGGGCGCGTACGGCTACTCCAGGGTGGCCCTGCGGCTGGCCTCGCGTGTCGCCGCCGTACGGGAGGCCGCCGGTTTCGCCGCGTACGCCAACCAGAAGTACTCCGAGGCGCTCGCCGAGTTCCGGGCCGCGCGGCGGATGACCGGGACCGTGGAGCTGTGGCCCCTCATGGCCGACTGCGAGCGCGGGCTCGGGCGGCCCGAGAAGGCGCTCGACATGGCCGGTGCGCCCGAGGTGCAGAAGCTGGACAAGGCCGGCCAGGTCGAGATGCGGCTCGTCGCCGCCGGCGCACGGCGCGACATGGGGCAGCTGGACGCGGCGATCGTGACGCTGCAGAGCTCCGAGCTGGCGTCGCACTCCGTGCAGCCGTGGACCGCGCGGCTGCGCTACGCCTACGCCGACGCGCTGCTCGCCGCCGGCCGTAACGGCGAGGCACGGGAGTGGTTCGCCAAGGCCGTCGAGGCCGACCGGGACGGCAGCACCGACGCCTCCGACCGGCTCGCCGAGCTGGACGGCGTGGAGTTCATGGACGCCCTCGACGAGGGCGAGGGCGAGAACGCCGTGAACAAGGACGCCGAAGACGACAAGGACGCCGAGGACGACAAGGACTGACGTCCGGGCAGGGCGCGGAACAGCCGTCAAGGGGGCGGGTCTCTACGGAGACCCGCCCCCTTCGTCACAGGCCGGGCTCGAGATCGAGCGCGCGCAGGACCAGACCCGACGCCGGCTTCGGGCCGAACGACGTCGACTTGCGCGGCATCGTGACACCCTCGCGGGCGAGGTCACGGACGACGTCCTCGCGCACCGGGTGCATCAGGACGGCCGTGCCGCCGTCACGTTCCGCCTTCTCGACGGTGGCGGCCGTGTCGTGGATGTACGCGATGCGGGCGGGGTCGTCGGGGACGCGCCAGACGTGGTCGAGGAGCGTCGCGTGCAGGACCGTGGCGTCCAGGGCGCGCCAGGCCGCCGGGCGGTCGACCGGCACGGTGCGGGCCAGCAGACCGGGGTCCGGCCGGTCCACGAGGTGGAAGGCGCCGTCACCGGCGAGGAGGAAGGCGTTGCCGGCCGAGGCCGCCGGGGCCAGGGCTTCCAGGGCACCGGACAGCGTGGTGCCGTCGAGGCGGCGCACCCGGAACAGCCCGTCGAGCGCGGCCACGGCGTCCGCGACCGGCAGACCGTGCAGCAGCCGGTGGATGGCGCGGACGCGCAGGGGATAGCGGGCCGTGTCCACGAGGAGCACCAGGCCGTGGTCCCAGGGGCTGGGGGAGGGGTGCTCCGCGCGGAGGCGGCGGTAGGTGGCCCAGCGGTGGTGGCCGTCGGCGATGAGGGCCTGGTGCCCTGCGAGCTCCCGCTGGACCGCCGCAGTATCGGCGGGGTCGGTCACCGACCACAGGCGATGGTGGAAACCGTCCTCCGTGGTGGTCGCGAGGAGGGGCCGCCGCTCCGCCGTGCGTTCGATCAGGCCGGCCGTGACGGCGGCCGTCGAGCCGTCGTCCCCGTCGCCCCGGTAGGTGAGCAGCAGCGGTTCGAGATTGGCCGAGGTGGCCCGCATGAGGTCCGCGCGGTCGGCGACGATGTGCGGCATGACGTCCTCGTGCGGCAGCACCAGCCGCTCGCCGGGGTCCGACACGCGCAGTGCCCCTATGACGCCGCGCTGCACCATGCCGTCGCCGTCCCGCTGCTCGTAGACGTACAGGCCGGGCTCCGGGTCGGCGGTGAGCACGCCCTCGGCGCGCCAGCGGCGCAGTGTCCCGGCGGCCTGGGCGTTGCGCGCCGCGGGCGTGCCGGCCTCGGGCAGGATCAGCCGCACGATGTTGTACGGGTCGGCGGACTGGAGGTGGTGCAGGCCGTCGGGGCGGACGACGACGTCGTACGGCGGGGATGTCACGGCGGCCAGGCTGCCGACCCGGTCGGGGTCGTAACGAAGGCCTCGGAACGGGGTGAGTTCCAGGCCCCGGGGCGCCTTCGCCGTCGAGTGACCTGCAGAGTTCATCCCGGCATCGTACGGCTGCCGGGGGCATGGGGGATGATCGGGGGAAAAGCCGTCGAACGAGGAGCGATGCCGAATGAGCCGGAGCGTCAGGACGAGGCCCGAGGGCAGTGGGCAGACCCTGAACGAGGCGTACGACACGGCGCTGCTCGACCTGGACGGTGTGGTGTACGCGGGCGGGAACGCCATCGACCATGCCGTCGCGTCGCTCGCCGCGGCCCGCGAGGGCGGAATGCGCCTCGCCTACGTGACGAACAACGCCCTGCGCACTCCGGACGCCGTCGCCGCCCATCTGACCGAGCTGGGCATACCGTCGGAGGCCGGCGACGTCATCACCTCCGCGCAGGCGGTGGCGCGGCTGATCAGCGACCAGGTGCCGCAGGGCTCCCGGGTGCTGGTCATCGGCGGCGAGGGGCTGCGGGTGGCGCTGCGCGAACGCGGACTGGTGCCCGTGGAGTCCGCGGACGACGACCCGGTGGCGGTCGTCCAGGGATACGGCGGGCCCGAGCTGCCGTGGGGGAGGTTCGCGGAGGCGTCGTACGCCGTGGCGCGCGGGCTGCCGTGGTTCGCGTCCAACACCGACCTGACGATCCCCAGCGGCCGGGGCATCGCCCCGGGCAACGGCGCGGCGGTGGAGGTCGTCCGGATCGCCACGGGCGCCGAGCCGCAGGTCGCGGGCAAGCCGCTGCCGCCGATGCACCGCGAGACGATCCTGCGGACCGGCGCCGAGCGGCCGCTGGTCGTGGGGGACCGGCTGGACACGGACATCGAGGGCGCGTTCAACGGCGAGGTCGACTCGCTGCTGGTGCTGACCGGCGTGACGGACGGCGCCCAGCTGCTCGCGGCGGCGCCGCGGCACCGGCCGACGTACGTGGACGCCGATCTGCGCGGGCTGCTCACCGGGCAGCCGGAGGTCGCCGCGGCGGGCGACGGATTCCGCTGCGGTGGCTGGACGGCGCGGGCCGGTGCCGAGCAGCTGGAGCTGGAGGGCGACGGCGGCGCCCTGGACGGGCTGCGGGCGTTGTGCGCGGCGGCGTGGACGCAGGCCGGGGACGGCGCCTGCGCGCTGGACGGGGGCAAGGCACTGGCACGGCTGGGATGGTGAGGGGCCCTCGGCCCGCCGGGGGCCGGTCCCGGGAATCGTGATCGAATGGGAGGGTAGGCTAACCTAACTGCGTGTTGGTCGAGAGTCCCCCCGAACAGCGCGCGGAGACCGCCCCCGCGCCCCCGAACCGCCGGGCGATACGCGTCCTCGGGCTGCTCGCCTCCGTCGTGCTCCTGGTGCTCGTCGCACTGGCGAGCATCGCGGTCGGAGCGAAGGAGCTGTCCCTGGAGCAGGTCTGGCACGGCCTGTTCGCGGACACCGGCACCTACGGCGACGTCGTCGTGGCCGACAGACTGTCACGAACGGTCCTGGGCGTGCTCGCCGGCGCGGCGCTCGGCCTGGCCGGATCGGTGCTGCAGGCCCTCACCCGCAACCCGCTGGCCGACCCCGGACTGCTCGGCATCAACGCCGGCGCGTCCGCGGCCGTGGTCACCGCCATCACCTTCTTCGGCGTCACCTCACTGTCCGGATACGTGTGGTTCGCCTTCTTCGGAGCGGCGGCCGTCGGCGCGCTGGTGTGGTTCCTCGGCGGCAGCCGGGGCGCGACACCGGTGCGGCTGGCGCTCGCCGGTACGGCCATCAGCGCGGCCCTGTACGGCTATCTCCAGGCCATCATGATCCTCGACGACGCGGCGCTCGGCAGGATGCGCTTCTGGACGGTCGGTTCGCTGTCCTCGGGGAGCAACTCGACCATCACGCAGGTGCTGCCGTTCATCCTCGGCGGTGCCCTGCTGGCGCTGGCGCTGGCCCGGCCGCTCAACGCGATGGCCATGGGCGACGACACCGCCAAGGCCCTCGGCGCGAACCTCAACCGCACCCGGGCGCTGTCCATGCTCGCCGCGACCGTGCTGAGCGGGGCCGCGACCGCCGCCTGCGGGCCGATCGTCTTCGTCGGCCTGATGGTGCCGCACGTGGTGCGCTCCTTCACCGGGCCCGACCAGCGCTGGATCCTGCCGTACGCGGCGATCCTGTCGCCCGTGGTGCTGCTCGGCGCCGATGTCGTCGGCCGGATCGTGGCCCGGCCCGCGGAGCTCCAGGTCGGCATCGTCACCGCGGTCCTGGGCGGCCCGGTCTTCATCTTTCTCGTACGACGGCGGAGGACGGCCCAGCTGTGAAGACCAACCGCGCGGTGCGTACCCCCGGCGGCCTCTCGGTCCGGCTGGACGTGCGCGCCCTCACCGTCGTCGTGCTGCTCCTGCTGGCGGCGCTCACCGCGGGCGTGGTGCTGATCGGCACCGGCGACTTCCCGATCTCCGCCGCCGACGTGCTGCGGACCCTCGCCGGCGAGGGCGACGCGGGCCAGGAGTTCATCGTCACCGAGCTGCGGCTGCCCCGGGTCCTGGTCGGGCTGCTGGTCGGCGCCTCCCTCGGGCTCGGCGGCGCGCTGTTCCAGTCCATCTCCCGCAACCCGCTGGGCAGCCCCGACGTGCTGGGCCTCGGGCAGGGGGCGACGGCCGGCGCCCTCACGGTGATCGTGCTGTTCGGCGGCACCGCCAACCAGGTGGCCCTGGGCGCGCTCGCCGGCGGACTGGTGACCGGGACCGCCATCTACCTGCTCGCCTGGAAGCGGGGCGTGCACGGATACCGGCTGGTCCTCGTCGGCATCGGCGTCTCGGCGATCGTCACGGCGGTCAACGGCTACCTGCTCACCAAGTCCGACATCGTCGACGCGGCCCGCGCGGTGGTCTGGATGACCGGCTCCCTCGACGGCCGTGACTGGGACCAGGTCTGGCCGCTGCTCGCCCTGAGCGCCGTCCTCCTGCCGCTGGTCCTCGCCAACTCCCGCGCGCTCGGGATGATGGAGATGGGCGACGACGTGTCGTACGCCCTCGGAGTGCGCGTGGAGCGCGTACGGCTGCTGCTGATGCTGTCCGCCGTACTGCTCACCGCGTCCGCCACCGCCGCCGCCGGGCCGGTCAGCTTCGTCGCGCTCACCGCGCCGCAGCTCGCCCGGCGCCTCACCCGCTCGCCCGGCCCGAACCTGGCGGCCTCGCTGTGCATGGGCGCCGCCCTCCTGGTCACCGCCGACTGGGTGTCGCAGCGGGCGTTCGGCGCCGAGCAGCTGCCCGTGGGCGTGGTCACCGGCGTGCTCGGCGGTGTCTATCTGCTGTGGCTGCTGGTCACCGAGCGCAGGGCGGGCCGGATATGAGCGCCGGCGGCACCACCAGCAGCGGGCCGAACCACCGAAGGAGCACCGTGAACCGACTGTCCGCCCAGAACGTCACCCTGGCCTACGACCAGCGGGTCATCGCCGAACAGCTGTCGGTGGAGATACCGGACAACTCCTTCACCGTGATCGTCGGACCCAACGCCTGCGGCAAGTCGACCCTGCTGCGGGCGCTGTCGCGGATGCTCAAGCCCAGCGAGGGACGGGTCCTGCTCGACGGGCAGGCCATCCAGTCGATGCCGGCCAAGAAGGTCGCCCGGACCCTCGGTCTGCTGCCCCAGTCGTCGGTCGCGCCCGACGGCATCACGGTCGGCGACCTGGTGGGCCGCGGCCGGTACCCGCACCAGGGCCTGCTGCGGCAGTGGTCGGGCGAGGACGAGCGTGTCGTGCGGGAGTCGATGGCCCGCACCGGCGTCGCCGAACTGGCGGAACGCTACGTCGACGAGCTCTCCGGCGGTCAGCGGCAGCGCGTGTGGATCGCCATGGCGCTGGCCCAGCAGACGCCGCTGCTGCTGCTCGACGAGCCGACCACCTTCCTGGACATCCAGCACCAGATCGACGTGCTGGACCTGTGCGCGGACCTCCACGAGGAGCAGGGGCGCACCCTCGTCGCCGTGCTGCACGACCTCAACCACGCCGCCCGGTACGCCACCCACCTCATCGCGCTGCGCGGCGGCGAGGTCATCGCCCAGGGCGCGCCGAACGACATCGTCACCGCGGAGCTGGTCCGGGACGTCTTCGGGCTGCGCTGCCAGGTCATCGACGACCCCGAGACGGGGACCCCGCTGGTGGTGCCGGCGGCCCGCAGGGCACGGGCCGGGGGCGCGGCGGCGCAGAAGGTGGGCGCTACAGAAGCTTCCTGAGGTGGAACAGGTCGCGCAGACCCGCCTCCAGGCGCACCCGGCCCGAACCCCACGCGCGGGCGAAGTGGAGTTCGCCGCCGACCAGCGCCACCAGGTCGTCGCCCGTCATCGCGAGCCGTATCTGCGCCTTCTCGCGCGGCGGGCCGGGGAACGTCTCGTGCACCTCGATCCGCCCGCCGGTGAGCCGGCCGGCGAAGGTCACGTCCAGGTCCGTGATGTGGCAGCTGACCGAGCGGTCCAGCGCGGCGGCCGCGCGGACGTCCCCCTCGGCGCCCTGCATGCTGTCCGAAAGCTTGTCGAGTGCGGTACGGCACTCCTTGATCGTGGCCATCGCCGACGACGGTACCGCAGCCGTTCGCGGTAGCGTCGGGGCATGAACGACGCAGTGCCGCAGGCGGAGGGCACGGACCCGGGCATCGCGCAGCCGCCGCCCGACGACGGCCCCGCCGCGCCCGCTCCCCTCGGCGTGCCGCGCACCCCGACCGGGCACGCCGAGGTGGACGCCCACGTGGCGCGTCTGGCCGACGCCGACCACCTCGCCACGGACGGCCATCCCGAGGTGTACGAGGATGTGCACCGGGGGCTGCGCGACGCGCTCACCGCGCTCGACGCCCGCCCGGGACCCCAGGCGCCCGGCCGTCCCCCGACCACCACCCCGCAACGGGGCCCCGCGGGCCGCGAGCCCGCCGCGCCCCACGAACACAGGAGCTGAACCGAACGTGGCAGGAGTCGCACGCCGCCGTCTCGACGCCGAGCTGGTCCGCCGTAAGCTCGCGCGCTCGCGCGACCACGCCGGCCAGCTGATCGCCGCCGGGCGGGTCAGCGTCGGCAAGACGGTCGCGACCAAGCCCGCCACCCAGGTGGAGACCGCCGCCGCGATCGTCGTCGCCGAGGACGCGGGCGACCCGGACTACGTCTCGCGCGGCGGCCACAAGCTGGCCGGCGCCCTGGAGGCCTTCGGCCCGGCCGGGCTGGCCGTCGAGGGGCGCCGGGCGCTCGACGCCGGCGCCTCGACCGGTGGCTTCACCGACGTACTGCTGCGGGCCGGGGCCGCGCACGTGGTCGCCGTGGACGTCGGATACGGACAACTCGCCTGGTCCCTGCGCAACGATGAACGCGTCACCGTCAAGGACCGTACGAACGTACGGGAGTTGACGCTCGAGGTCATCGATGGGGAGCCTGTGGATCTTGTCGTGGGGGATCTGTCCTTCATTCCGCTCGGGCTGGTGCTGCCCGCCCTGAAGCGGTGCGTGAAGCCGGACGCCGACCTGGTGATGATGGTGAAACCGCAGTTCGAGGTGGGCAAGGAGCGGCTGGGCAGCGGCGGGGTCGTCCGCAGCCCGGAGCTGCGCGCCGAGGCCGTGCGGGGGGTGGCGGGCCGCGCCTGGGAGCTGGGTCTCGGAGTGAAGGGCGTGACGGCCAGTCCGCTGCCCGGACCCTCCGGGAATGTCGAATACTTTCTGTGGCTGCGGGCCGGGGCTCCGGAACTGGACCCGGCCGACGTTGACCGTGCAGTGGCGGAGGGGCCGCGTTGACACAGAACCGAGCGCGAACTGTTTTCCTGCTCGCCCACACCGGGCGGCCCGCGGCGATCCGCAGCGCCGAGCTGGTGGTCAAAGGACTGCTGCGCTCCGGGCTCGGGGTGCGGGTGCTGGAGGACGAGGCCCGCGACCTGCCGCTGCCGGACGACGTGGAGACCGTCAAGGAGGCCACCCCGGAGTGCCTGGACGGCTGCGAGCTGCTGATCGTCCTGGGAGGTGACGGCACGCTGCTGCGCGGCGCCGAGTTCGCCCGCGCCTCCGGGGTGCCCATGCTGGGCGTCAACCTGGGCCGGGTCGGGTTCCTCGCCGAGGCCGAGCGGGACGACCTGGACAAGGTCGTCGACCGGGTGGTGAGCCGGGCGTACGAGGTCGAGGAGCGGATGACCGTCGACGTCGTCGTGCACCGCAACGGTGACATCGTGCACACCGACTGGGCGCTGAACGAGGCGGCCGTGCAGAAGGTGTCCGCCGAACGGATGCTCGAGGTCGTGCTGGAGATCGACGGGCGGCCGGTCACCGGCTTCGGCTGCGACGGGATCGTGTGCGCGACCCCGACCGGTTCGACCGCGTACGCGTTCTCCGCGGGCGGGCCCGTGGTGTGGCCGGAGGTCGAGGCGCTGCTGATGGTGCCGATCTCCGCGCACGCGCTGTTCGCCAAGCCGCTGGTGACCTCGCCGGACTCGGTGCTGGCGGTGGAGGTGCTGCCGCACGTCCCTCCGGGGGTGCTGTGGTGCGACGGCCGGCGGACCCTGGAGCTGCCGCCCGGGGCGCGGGTCGAGGTGCGGCGCGGCGCCGTGCCGGTGCGGCTGGCCCGGCTGCACCACGCCTCGTTCACCGACCGGCTGGTGGCGAAGTTCGCGCTTCCCGTGTCCGGATGGCGCGGCGCACCTCATTAGCGGTCTCGGCGGGGTGGTTCCGGAGCGTCGGCGAGTGCGGGTGGCACGTGGTCGCCCGCGCGGTTCCCCGCGCCCCCGGGCAGGTCCACTCCCGCGGGTGACAAGGGCGGGGCGGTCGCACTCCTCGGCTTCGACCTCGTAAGGTCGGGGGCGTGCTTGAGGAGATGCGGATACGGTCGCTCGGGGTCATCGACGATGCTGTCGTCGAGCTGTCGCCCGGCTTCACCGCCGTCACCGGTGAGACGGGTGCGGGCAAGACCATGGTGGTCACCAGCCTGGGCCTGCTGCTGGGCGGACGCGCGGATGCGGCCCTGGTGCGGATCGGCGCGCGCAACGCGGTCGTCGAAGGGCGGATCGCCGTGCCCGAGGGCGCCGCGGCCGTCGTACGGGCCGAGGAGGCCGGGGCCGAGCTGGACGACGGGACCCTGCTGGTCAGCAGGACCGTGTCCGCCGAGGGGCGCTCACGGGCGCACCTGGGCGGACGGAGCGTGCCCGTGGGGCTGCTCGCCGAGCTCGCCGACGACCTCGTGGCGGTGCACGGGCAGACCGACCAGCAGGGGTTGCTGAAGCTGTCCCGGCAGCGGCAGGCCCTCGACCGGTACGCCGGGTTCGCGGTCGCCGTGCCGCTCGGCAAGTACGCCGAGGCGTACCGGCGGCTGCGGGCCGTGGCCACGGAGCTGGAGCAGATCACCACCCGTGCCCGGGAGCGGGCCCAGGAGGCCGACCTGCTGCGCTTCGGGCTCGAGGAGATCGCCGCCGTGGAGCCCCGCGCGGGCGAGGACGTGGAGCTGGCGGAGGAGGCCGAGCGGCTCGGGCACGCCGAGGCGCTGGCGTCCGCCGCCGCGGTCGCGCACGCCGCGCTCGCGGGCAATCCGGAGGACCCCGAGGGCGTCGACGCCGGGACGCTCGTCGTGGGCGCCCAGCGTGCCCTGGAGGCCGTGCGGGCGCACGATCCGGCGCTGGCCGCGCTCTGCGACCGGATCGGGGAGATCGGGATCCTGGTGCGGGACGTCGCCGGGGAGCTGGCGGGGTACGCCGACGACCTGGACGCCGATCCGCTGCGGCTGGCGGCGGTCGAGGAGCGGCGGGCCGCGCTCACCGGGCTGACCCGGAAGTACGGCGAGGACGTCGCGTCGGTGCTGGCGTGGGCCGAGCAGGGCGCCGCGCGGCTGACCGAACTGGACGGCGACGACGAGCGGATCGGGGAACTCACCGCCGAGCGCGACGCGCTCCGCGGCGAACTGGGCGCCCTGGCCCAGGAGCTGACGGACGCGCGGACCGAGGCGGCGGAGCGGTTCGCGGCGGCGGTCACCGCCGAACTGGGCTCGCTCGCCATGCCGCACGCGCGGGTGTCGTTCGACATCCGGCAGAGCGAGGACCCGGAGGGCGTCGAGGTGGGCGGCCGCACGGTCGCCTACGGCCCGGCGGGCGTGGACGAGGTCGAGCTGCTGCTCGCCCCGCACCCCGGGGCGCCGCCCCGGCCCATCGCCAAGGGCGCCTCGGGCGGTGAACTGTCGCGCGTGATGCTGGCCGTGGAGGTGGTGTTCGCGGGGACGGACCCCGTGCCGACGTACCTCTTCGACGAGGTCGACGCCGGTGTCGGCGGCAAGGCGGCGGTCGAGATCGGGCGCCGGCTCGCGAAACTGGCGAAGAGCGCGCAGGTCGTGGTCGTCACCCACCTGCCCCAGGTGGCCGCGTTCGCCGACCGTCAGCTGCTGGTGGAGAAGACCGACGACGGGTCGGTCACCCGGTCCGGAGTGAAGGTGCTCGAAGGCGAGGAGCGGGTCCGGGAGCTGTCCCGCATGCTGGCCGGCCAGGAGGACTCCGAGACGGCCCGGGCGCACGCGGAGGAGTTGCTGGAGACGGCGCGGGCGGACGTGTAGCGGAGGGCCGGCAACATCCGGAGCCGAGCCTTCCGTCACCCGTGTGGGTGAACGTCGGCCCGTGCGGCCCGGCCTCCGTACGACGGGCGTTCCCGGAACGGCCGTACGTACTGGCATCCTTGACGGAGTACGTGGAGGAATCCGCGCGGTACCGGCCCCCCGCCCGATCCTTCCGTACGTTCTTCGCGACGCACGAACCCACCAGGAGCCCGGCCACGTGACCCCCGCGAGCAGCCACTCACCGCTGCGCACCGTGCAGGTGCTGGGCGGTGGCAACGCAGCGAGCAGCGCCCATGTGCGCTCGCTGGCCGCGGGGCTCGTCGCCAGGGGCGTGCGGGTCACGGTGTGCGCCCCCGCGGAGGCTGATCACGCCTACGGCTTCACCGACGTCGGCGCCGACCATGTGCACGTGCCCCGCAGCAGCGACCCGGCGTCGGTGGCCGCGCTGCGGGCCGCCTGCGCCCGCGCCGACCTGGTGCACGCGCACGGGCTGCACGCCTCCTTCCGCACCGTGCTCGCGCTCGGCGGACGGCGCACCCCGCTCGTCGTCACCTGGCACGACCGGGCACGCGCCGAGGGCCCGCGCGCGCACTTCCTGCGGGTGCTGGAGCGGCGGGTCGCCAAGGCGGCCGCGGTGGTGCTCGGGACGACCTCCGCCCTCGTCGACCGGGCGCGCCGGGCGGGAGCGCGGGACGCGCGGCTGGCCGCCGTGTCCCTCCCCGGCCCCCGTGTCCTCCCGGCGCCGGACGACCCCGACGGGCTGCGGCCCAAGATCAGGGCCGAACTCGGCGCCACCGGCCGCCCCCTGCTCATCGCCGTCGGCTCCCTGGAGCGGCACCGCGGCTACGACGTCCTGCTGGACGCCACCCACGCGTGGCGGCGCCTCGACCCCGCCCCCCTGGTGGTGCTCGCCGGGGAGGGATCGCTGCGCGGCGAACTCCAGCGCAGGATCGAAACCGAGGAACTGCCGGTCCGGCTGATCGGCCGGCGCGACGACATCAGCGACCTGCTCGCCGCCGCCGACGTCGCGCTGCTGCCGAGCCGCTGGGAGTCGCGCTCCCCGCTCGCCCAGGAGGCCCTCCACGCGCGGGTCCCGCTCGTCGCGACCGCCGTGGGCGGCATCCCCGAACTCGTCGGCGACGCCGCCGAACTCGTCCCCTACGGCAACGCGCGGGCGCTCGCCGACGCCGTCGAACGGCTGCTGGAGGACCCCGGGCGCAGGGAACTGCTCGCGGAGCGCGGCGCCCGGCAGGCGGCCACCTGGCCGACCGAGGACGAGACGGTCGCCCAGGTGCTGAGCGTCTACGACGAGCTGACGCAGCCCCGGCCGCTGATCTGACTCAGGGCACGTGCCGCCGCGCCCGCAGGGCCAGGCTCAACGCCAGTACGGTGTGCGGGTCGTCGAGGTCGCTGCCCAGCAACTCCCCGATGCGGGCGAGCCTGTTGTAGAGCGTCTGCCGGTTGAGATGGAGTTCGCGGGCCGTCTCGGCCTTGCGTCCGGCGTGCGCCAAATAGGTCTCCAGGGTGGGCAGCAGCGGCGGTTTGGACCGGCGGTCGTGGTCCAGCACCGGACCGATCGAGCGGTCCACGAAGTCCGCCAGGTCCGGGTGGTCGCGCAGCCGCCACAGCAGCAGGTCGATGTCCAGCCGGCGGGCGTCGTACCAGGGGCGGTCCGGGAGTCCCTGTGCCGCCGTCGCCGTCTCCGCCGCGTGCCGCAGGCCGGTGGACGCCGCCGCCCAGCCGCCGGCCGGCCCTGCCACCACGACGGGCGGCCGCCCGCCCGGCCGCAGTATGCCCGCGCGCTCCACGCCCGCCCGCAGCGCCGCCGCCACCCGGTCCGCGACCGCCGGCCGCTCGGCCTCCGCGCGCAGCCCCAGCAGCAGCGGGACCCGCCCCTCCACCGGCCGCACGCCCAGCAGCACGGGCACCCCGAGGGAGGCCAGCTCCTCGCCCACCGCGCGGGCCAGCACCGCCCAGCCCCCGCCCTGCGGCGACAGGGCGTCACCGAGCCGCATCACCACCGGCAGCAGCGGGCCGGAGCCCGGCTTGAAGCCCAGCACGCGCGCCTGCGCGGGCGCGTCCCGCGCGCCGATCCGGCCCTCGGCGAGGTCGGTGAGGAAGTCCCCGCGCCCGCGCGCCGCCAGCTCCTCCTCCTGACGGGCCTGCATCAGCACCACCGCCAGCAGCCCGGCCGCCCGCTCGGCGGCCATCCGGTGCACCGGTTCCGGGGCGCTGCGCACCGGGAGCAGCACCAGACGGGCGCGTACGCCGCCACCGCCGGGGCCGCTCCCGGGCACGTCCACCAGGGCCGAACCGGCCGGCGGGTCCTCCCGCTGCCGGTCGCGCAGTCCCTCCCACACCTGGAGCGGGTCCGCGCCCTCGGGGCCCTCGCCGGCCGCGTACAGCAGCCGGCCGTCGGTCGTCTCCAGGAACACCGGGTTGCCGGTGAACCCGGCGAGGATCTCCAGTACCTGGGGGACCCCGCCGCCGCCCAGCAGCGCCTCGGTGCACCGGCGGTGCACCTCCTCCGCGCGCTGCAGCAGCGCGTAGTGCCCGTTGACGATCTCGGTGTGGATCTCCTCGGTGACCGTCACGAACGGCACCTCGCGGTGCAGCTGGACCAAGGGCAGCCCCGCCGCACGGGCCGAGTCGACCAGGGCGGCGGGCAGCCGGCCGAAGCGGGTGCCCAGCTCCACCACTAGGGCGGCGATGCCCCGCTCGGCCAGCGTGCGGACGAACGCGCGCTGGTCGGCGGGGCGGGTGCCGAGCCCGTACCCGGTGGTCAGCAGCAGCTCGCCGCCCTTGAGCAGCGAGGCGATGTTGGGCACCTCACCGGCGTGCACCCAGCGCACCGTGCGCCCCAGCCGGTCGGCGCCCGCGACGACCTCGGGCAGTCCACTGCGCAGAGCGGGCAGCTCCAGCGCCCGCCGCACCGTGATCCCGGCGCCCCGGGTGTCGTATGCGCTGTCCATACCCGGACGCTACCCGCCCGGGGCTCAGCCGCCGTACGCCCCCGAGGCGGTCAGCCGCAGGGCGGTGTCGATCAGCGGGACATGGCTGAAGGCCTGCGGGAAGTTGCCGACCTGGCGCTTCAGACGCGAGTCCCACTCCTCAGCCAGCAGCCCGAGGTCGTTGCGGAGCCCCAGCAGCTTCTCGAACAGCCTGCGGGCCTCGTCGACCCGGCCGATCATCGCGAGGTCGTCGGCCATCCAGAACGAGCAGGCGAGGAAGGCGCCCTCGTCGCCCGGCAGGCCGTCGACGCCCTCGTCCTTGCCGTCCGTGGGGTAGCGCAGGATGAAGCCGTCCGAGGTGGACAGCTCCCGCTGGATGGCCTCGATGGTGCCGATGACCCGCTTGTCGTCCGGCGGCAGGAAGCCCATCTGCGGGATCAGCAGCAGCGAGGCGTCCAGCTCCTGGGAGCCGTACGACTGCGTGAACGTGTTGCGTTCCTTGTCGTAGCCCTTCTCGCAGACGTCCCGGTGGATGTCGTCGCGCAGCTGCTTCCAGCGCTCCAGCGGGCCGTCGGCGTCGCCGGACTCGATCAGCTTGATGGTGCGGTCGACGGCGACCCAGGCCATCACCTTGGAGTGCACGAAGTGGCGGCGCGGGCCGCGCACCTCCCAGATGCCCTCGTCCGGCTCCTGCCAGTGGTCCTCCAGGTAGCGGATCAGCTTCAGCTGGAGCACCGAGGCGTAGTCGTTGCGGGCCAGGCCCGTCATGTGGGCCAGGTGCAGGGCCTCGGTGACCTCGCCGTACACGTCCAGCTGCAGCTGGTGCGCGGCGCCGTTGCCGACCCGGACCGGGGTGGAGCCCTCGTAGCCGGGCAGCCAGTCCAGCTCCGCCTCGCCGAGCTCCCGCTCACCGGCGATGCCGTACATGATCTGCAGGTTCTCCGGGTCGCCCGCCACCGCGCGGAGCAGCCACTCGCGCCAGGCGCGGGCCTCCTCCCGGTAGCCGGTGCGCAGCAGTGAGGACAGGGTGATGGCCGCGTCCCGCAGCCAGGTGTAGCGGTAGTCCCAGTTGCGGACGCCGCCGATGTCCTCCGGCAGGGAGGTGGTCGGCGCGGCCACGATGCCGCCGGTCGGGGCGTAGGTCAGGGCCTTCAGCGTGATCAGGGAACGGATCACGGCCTCGCGGTAGGGGCCGTGGTACGTACAGTGCTCGACCCACTCGCGCCAGAACTCCTCGGTCGCCTCCAGCGACTGCTCCGGCTCCGCCAGCGGCGGCGGCTGCTTGTGCGAGGGCTCCCACGAGACGGTGAACGCGATCCGCTCGCCCGGCGTGACGGTGAAGTCCGAGTACGTGGTCAGCGACTCGCCGTAGGTCTCGGCGGAGGTGTCGAACCACACGGAGTCGGGGCCCGCGACGGCGACCGTGCGTCCCTCGTGGCGGTGCACCCAGGGGACCACCCTGCCGTAGGAGAAGCGCATCCGCAGCGCCGAGCGCATCGGCACCCGGCCCGAGACGCCCTCCACGATGCGGATCAGCTGCGGGGCGCCGTCACGCGGGGGCATGAAGTCCGTCACCCGGACCGTGCCGCGCGGTGTGTCCCACTCCGACTCCAGGATCAGCGAGTCGCCGCGGTAGGCGCGCCGGGTCGCCGCGGGCGGCTCGGCGCCCTCGGCGTGCTCGGGACCCAGCCGCCAGAATCCGTGTTCCTCGGTCCCCAGCAGGCCGGCGAAGATGGCATGGGAGTCGAAACGGGGCAGGCACAGCCAGTCCACCGTGCCGTCCCGGCAGACCAGTGCTGCGGTCTGCATGTCTCCGATGAGTGCGTAGTCTTCGATGCGCCCGGCCACGTGCATCTCCAGTCGAACGGCCACGTCACCCCGCGAGGGGGTTGTCGCTAGTGCGGTCAAGGGGATTGTGAAATGCGTCGTTGAGCTGTGAAGCAAAGCAGTCACCGAACAGTGAATGCAAAGCGTCAATCCATGTTCAACGAACTGACGAGCTCACGTTGTTCCGGAAGTAACGGGCGTGGGGTGGTGCCGTTCGGCCGGCCGGGCTCGGCAGCGAGTGTCCGAGCAGGATACGACGCACGTAGATGATCTGTGTGCCGCTCCGGACAACCCGGCTCCGCCGAACGAGTGAGCAGGGGGTGAGGGTCCCGTGTGCGGTTGCCGGCCCGTGGCGGCGCGTGCGCGGAGCGTGGCCGGGAGCCATCCCTCCGCGGCGCTGATACGCTGGTAGCCCGTGGACCGGTGGGCGAGAGAACCCCGGAACCGCACCCAGAGACCGCGACCACGGGAGCCCCGTCTTGGCCATGCCGCCCCCCGCTTATCGAAACAGCACCGCTTCGACGACCAAGCACATCTTCGTCACCGGGGGTGTCGCCTCGTCGCTCGGCAAGGGCCTGACCGCCTCCAGCCTCGGCATGCTGCTCAAGGCCCGCGGTCTGCGCGTCGTGATGCAGAAGCTCGACCCGTACCTGAACGTCGACCCGGGCACGATGAACCCCTTCCAGCACGGTGAGGTGTTCGTCACCAACGACGGCGCCGAGACCGACCTGGACATCGGCCACTACGAGCGCTTCCTCGACCGCGACCTGGACGGTTCGGCGAACGTCACCACGGGCCAGGTGTACTCCACGGTGATCGCCAAGGAGCGGCGCGGCGAGTACCTGGGCGACACCGTGCAGGTCATCCCGCACATCACCAACGAGATCAAGCACCGGATCCGCCGGATGGCGACCGACGAGGTCGACGTGGTGATCACCGAGGTCGGCGGCACGGTCGGCGACATCGAGTCGCTGCCGTTCCTGGAGACCGTCCGCCAGGTGCGGCACGAGGTCGGCCGCGACAACGTGTTCGTGGTCCACATCTCTCTCCTGCCCTACATCGGCCCCTCGGGCGAGCTGAAGACGAAGCCCACCCAGCACTCGGTGGCGGCGCTGCGCAACATCGGCATCCAGCCGGACGCGATCGTGCTGCGCTGCGACCGCGAGGTGCCCACCGCGATCAAGCGGAAGATCTCGCTGATGTGCGACGTCGACGAGGCCGCCGTGGTCGCCTGTCCCGACGCCCGCTCGATCTACGACATCCCGAAGGTCGTGCACTCCGAGGGCCTGGACGCCTATGTGGTCCGCAAGCTGGACCTGCCGTTCCGTGACGTGGACTGGACGACCTGGGACGACCTGCTCGACCGCGTCCACAACCCCGAGCACGAGATCGTCATGGCCCTGGTCGGCAAGTACATCGACCTGCCCGACGCCTATCTCTCGGTCACCGAGGCGCTGCGCGCCGGCGGCTTCGCCAACAAGGCCCGCGTGAAGATCAAGTGGGTCACCTCCGACGACTGCAAGACCCCGGCCGGCGCCCAGGCGCAGCTCGGTGACGTCGACGCCGTCTGCATCCCCGGCGGCTTCGGCGACCGCGGTGTGCTCGGCAAGGTCGGCGCCATCAAGTACGCCCGGGAGAACCGCATCCCGCTGCTCGGCCTGTGCCTGGGTCTGCAGTGCATCGTGATCGAGGCGGCGCGCAGTCTCGCGGACGTCTCCGACGCCAACTCCACCGAGTTCGACCCGGCCACCGCCCACCCGGTCATCTCCACCATGGCCGAGCAGATGGACATCGTCGCCGGTGAGGGCGACATGGGCGGCACCATGCGGCTCGGCATGTACCCGGCCAAGCTGGCCGAGGGCTCGATCGTGCGCGAGGTGTACGACGGCAAGGAGTACGTGGAGGAGCGCCACCGGCACCGCTACGAGGTGAACAACGCCTACCGCGCGGAGCTGGAGAAGAAGGCGGGCATCGTCTTCTCCGGAACCTCCCCGGACGGCAAGCTCGTCGAGTACGTCGAGTACCCGCGCGACGTCCACCCCTACCTGGTCGCCACCCAGGCGCACCCGGAGCTGCGCTCGCGTCCGACCCGTCCGCACCCGCTCTTCGCCGGCCTGGTGAAGGCGGCGGTCGAGCGGAAGATCTCGAAGTAACACGCCCAGTTGTACGGTGGCCGGGGTGCGAACCTTCGCAGGGTGCGCGCCCCGGCCGCTTTTTTGCACGAGTTCACGCACGGCACGCGCACGACCGCCGTACGTCGGGAAGGACAGCCATGACGATCAAGGACAGCCCGGAAGAGTGGGAGGTCCGCGCGACCGGGACCCCGTTCGTGGGCAACAAGACCTCCGTCCGCACCGACGACGTGGTCATGCCCGACGGCACCGTGGTCCACCGCGACTACCAGGTGCACCCCGGCTCGGTGGCCGTCCTCGCCCTCGACGACGCCGACCGGGTCGTGGTCCTGCGCCAGTACCGCCACCCGGTGCGCCACAAGCTGTGGGAGATCCCGGCCGGCCTGCTCGACGTGCCGGGCGAGAACCCGCTGCACGCCGCCCAGCGGGAGCTGTACGAGGAGGCGCACGTCAAGGCGGAGGACTGGCGGGTGCTGACCGACGTCTACACCACGCCCGGCGGCTGCGACGAGGCCGTACGGATCTTCCTGGCCCGGGGTCTTTCCGAGGCCGAGGGCGAGCGCTTCGAAGTCGAGGACGAGGAGGCCGACATGGAGCTGGCCCGGGTCCCGGCGGAGGAGCTGGTGCGTGGCGTGCTGGCCGGTGAGCTGCACAACAACTGCCTGGTGGTGGGCGTGCTCTCGCTCGTCGCCGCGCGGGCCGGCGACGGCCTGGACGCGCTGCGCCCGGCGCAGTCGCCGTGGCCGGCGCGCCCCTTCGAGGCCTGATCCCCGCCGCATCCCCCAGCTGATATGACCATCGGCTGATCCGATCGGGGGATATGCCCGCCGCGCTCCACAGGGAACGTCGCAGAGCGTGAACTAGGCTCTGGAAAACGCCCGAACCGGGGACCCGGCGGGCTTGCGCGTGCGGTGGGACGGGAGTGTGGCCCGTGACGGATCAGGCGGTGGACCCAGACGGTGCGCGGCTCCTCAGGGAGGACGCCGACGAGGGTCGATTCCTGGGCCGTACCAGGGAGTTGAAGGAGTTGCGCGCCGACATCGAGCGCGCGGGACTGGACACCCTCTCCGGCCGCAAGGCCCCCCGGGCGCGGGTGCTGCTCATCGCCGGCCGGCCCGGCTCCGGCCGCACGGCGCTGGCCGGGGAACTCGTGCGCCAGGTCGCCGGCCGCTACCCCGACGGCGTGCTGCGCGTCCGGCTCGGCGAACCCGACGGCACGCGCGTGCCCGTGGCGCGCGCCGCGCGGGAACTGCTCGACGCGCTGGACGCGCCCGCCCCGGCCGGGGCGGGCGAGGACGAGCTCGGCGAGGCACTGCGCGCCGCGCTCGCCGACCGGCGGGCGCTGCTCCTGCTGGACGACGCGGCCGACGCCGAGCAGGTCGACGCGCTGCTCCCGGACAACCCGGACTGCCTGGCCGTCGTCGTCTCCTCGGGGCCGCTGACCGGCATCGCCGACGTCCGCCCGTGCACGCTGGGCGGACTCGACACCAAGTCCGCCGTCGAGGTGCTCTCCCGGTACACCGGGTCGGTCCGCGTCACGGTCGACCCCCGGGCCGCCGAGCGCCTCGCCGAGCAGTGCCAGGGCCAGCCGGCCGCCCTGGCGCTGGCCGGCGGCTGGCTCGCCGCCCGGCCCAAGGCCGCCGTCGCCGACCTCGCCAAGCAGCTGCACACCGACCCCGGCCGGGGCACCGTCGTCGGCCGGGTCCTCGGCCTCGTGCACGACTCGCTGCCCGCGTCCGCCGCCCGGGCCCTGCGGCTGCTCAGCCTCGCCCCGGCCGGCCTGGTCGACCCGCACACCGCCGCCTCCCTGGCCGGCTGCTCGGTGGAGGCCGCCCGCGGCGTCCTGGACGACTTCGCCGCCCACGGACTGCTGCACCCCGCGGGGCCGTCGCCGGAGCAGTTCGAGGTGCCCTGCTGTCTGCACCCCCTGCTGCGCGCGCTCGCCGAGGCGCACGAACGCCCCGCCGAGCTCCAGCTGGCCCGCGCCAGGATGCTGGAGCGGACCGTGCGGCTGCTCCAGTCGTGCCGGGCGATCACCGAGACCGACAGCCCCCAGGCGCGCGAGAAGCTCCTCGGCATGCCGCGCGCCCTGCGCTTCTCCGGCCCGCGGGCCGCCGCGGACTGGCTGCGCCTGCGCCGTCCCGCCCTGCTGGCCTCCGCCCGGCTCGCGGTCGCCGACGGCGAGCTGGACACCCTCGCCCGGCGCCTGATGTCGCAGCTGGTGCGGGCCATGGTGGCGCACTTCGGCACCCAGGCCGCCGCGAGCGACCTGTACGACCTGCACGGCCTGGTCCTCGACGTCGCCGAGCGCCGGGACCTGCCGCGGGAGAGGGCCGCGGCCCTGCTGAACCTCGGCGACCTCGACGCCCGCACCGGCCGCACCACGGACGCCCTGGGCCGCTACCGGGCCGCGCTGGACGCCGGACGCGAGGCGAACGACCCGTACGCGGCCGGCCGCGCGATGGAATCCGTGGGCGGCGCCCATCTCGAGCTCGACGACTACGACCGGGCCGCCGACTGGTTCGGCCGGGCCCTGACCGAGCGGCTGGCCCGGGGCGAGCGCGAGGACGCCGCCCGGCTCTACGGCCGCATCGGCGTCGCCCACACCTACGCGGGCCGCTACGGCGAGGCGCTGCGCAACTGGCGCGCGGCCGTGGCCGGACACCGCAAGAACGGCGACATCGCCGCCCAGGCCCGGGCGTTGAGCGAACTGGCCCGGGTGCAGGAGTACGCGGGACGCCTCGACGAGTCGCTGCGCACCTGCCGGGAGGCCGTGGAGTGGGCGCGCCGGGCCGAGGACGGCCGGCTGCAGGCGGCGCTGCACCTGCGGCTCGCGGACTCCTTCGAGCACCTCGGCGACCCCGCGTCGGCCGCGCTGCACCGGGACACGGCCGAGCGGATGCTGGCCGAGGAGGCCGCGGACGAGGACGTCGAACCGGAACACGACGCTAACGCCTGCGAAATCCGCAGCACTCCCGCTGCAGATTGATGCAATGAAAGGCTAGACAGCGGGAACACCTTCATTAAACTGGCTCTGCCGCACCATCTCCTGCGGTCTCTCCCGGTGTGCCCGTGCGTGCCCGGGTATGTGTAGTGATATCCCCCTACCCTCTGAGCCAAGGACCGTGATCGACGTGAAGGTCGGCATCCCCCGCGAGGTCAAGAACAACGAGTTCCGGGTGGCCATCACCCCCGCCGGCGTCCACGAGCTGGTGCGCCACGGCCACCAGGTCGTCATCGAGCGCGGCGCCGGCGTCGGCTCCTCGATCCCCGACGGCGAGTACACCGCCGCCGGCGGGCAGATCCTGGACACCGCCGACGAGGTGTGGGCCGCCGCCGATCTGCTGCTGAAGGTCAAGGAGCCCGTCGCGGAGGAGTACCACCGCCTGCGCAAGGACCAGACCCTCTTCACCTACCTCCACCTGGCCGCGTCCAAGGAGTGCACGGACGCCCTGCTGGAGTCCGGCACCACCGCGATCGCCTACGAGACGGTCGAGCTGCCCAGCCGCGCGCTGCCGCTGCTCGCGCCGATGTCCGAGGTGGCCGGCCGGCTGTCCACCCAGGTCGGCGCCTACCACCTGCTGCGCGCCAACGGCGGCCGCGGTGTGCTGCCCGGCGGTGTCCCCGGCGTGCTGGCCGGCCGGGCCGTCGTCATCGGCGGCGGCGTCTCCGGCTGGAACGCCGCCCAGATCGCCATCGGCATGGGCTTCCACGTGACCCTGCTCGACAAGGACATCAACAAGCTCCGCGAGGCGGACCGGATCTTCGGCTCGAAGATCCAGACCGTGGTCTCCAACGCCTTCGAGCTGGAGAAGGCCTGCCTCGAGGCCGACCTGGTGATCGGCGCGGTGCTCATCCCCGGCGCCAAGGCCCCGAAGCTGGTCACCAACGAGCTGGTGTCGCGGATGAAGGCGGGAAGTGTCCTTGTCGACATCGCGATCGACCAGGGCGGCTGCTTCGAGGACTCCCACCCGACCACGCACGCCGAGCCGACCTTCAAGGTGCACGAGTCGGTCTTCTACTGCGTCGCCAACATGCCCGGCGCGGTGCCCAACACCTCCACCTACGCGCTGACCAACGCCACGCTGCCGTACATCGTCGAACTCGCCGACCGCGGCTGGGTGGAGGCGCTGCGCCGTGACCCCGCGCTCGCCAAGGGACTCAACACGCATGACGGCAAGGTCGTTTACAAGGAGGTCGCCCAGGCGCACGGCCTGGAGCACGTCGAGCTCGCCTCGCTGCTCGGCTGAGCCGCCGGGACGGCAAGTCGACCAAGTCGTCCACCCGTAAAGGCGATACGTCAACATGTGTCGTCAACGCCACGCATCCGGCCGGACCTTGTGCCACAAGGTCCGGCCGGATGTGTGTATGGTCACTTCTTGATTCCGGGACAACTCGCCTCGAACGTAACCCTTCTACCGATTCGCACACCCGTGAAGCCTGCGGTGCGACGGCCGTACGCCCTTGACAGAGGGATGTTTCATTGTCGACACATCGGGCCGGGTCCGGCGGATTGTGTTGCTGCGGACGGCCGACACGCCATAGAGTCGCCAATCGTCGGCATGGTGCCACGCTGACCTGTCTAGAAGTTTCCTGGTCACCAAGGAGGTAAGACGACTTGTGAATGAGTCGACATTTACTCCCGGGGGTGGTCAACCAGGAATGCCCGCACCGGCCCAGGGGTCCGCGGGAGTCGCTGCTGTCGGCTCCGTCGCAGTGCGCACCTTCGCAGCCCACCGGGGTCACCAGACAGCAGGGGTGACTCGCCCAGCACACCAGAGCATGGATGGCCATCACGTGAACGCCATGGCCGGCGACGGAAGTGGCGCGCCCCACAACCATCTCGCCGACTACGACGAACTGCCCGAGGCGCACTTCTACGACCCCGACGCGGAGTACGAGCCCGACCCCGAGTACGCGGCCACGCTCGCGCCCGACGCGGCGCGCCAGCGCCGCGAGCGCGTCGGCCCGACCGGGCGTCCGCTGCCGTACTTCCCGATCCCGGGCCCGCTGACCGACCACGGCCCCGCGAAGATCATCGCGATGTGCAACCAGAAGGGCGGCGTCGGCAAGACCACGTCGACCATCAACCTGGGAGCCGCGCTGGCCGAGTACGGGCGCCGGGTGCTGCTCGTCGACTTCGACCCGCAGGGCGCGCTGTCGGTCGGCCTCGGCGTCAACCCGATGGAGCTCGACCTCACCGTCTACAACCTGCTCATGGAGCGGGGCATGGCGGCCGACGAGGTGCTGCTGAAGACCGCGGTCCCCAACATGGACCTGCTGCCCAGCAACATCGACCTGTCGGCGGCCGAGGTGCAGCTGGTGAGCGAGGTCGCGCGCGAGTCCACGCTGCAGCGGGCGCTGAAGCCGCTGATGGACGACTACGACTACATCGTGATCGACTGTCAGCCCTCCCTCGGCCTGCTCACGGTCAACGCGCTGACCGCCGCCCACAAGGTGATCGTGCCGCTGGAGTGCGAGTTCTTCGCGCTGCGCGGTGTGGCGCTGCTGACCGAGACCATCGAGAAGGTCCAGGAGCGGCTCAACCCCGACCTGGAGCTCGACGGCATCCTCGCCACCATGTACGACTCGCGCACGGTGCACAGCCGTGAGGTGCTCGCGCGTGTGGTCGAGGCGTTCGACGACCACGTGTACCACACGGTCATCGGGCGTACGGTCCGCTTCCCGGAGACCACGGTCGCCGGTGAGCCGATCACCACGTACGCGTCCAACTCCGTCGGTGCCGCCGCCTACCGCCAGCTCGCCAGGGAGGTGCTCGCCCGGTGTCACGCCGAGTGAGTCTGCCCGGGGCCGACGAACTCTTCCGTACGACAGGGGGGATGGCGCTCCAGGCGTCCAGCCCCCGGCGCCAGGCCAACGGCGACGCCCGTGTTCCCGCACCCGCGGGGGAGGGCGACGCGGCGGCGGCCGCCGCCGAGGACGCGCCGCAGTCGGTGCCCGCGCAGGCCGGTGACGGCGAGGGCGCGGAGCACGTCGCGGCGGACGCGGAGCCGGACGGGACCGGCGAGTCCCGCAGCCGCGACGCGGCCGGCTCGGGGCGGCGTCAGGCGGCGCAGGAAGGCGCCGCGGCGGCTCCGCGCAAGCGCGGACGCCAGTCCGCGCGGCGGCCCAGCGGGCGCGAGCGGCACGACGAGAAGATCACCGTGTACGTCTCCGCCGAAGAGCTGATGGACCTCGAACACGCGCGGCTGGTGCTGCGCGGCGAGCACGGGCTGGCGGTGGACCGCGGACGGATCGTCCGCGAGGCGGTCGCCGTGGTCCTCGCCGACCTGGAGAGCCGGGGAGACGCCAGCATCCTCGTACGACGCCTGCGCGGACGGTAGCGGTAGCCTGCGGAGGTCATGACCTCGAACGACGCACCCACCCCCGGCGCCCGGCCGTCCCGCCGCCGCACCCTGGGCAGGGGCCCGGGCTCCGCCCCGGCCGCGACGAGCGGGACGCGTGCGGGGGAGACGGGCGTCGAGACTCCCCCGGAAACCCCGTCACCGGCCGAGCCGGCGCCGGCGCCCGCCCCCGCGGCCCCGGAACGGGAGCCCTTGTCCGACGGCCCGGGGAGGCCGCAGCCGCGGGAGACGCCCGTCGAGGCGCCTGAGGGCGGCTCCTCCGCGCGTCGGCCCACGACAGAGTCGCGCGTGCCGGAGGCGGCTGCCGAATCCGCCGTGCCCGCGCCCGCCCCGCAGGCCCCGCCGAAGGTCGCGGTGACGCCCGGGGGCGCGGAGCCCGTGCGGGAGCCCGGAGGCGGTCCAGAGGCTGCTGGTGACGGGCGGTTCAAAGTCCGGCTGGCTAACTTCGAGGGGCCGTTCGATCTGCTGCTCCAGCTGATCTCCAAGCACAAGCTGGACGTCACCGAGGTCGCGCTGTCCCGGGTCACCGACGAGTTCATGGCGTACATCCGGGCCATGGGGCCGGACTGGGACCTGGACGAGACGACCGAGTTCCTCGTCGTGGCGGCCACGCTGCTCGACCTCAAGGCCGCGCGGCTGCTGCCCGCCGCCGAGGTGGAGGACGAGGCCGACCTCGCCCTGCTGGAGGCCCGCGACCTGCTGTTCGCCCGGCTGCTGCAGTACCGCGCGTACAAACAGATCGCCGACATCTTCAGCCGGCGGCTCGACGACGAGGGCCGGCGGTACCCCCGTACCGTCGGACTGGAGCCGCACCACGCCGAGCTGCTGCCCGACGTCGTGATCAGCATCGGGCCCGAGGGGTTCGCCAGGCTCGCCGTCAAGGCGATGCAGCCCCGGCCCAAGCCACAGGTGTACGTCGACCACATCCACGCGCCGCTGGTCAGCGTGCAGGAACAGGCCGGGATCGTGGTCGCCCGGCTGAAGGAGCTCGGGGAGGCCAGTTTCCGGGCGCTCGTCCAGGACACCGACGACACCCTGACCGTCGTGGCACGCTTCCTCGCGCTGCTGGAGCTGTACCGCGAGAAGGCCGTCGCACTCGACCAGGAGACCGCGCTCGGCGAGCTGACCGTGCGCTGGACCGGCGGCGACGGGGACGCCGCGCCCGCCGTCACCGACGAGTTCGACCGGCCGCCCGAGCAGCCCAAGGAGGAGAGCAAGCCGTGAGCGAGGAGACGAACGGGACCCCCGCGGGAGCGCGCACCGTCGCGGACCTCGACCTCGGACCCGCCCTCGAGGCGGTCCTCATGGTCGTGGACGAGCCCGCCACCGAGGAGCATCTGGCGAAGATCCTTCAGCGCCCCCGGCGCGAGGTCGCGGAAGCGCTGAACGCGCTGGCGGACGAGTACACCGTCCAGGGCCGCGGCTTCGAGCTGCGGCTCGTGGCGGGCGGCTGGCGCTTCTACAGCCGCCCCGAGTACGCCGCCGCCGTCGAGGGCTTCGTCCTGGACGGCCAGCAGGCCCGGCTCACCCAGGCCGCCCTGGAGACGCTCGCCGTGGTCGCCTACCGCCGGCCGGTGAGCCGCGGCAGGGTCTCCGCCGTACGCGGAGTCAACTGCGACGGTGTGATGCGCACCCTGTTGCAGCGCGGTCTGATCGAGGAGGCGGGCGCGGAACCCGAAACAGGTGCGATCCTGTACACGACGACGAACTACTTCCTGGAGCGGATGGGCCTGCGCGGTCTGGACGAGCTCCCGGAGCTCGCGCCCTTCCTCCCGGAGGCGGAGGCGATCGAGGCCGAGACACAGGAAGGCGTGCCGTCGTTCGATCCGGACGCCCCGGACGCGGACGACGGTCCACCGACGAACACGACGACGACGGAATTCTGATGCGAAGCAGCGGTAGCGGCAGCGGCAAGAGCGGCGGACGCGGTAACCACCGCGGTGCCGGCAACAACAGGGACCAGAAGCAGGGGCAGGGCCGCCCCGCCAAGCCCCGCCCCGAGGAGCGCCGCTACGACGTGGGCCCCGGGGCCACCAAGGACGGCCCGAAGTCCGGCCGCGGCGGCTCCGCGCGCGGGGGCGCCAAGGGCGGCCCCAAGCAGTCCCCGCAGGGCGGCGGGCGCGGCCGTACGGCCCCCGGCCGTTCCCGTGAGTACGAGGCGCGGGCCGAGGAGCGCAACCGGGAGCGGTACGCGGGCAAGAAGGACGTCAAGCCGCCCAGGACCTTCCCCGGCGCCGAGCAGGAGGGCGAGCGGCTGCAGAAGGTGCTCGCCCGCGCGGGCTACGGCTCCCGGCGCGCCTGCGAGGAGCTGATCGAGCAGGCGAGGGTCGAGGTCAACGGCGAGATCGTCCTCGAGCAGGGCAAGCGGGTGGACCCGGAGAAGGACGAGGTCAAGGTCGACGGGCTGACTGTCGCCACGCAGTCGTACCAGTTCTTCTCGCTGAACAAGCCCGCCGGTGTGGTCTCCACGATGGAGGACCCGGAGGGCCGTCAGTGCCTCGGTGACTACGTCACCAACCGCGAGACCCGGCTCTTCCACGTCGGCCGGCTCGACACCGAGACCGAGGGCGTCATCCTGCTCACCAACCACGGCGAGCTGGCGCACCGGCTGACCCACCCCAAGTACGGCGTGAAGAAGACGTACCTGGCGGCCATCGTGGGCCCGATCCCGCGCGACCTCGGCAAGCGGCTGAAGGACGGCATCCAGCTGGAGGACGGCTACGCCCGCGCGGACCACTTCCGGGTCGTGGAGCAGACCGGCAAGAACTACCTCGTCGAGGTGACCCTGCACGAGGGCCGCAAGCACATCGTGCGCCGCATGCTCGCGGAGGCCGGGTTCCCGGTCGACAAGCTGGTGCGCACCGCGTTCGGGCCGATCACCCTGGGCGACCAGAAGTCGGGCTGGCTGCGCCGGCTGTCGAACACCGAGGTCGGGATGCTGATGCAGGAGGTCGACCTCTAAGGGCTTGTGCGGCAGGACCCGCACCCCCTTTAATAGTCACTACGACTATTAAAGGGGGTGCGGGTGGTGGACGGCTACGACAAGCACGCCTTCGAACCCTTCGCCGTCACCGTCGACCTCGCCGTGTTCACCCTCCGCGCGGGCGCGCTGCACGTCCTGCTCGTCGAGCGCGGCCAGGAGCCGTACGCCGGGCGGTGGGCGCTCCCGGGAGGCTTCGTCCTGCCGGACGAGTCCGCGGAGAGCGCCGCACGGCGCGAGCTGGGCGAGGAGACCGCGCTGACGGACGTGTCCGGGCTGCACCTGGAACAGCTGCGGACCTACAGCGAACCCGGCCGCGACCCCCGGATGCGGGTCGTGTCGGTCGCCTTCACCGCGCTGCTGCCCGACGCCCCCGAGGCACAGGGCGGCGGCGACGCGGCCCAGGCCCGCTGGACGCCGTACGACCGCGCGCGGGACCTCGCCTTCGACCACGACCGGATCCTGGCCGACGCCCGGGAACGCGTCGGCGCCAAGCTCGAGTACACCTGCCTCGCCACCGCCTTCTGCCCGCCCGAGTTCACCCTCGGGGAACTGCGGCAGGTCTACGAGACCGTGTGGGGCACCGCCCTCGACCGCCCCAACTTCCGGCGCAAGGTGCTCGCCACCCCCGGCTTCGTCGAAGCCGTGCCCGGCGCCGCTCGCCTCACCGGCGGCCGCGGCAAACCCGCCGCGCTGTACCGCGCCGGCACCGCCGCCGCCCTCCATCCGCCGCTGCTCCGGCCGACCCCGGAAGGACGCCCCGCATGACCGCGACCACCGTCACCAAGCGCGCCGCCACGGGGGCGCTCACCGGACTCGCCCTCGGGGACGCGCTGGGCTTCCCGACCGAGTTCAACGACGTCCCGTCGATCCTCGCCAAGTTCGGGCCCTGGCGCGGCATGGATCTGCCCCGGCCGGCCGTCGTCACCGACGACACCCAGATGACGCTCGCCCTGGGCAGGGGGCTGCGCACCGCGATGGACCGCGGCACGCTCACCCCGAAGCGGCTGGAGCGGCCGGTGCGTGAGGAGTTCGTGGAGTGGTACCGCTCGCCGGAGAACAACCGCGCCCCCGGCAACACCTGTCTGAAGGCCTGCCACCTGCTGGCCCGTGAGGACCGCCGCTGGCAGCACGCCAGCCAGGTGGGCTCCAAGGGCTGCGGCGCCAACATGCGCGTCGCTCCCGTCGGCCTCGTCCCCGGGCTGAGCGAGGAACAGCGCGCGGGCGCCGCCCAGTTGCAGTCGGCCCTCACCCACGGGCACCCCACCGCGCTCGCCGCCTCCGACCTCACCGCCCACGCCGTACGGCTGCTCGCCGAGGGCGCCGAGCCGACCGGCCTGATCGGCCTGCTGCGCTCCTACGCCTACGACAACCGCACCCGCTACCACGAGTTCTGGCTCGGCGACCTGTGGACCCGCGCCCAGGACCCCACCCCCGAGCACTTCATCGCCCGCGGCTGGGACGAGTGCCTGGAGATCCTCGGACGCCTCCAGGACGCCGTGCGCACCGTCTCCCCGGAGACCGACCCGTGCCTGGCCACCGGGGAGGGCTGGACAGCCGAGGAAGCACTGGCGACCGGGCTGCTCTGCTTCCTCCTCTTCGTCGACGAACCCCTCACGGCCCTGCGCCGCGCCGCCTGCACCGCGGGCGACTCCGACTCCATCGCCTGCCTGACGGGCGCCTTCGCCGGCGCGCACCTGGGCGCCGACGCCTGGCCGGCCGAGTGGGCGGACCGCATCGAGTACCGGGACGACCTGCTGTCGCTGGGCGCTCTCTGGGACGCCCGGCCGGCGGCCGGGGCCCGTCAGCCCTGACCGGCGGCCCGCGCCGGCTCGCCGTGCGGATCCGCGCGGAGGGCCGAGGCGCGGCGGGTGCGGAGCAGGAAGTCCTCGATCCGGCGCCGGTCCGGCTCCTCGGGCAGCGGACTGCGCCGGGCGGCCTCAGCGCCCTCCTCCACCAGGCGTTCCATCCGGGACTCCACCTCGGGCCAGGGCACCTCGCCCCGCTTCACGGCGAGCAGCGGTGCGCGTCGCTCGCCGACGTCGATCACGAGCGTGCCCGTGCGGAGCAGGTCGCGGGCGCTGGTCAGGAGGCGGAGCAGGTGCATGGCGTGCTTCCAGCGGGGGGCGCCGTGGACGCGGACGTCCGCCTCCAGCTTGCGAAGCTGGCCGTGGGCGTACCGCGTGAAGGTCAGGTGCACCCTGCGGGAGAGGAACGCCTCGCGCAGGGAGAGGAGTTCACGGCCGGTGGCGTCGGCGTGCTCCACGAGCGGGGAGTGCAGGCACTCCAGGATGTTGGGGTTGGCGCGCAGGGCCAGCTCGCAGAAGCGCTCCAGCTCCCAGCTGAACTGTTCCTCGGCCGGCCCCTCGATGTGCGTCGGCGGCTTCTCGAAGCGCCAGAACAGGGGAGTGGGCGCCAGGAACACGCCCCGGCGGTCGGTGTCGCTGCCCTCGGTGGCCAGCCCGAAGGCGCGCGAACCCATGACGCAGGCGTAGATCGTGTGGTCGCCGACCAGGGTCTCGGGGAGCATGACCGGGAGGGTACGCGGCGGCGCACGTCCGGAGGACCGGATTTTCCTCCGCCGGGGCCGTCGTACGGGCGTATCGGCTGTCTCAGCGGACGAACACCCGGAGCCGCCCCCGCCCGGCCTGACTACGCTGGACGACCGAACAGCCTGCAGCACACCAGCAAGGAGCATCGTCGTGGCGGTACGCGCGGTCCGGGGGGCCGTCCAGTTGGAGCGGGACGAGGCCGGACACATGGAGGAGCAGGTCGGCGCCCTGCTCACCGCGATCCTGGAGCGCAACGGACTGCACACCGACGACCTGATCAGCCTCTGGTTCACGGCCACGCCCGACCTGCACAGCGACTTCCCGGCCGCCGCCGCCCGCAAGCTCGGCATCGTCGACGTCCCGCTGATCTGCGCCCAGGAACTGGACATCGAGGGCGCCATGCCCCGCGTCGTCCGGGTCCTCGCGCACACCGAGTCCGACCGGCCCCGCGCCGACGTCGCGCACGTCTACCTCGGTTCCGCGGCCGCCCTGCGCAAGGACATCGCCCAGTGAGGACCGCCCTCGTCATCGGCACCGGACTCATCGGCACGTCCGCCGCGCTCGCCCTGACCGGACGCGGTGTCACCGTCCACCTCGCCGACCACGACCCGGAGCAGGCCCGTACGGCCGCCGCGCTCGGCGCCGGCACCGACGAGGCCCCCGACGGGCCGGTCGACCTGGCGATCGTCGCCGCCCCGCCCGCCCACGTGGCCGACGTGCTCACCGACGCGATGCGCCGCGGCGCGGCGCGCGGCTACATCGACGTCGCCAGCGTCAAGGGCGGACCGCGCCGTGAGCTCGAGGCGCGCGGCCTCGACCTGTCCGCCTACATCGGCACCCACCCGATGTCCGGCCGCGAGCGGTCCGGCCCGCTGGCCGGCACCGCCGATCTGTTCGAGGGCCGCCCCTGGGTGCTGACCCCGACCCGCGACACCGACACCGAGGTGCTGAACCTCGCCCTGGAGCTGGTCTCCCACTGCCGCGCGGTGCCGGTCGTCATGGACGCCGAAGCCCATGACCGTGCCGTGGCCCTCGTCTCGCACATGCCCCACCTGGTGTCCAGCATGGTCGCCGCGCGCCTGGAGCACGCAGAGGAGGCCGCCGTACGGCTGTGCGGCCAGGGCATCCGGGACGTGACCCGCATCGCCGCCTCCGACCCCCGGATGTGGATCGACATCCTCTCCGCGAACCCCGGGCCGGTCGCCGACCTGCTCACGGACGTCGCCGCCGACCTGGAGGAGACCGTGCGCGCCCTGCGCGCGCTGCAGTCCTCCGACGAGGACAAGCGCCGCGAGGGCGGCTCCGGCATCGCGGACGTGCTGCGCCGCGGCAACGCCGGCCAGGTCCGGGTACCCGGCAAGCACGGCTCCGCGCCGCGCGTCTACGAGACCGTGACGGTGCTCATCGACGACCAGCCCGGCCAGCTGGCCCGCATCTTCGCGGACGCCGACCGCGCCGGCGTCAACATCGAGGACGTCCGGATCGAGCACGCCACCGGACAGCAGGCCGGTCTGATCCAGCTGATGGTGGAGCCCAAGGCGGCCCCGGTCCTCACCGCCGGGCTGCGGGAGCGGGGCTGGGCGATCCGCCAGTGACGGCCCGGGGCCGGGGTGGCCCGTCCCCCGAGGGGCCGGATCGTCCGCTTGTCGGAGGGGTCCCGGGGGGCCGGTAATCTGGTGCGGGGCGTGTCCGCGCCCCGCACACACCACTCCACCGCACCAGGAAGGTGTTCCCCCGTGGAAAACGGCGCCGCCCAGCCCGTGATTGTCGCCATCGACGGCCCCTCCGGCACGGGCAAGTCGAGCACGTCGAAAGCCGTGGCGGCGCAGCTCGGCCTGAGCTACCTGGACACCGGCGCCCAGTACCGGGCGATCACCTGGTGGATGGTGACCAACGGCATCGACATACAGGACCCGTCCGCGATCGCCGCCGTCGCCGGGAAGCCGGAGATCGTCTCGGGCACGGACCCCAAGGACCCGACGATCACCGTCGACGGGACCGACGTGGCCGGGCCGATCCGCGGACAGGACGTCACCTCCAAGGTCAGCGCGGTCAGCGCGGTCCCCGAGGTGCGGGCCCGGATCACCGAGCTGCAGCGGTCCATCGCGGCCTCCGCGGTCACCGGCATCGTCGTCGAGGGCCGTGACATCGGCACCACCGTGCTTCCCGACGCCGACCTGAAGATCTTCCTCACCGCCTCCGCCGAGGCCCGTGCCGCCCGCCGCAGCGGTGAGCTCAAGGGCGCCGACCTGCACACCACCCGCGAGGCCCTGGTCCAGCGGGACGCGGCGGACTCCAGCCGCAAGACCTCGCCGCTGGCCAAGGCCGGCGACGCCGTCGAGGTGGACACGACCGAGCTGACCCTCACGCAGGTCATCGAGTGCGTCGTCACCCTCGTCGAGGAGAAGCGGGCGGGGAAGTGACCGACGTCCCATCGGTGCGGGGCGCCGAGGTCGGCCGGCGCATCGGCGTCGGCCTGATGTACGGGCTGTGGAAGCCGCGAGTGCTGGGCGCCTGGCGGGTGCCCACGGCCGGCCCGGTGATCTTCGCCGTCAACCACTCCCACAACATCGACGGCCCGATGGTCATGGGCGTGGCGCCCCGGCCGACGCACTTCCTGATCAAGAAGGAGGCGTTCGTCGGCCCGCTCGACCCGTTCCTGAACGGCATCGGCCAGCTCAAGGTGGACCGGACCACCACCGACCGCACGGCGATCTCCCGGGCGCTGGGCGTGCTGGAGCAGGGCGGCGTCCTCGGCATCTTCCCCGAGGGCACCCGCGGCGGCGGCGACTTCGCCTCGCTCCGCGCGGGGCTCGCGTACTTCGCCGTACGCGGCGGCGCGCCGATCGTGCCGGTGGCCGTCCTGGGAAGTTCCGAGCGGCGCGGACGGTTGATGAAGGGGCTGCCCCCGCTGCGCTCCCGGGTCGACGTCGTCTTCGGCGACCCGTTCGAGGCGGGCGACGGCAGCGGAAGACGTACGCGCAAGGCGCTGGACGAGGCCACCGAGCGCATCCAGAAGCAGCTCACCGCGCACCTGGAAAACGCGAGGCGCCTCACCGGGCGCTGAGCGACACTTGAGTAGTGGACCACCCCCGCACAGGGCGTGGTCCACCGATCACCACGATGAACGACGAGGTAACGGACTTCATGAACGACCACATCCAGCCCGACGGCCCGGACGCGTACGAGGGTGCGCACGAGCACGACCACGGGGCGCTGGGCGATGCCGAGTTCGCGGAGTTCATGGAGCTCGCCGCGGAGGAGGGCTTCGACCTCGAGGACGTCGAGGGCGCCATCGAGGCCGCGGGCCACGGTCCGCTGCCCGTGCTCGCCGTCGTCGGCCGGCCCAATGTCGGCAAGTCGACCCTGGTGAACCGCATCATCGGCCGCCGTGAGGCGGTCGTCGAGGACAAGCCGGGCGTCACCCGCGACCGTGTCACCTACGAGGCCGAGTGGGCGGGCCGCCGCTTCAAGGTCGTCGACACCGGCGGCTGGGAGCAGGACGTCCTCGGCATCGACGCCTCCGTGGCCGCGCAGGCCGAGTACGCCATCGAGGCCGCCGACGCGGTCGTCTTCGTCGTCGACGCCAAGGTCGGCGCCACCGACACCGACGAGGCCGTCGTCCGGCTGCTGCGCAAGGCCGGCAAGCCGGTCGTGCTCTGCGCCAACAAGGTGGACGGCCCGAGCGGCGAGGCCGACGCGGCCTATCTGTGGTCCCTGGGCCTGGGTGAGCCGTACCCGGTCTCCGCCCTGCACGGCCGCGGCACCGGCGACATGCTGGACCAGGTCCTGGAGGCGCTGCCGGAGGCCCCGGCGCAGACCTTCGGCTCCGCCGTCGGCGGCCCCCGCCGGGTGGCCCTGATCGGCCGTCCGAACGTCGGCAAGTCCTCGCTGCTGAACAAGGTCGCGGGCGAGGAGCGGGTCGTCGTCAACGAACTCGCCGGCACCACCCGCGACCCGGTCGACGAGATGATCGAACTCGGCGGCAAGACCTGGAAGTTCGTCGACACGGCGGGCATCCGCAAGCGCGTCCACCTCCAGCAGGGCGCCGACTACTACGCCTCGCTGCGCACCGCCGCCGCCGTCGAGAAGGCGGAGGTGGCCGTCGTCCTCATCGACGCCGCCGACTCCATCTCGGTGCAGGACCAGCGGATCGTCACCATGGCCGTGGAGGCGGGCCGCGCCCTCGTCCTGGCGTACAACAAGTGGGACACCCTCGACGAGGAGCGCCGCTACTACCTGGAGCGGGAGATCGAGACCGAGCTCGGCCAGGTGGCGTGGGCGCCGCGGGTGAACGTCTCGGCGCGCACCGGACGGCACATGGAGAAGCTGGTCCCGGCCATCGAGGCGGCCCTGGAAGGCTGGGAGACCCGGGTGCCGACGGGCAGGCTGAACGCCTTCCTCGGCGAGCTGGTCGCCGCCCACCCGCACCCCGTACGGGGCGGCAAGCAGCCGCGCATCCTGTTCGGCACCCAGGCGGGCACCAAGCCGCCGCGGTTCGTGCTGTTCGCCTCCGGCTTCATCGAGGCGGGCTACCGGCGCTTCATCGAGCGCCGGCTGCGGGAGGAGTTCGGCTTCGAGGGCACGCCGATCCACATCTCCGTGCGGGTGCGCGAGAAGCGCGGCAGGAAGAAGTAGCCCACGGCGGGCATGGCGAAGGGGCGGTCCCGGACGGGACCGCCCCTTCGCCATGCTCCGGGTCAGGCGCCCCGGCGCGGGGCCGGCGGCAGCCCGGCCGGCACGTGCCGCATCCCGGAGGCGGGACGGCCGGCCGTGCTCACCCGCTGCCACTGCGGCTGGGGCCCGGCGCCCTGACGGCCGCCGCCGGCGCCGTACGCGCCGTTCAGGAGGGAGGCGCCGAACGTGCCCGGGCTGTGCCCGCCGTGCGGGGCCGTACTGTGCGGGATGTCCCCGAAGGCGACGAAGCCCAGTTCCTCCTCGCCGCTGCGGTCACCCGGCAGCGAACGGAAGGACGCGACGTACTCGGTGTAGAGGGCGTCGTAGATGGGCGTGGCCGAGAGGCCGCTCCGGGAGTCCTGTGCCGGCCGCACGGGTGCGGGAACCGAGGCGAGGGACTGGCGGCGGGGAACGTCATATGCGTGCACGTATGTCCAAACGACCCCGTACCGTAAGGGATGCGGCCGTTTTGCGGCTTTCGCCGGTCACTCCGCGACATGGTCCCGCCGGGCCGGTCAGACGCCCGCGAGGGGCAGCGCCGCGGCGACCAGCTTTCCGTTCGCCGCCGCCTTGTCCAGCGCGTCGCGCAGCAGGTCCTCGCGGGGCTGGCGGCCGATCGAGCCGACCGGCGCGGCGAACATCAGCACCTGCTGGTGCTTGTTGGCGGCCGACCGCCAGCCGTCGGTGACCTGGAGCGGCTGGTGCGCCTGCCACCAGGCCACCGGGTGGCCGCCGGCCGGGTTCGGCTGGAGCACGGCGTGCAGCTGTCCCGCGGCGAGCAGCACCGACCAGCCGTGCAGCACCGGCGGTACGGCCGACAGCTCGGTCAGCGGCATGAAGCCCTGCTCGATGAGGAGCGGCAGGAAGTCGTCGCCGGTCCCGAACGAGCCGGGCCGGGCGACCGGCGCGGTCGGCTCGACGACCAGCGCGGGGTGCAACTCCCCGGCGATCAGGACCAGTCCGCTGGTCACCCCGAGCACGGCCTGTTCGGGGGTGACGTCCACGGGCGCGGGCTCCCCGGTGTCACCGCCGATGGCCCGTACGGCCCCCTGGAGCTGTGCCTCGGTGACCTGGACGACCTGCGAGGGCAGGCAGGTGGCGTGGGCGAAGGCGAGAACGGCGGTCTCGTCCCCCACGAAGAGGACGGTGCTGGTGCGCTCCTGCTCCGGGTGGCCCGGGGTGCGGCAGGAGGTGCAGTCGTAACTGCCCGGGGCGGACTCTCCGGCGAGCAGGCGGGCTGCTTCTTCGTCGCCGATCTCGGCGCGTACCTCGTCGCTGACGTCGAGCATGCGCGGCACGGGTGGCTCCCTGGGGATGCGGTGCGTGGCGAGGCCGGGTGGCTCCCGGCCCGTGGTCCGGGCGGGTCCCCGGCTCATGCAGAAGACAACGGGCTACCGGTGGCGGGAGTCACGCCCCGGAGCGAACGGAATCGAACCAACCGGCGCACCCGGTGGGACCGCACGC
>Ga0247820_10000143_pt1 | contig 35362 bp, 31 predicted proteins | sample 13C_Glucose_Day1_2_FD_192480 | JGI IMG/M metagenome (GOLD analysis project Ga0247820, IMG submission 192480) | Soil microbial communities from agricultural site in Penn Yan, New York, United States - 13C_Glucose_Day14 | ecosystem: Environmental > Terrestrial > Soil > Agricultural land | place...
TCACTGTGACCTCCGTCAACGTCAATGGACTGCGGGCCGCCGCCAAGAAGGGATTCGTGGAGTGGCTGGCCGGGACCTCCGCCGATGTGCTGTGTCTGCAGGAGGTGCGGGCGGAGGCGAAGCAGCTGCCGGAGACCGTGCGGGAGCCCGAGGGGTGGCATGTCGTGCACGCGCCGGCCGCCGCCAAGGGGCGTGCGGGGGTTTCCCTGTACACCCGGCGTGAGCCCGACCGGGTGCGGGTGGGGTTCGGGTCGGCGGAGTTCGACACGGCCGGGCGGTACGTGGAGGTCGACCTGCCCGGTGTGACCGTCGCCTCGCTGTATCTGCCCTCGGGGGAGGTCGGGACCGAGCGGCAGGACGAGAAGATGCGGTTCATGGGCGAGTTCCTGGCCCATCTCAAGGGGCTGCGGGAGCGGGCCGCCGCCGACGGGCGTGAGGTCGTCGTCTGCGGGGACTGGAACATCGCCCACGAGAAGGCCGACCTGAAGAACTGGCGCGGGAACACCAAGAGCTCCGGTTTCCTGCCGGAGGAGCGGGAGTGGCTCTCCCGGGTGCTCGACCCGGCGGACGGCGGATACGTCGACGTGGTGCGGGCGCTGCACCCGGACGTGGACGGGCCGTACTCCTGGTGGTCCTACCGGGGGCGGGCCTTCGACAACGACACCGGGTGGCGGATCGACCTGGCCGTCGCGACGCCCGGGCTCGCGGGCCGCGCGGTGAAGGCCTACGTCGAGCGCGCCGCCACACACGCCGAGCGCTGGTCGGACCACGCGCCGGTGACGGTCGTCTTCGAGGGGGCGGCCGGCTGATGCGGACGCCCCGGCGGGCCGCCCGGGTCGCCGTGCTGGAGCCGGACGGCGCCGTCTTCATGTTCCGGTACGACAACGACGAGGTCGGGGTCCACTGGGCGCTGCCCGGCGGGGGCATGGAGCCGGGGGAGACGCCCGGGCAGGCCGCGCGGCGGGAGCTGCGCGAGGAGACCGGGTGGGACGACATCGCGCTCGACGGCACCCTGCTGTGCCGGTGGGAGCACGACTTCACCCGGGCCGGAGTGCCGGTGCGGCAGAGCGAGCACATCTTCCTCGCCGCCGGACCGCGCCGTGACCCCGAGGGCGACCTCCTCGCCCCGCACGCCGAGGAGGGCATCCTGCGGTGGCGGTGGTGGTCGCCGCGGGAGCTGGCCGGTGCCACCGAGCAGCTGTGGCCGCCGCGGCTGCCGGAGCTGCTGGCCGGCGTCCGCCGGAACGGACCGCCGGTGACACCCGTCGACCTCGGGTACGTGGGGAACGCCTAGCAACAGGCCCTGGTCCGGCTCGCGCGCTAGTCAGGCTTGCGCAGGCGGCGGTCCAGGGCCAGGGAGAGTTCGGCGTCGACCACGCTGCGGGCCAGGGGGCGCAGGCGGTGGACGGTCTCCTCCGGGGCGTGGCGCAGGATCAGGGCGGCGAAGAGGTCGGCCAGGGCGTCGGCGTGGACGCGGGCCTCGGCGCCGGTGCGGAGCACCTCCGCGAGCGGGATCCCCTCGCGGACCAGTGCGGAGGAGACGTCCAGCAGACGCCGGCTGATGTGGACGATCTCCTCGCCGTCGACGCCGAGATAGCCGAGGTCCAGCGCGGCGGCCAGGTTCTCCGGGGTGACCTCTCCGGAGAAGTGGTCGGCGAGCTCCTCGGGGGTGAGGCGGACCGGGGTCTCCTCGGTGGGGTTGTCCATGCCGAGGAGGTCGCCGACGTCCCGGCCGTGGTCGAAGGCCTCGGCGAGTTCGGCTATGCCGTTCAGGGTGTGGCCGCGTTCCAGGAGCGCCGTGATCGTGCGCAGCCGGGCCAGGTGCTGGTCGTCGTACCAGGCGATTCGGCCCTCCCTGCGGGGTGGCGGGATCAGCTTGCGCTCGCGGTAGAAGCGCAGGGTGCGCACGGTGATGCCGGCCAGCCGGGCCAGCTCGTCCATGCGGTACTCGCGCCGCTCGCCGGGTCCTGAGGTGTCCTCTGCCACGTCAGCAGCCTAGGCCGTACCGGCGGTAACTTTCCTCGCCCGCCCCCTACCCATCAGTACGCGCCTGCTCTACTCTCCCCATTGCGCCAGTGTTCACTGGCAGGGTTACTGAGCGACGCGTGGAGGCTTCGGGATGGCCGAGCACGAGCACGAACACGTACGGGTGGCGGTGGTCGGGTCGGGATTCGGCGGGCTCGGGGCCGCCGTGCGGCTGCGACGCGAGGGGATCACCGACTTCGTCGTCCTGGAGCGGGCGGGCAGCGTCGGCGGCACCTGGCGCGACAACAGCTATCCCGGCTGCGCCTGCGACGTGCCGTCGCACCTGTACTCCTTCTCCTTCGCGCCCAACCCCGACTGGCCCCGCTCCTTCTCCGGGCAGCAGCACATCCGCGCCTACCTCGAGCACGTCACCGACGTCTTCGGGCTGCGGCCCCACATCCGCCTCGACTCGGAGGTGAAGCGGATGGTGTGGGACACCGAGCGGCTGCGGTGGGACATCGAGACCAGCAGCGGCCACCTCAGCGCCGACGTGGTGGTGTCCGCCACCGGCCCGCTGTCCGAGCCCAAACTGCCGGACGTCCCCGGCCTCGACACCTTCCCCGGCAAGGTGTTCCACTCCGCCCAGTGGGACCACGACTACGACCTGCGCGGCAAGCGGGTCGCCATGGTCGGCACCGGGGCGTCGGCGATCCAGATCGTGCCGGCCGTCCAGCCGCTCGTGTCACGGCTGACGCTCTTCCAGCGCACGCCCGCCTGGGTGCTGCCCCGCGTCGACCGGCCCATCAGCGCCGCCGAGCGCGCACTGCACCGCAGGCTGCCCTTCACCACCAAGATGCGGCGCGGACTGCTCTGGGGCGTACGGGAGTTGCAGGTCCAGGCGTTCACCAAGCACCCCGGCGAGCTCGGCTTCGTCGAGCAGCTGGCCAAGCGCAACATGGGCCGCGCCATCAAGGACCCGGCCCTGCGCGCCGCACTCACCCCCGACTACCGCATCGGCTGCAAGCGGATCCTGCTGTCGAGCACGTACTACCCGGCGCTCGCCCGGCCCAACGTGGACGTCGTCGCGAGCGGCCTGAGCGAGGTGCGCGGGTCGACCGTCGTCGGCGCCGACGGCACCGAGGCCGAGGTCGACGCGATCGTGTTCGGGACCGGGTTCCACGTGACCGACATGCCCATCGCCGAGCGGGTGGTCGGCGCGGAGGGGAAGACCCTCGCCGAGAGCTGGGCGGGCGGCATGCAGGCCCTGCGCGGCGCCGCGGCCGCCGGGTTCCCCAACTGGATGACGATCATCGGGCCCAACACCGGCCTCGGGAACTCCTCCATGATCCTCATGATCGAGTCCCAGTTGAACTACCTGGCCGACTACCTGCGCCAGCTGGACGTGCTCGGCGGCCGGGTCGCCCTCGACGCCCGCCCCAGCGCCGTACGCGCCTGGAACCACCGGGTGCAGGAGCGGATGAAGCGCACGGTGTGGAACACCGGCGGCTGCACCAGCTGGTACCTCGACGAGAGCGGACGCAACACCACCATCTGGCCGGGCACCACGAGCGAGTTCCGGCGGGAGACCCGGCGCGTGGACCTCGCCGAGTACGCCGTGCTGCGGGCGTCCGCCGGCTCCCCGGCCGCCACCGCCGGGGAGAGCGCCGGGGTGACCGCGTGAGCCGCCTCACCCACGTCGGCTCCGGGCCGTACGCCCCGCCCGCCGCCGCCCGCGAACTGACCGCGCTCTCCGCCGACGGCGCCCGGCTGCACGTCGAGGTGCACGGCCCCGACGGGGCGCCCGCCGTCGTCCTCGCCCACGGCTGGACCTGCTCGACCGCCTTCTGGGCGGCGCAGATCCGCGAACTCTCCGCCGACCACCGGGTCATCGCCTACGACCAGCGCGGCCACGGACGCACCCCGGCGAGCCCGGCGTGCAGCACCGAGGCGCTCGCCGACGACCTCGAGGCCGTCCTCACCGCCACCCTCGGCCCCGGCGAACGGGCCGTGATCGCCGGGCACTCCATGGGCGGGATGACGGTGATGGCCGCCGCCACCAGACCCGCGTTCCGCGCGCACGCGGCGGCCGTGCTGCTGTGCAGCACGGGCAGCTCGCGGCTGGTCGCCGAGTCGACGGTGCTGCCGCTGCGGCCGGGCCGGCTGCGGACCTGGCTGACCGGGCGCGTACTCGGCTCCCGCGCCCCGCTCGGACCGGTCACGCCGCTCGCCCGCCGGATACTCAGGTACGCCACGATGGGACCCGCCTCGGCCCCGGACATGGTCGAGGCCTGCGCCCGTATCGTGCACGCCTGTCCGCGCGCGGTGCGCCACTCCTGGTCGCACGTGCTCGACCGGCTCGATCTCGACGACGGCGTACGGCAGTTGCGGGTGCCGGTGGAGATCGTCGCCGGCGCCGCCGACCGGCTCACCCCGCCCGTGCACGCCCGGGCGATCGCCGCGGCGCTGCCCGACTGCGTCGGCGTCACCGAACTGCCCGGCGTCGGCCACATGACGCCCGTCGAGGCGCCCGGCCAGGTCACCCGGAGGATCCGGGACCTCGCCGCCGCCCACATCCACGCCGCACCCGCCGAGGAGAGCGCATGAGCAGGGTAGATCTCGAGGGAAAGGTCGCCGTCGTCACCGGAGCGGCGCGCGGCGTGGGGGAGTTGATGGCCCGCAAGCTCTCCGCGCGCGGGGTGAGGGTGGCGCTGGTCGGGCTGGAGCCGGACGCGCTGAAGGACGTCTGCGCGCGGCTGCACAGCGACAGCGACCACTGGCACGCGGACGTCACCGACCACGAGGCGATGGCCCGGGTCGCCGAGGAGGTCCGGGAGCGGTTCGGCCGGGTGGACATCGTGGTCGCCAACGCCGGTGTGGCGACGGGCGGTCCGTTCGCCGACTCCGATCCGGAGTCCTGGCGGCGGGTGATCGAGGTGAACCTGGTCGGATCGGCGGTCACCGCACGGGCGTTCCTGCCGCTGCTCACCGAGAGCCGCGGCTATCTGCTGCAGATCGCCTCCCTCGCCGCGCTCACCCCGGCGCCGATGATGACGGCGTACTGCGCCTCCAAGTCCGGTGTGGAGGCGTACGCGCACGCGCTGCGGGCCGAGGTCGGGCACCGGGGCGTGAAGGTGGGCGTCGGGTATCTGTCGTGGACCGACACCGACATGGTGCGCGGGGCCGACCAGGACGACGTGATGCGGGAGTTGCGGCAGCGGCTGCCGTGGCCGTCGAACAAGACCTACCCGCTGGGCCCCGCGGTGGACCGGCTCGTGGCCGGCGTCGAACGGCGGGCGAGCCATGTCTACGGGCAGTGGTGGCTGCGCGGGATGCAGGGCGTGCGCGGAGCCCTGCCGGGGATCATCGGGACCGTCGGCCAGCGGGAGATGCGGCGCTTCGGGGACCGGCTCACCGGCCTCCGCACGGGACTGGTCGGGGCGGGCGGGAACGCCGACGAACAGCACCGGAACACGGTCCGTAACTGATCGACATGCGCAGGGTGATGGCCCGTGTGAATCTGGTCGGGCAAGTTCCCCCACCCCACAACGGGAGTGAACCCACATGGGTATGAAGGATCAGTTCCAGGAGAAGTCCGAGCAGTTCCAGCAGCAGGCCAAGCAGCGCGCCCAGCAGGGCAAGGAGCAGCTGCAGAACCGCGGCCGCCGCCGGGACGAGGGCATGGACGAGCAGCAGCGTCAGCGGCCGTCCGAGGAGCGCTTCGACCAGGACCACGAGGTCTGACGCCGAGCGCGACGGACGCCTGACGCGTCATGAGTGACCGGAAGGGGTGCCCCGGCGAAGGGCACCCCTTTCTCATGCCCGCGGCGGCAGCCGGGGCCGGGAGCGGTCCGGGACGTCGCGGTAAGTCGGCGGAGTGGCGGGGGCGTTGGACTCCAGCAGCTCCAGGGCGAGCCGTACCGCGTCGTCGAGCACCGCGTAGCGGCCCTCGGCCCAGTCCAGCGGGGTGCGCAGCGCCTCCAGGTCCGGGGCCACGCCCCTGTTCTCCACGGACCAGCCGTACGCGTCGAACCAGGCCGCGTTCATCGGCACCGTGATCACCGTGCCGTCGCCGAGTTGGTGCCGGCCGGTCATGCCGACCACGCCGCCCCAGGTGCGCTGGCCCACCACCGGGCCCAGCTGGAGCAGTTTGAAAGCGGCGGTGATCATGTCGCCGTCGGAGCTGGTCGCCTCGTCCGCCAGCGCGACGACCGGTCCCCGCGGGGCGTTGGAGGCGTACGACACCGGCTGGGCGTCCCGGGTGAGGTCCCAGCCGATGATGGTGCGGGTCAGCTTCTCCACGACGAGTTCGCTGATGTGGCCGCCGGCGTTGCCGCGCACGTCCACGATCAGCGCCGGACGGGACATCTCCATGCGCACGTCGCGGTTGAACTGGGCCCAGCCGGAGCCGCCCATGTCGGGGATGTGCAGATAGCCGCACTGCCCGTCGCTCAACTCCCGCACCACCTCGCGGCGTTTGGCCACCCAGTCCTGGTAGCGCAGCGGCGTCTCGTCGACCAGCGGGACGACGGCGACCCGCCGGGGCGGGCCCGCGGCGCCGGCGGGCACGAACGTCAGCTCCACCGTCGTACCGCCCGCGCCCGCGAGCAGCGGATACGGGCCGGCCACCGGGTCCACCGGGCGGCCGTCGACATGGGTGAGGACCGCGCCCTCGCGGATGCCGGTGCCGGCCAGCGGGGAGCGGGCGCGGGAGTCGGAGGAGTCGCCGGGCAGGATCCGCTTGACCGTCCAGCCCTCCTCGCGGGGCACCAGGTTGGCGCCGAGCAGTCCCTGCCGGCGCTGGTAGTGCGGGGGCCCCTCGTTGCGGCGGGCTGCGGTCACATAGGCGTGGGAGGTGCCGAGTTCGCCGAGGACCTCGCGCAGCAGGTCCGCGAACTCGTCGGGGGAGGCGACGCGTTCGACCAGCGGGCGGTACTGCTCCAGGACCGCGTCCCAGTCGATGCCGCACATGTCCGGTTCCCAGAAGTAGGCGCGGATCAGGCGTCCGGCCTCCGCGTACGCCTGGCGCCACTCGGCCGCCGGGTCGGCCTGGTGGAGGATGCGGCGGGCGTCGATCCACACCGTGGAGTCGCTGTCGCCGGACTCGGTGGCGGGCACCGCGCGCAGTTCGCCCTCGTCGACCACGACCAGCCGGGAGCCGTCGCCGCTCACCGCGAAGAAGTCCAGATCGGAGACGAGTTCGGTCCTCTTCGCCTTGCCGATGTCGAAGTGCTCCAGGGCCGGCCGGCCGCTGGTGTCGTCGGGGTTCACGAAGGTCTCGCCGAGCGCGCCGGAGATCGGCCAGCGCAGCCAGACCAGGCCGCAGCCCGCCACCGGGTACAGGCCCGAGTACTTGGAGGCGGTCACCGGGAAGGGGGTGACCCTGTTCTCCAGGCCCTCCGCCTCGACGGCGACCGTGGCGCCCTCGGCGCCCTCCTCCGCCTCCTCGCGCTCGACCGGGTCCAGGCCGCCGGCGGCCGGACGGCCCTCGGGGCTCAGGGCGAACGGCGAGGGGGTCGCGGACGACAGCGGCACCAGATAGGGGCGGCAGCCCAGCGGGAACGACAGGTCGCCGGTGTGCACGTCGTACACCGGGTCGAAGCCGCGCCAGGACAGGAAGGCGAGATAGCGGCCGTCCCGGGTGAAGACCGGGTTCTCGTCCTCGAACCGGCCGTTGGTGACGTCGAGGACCGTGCGGTCCTCGATCCGGGCGAGTTTGATCTGCCGCAGCGACCGGCCGATCCCGGGGTGGGACCAGGCCAGCCATGCCCCGTCGGGGGAGAAGGCGAGGTCGCGCACCGGCCCGTTGACGGACCGGACCAGCTCGGTGACCTCGCCCTCCGTGCCGTCGGCCGGCTCGTCGGTCGGGACCAGCAGCAGCCGGCCGTCGTGCGCGGCGACGGCCAGCCGCTGCCCTTCCGGGTCGGCCACCATCTCCAGCACCCGGCCCAGCCGCCCCCGGGCCAGCCGCCGGGGAACGCGCTGGCCGGTGGCCCGGGGCAGCGAGGCGATCTCGACGGCGTCGTCGCCCTCGGCGTCCGTCACATAGGCGACCCGGTCGCCGGCGCCGAGCATCTCCGGCAGCCGGACCCGTACGCCCGGGGTGTCGGTGAGGATGCGGGCCGGGCCGTCGCGGTGGGTGAGCCAGTACAGACTGCCGCGCACGACGACGGCGCTCGCGCGGCCGGTCTCGTCGACCGAGATCCCGTCGAGGTGCCGGGCGGCCGGCACCTGATAGGGGCGCCGCCCGGAGCGGCTGCCACCCGGCGTCACGTCGAGGCGGTGCGGGACGGCGCCGGGGGACAGGTCGTCCACCATCCACAGGTCGCCGGCGCACTGGTAGACGACCCGGGTGCCGTCGCTGGAGGCGTGCCGGGCGTAGAAGGCGTCGTGGTCGGTGTGACGGCGCAGGCCGGAGCCGTCGTACGCGCACGAGTAGAGGTTGCCGACGCCCTCGTGGTCGGAGAGGAAGGCGATCCGGCCGCCGACGAACATGGGGGAGTGCAGATGGCCGTCGAGGCCGTCGAGCAGCCGGTGCCCGTGCAGCCACAGCCTGCCCGTGGCGCCGCCCCGGTAGCGCTTCCAGGAGGCCGGTTCGTGCGGCGGGGTGCCGGTGAGCAGCAGTGACCTGCGCTCCCCGGCGACGTCGGCGACCTGGATGTCGGAGACCGGGCCCCAGGGCAGCTTGCGGCCCGGGCTGCCGTCGGGGCCGAGCTTGTAGGCCCAGGTGAAGTAGGAGAAGGGCTCGCCGTGCGAGGCGACGGCGAGGATCTCGGCGTGGCCGCCGTCGTCGGGGGGCGCCCAGCCGCAGACCCGGGTGTCGCTGCTGCCCCAGTAGGTGAGGCGCCGCCCCGGTCCGCCGTCCACCGGGACGAGGTGCACCTCGGGGTCGAGGCTGCGCCAGCTCGTGTACGCGATGTGCCGGCCGTCGGGGGAGAAGCGGGGGTGTCCGAGTTTGGTGCGGTCGGCGGTGAGCCGCCAGGCGCGGCCCGGACGGTCGAGCGGGGCGAGCCACAGGTCGTCCTCCGCCACGAAGCACAGCAGGTCGTCCTTGAGGTGCGGCAGACGCAGATAGGTCACCTTTCCCATGCTTTGCCGGGGCCCGGACCCCGGCAACTTATGAGTAACCGACAACCGTGACGCAGAACACGAACGAAACCGTTTCGTTTCGCTAGAGGGAAGGAGTACCTTTGTCCTGTACGAAACCGTGTCGTTCCTTTGACGCGGTGGACGCCGGAGCGGAAGGGTGAGCGGTTATGAACGAAGTAGCGACGACGCGTCGCAGCCGGATCACCCCCGAGCGCGAGGCCGAGCTGTACCGGGCCGTGCTCGACCTGCTCCGCGAGGTCGGGTACGACGCCGTGACCATGGACGCCGTGGCCGCCCGCACCCGGTCCAGCAAGGCCACCCTCTACCGCCAGTGGGGCGGCAAGGCCGAGCTGGTGGTGAGAGCGATGCGCAGCCAGAAGCCCGGCGGCATCGCCGACATCGACACCGGCACCCTCCGCGGCGACCTGCACGCCATCGCAGGGCGCGAGGACGACTGCGTCATGGCGCAGAACGCGGCGCTGATGCGGGCCCTGGCCATGGCGGTCCACCAGAACGACGATCTCCGCCAGGCGTTCAAGGACCTCCTGGTCGAACCGGAGATGGAGGAGTTCCGGCGGATGATCCGGCGGGCGGTCGACCGGGGCGAGATCCGCCCGGACAACCCCGCGCTGGACTTCATGGTGCACATGCTCGTCGGCGCGTTCGCCACCCGGACGCTGATCGACGACCTGCCGCCCACCCGTGCGTTCCTCACCTCGTACATCGACGCCGTGGTGCTCCCCGCCCTCGGCGTGCCCCCTCACTGACCGTCCCCTCAGCAGACCACCACCTGACGTCACCGCTCACGTCGTCGGGCTGATCACACCTGCCCCGAAGCAACCACGACCTGACCGGGAGTACGCCCTCGTGGCCACTTTGCTCTACCGACTCGGCCGGTTCGCCTTCCGGCGACGGCACTTCACAGCCCTCTTCTGGGTGGCGCTGCTGGCGCTCGCGGGCGCCGGCGCGGCCGGCGCCCCGGCGGCCGGCAACTCCTCCTTCTCCATCCCCGGCACCGAGGCGCAGAAGGCCTTCGACCTGCTGGAGGAACGCTTCCCCGGCTCCAGTGCCGACGGGGCGACCGCACGCGTCGTCTTCAAGGCCCCGGACGGCGGGAAGATGACCGACGCCGACCACCGGGCGACCGTCGAGAAGACCGTCGGCGAGCTGTCCGACGGCTCCGAGGTCGCCCGCGTCACCGACCCCTACGAGGGCGGCGGCGTCAGCAAGGACGGCACCGTCGCCTACGCCTCGGTGAGCTACAAGGTCTCCGGCATGGAGCTGGAGGACTCCTCCCGCGACGCCCTCGAGGGCGCCGCCGAGGACGCCCGTGACGCCGGACTGACCGTGGAGATCGGCGGCGACGCCCTCCAGGCCGTCCCGCACACCGGGGCCGCCGAGGTCATCGGCATCGGCGTCGCCGCGGTCGTCCTGGTCATCACCTTCGGCTCGCTGCTCGCCGCCGGACTGCCACTGCTCACCGCGATCGTCGGCGTCGGCATCGGCGTCGCGAGCATCACCGCCCTCGCCAGCACCCTGGACCTCGGGTCCACCACCTCCATCCTGGCCTCGATGATCGGCCTCGCGGTCGGGATCGACTACGCCCTGTTCGTCGTCTCCCGCTACCGGGCCGAACTGGCCGAGGGCCGCGAGCGCGAGGAGGCGGCAGGACGGGCCGTCGGCACCGCGGGCTCCGCGGTGGTCTTCGCCGGCCTGACCGTCGTCATCGCCCTGGTCGGCCTGTCCGTCGTCAACATCCCGATGCTGACGAAGATGGGCGTCGCCGCCGCCGGCACCGTCGCCCTCGCGGTCCTGATCGCCCTCACCCTGATCCCCGCCCTGCTCGGCTACGCGGGCCGCCGGGTCCGCCCCGCCGGTGAGAAGAGCAAGCTGCTCGGCGGCGGCCGGGCCGCGAAGAAGCCGCGGCGCCCCAACATGGGCACCCGCTGGGCCAGTTTCGTCGTGCGCCGTCCCGTGGCCGTGCTGCTGCTCGGCGTCGTCGGCCTGGGCGCCGCGGCCGTCCCGGCGGCCTCGCTGGAACTGGGCCTGCCCGACGACGGCTCGCAGTCGACGTCCACGACCCAGCGCCGCGCCTACGACCTGCTCTCCGAGGGCTTCGGCCCCGGCTTCAACGGCCCCCTGGTGGTCGTGGTCGACGCCAAGGACAGCGACGACCCGAAGGCCGTGTTCCAGCAGGCCGGCGACGACATCAAGGGCCTCGACAACGTCGTGAACGTCAGCCCGGCGGCCCCCAACGAGGCCGGCGACACGGCGACGATCACCGTGATCCCCGACTCCAAGCCGTCCTCGGTGACCACCGAGGACCTGGTCCACGACATCCGTGACACCGGCGCGGACATCAAGGCCGGCACCGAAGCCGACGTCCTGGTGACCGGCTCCACGGCCATGAACATCGACGTCTCGCAGAAGCTCAACGACGCGCTGGTGCCGTACCTGGTGCTGGTGGTCGGGCTGGCGTTCCTGCTGCTGATCGTGGTGTTCCGCTCGATCCTGGTCCCGCTGAAGGCGGCCCTCGGCTTCCTGCTCTCCGTCCTGGCCGCCCTCGGCGCGGTCGTCGCGGTCTACCAGTGGGGCTGGCTGTCCGGCCTGATGGGCGTCGAGGAGACCGGCCCGATCATGTCGATGATGCCGATCTTCATGGTCGGTGTGGTCTTCGGACTGGCCATGGACTACGAGGTGTTCCTGGTGACCCGGATGCGGGAGGCCCACGTCCACGGTGAGAAGCCCGCCCAGGCCGTGGTGACCGGCTTCAAGTACAGCGCCCGGGTGGTGACCGCGGCCGCGGTGATCATGATGGCGGTGTTCTCCGGCTTCATCGGCTCCAGCGAGCAGATGGTCAAGATGATCGGCTTCGGCCTCGCCGTCGCCGTCCTCTTCGACGCGTTCGTCGTCCGCATGGCGATCGTCCCGGCCGTGCTGGCCCTGCTCGGCGACAAGGCCTGGTGGCTGCCGAAGTGGCTGGACCGGATCCTGCCCAACGTGGACGTCGAGGGCGAGGGCCTGCGCACCGAGGACGACAAGAAGGACGACAACCGGGAACTCGTCCGGGCCTGACCGCCAGGGACGACCGCACAGACCGGCCGGTGAGGGCTCCGTGGGGACGGAGAGCCCTCACCGGCTGCTTCCGCGGCCGGGGCGGCGGAAGAAGCCGGACGCCGTGTCAGGTGTCGTATACCGTGGAGCGGTGTCCGACATGAACGACCCAGACCGTCAACTCGCCGTCGTCGATCGTGTAGATGACGCGGTAGTCGCCGACACGGAGCCGGCGCCGGTCGGGCCGGGAGACGAGCGCCGTGGTGCGGAAGCCGAGCGGGTCCGTTTCCAGTTCCGTCAGTTTGACCAGGATCCTCAGGGCCATGTCCCGGGGAATCTTGCGAAGCTCCGCCTGAGCCTCCGGCCGGAAGACGGTGCGGTAGCCGCTACTCACCGCGCTCCAGCGTCTCCCGCATGACGTCCTCGATCGGGATACCGGCTGCCGGGTTCGCCATGCGCTCGTCGATGATCCGGTTGATCTCTCGCTCTTCCCATTCCTGGTACTTGCGAAGGACCTCCATCGACACGACTGCGGCCACCTGCTTGCCTCGCCGGGTGATGACCGTGGGCGTGTCGTCCCGGTCCGCCCGTTCGACCACCTCGGCCAGGTGGGCGCGCACGTCACGAATGGACTCTATGGGCATCTCGGTCATGGCCCAACGGTACATGGTGTCCCAGGTGTACACAATGACTCGCGAGCGCACCCCTTGACCCCGCTGGTCACCGCGGCCGTGCTGCTCGCCGCGGTCACCCATGCCAGCTGGAACGCCATCGCGCACCGGATCACCGACAAACTGGTCGGGTTCACGCTGATCTCCGGCGGCGGGCTGCTGATCGGGCTCGCCGCGGTGCCGTTCCTGCCGTTCCCGGCGGCCGGGGCGTGGCCGTACCTGCTCTTCTCGGCCGCGGTCCACATGGCGTACTACGCGCTGCTGATGAAGTCCTTCCGGCTGGGCGACTTCGGCCAGGCCTACCCGATCGCGCGGGGCAGCGCGCCGCTGGTGGTCACCCTCCTCGCCGCCGTGTTCGCGCACGAGGTGCCCGACCGCTGGGCCGCCGCCGGGATCGCCCTGTCCTGCGCGGGCCTGACCGGCGTCGCCCTGTGGGGACTGCGCGGCAGCCGGCCCGACTGGGCGGCGATCGGCGCGGCCCTGGCGACCGGCCTGACCATCGCGGTCTACACGGTCGTCGACGGGCTCGGGGTACGCGCCTCCGGTTCGTCCCTCGGCTACATCGCCTGGCTGATGGCCGTCCAGGGCACGGTGATCCCGGCGTACGCCCTTTGGCGCTGGCGCCGGGAGACGTACGCCCGGCTCCGCCCGCACGCCGGCCTCGGACTCCTCGGCGCCGCGCTGTCCGTCACCGCGTACGCGCTCGTCCTGTGGGCCCAGACCCGCGCGGCTCTCGCCCCCATCGCGGCGCTGCGGGAGTCGTCGATCATCGTGGGCGCCGCGATCGGGGCGGTGTTCTTCAAGGAGCGGTTCGGCGCGCCGCGGATCGCCGCGGCCGGACTGCTGGTCGTCGGCATCGGGCTGATGCTGCGCACGGGGTAGCGCGCTCCGCCGTCGTACGGGCGGGTGCACGGGAGCGGAGCGGGAGGCACCCTGGAACTAGGTATTCCGGAGGTGATCCGCATGATGCACACCGCAGTGGGATGGCACGTCGAGATGGAGTTCATGGAGGACGAGCGGCAGACCCGCGCCGCCGCCCTGGTCCGGCTGCCCGACGGCACCGAGGTACGGGCCGAAGGGCACGCGAACCGGCACCACACCGACTCCAATCAGCCCCGGGTCGGGGAGGAGATCGCCGGCGCGCGGGCGCTGAACGAACTCGCCATGCAGATGCTGACCAAGGCGCACGGCGAGATCGACGACGCCTCGGGCCGGATCTCCCACCCGATCCACGTCTGATCAGCCGCCGAGCGCGGCCCGTACCGCCCGTATCAGCGCCTGGGCCCTGGGGTCCGCCGTCACCGTCCTGCGGAAGCCGTTGGTGACGTAGCCGAAGGCGATGCCCGACTCCGGGTCGGCGAAGCCGAGGGAGCCGCCGCGGCCCGGGTGGCCGAAGGAGCCCGGGGCCAGGAAGGGGGAGGCGCTGCCGTGCAGCATGTAGCCGAGTCCGAAGCGGGTGCCGACGACCAGCACCCGGTCGGGGCCCGCCGACTCCTCGGCGCGGGCGGCCTCGACGGTGGCCGGGTCGAGGAGCCGGACGCCGTCGACCCGGCCGATGAGTGACGCGTAGAAGCGGGCCAGGCCGTCCGCCGTCGCTATGCCGTTGGCGGCGGGCAGGGCCGCCGCGCGGAACGCCGGGTCGTTGTGGTCCGGGAAGGGGGTGATCGCGGCGAAGGTGCGGCGGGTGAGGGAGGCCGGGTCGGCGTAGGCGTCGGTGACCGAGCGCTTGGGGCGGGCGCGGAGCGCTCCGGAGGGCTCGGGGCCCTCGATCCTGCCGACCGTGCCCACCCGGTGGGCCTGCTCGTCCGGCAGCCCCACCCACAGGTCCAGGCCCAGCGGGGCGGCGATCTCCGACGCGATCCACTCGCCGCAGCCCCTGCCGGTCACCCGGCGCACCAGCTCGTCGACCAGCCAGCCGTAGGTCAGCGCGTGGTAGCCGTGGTCGGTGCCCGGCTCCCAGGCGGGCGCCTGCGCGGCGACCGCCTCGGCGGCCCGCGGCGGGTCGGCCGCCTCGGCCGGGGTGAGCGGGTCGTCCAGGACCGGGAGCCCGGCGCGGTGGTTCAGCACGTGCCGGACCAGCAGCCGCTCCTTGCCGTGCGCCTTGAACCCGGGCCAGTAGTGGCCGACCGGCGCGTCCAGGTCCAGCTCGCCGCGCTGGTGCAGCAGCAGGAGTACGGCGGCGGCGACGCCCTTGGTCGCCGAGCGCACCACCTGGGCCGTGTCCCGGCGCCAGGGCTCGGTGCCGTCGACGTCCTTCACGCCGGCCCACAGGTCGACGACCTTGCGGCCGTCCCGGTAGACGGCGACGGCCGCCCCCCGGTCGCCGAGCGTGCCGAAGTTCCGCGCGAACGCCTCCCCGACCGGCTCGAAGCCCCCCGCCACTGTGCCGTGCACGTCCACGTCCCGCGTCCCTTCCCCTCGCCCGCTCCACCCGCCTGTGCCAGTGGGTGTAACAGCCATTTTTCACCCGCGATTCCTGCGGCCGGCGTCCCGGTCCGGGCCGGGGAACCGCCGTCCCTAGCGGGCCTTCTCCGCCGCCGCGTCCGCGCGGCCGGCCAGCTGCCACAGCGTGGCGCGCAGGTGCGCGGCCTCCGGCCCGCTCAGCTCCGCCACCGAGAGCAGCGCGCCCGGCAGCACCGCCGCACGCTCGCGCAGCTCCTCGCCCCGGCCGGTGAGCGCGATCAGCACCGTCCGCTCGTCGTGCGCGGCACGCGCCCGGTGCACCAGACCGGCCGTCTCCAGCCGTTTCAGCAGCGGCGACATCGTGCCGTAGTCGAGCCGCAGGGCGGACGCGAGCTCCTTGACGGTCGTCTCGCCGCGGTCCCAGAGCACCAGCAGGACCAGGTACTGCGGATACGTCAGCCCCAGCTCGTCGAGGAGCGGACGGTACGCGGCCGTCACCGCGCGGTGGGCGGCGTACAGCGCGAAGCACAGCTGCTCGTCGAGCAGCAGTGAGGCGCCCTCCTCGGCGGGCTTCTCGTTCGTCACGCGCCCATTGTCTACGGACGGCCGGGCGTGGCCGGTACGGAACGCGGATCGAAACCGTAGGGAAGCTCCAGGCGGTGTGCGCGCATCAGGGCGTCGTCCGCGAGCAGTCCGGCGGTGGCGCCGTCCGCCGCGATGACGCCGTCGCTGAGGATCAGCGACCGCGGGCACAGCTCCAGGGCGTAGGGCAGGTCATGGGTGACCATCAGGACGGTGACGTCCAGGGAGCGCAGGATGTCGGCGAGTTCGCGGCGGGAGGCGGGGTCCAGGTTGGAGGACGGCTCGTCCAGGACCAGGATCTCCGGCTCCATGGCGAGGACGGTCGCCACGGCCACCCGGCGGCGCTGGCCGAAGGAGAGGTGGTGCGGCGGGCGGTCCTTGAACTCCGCCATGCCGACCAGGCCCAGCGCCCGGTCGACCCGTTCCTCCAGCTCGGGTCCCCGGAGCCCGGCCGCCGCGGGACCGAACGCCACGTCCTCGCGCACCGTCGGCATGAAGAGCTGGTCGTCCGGGTCCTGGAAGACGATGCCGACCCGGCGCCGGACCTCGGCCATGTGCCGCTTGCCGACCTCGAGCCCGGCCACCGTCACCGTGCCGGCGCCCCCGGTCAGGATGCCGTTGAGATGGAGCACGAGGGTGGTCTTGCCGGCGCCGTTCGGGCCGAGCAGCGCGACCCGTTCGCCGCGGGCGATCGAGAAGTCGACGCCGAACAGGGCCTGATGGCCGTCGGGGTAGGCGAAGGCGAGGCCGGAGACCTCCAGGGAAGCGGTACTCACAGGGTCCATCCCAGCAGACACACGACGAGGGCGGCACAGGGGAGGGCGAGGGCGTACGACCACTGCGCCCGGGACGCGGCCGCCTCGTCGATCACCGGCATGGAACCGGCGTATCCGCGGCTCAGCATCGCGAGGTGCACCCGCTCGCCGCGTTCGTAGGAGCGGATGAACAGCGCGCCCGCCGACTTGGCGAGGACGCCCCAGTGCCGCACCCCGCGCGCCTCGAAGCCGCGGGACTCGCGGGCGATCCGCATGCGCCGCATCTCGTCGGTGATGACGTCGCCGTAGCGGACCATGAAGGAGGCGATCTGCACCAGCAGCGGCGGCAGCCTCAGCCGCTGGAGACCCATCAGCAGGTCGCGCAGTTCGGTGGTGGAGGCGAGGAGGACCGAGGCGGCCACTCCGAGGGTGCCCTTGGCCAGCACGTTCCAGGCGCCCCACAGTCCGTTCACGCTCAGCGACAGCCCGAGGACGCCGACCCGCTCGCCCTCCGCCACGAACGGCAGGAGGACGGCGAAGGCGACGAACGGGACCTCGATCAGCAGCCGCTTGAGCAGGAACCCTGCCGGGACGCGGGCGGCGTACGCGACGAGGGCGAGCAGTACGGCGTAGACCGCGAACGCCCACATCGCCTCCCGCGGGGTGGAGACCACGACCAGCACGAACGCGAAGACCGCGGTGAGCTTGGTGTGCGGCGGCAGGGCGTGCACGGGGGAGTGCCCGTGCCGGTAGAGCTTGTGCGCGTGGCCGGCTCCCACGTCAGACGCTCGTGCCGCTGGGGGCGGCGGTGTCGGCCGTCTCGGCGCCGCGGCGCCTGCGGACCAGCCAGAACACGCCGGTGCCGGCGACGACCGTCACGCCGACGCCGATCACGCCCGCGAGTCCGCCGGAGAGACGGGCGTCGTCGACGTCCTCGACGCCGTAGTCGGCGAACGGGGAGCCGGCGGCCGCGTGCTCCTCGGCCTTCTCGTCGATGCCGTGGTCGGTGGCGACCTTCTCCAGGCCGTCGGGGTTCGCGGAGGCGTAGAAGCTGACGAAACCGGCGAGGAGCAGCGACGTGACCAGGCCGGCGGCCCAGACCTTCCGGCGGGAGCGGGCGGCGGCCGGGACGGGCTCCCCGGTCTGCCCGGTGTCCGGGGCGTCGACGAGTTCGCCGTTCACCCGCAGCTTGAGCCGCTGCCCCAGCCCGCGCGCCCCGTACACCAGGTCCGGCCGTACGGCGACGACGGCGCCGACGGTCAGCGCGGTGATCACGGCCTCGCCGAGGCCGATGAGGACGTGCACGCCCACCATGGCGGTGGCGACCTTGCCGATCGAGACGTCGGCGGTGCCGCCGATCGCGTAGACCAGGGTGAAGACGGCGGCGGACGCCGGGACCGAGACCAGCGCGGCGACGAAGGACGCGGCGGTCACCGAGCGGCGGGTGCGCGGCAGCACCTTCACCAGACCGCGGAAGAGCGCGTAGGCGACGACCGTCGTGACGATCGCCATGTCGGTGATGTTCACGCCGAGCGCGGTCAGCCCGCCGTCGGCGAAGAGGACGGCCTGCATGAGCAGCACGACGGAGACGCAGAGGATCCCGGTGTAGGGGCCGACGAGGATCGCGGCGAGGGCGCCGCCGAGCAGATGGCCGCTGGTTCCCGCCGCCACGGGGAAGTTCAGCATCTGCACGGCGAAGATGAACGCCGCCACCAGCCCGGCCAGGGGCGCGGCGCGCTCCGAGCCCAGTTCCCGGCGGGCGCCGCGCAGGCTCACGGCGACGGCGGCGGCGGCGACCACTCCGACCGCGGCGGACACGGGGGCGTTGATGAATCCGTCAGGTGCGTGCACGGACTCGATGATGTGGCCTGTTGCAAACGCTGCGCAAGAGCGAGCCGGTTGTTTTACCTCACGCGGACCCCGGCTGTGATATGCGCCTCTCGGACGCGCGAATTCCGGATTCGGTGCACGATTGAACGGGGGGCGGGTATACGGACTGCACGCCTTTCATGCAGGTCGACGCAGCGTAAGGGGCCCACGATGTCCGTTGTCGAGCAGTACGCGCGAGTCCATGTCGTCACCGATGTCCTCGACGAGGACGTGGGAGCGGTACCCGTCGTGCTCCGCTACGACCCCGAGGACGACCCGCTCTGCGTCCGCGTGACCCTTCCGGGCGCCGCGCCCCGGGAATGGATCGTCGACCGGGAGCTGCTGGAGCGGGGCATGCTCGCCCCCACGGGCAGGGGCGAGGTCAGGGTGTGGCCGTGCGGCCGGGTGCAGGCCGTGGTCGAGTTCCACACCGCGCAGGGCGTGTCGGTGGTGCAGTTCGAGACCAAGACCCTGGCGCGGTTCCTGCGGCGCACGTACAGCGCCGCCGAACCCGTCCCGCACTGACCGGACGGCGCCCGCTCAGCCGCCGCTCTTCAGCAGCGCCGCGACGAGCGGTCCCGCGGTCGAGCCGCCGTGGCCGCCCCGCTGGACCACGCCCGCGGCGGCCAGGTCCCCGCGGTAGGCGGTGAACCAGCCGTTGGGCTTCTTCTGCCCGTCGACCTCCGCCGACCCGGTCTTGGCGCCCCGCTCACCGCTCACCCCGGCCATCGCCTCCGCGGCGGTGCCGTAGGAGGCGGTGTACGACATCATCTCCCGCAGCTGGGCCAGCGTGCCGGCCGACAGGGTGCGCGAGGCCGTCGCCGTCTTCCGTCCGTCGACGTCCGGGGAGACCAGATACGGCTGCCGGAACACGCCGGACTGCACGGTCGCCGACACCGACGCCATGTTCAGCGGGTTCATCCGCACGCCGCCCTGGCCGAGCAGTGAGGCCGCCATCGGCGCCTTCGTCTGCACCGGGACCGAGCCGTCGAAGGTGGGCACGCCGACCTGCCAGTCGTTCCTCGACAGCCCGAAGACCTCCTGGGCCTGCTTGGTCAGGTCGTCGTCCGCCAGCTCGGGCGCCTGGCTGATGAAGGCCGTGTTGCAGGAGCGGGCGAAGCTCGCCTTGAACGTGCCGTCCTTGATCTGGAACTTGTCGTCGTTCTGGAACTTCCAGCCGCCGTAGCTGAAGTACTTCGGGCACGGATGCTTCTCGTCCATGGAGGCGAGGCCCTTCTCGATCAGCAGCGAGGAGGTGATCACCTTCATGGTGGAACCCGGGGCGAGCGAACCCAGGAACGCGGTGTTGAAGCCGTGCGAGGAGTTCGCCACCGCGAGTATCTCGCCGGTCGACGGGCGTACGACCACCAGCGACGCCCGGTCCTTCTTCGTCACCTGGGCCTCGGCGGCGGCCTGCAGGGAGGGGCTCAGCGTGGTCTTCACCGTGCCGGGCGTGCCCTCGCTCAGCTCCAGCAGGGTCTTGTCGGACAGCTCGGCCTTCTTCGACTCCTTGCCGCGTACGATCCGCAGCTCGACGCCGGCCTCGCCGCCCGCCTTCTCCCCGTACTTCTCGCGCAGCCCGTCCAGCACCGACCCCAGGGACGGGTAGTCGGCGGTGGTCAGCTCACCGCCGTCCCGGTCCAGCGCCTTGACCGGCGGGGTGCCGGCCTCGCCGGTGACCAGCTTGTCGCCGTCCTTCATCTCGGGGTGCACGACCGACGGCTGCCAGGACACCCGCGGCTCCCCGTCCCCGGCCCGGCGGACCACGGTCAGCGCGCTGTCGTACGCCAGCGGCTTGCCGGCCCCGTCGTACGACACCGTGCCCTTGACGGCGAAGGGGACCTTGCCGCCGGTGCGGGCGCCCGCGGTGAGGGTGAGGTCCTCGATCCGGGCGTCCTTGGCGTAGGAGGTGAGCAGGGCGGTCGCGGCCTTCGGGTCGTCGGTGGCGGCGGCCGCCTCGCTCACCTTCCCGGCCTGCCAGGCGGTGAGGAACCGCTCCGCCGCGCCGGTGACCTCGGCCGCGGACAGCGGGCCGGTCCTGACGGTCTCGGCCTGCTGCGCGGAGGACGTCCGCGTGCCGTCCCCGTCGCCGCCGCCGAGCAGCGCGTAGGCACCGAATCCGGCGCCGCCGACGACCACGGCGATCGCTCCGCCGAGCACGGCGGGTCTCGTCCTGCGCCGCTCGGCGACGTTCCTTCTGTTGCCCACTGCTGTCCGTTCCTCCGCTGTCCGCCGGGCCCCCCGCGGCCCTCGTGACGCCTCTGGCGCTCGTGTACCGACGACGGCCCCCACCCTAGGGTCCCGGCCGGTCCGTTACGCGATCAGCTGCCCGCTCGTAGCACGGCTGCGACAATCGGCCCGGCCGCGTCGCCGCCGTGGCCGCCCTGCTGGGCCATGGCCGCGGCCGCCACGTCGTTCCGGAAGCCGGTGAACCAGCTGTCGGAGGTGGCCTTGCCGTCCACCTCGGCGGAACCGGTCTTCGCGCCGATGTCGCCGCTGAGCCCCGCCATGGCCTGCTGGGCGGTGCCCTGGGTGGCGGTGAGCCGCATCATCTGCTTGAGCTGGGCGGCGGTGTCCGCCCGCAGCCCGCGCGCCTGCGCCTGCTCCCGGTCGTCGAGCTCCGGAGAGACCAGGTGGGGCTGGCGGAAGGCGCCGGTGATGGCGGTGGCCGTCACGGAGGCCATGTTCAGCGGGTTCATCTGCACCTCGCCCTGGCCGATGGCGTTCGCCGCGCGGTCCGGGCCGCCGGAGGCGGGGACGCTGCCGTCGAAGGAGGCGATGCCCGTCTTCCAGTCGTCCCGGCCGAGTCCGAACCGCTCCTGCGCCTCCTCGGTGAGCGAGGAGTCGGTGAGCGGCTCCTCGTCGATGAGCTTGATGAAGGCCGTGTTGCAGGAGCGCAGGAAGCTGTTGGCGAGGCTGGCGCCCTCGTTCGGCTCCATGTCGGTGAGGTTCTTGAAGGTCTGGCTCTGCCAGGTCGCGGTGGGCGGGCAGGGGGCCGGGCCGTTCATCGAGGTCACGCCGTTGTCGATGAGCATGGCGGCGGTGACGATCTTCATGGTGGAGCCGGGGGCGACCCGGCCCTGGAAGGCCGCGTTGAAGCCGTCCTCGCGGTGGTTGGCCACCGCCAGCACCTCACCCGTGCTGGGCTTCACCGCCACCACCGACGACTCGGCGTACTGCCGCACCGCCTTCTCGGCCGCGGCCTGCACCCCGGCGCTGAGGGTGGTGCGCAGCCGGCCCGGCCTGCCCTCGGCGAGGGTCAGCAGCGGGGTGTCGGCGGCGGCCTCGCCCGTGGTGCCGTCGGCGTGCCTGATCACCAGTTCGACGCCGGGGGTGCCGCCGGCCTTCTCCCCGTACTTCTGGCGCAGGGTGTCCAGGACCGGCCCGAGCGAGGGGTACTTCTCCTTCGTCAGCACCTTGCCGTCGCGGTCCACGGCCTCGATGGCCGGCTGCGCGGACTCCCCGGTGACGAGGGTGTCCCCCTCCTTCAGGTCCGGGTGCACGACGGACGGCCCCCAGTCGACCAGCGGCCGCCCGGTGGTCTGCCCGCGCACGACGGTCAGCTCGCTCCGGTACGTCAGCGGCTTCGACTTCCCGTCGAAGGTGACGGTCGCCTTCACGGTGAACGGCACGGTGGTCCCGGCGGGCCTGCCGGGCGTGATCGCGACCTCGCCCATGCGGGCGTCGTCGCCGTACGCCGTCAGCAGCGCGCCCGCCTTCTCCGCGTCGTTCGTGTACGACGCCGCCCGCGCGGCCTCGCCCTTCTCCCAGGCCGCGAAGAAACTCCCGGTCGTCTCCGCGACCTCCGCCGCGTCCGGCGGCCCGGACTTCTTCGTCTCCGCCCCGCCGGTGCCGCCCCCGCTGACGGCGGACACGATGTTGTAGGCGCCGTACCCGGCCCCGCCCAGCATCACCGCGAAGACACCGCCGACGACGGCGGCCTTGACCCCCTTGCCCATCGAACGCTCCCCCTCGACCGGGCCCCCGCATCTTATGAACGCGTTCAAAAAGCCCGGGTGAGTGAGCACTCTATGCGCCACAGGCGCCCACCGGGCCCGCCGTTCCCCTTTGTTGTCCGAACAGAGACCCCCGGACAGGAGCAGCGGACCTCACACCCACGTGTCCAGCCACATCCGCGCCCGCCAGTCGTCGATGGGGATCGACGTGCCGGTGTAGATGGGCCAGAAGTAGATGAAGTTCCAGGCGATCAGCAGGGTGAGGACGCCCGCTGCCGTCGCGCCCGCGACGCGGCGGGCGTCGGTGGAGCGGGGTGGGCCGACGAGGGCGCCCAGCATCATCGCCACCGCCAGGCACAGGAAGGGGAGGAAGACGATGGCGTAGAAGAAGAAGATCGTGCGTTCCTGGTAGAGGAACCAGGGGGCGTAGCCGGCCAGCAGGCCGCAGGCGATGGCGCCGGCCCGCCAGTCCCGGCGGAACAGCCAGCGCCACAGGACGTACAGGAGCGCGAAGCAGCCCACCCACCACAGCACGGGCGTGCCCAGCGCCAGGACCTCGCGGGCGCACTTCTCGCCCGCGTCCGCCGGGCAGCCGTCCGTGCCGGGGGCCGGGGACTCGTAGAAGTACGACACCGGGCGGCCCGTGACGATCCAGCTCCACGGGTTGGACTCGTAGGTGTGCGGCGAGGACAGGCCGACGTGGAAGTCGTAGACCTGGTTCTCGTAGTGCCACAGGCTGCGCCACCAGTCGGGCAGCAGCCAGGACCAGTCGCTGCTCCTGCCGTCCTTGGTGGCCCAGTCGCGGTAGTAGCCGCCCGTGCCGTCGGACGGGGAGAGGATCCAGCCGATCCAGGACGCGAAGTAGGTGACCACCGCCACCGGCACGGTCGACAGGAACGCCCAGCCCAGGTCCCGCCTCAGGACCGCCGTACGGGGCCGCCGGGCGCCCGCCACCCGGCGCGCGCCGACGTCCCACAGCACCGTCATCACACAGAACGCGGCCGTGATGTACAGGCCGTTCCACTTCGTGCCGATCGCCAGGCCCAGCATCAGGCCGGCCGCCAGCCGCCAGGGCCGGAAGCCGATCCGGGTGTTCTCCGCGAGGTACGCGTCCGGGCGGACCCGGCCGTCGGCGTCCACCGGCAGCGCCGCGGCGAGTCTCTCCCGCGCCCGGTCCCGGTCGACCACCAGACAGCCGAAGGCCGCGAGCACGAAGAACATCAGCACGCCGTCGAGCAGCGCGGTCCTGCTCATCACGAAGTGCAGCCCGTCCACCGCCATCAGCGCGCCCGCCAGACAGCCGAGGAACGTGGAGCGGAACAGACGCCGGCCGATCCGGCACAGCATCAGCACGGAGACCGTGCCGAGCAGGGCGGTCATGAACCGCCAGCCGAACGGGCCGAAGTCGAACATCAGCTCGCCCAGCCCGATCACGTACTTCCCGACCGGCGGATGCACGACGTACGCCGCGTCCGTCGGGATGGGGACGGGGCCGCCCGAGAGGATCAGATCGTTGGCGTTCTTGTCCCAGTTGACCTCGAAGCCGCGGTGGATGAGCGCCCACGCGTCCTTGGCGTAGTACGTCTCGTCGAATATCACCGCCTTCGGGCTGCCCAGGTTCCAGAACCGGAGCACCCCCGCCAGCAGCGTGACCAGCAGCGGGCCGCCCCACGCCGACCAGCGGGTGAGGCGCCCCCCGAGCCGCGGCGGCACGCCCAGCGTGTCCCACAGCCGGGGCGAGGGCTCCGTGTACGGCGGTACCAGGCGGTCGCGGACGTCGTCTCCCGAGGGCGCCCGCCCCGGCGCCGGGTAGCCGAAACGGCGCAGCCGCTGCTGCCACGACGGCCGCTGCTCGTGCGGTGCCTGGTCCTGCCGGGTGTCCGTGGAGGACGCGGTACTGGTCACCGCGCCATCGTAGGGAACGGCGCTGTGCGAGTCCCGCTCATGGCCGGTATGCCCCGCCTCCGTCCGCTCCTGGGAGGATGGGGGCGTGACCGGAACCCTCGTACTCGCAGGCACCCCCATCGGCGACATCTCCGACGCGCCGCCCCGGCTCGCGGAGGAACTGGCGGGCGCCGACGTCGTCGCCGCGGAGGACACGCGGCGGCTGCGCCGTCTCACCCAGGCGCTCGGCGTCACACCCGGGGGCCGGGTCGTGTCGTACTTCGAGGGCAACGAGTCCGCCCGTACGCCCGAGCTGGTCGAGGAGCTGGCGGGCGGGGCGCGGGTGCTGCTGGTGACGGACGCGGGGATGCCCTCGGTCTCCGACCCCGGGTACCGGCTGGTCGCGGCGGCCGTCGAGCGGGACATCAAGGTCACCGCGGTGCCCGGCCCGTCCGCCGTGCTCACCGCGCTCGCCCTGTCCGGGCTGCCCGTGGACCGGTTCTGCTTCGAGGGGTTCCTGCCCCGGAAGGCCGGCGAGCGGCTGGGACGGCTGCGGGAGGTCGCCGGGGAGCGCCGCACCCTCGTCTACTTCGAGGCCCCGCACCGCCTCGACGACACCCTCGCCGCGATGGCCGAGGTGTTCGGCGGGGAACGCCGGGCCGCCGTCTGCCGGGAGCTGACCAAGACGTACGAGGAGGTCAGGCGGGGGCCGCTGGCCGAACTGGCCGCGTGGGCGGCCGAGGGCGTGCGCGGCGAGATCACCGTGGTCGTCGAGGGCGCCCCGGAGCAGGGCCCCGAGGAGATCGACGCGGCGGAGCTGGTGCGGCGGGTGCGGGTGCGGGAGGACGCCGGGGAGCGGCGCAAGGAGGCGATCGCCGCGGTGGCGGCGGCGGCCGGGCTGCCCAAGCGGCAGGTCTTCGACGCGGTGGTGGCGGCCAAGAACGCGGGGGCGTGAACGGCGGCCGGGGGCGCGAAACCCCTCTGAGCAGGCCGCTCCTCCGGTGAGCGGACTCCCCACGGGCGGGTAAAGCAGCCGTGCGGAAGGCAAAGCGCCGGGGCCGTCCGGAGGCCGGTCGGGCAAGGGGACCCCAAATCGGCTCCAACACTCGGCTGCCCCGCCTGCCTTCCGGTCCGCGGAGGAGTCCACTGGTGGGCGGGGCGCATCCGCCCCTCCAGAGGACCGACAGGAGTCGGCATGACCGAGATCACCGGACGGGCCGCGCTGCGCGCGGGCGCCACCGCCGTCGTCAACGAGTCGTATTCCTTCGCCTGCATGCGCTGCGGCCACGGCTGGGAGCAGTCGTACGAGATAGAGCACCACACCGGCGCCGACGGCCACGAGTTCGTGCTGTACGTCGCCGACGGACGGATCGTCCCCTCCCCGCTCAGCCGGCCGGCCTGCCGGCACTGCGACGGCCACGTCGTACGGATCATGCGGCCGGGCCGGGTCGCCTCCGCCCGGAACGCCGCCCACCGCGAGCGCCGGGTGCCGCCCGCCGGGCCCGTCGAGGCCGTGTGGGAGCCCGACGACGCCCCGCCGACGGCGGGGCGTCACCACTGGCACCTGTCGGACCTGCTGCACCCCTTCCGCAGGGCGGGCTGACGCCCGCGCCGCTTTCCGTAGGATCGGGGACATGCCTGCGAACGCCCCCGACAAGAACGCCGCCCCGCCGCTCCCGGAACCCCTGCGGACACCGGTCGCGGACTCGCACACCCACCTCGACATGCAGTCCGGAACGGTGGAGGAGGCCCTCGCCAAGGCCGCGTCCGTGGGCGTGACGACGGTGGTGCAGGTCGGCTGCGACCTCGAGGGGTCCCGGTGGGCGGCGGAGACGGCCGCGGCGTACGACGCCGTCCACGCGACGGTCGCCCTGCACCCCAACGAGGCGCCCCGCATCGTCCACGGGGACCCCGACGGCTGGTCCCGGCAGGGCGCCCGCGAGCCCGGCGGCGACGCCGGACTGGACGAGGCGCTCGCCGAGATCGACCGGCTGGCCGCGCTGCCCCAGGTCAAGGGCGTCGGCGAGACCGGACTGGACCACTTCCGCACCGGCCCCGGGGGCAAGGAGGCGCAGGAGCGTTCCTTCCGCGCCCACATCGAGATCGCCAAGCGGCACGGCAAGGCCCTCGTCATCCACGACCGGGACGCCCACGCCGACGTGCTGCGGGTGCTGAAGGAGGAGGGCGCCCCCGAGCGCACCGTCTTCCACTGCTACTCCGGGGACGCCGACATGGCGGAGATCTGCGCGAGCGCCGGCTACTACATGTCGTTCGCCGGGAACGTCACCTTCAAGAACGCGCAGAACCTGCGGGACGCGCTCGCCGTGGCCCCGCTGGAGCTGGTCCTGGTCGAGACCGACGCGCCGTTCCTGACCCCGGTGCCCTACCGGGGACGGCCCGGCGCCCCCTACCTGGTGCCGGTGACCGTGCGGGCGATGGCGGCCGTGCGGGGCGTCGACGAGGACACCCTCGCCGCCGCCCTCGGCGCGAACACGGCCCGCGCCTTCGGTTATCCACAGGCGTGACCTGCCCGGTCACCGTGCCCCGTACCCTTGTCCCGTGACCAGCCCCACCCCCGACGCCCTCCTGGGCCCCGCCGACGTCCGCGAACTGGCGGCCGCCCTCGGCGTACGGCCCACCAAGCAGCGCGGCCAGAACTTCGTGATCGACGCCAACACGGTCCGCCGCATCGTGCGCACCGCCGGGGTCCGCCCCGACGACACGGTCGTCGAGGTCGGCCCGGGCCTCGGCTCGCTCACGCTGGCGCTCCTGGAGGCCGCCGACCGGGTCACCGCCGTCGAGATCGACGACGTGCTCGCCGCCGCGCTGCCCGCGACGGTCGCCGCCCGCATGCCCGCGCGGGCCGGCCGGTTCGCGCTGGTCCACTCCGACGCGATGCACGTCACCGAGCTCCCGGGACCCGCCCCGACCGCGCTCGTCGCGAACCTCCCCTACAACGTGGCGGTCCCGGTGCTGCTGCACATGCTGGAGCGCTTCCCGAGCATCGAGCGCACCCTGGTCATGGTCCAGTCGGAGGTAGCCGACCGGCTGGCCGCCGCCCCCGGCTCGAAGGTGTACGGCGTCCCGTCGGTCAAGGCCAACTGGTACGCGGAGGTCAAGCGGGCCGGTGCCATCGGGCGCAACGTGTTCTGGCCGGCGCCGAACGTCGACAGCGGCCTGGTCTCGCTGGTCCGCCGCGCCGAGCCGCCGAAGACGACCGCCTCCCGGCGCGAGGTCTTCGCCGTCGTCGACGCGGCGTTCGCCCAGCGCCGCAAGACACTGCGGGCCGCGCTCGCCGGGTGGGCGGGATCGGCCCCCGCCGCGGAGGCCGCCCTGGTCGCCGCGGGGGTCTCCCCGCAGGCCCGGGGGGAGTCGCTGACCGTCGAGGAGTTCGCGCGCATCGCCGAGAACGCCCAGCACACCGAGAAGAAGGAGCCGGGCCAGCAGTGAGCGTCACCGTCCGAGTCCCCGCCAAGGTCAACGTCCAGCTCGCGGTCGGCGCGGCCCGCCCCGACGGCTTCCACGACCTGGCCAACGTCTTCCTCGCGGTCGGCCTGTACGACGAGGTGACCGTCACCCCGGCCGACGAGCTGCGGGTGACCTGCGCGGGCCCCGACGCCGGCCAGGTCCCCCTGGACCGTACGAACCTCGCCGCCCGCGCCGCCCTCGCGCTCGCCGAGCGGTACGGCCGCGACGCGGACGTGCACCTGCACATCGCCAAGGACATCCCCGTCGCCGGGGGCATGGCGGGCGGCAGCGCGGACGGCGCGGGCGCCCTGCTGGCCTGCGACGCGCTGTGGGGGACCGGCGCCTCGCGCGAGGAGCTCCTCGCCATCTGCGCCGAGCTGGGCAGCGACGTGCCGTTCAGCCTGGTCGGAGGGGCGGCACTGGGCACGGGCCGCGGTGAGCGGCTGACGGAGCTCGAGGTGGGCGGCGCCTTCCACTGGGTGTTCGCGATGGCCGCACGGGGCCTTTCGACACCGGCGGTGTTCCGGGAGTTCGACCGGCTGGCGCGGGGGCGGGAGATCCCCGGGCCCGTCGCCTCGCAGGACCTGCTGGGCGCACTGGCCAAGGGGGACGCCGACGCGCTCGCCGCCGCCGTCTCCAACGACCTTCAGCCGGCGGCGCTGTCGCTGTTCCCCGAACTGGCGGACACGCTGGCCGCCGGACGCGCCGCCGGGGCACTGGCCTCGCTGGTCTCGGGATCGGGACCGACCACGGCGTTCCTCGCCCGGGACGCGGAGGGCGCGGAGGCGATCGCGGGCGCGCTGCGGGCCTCCGGCACCTGCCGCACGGTGCGCACGGCGGCGGGCCCGGTACCGGGCGCGGCGCTCGTCTGAACCCGCCGCCGTCCTCCACGGCAGCCGCCCGCCCGCTCACGGAGAGCGGCCGCCTTCTCACGTTCCGGCCGCCCTCCGTCAGGGCCTACGCTTGAAAGCTGATCGATCCACCGGGCAGGAGAGTAATGGCCGTCAATCTGGTCAATGTCGAGAACGTCAGCAAGGTGTACGGCACGCGCGCGTTGCTCGACGGGATCTCCCTCGGCGTCTCCGAGGGGGACCGGATCGGGGTCGTGGGGCGCAACGGCGACGGCAAGACCACCCTCATCCGGATGCTCGCCAAGGTGGAGGAGGCCGACACCGGGCGCGTCACGCACTCCGGCGGGCTGCGCATCGGGGTGCTCACCCAGCACGACTCCCTCGACCCCGCGGCCACCGTCCGGCACGAGGTGATCGGCGACATGGCCGACCACGAGTGGGCCGGCAACGCCAAGGTCAGGGACGTACTGACCGGACTGTTCGGCGGGCTGGACCTGCCGGGGTTCCCCAAGGGCCTGGACACCGTCATCGGACCGCTGTCCGGCGGCGAGCGGCGCCGGATCGCGCTCGCCAAGCTGCTCATCGAGGAGCAGGACCTGATCGTCCTCGACGAGCCGACCAACCACCTCGACGTCGAGGGCATCGCCTGGCTCGCCCGGCACCTGCGCGAGCGCCGGTCCGCGCTCGTCTGCGTCACCCACGACCGCTGGTTCCTCGACCAGGTCTGCACCCGCATGTGGGACGTGCAGCGCGGCACCGTGTACGAGTACGAGGGCGGCTACTCCGACTACGTCTTCGCCCGCGCGGAGCGCGAGCGCATCGCCGCCACCGAGGAGGTCAAGCGGCAGAACCTGGTCCGCAAGGAGCTGGCCTGGCTGCGGCGCGGCGCTCCCGCACGGACGTCGAAGCCGCGCTTCCGCGTGGAGGCCGCCAACGAGCTCATCAAGGACGTCCCCCCGCCGCGCGACAGCAGCGAGCTGATGAAGTTCGCCTCCTCGCGGCTCGGCAAGACCGTGTTCGACCTCGAGGACGTCACCGTCCAGGCCGGCCCCAAGGTGCTGCTCAAGCACATCACCTGGCAGCTCGGCCCCGGCGACCGCATCGGTCTCGTCGGGGTCAACGGCGCGGGGAAGACGTCCCTGCTGCGGGCACTGGCGGAGGCCGCCCGCACCGGGGGCGAGGCGCAGCCCGCGGCCGGCGCCGTCCGCGTCGGCAAGACGGTCAAGCTCGCCTACCTGTCCCAGGAGGTCGCCGAACTCGACCCGTCCTGGCGGGTGCTGCAGGCCGTGCAGGCGGTCCGGGAGCGGGTCGACCTCGGCAAGGGGCGCGAGATGACCGCCGGGCAGCTGTGCGAGACCTTCGGGTTCAGCAAGGAGAAGCAGTGGACGCCGGTCGGCGACCTGTCCGGCGGTGAGCGGCGGCGCCTGCAGCTGCTGCGCCTGCTGATGGACGAGCCCAACGTCCTCTTCCTCGACGAGCCCACCAACGACCTCGACATCGAGACCCTCACCCAGCTCGAGGACGTCCTCGACGGCTGGCCCGGCTCGATGATCGTCATCTCCCACGACCGGTTCTTCGTCGAGCGCACCACCGACCGGGTGTTCGCCCTCCTCGGCGACGGCACCCTGCGGATGCTGCCGCGCGGGATCGACGAGTACCTGGAGCGCCGCAAGCGGATGGAGGAGACCGCCGCCGCGGCGGCCTCCGTACCGGCCGCTCCGGCGCGGGGCGCCGCGCCGGAGAAGAGCGCCGCCGACCAGCGCGCCGCCAAGAAGGAACTCCAGAAGATCGAGCGGCAGCTCGACAGGATCTCCGAGAAGGAGACCGCGCTGCACGCCGCCATCGCCGAGCAGGCCACCGACTTCGCGAAAGTGGCCGAACTGGACGCCGAGCTGCGGGAGCTTTCCGGTCAGCGCGAGGAACTCGAGCTGCGCTGGCTGGAATTGGCGGAGGACGCCTGAGAGCGCCGGGCCGGTTCCGCGTGCAGGGGGGCGCGGGTGGCGTGAAGAGGGCGTGAAGGCGCGTAACGAGGGCATCACAGGCCGGTTCTCCCTTGGGAACAGGGGAGGGCGCGGCCCGGTGACCTGCCGGTGCCGGGTGATAGAAAGAGGCCGTCTGAAAACAGTATGAAGACGACTCTGAGTCCACCGGGTGCCTCAGGGCGTGGCTAAAAATCAGTGAGTAAGGGGGAACGCGCTGATGACTCAGCCGCCCAACCAGCCGCCTCAGGGCGGCTTCGGAGCGCCGCAGGATCCGCCGCCGGGAGGTGGCTTCGGGGCACCGACCCCGCCGCCCCCGCAGGGAGCGCCCCAGACGCCGCCGCCTCCGGCCGGGGCGCCGCAGCCGGGGTACGGATACCCGCAGCAGGCACCGCAGCAGCCGGGCCCGTACAACAGCGGACCGTACGCCTCCGGCCCCTACGGCCAGCCGCAGCAGCCGGGGCCGTACGGGCAGCAGCCCGGGTACGGATACCCGACGCAGCCGCAGTTCCCCGGGGCGCCCGGCACGCCGCCGCCCGGCGGGACCGGCTCCCGCAACCCGTTCAAGGGCAAGCCCGCCCTGGTCGCCGGCGCCGCCGTGGCCGCGCTGCTGCTGATAGGCGGCACCGTGTGGGCCGTCTCCGGCGGCGACGACGGGAAGAAGGACAAGAAGCCCGTCGCCCAGCAGACCGACGACCCCAAGCCGGACGCCTCCGGCGCCCCGGTCAACCCGGGCGACGGCAGCGGCGACGGCGGCGAGGACCCGGAGGACCTCAACGAGGGCCGCCAGGCCGGTGAGTCCAAGGTGCTCTGGTACAAGGAGGCGCCCGACGCGCCCGGTTCCGGCGCCGAGGCCCCCGGCATGTGGGTCACCGGCAAGACGGCCGTCAAGGCCGCCTACAAGGAGCTCTTCGCCTACAACGTCGCCGACGGCAAGCCCGCCTGGGAGGCCATCGCCTTCCCGCAGAAGATCTGCGCGGTCACCCAGGACAAGACGGCCGACGACAAGGTCGTCATCGCCTACATGAGCGGCAGCAGCGACCGCGCCAAGTGCAACCAGCTCCAGCTCGTCGACCTCGACACCGGCGAGAAGGGCTGGACGCAGGAGGTCGCCGAGGGCGCGCTGTTCGACTCCGTGCTCTCCATCGAGATGTCCCTCACCGGCGACACCCTGATGGTGGGCCGCTCGCAGTCCGGCACGGCGTACGACGTCACCAGCGGCAAGAAGCTGTTCGACTCCAAGAAGTACGGCGACGCGCCCTGCTTCCCCGGCGCCTTCGCGGGCGGCGAGCGGCTGCTCCAGGTCGCGTCCTGCGGCGCCGGCGGCGACAACGAGCACGACGAGCTCCGGGAGCTCGACCCGAAGACCGGCAAGGTGAAGTGGACCCAGAAGTTCGACAAGGGGTGGCGCGTCGAGCGCGCCTACTCCGTCGACCCGGTGGTCATCTACAGCACCAACGAGGACAAGAAGGCCTGGAACATCTCCGCCTTCACCGGCAGCGGAACGTTCCGCTCGCAGGTCACCGTCGACGAGGACTTCGCCCCCGGCTGCGGCTGGGCCATCCTCGCGCGCGACCTCCAGGGCTGCGAGGGCGTCGTCGTCGACGGCGACACCCTGTACCTGCCCACCAAGGCGACCACCGGAGCCAACGAGATCGTCGCGATCAGCCTCGACAGCGGCAAGGAGCGGTGGCGGGTCAAGTCCCCCGCCGGGGAGTCCATGCAGCCGCTGAAGGTGGAGGGCGGCAAGCTCGTCGCCTACGTCGACCCGTCGTACGACGCCGGCGGCCAGATCGTGGCGATCCCGGTCGGCGGCGGCAGCCACGAGCCGGCCAAGCTGATGCAGAACCCGCAGGGCGTCGCGGACATCGAGAACAGCTTCTTCAGCAAGTCGATCGACTGGGTCGACGGACGCTTCTACATCTCGACCACCCGGCTGACCGGCAACGACGAGTCGAAGGAGAAGTTGATGCTCGCCTACGGCAAGTGAGGGTCCCGCCCGTCCCCTTTCCGTCGCCCGTCGTCCCCTTCCCCGAGGTACTCACGCCATGACCCAGCCGCCTCCGCCGCCCAACCAGCCCCCGCAGCAGCCGGGGTTCGGGCCGCCGCAGGATCCTTCGCAGCAGCAGCCCGCGCAGTCTCCGCAGCAGCCGCCGTCCGCTCCGGCGGGCGGGCCTGATCTGAACAAGGCTCCCGAGCCGGGGTACGGCTATCCTCAGGCGCCGCAGCCGTCCGCGCCTCCGGCCGCCCCGCAGGGGCCGGGGTACGGGTATCCGCAGCAGCAGCAGCAGCCGGCCGCCGGGTACGGGTATCCGGGGCAGGCGCAGCCCGGGCCGTACGGGCAGCCGCAGCAGCCGGGTGCCTACGGGCAGCCGCAGCAGCCCGGGGCCTACGGGCAGCCCGGTTATGGCCAGCCCGGCTACGGACAGCCCGGTTACGGGTATCCGCAGCCGGCGACCATGCCGATGCAGCCGCAGCCGGGGGGTGGCGGGAAGAAGTTCAACTCGCAGATCGCCATCATCGTCTCGGCGGTCGTGGCCATCGCCCTCATCGTCGGTGGCGGTGTCTGGTACGCGTCCTCGTCCGGCAAGGACGACGACAGCAAGAACACCGCCGGGGGCGACGGCAAGAACAAGACCAACGGTGGCGGCGGGGGTGAGAACGGCGGCGGCAGCGGCTCCTCCGGGGCCCAGGAGAAGGCGCCGGCCGACACCGGCTCCAAGGTGCTGTTCCAGGTGCCCGCGCCCAAGACGCCCAAGGACGTCACCAGCATCTCCACCGCCGGTTCCTGGCTGACCGACACGGTGTACGCCAAGAGCGGGATCGCCGAGGTCGTCGGGTACGACCGCGCCAAGGGCACCAAGAAGTGGACGATCGACCTGCCCGGACCGGTGTGCGAGGGCAGCGGCCGCACCACCGAGGACAACAAGACGGCGATCATCTTCAAGCCCGACATGCCGACGAAGGGCGACCCGCAGTCCTGCACGCAGGTCGCGGTGATCGACCTCGAGACGGGCAAGGAGGTCTGGACCAAGACCGCCCAGTCCGGCACGATGCCGATCAGCTTCAACAACGTCACGGTCAGCGGCGGCACCGTCGCGGCGGGCAGCACCAGCGGCGGCGCCGCCTGGGACGTCGCCACCGGCAAGCAGCTCTGGGCGCCGAAGACGTCCGACTCCTGCTACGACTCCGGGTACGCGGGCGGCGCGAAGCTCGTCGCGGTGCGCAAGTGCGGTGAGTACGAGGCGCGTCAGCTGCACATCCAGAACATCGACCCGAAGACCGGGAAGGTGATCACCGAGTACAAGATGGACGAGGGCATCGAGTACGCGGCCGTGGTCTCCACCGACCCGCTGGTCGTGGCCGCCGACGTCGGTGACTCCGCGGGTGACGGCAGCGGCATCTCGGACTTCTTCTCCGTCGACAACAAGACCGGCAAGCTGCGCACGCGCATCTCCGCGCCGGGCGAGGACTTCGCGGCGCGCTGCGACGCGATCTACAAGATCGAGAAGTGCAGCGGGCTGGCCGTCGGCAACGACCGGCTGTACATCGCCACCGAGGAGCACGACGGCAGCGGGGAGTCGTACGGCCAGACCAACGAGATCGTGGCCTTCGACCTGGCGACCGGCAAGCAGACCGGCCAGCGGGCCGACGCGGGCGACGACTACGAGATCTACCCGCTGCGGATGGACGGCAACAACGTCCTGGCGTACAAGCGTCCGCCGTACGACAAGGGCGGGCAGATCGTCAGCATCGACGGCGGCACCTTCAAGCAGACGACGCTGATGGAGAACCCGGCGACGGAGAACGTGCGGGACGTGGAGGCGCGGATGTCCCCGGACTACGCGGAGATCCTGTTCTCCAAGGGGGGTCTGTACATGTCGAGTGTGTACGCCAGTGACTTCTCGGCGGGAACGGACCGCAAGGAGTATCTGGTGATCGCGTTCGGTACGAGTTGATCGTCGGTCGGACAATTTCCACGGCCCCGTCCCTGTTCAGGGACGGGGCCGTGCGCGTACCGCTCATCATGGGCTCATCGGCACCGAATACGGGAAGTTCGGCGATCCGGGGCGATTCTCGCCGGTAGGGGGAGCGCGACGTCGAACAAGCGTGTAGCTTCCGGGGGCATCCGGGGGTGCGTTGGTCTGGGGGGTTGGTTGTTCGATGGGTGTGCGGCTGATGGTGGTCGACGACCACCGGTTGCTCGCCGAGGCGTTGGCCTCGGCGCTGAAGCTGCGGGGGCACCGGGTGCTGGCGGCCGCGGCGCCGGCGGCGGGGGCGGCGGATCTGGTGATCAGCAGGGCGCCGGAGGTGTGCCTGCTGGGGACGGCAGGGCCGGCGGAGCCGGGGGCGTTCGATCCGGTGGTGAAGATCAAGCGGGAGCGGCCGCAGGTGGCGGTGGTGGTGCTGGGGCCGGTGCCGTCGCCTCGGGGGATCGCGGCGGCTTTCGCGGCGGGGGCGTCGGGGTACGTGCGGCACGACGAGCGGATCGAGGGGGTCGAGCGGGCGATCATGAAGGCGCGGGCGGGGGAGGCCGCCGTGGCGCCGCAGTTGTTGCAGGGGGCGTTCGGGGAGCTGCTGAATCCGGTGGCTCAGCCGGATGACGAGGGGGCGCGGCTGTTGCAGATGCTGACGCCTCGGGAGGTGGAGGTGCTGGTGCGGGTCGCGGAGGGGGAGGACACGCGGCTGATCGCGGCGGGGATGGGGATCGCGCCGTCGACGGCGCGGACGCATGTGCAGCGGGTGCTGATGAAGCTGGGGGTGGGGTCCCGGCTGGAGGCGGCGGCACTGGCCGCCCGCACGGGCCTCCTGGACCGCGCGGGGCCGGTGGGCTGACGC
>Ga0247820_10000144_pt1 | contig 34940 bp, 40 predicted proteins | sample 13C_Glucose_Day1_2_FD_192480 | JGI IMG/M metagenome (GOLD analysis project Ga0247820, IMG submission 192480) | Soil microbial communities from agricultural site in Penn Yan, New York, United States - 13C_Glucose_Day14 | ecosystem: Environmental > Terrestrial > Soil > Agricultural land | place...
GACGTCGCCCGCCACGGTCCGCCGCGCCACCCTGAACCAGGTGTGGGACCGGCTGCTGGACGCGGGCGACCTGACCGGGGCAGCCATCGTCATGAAGATGATCAATGCCGTGGTGGACGACTCATGAGCGCGGCCGAGAACGAGCCGCCCGAGCCCGCGCGTACGACCAAGTACCTGACGGGCACGTTCGCCGTGACGTTCCACGGCGACTACGTCGACGCGGACGACGTGGCCAGCTACTTGGACGGGTGGCTGGACGCGGGGCTGGACGACCGGGACGACTTGCGCAGCTGGTCCTTCCGCGTCGAGAACGTCCGCGAAGTACCCGGTGATCCCGAAGGGTTCGACTCATGAAGCAGCGCACCGTGGACCAGGACCGGCCGGTGAATCTCGGCCTTCCGCCGCTCGTGATCGCCAAGCAGCGGTCCGAGTCGCTGCCGGACCCGATTGACCGGGCTCGGTTCATGGACGCATTCGCGAAGGCGCGCGTGGCCGAGTCTCGCGGGGACCAACGTCTCTACGGCTGGTACCGCTCGGCTCTTGAAGCGGACGACTCGGTGGCGGTCGCCGGGTACATCGAAGGCGCGGCCAGCGTGCACGCGCAGAACGGGCTGGTGTTCTGATGCTGTATCTGGGGCGGGAAGACACTGAGATGCTGAAGCACGTGGACGACGTGATCGGGGACCGGCTGAGCGGGGACGACACGTACGAGCCGGACGCCGTGGCCACGGCGGACAAGCTGTCTGGGCTCACCCCGCCGGCCGTGCTGCTCACCGGGGACGAGATGACCGAGGCAGATGTGCACGCGCTGCTGCGCCGCGTCATCAACGCAGAGCTGGACCACTGGGTCCCCGGTGCCAGCCAGCGGCTGATCTACAGGGCCAGCCGCGCGCTAGGCTTCCACGCACGGGACCAGCACCGCGCTGACTGTGGCGGTGACCTGTCGGACCACGCCACGGTGACTCAGTGGGTGGCCGGGCTGTACCTTCGCCAGTGTGTGGGCTGCGCGCGGCTGTTCCGCATCTGATGGATGACGAGACCGCGTGCATCGACGCGGACGGGAACGAGTGGCCCGAGCACGACTACGGGTACACCGAGTGCTGCCGCTGCGGCGCGGCAGCCGAGGACTGAACGACAGAACCCCCGTGGGGGCGTGCCACGGGGGTTCTGCGCGTCCGCAGTGCTACTGACCTACCAGGAACGCACCGGCCGCTACAACGGCGCTCACAACGCCGCTCACGGCCGCGATCATGCCGACTGGCCACCGACGTGCTTCGAGTGCGCTCACCCGCCGTTCCAGTTCGGTGACGTCACCCGCCGTGACGTTCTGTGCCTGCGCGATCAGGCTCAGCTGGCCGTGGATCTTTTCAAAGCCGGTGGTCATCTCACCCCGCAGCATGGCCAGTTCCGCAGCAACGTTCACGCCGCTTGTGTCCTGTATCGGCATGAGTAGCCCCTTACGGTCTGTCATATCATGCGGTTAGATTTTACGGAAAGTGACGCAGGTCTAGCGCGTGCGGTCCCGAGTGTCCACCGCCAGCGCGCTGTTGAAGTTGCCGAGCAGCCGCGCCAGTGCGCCGTAGACCACGGCCAGCGCGGCAGGCAGCGAAGCCGTGGCAGCGGCCTTGACTGCACCCAGGTTCAACAGGTCGAAACCGTCCGCCGTTATGAGACCGAGGAACGTCACGCCGAACGTGAGCAGCGCCAGTTCCAGAAGAGACTTCAGGTACGTGCGGTTCATGATGTGCCTTCCCTACTTCACGGTGAAGAGACCCGAGCGGCTGCCCAGGGTCCCGAGCGACTGCCGGCCAGGATCGCCCGAGGCGTCCGTGCCCTTCAGTCCGATGCTGCGGCGGAACGCGTTGTACGCGGCCACCGTTGTCGTTCCGTATGCCCCGTCCGAGGCGTACGACTTCGAGAGGAAACCCAGCTTCAGCAGCGCGGCTTCCACCGGCTTCACGTCCGCCGGGTGCGACGCCTTGCCCTGAGCTGCGGACGGGTCCTTCCGGGACGCCGCGATGACGTTCGCCAGTGACACCACCGGCTTCTGTGCGGGGGTTGCCGCCGGAATGGACTTGCCCTGTCCCTTCACCAGCAGCTGCCAGGTGCTCGGACCGGGGATGCCGTCCGCGTCGCTGCCGGTCCACCCCTGCGCCCGCTGGAACGCCTTGGTTGCGTCGCGGTCCGCATCGCCCCACCGGGGGCCGGGGCCGACGCTGTAGAAGCGGCTGCCGCCCCGCTTCACCAGCATCTGCCCGAGACGCGTCACGTAACTGTTGTTCGCGTCGGCGCCGAACTTCGAGACGCCGGGGAAGGCGTCAGGGTCCGAGGGCTGCTCGGGCTTCGGCTGCTCGGGCTGCTCGACGTCGTCCCCGTCCCCGTCCGCCCACGACTTGAACGGCGTGGCGTTGGGCTTGCCCTTCAGGATGGTGGCGATCCGGGACCGCATCCTGTTCCAGTCCACACCACGCGGATCCGACTTCCAGTCGGACCAGTCCAGGTGACGGATCACGCTGTCCACGGTCCAGCCGTAGTGGCGGCAGACGGCCGCGCAGGCGCGCGCGATGGCTTCGAGCTGAAGCGCCGGCCACGGGTCCTTCCCGTCACCCTTGTTGACGCACTCGTACCCCACGAAGTGCGGGTTGCCGTCCACCGAGCCGTTCGACCCGTCGTGTTCGTTGGTCTTCGGCACCGGCCACTGCTCGGCCTGAACGGCGCGCAGGACGTCAGGGTCGCCCCCGCCAGCATGGTTGGCGCGGCCCCAACCCACTAGCACCACCGTGCCGGACTTCTCGATCAGGCCGTGGCACAGAGGGCCCGGCAGTGCGGTGCTTCCGGACGACACGTACTGTTCGATACCATCCGTCCCCGAAGCGGTGTGGTGGACCATGACGCCATTGAGTGGCCCCCACTTCCCCTTATGGTTCCGGTTGTGGGTGCGCCATCCCTTGCGCTCACGGACCGGGACACCTTCAGCCTTCAGCGCCGCAAGGAACTGCGCGGCAGTCATCATCTTCGCCATCTCGTCACCCTTCCGGTGGTAGTTGGTGCCCGGTCAGTTTATGCCCGCGCGCATCTAGACTGAGACCAGCAGACAGCGACGAAGGGATTCCACCATGGGCCGGTGCGGTTGCGGCAGTGATCAGCAGTGCCTTTCTACCAATCCCGGCAACCTGGCGTCATACGACGAAACCGGCTGCCTGTACGTGGCCGAGTTCACGCCGATGTTCGATCAGGCAAACCTTCCGGCAGCCGTGGACCTGGTCCCGCTGACCTCGGGGGTGTGGACCAACACCGGGCTGTCCCTCACGATCCCGGCAGCAGGTACGTTCGAGATGGTCTTCGATGCGTACACCGTTGTTCACGCAGACATCGCTGCGGACGGTGGATCCGCTCAAGTACAGGCGCAGGTGCGGATGCGGAACGAGACCACCTCGGCCGTGGTGCCCAACACGCAGGTGGTGGCCAACTCTGCGGGAAGCAACCGGGGCGGCCGGTATCTGAGTTCCAGCGGCTGCACCGTTCACACCAACATCGTGACCACCGGGCCGACCACCATACGCATGCAGGTAGCACGGGTGGACTTCTCATCCGGCGCGGCCATCGCCAGTGCTGTGTCCCTGTCCACGCTGCGCGCCGAAGGCACGTCCATGCGATACAACCGGCTGGCCTGACGACACCGGCCCCGGACGCCGAAGCATCCGGGGCCGAGAGGTGTAGCGGTCAGCGGAACATCTCGATGACCACGGCACCGGGGCCACCCGCACCACCAGTGACCGCAGCCGCGTTGACTGAGAGAGCCCCACCACCGCCACCGCCGGGACCTGACCCTGTCTGCGCGCCCGTACCGGGGATGCCACCCCGTCCCCCGGTGCCCATGCCCGAGCCCGCCCGCCCGCCGTTACCGCCAATCCCTACTGTGCCGGACCACCAGATGCCGCGTTCGCCACGGTTGCCCAGTGAGTAGAACTGTGCGGTGCCGAGCCCGCCGGACCCACCGGACTCACTGACCCCGGACGTACCGGACACGGCCGTGGCCACAGCCCCGGTTCCGCCCTTCGCCACGACCACGGCACCGAAGCTGGAATCCCCACCGGTTCCGCCGGCCCCGTTGGCTGCCGCGCCTGCGGTCCCGCCGGCCCCCACTGTAATCGTGGTGGACGCGGCCAGTGTCGATACTTCCACCCATGATTCTGAGTAGCTGCCGCCACCACCACCGCCCCGGGCGATGACCTGCGACGCGGCCGACGTCGCACCCGCGCCACCCCCACCGCCACCGATCACACGCACCCGCAGCCAGTTCGCGTCAGGGTTCGCGGCCTTCGTCCAGGATGACGTCCCGGCCGCGATCGTCACGAGCATGCCGAGGAACGAGGACGCGGCTGCGACAGGGGCGGGTGTGGGTACGAACAGGCCACCGTCACCGCCGACCGCCAGCGTGTTGCCCGCGTCCGAGGACAGGTCCACGCTGATCACGTTGCCCACGATGTCGATGGCCGTACCCTCGGTGTACGGGGCCGCCAGGATGCTGTTCACCACCCACGGGTCCAGTGCCTGACCGGTGCCGGTCACCGTCACGTTCTCACCAGCGGTCAGGACACACATGCACCCTTCGGTTCCGAGTCCCGCACAGTCGCAGCGCGCCATGTTCCTGCCCCTTAGTTGTAGACCGAGATGCGGACGATACCCGCACCGCCGGACCCGCCGGACCAGCTGCCGTTGAAGGCTGCCGCACCGCCACCGCCACCGCCCGCGAAGGTCTGGCCGGCGCCGCCGTTTTCGTTGTTGGCCGCGCCCTTACCGCCAGCGCCGGGCCAGCCGGACGCGCCGCCATCACCGCCGATCTTGTGGAAGGCCGTGACCAGTACCGCCGAGCCACCGGGCTGTCCCTGACGCCGTATCTGACCGGTCCCGACCGCACCGGATACGGCACCCTTCCCGATGCCGCTCGTGCTGCTGGCCAGCATCTGCACCGTGGCGCCAACACCACCGGGGCCGACCACCAGCGTGCCGAAGGTGGAATCCCCACCGTTCGCCCCCGCCGCGTTGAAGGTGCCGCCGGTCCCGCCGTTGCCACCGGCCACCGGGACGATCGGGGGAAGGCTGGACGCTTCGAGCCACGACGCGCAGTACGTTCCGCCCGAACCACCGCCCTGCGCGATGCCCGTAGTGCCGCTCGTGTCCTGGGCGCCCGCGCCACCGCCACCGCCACCGATACACTCGACGAAGACCCAGGCTGCACCGGGGTAGTCCGCAATCTGGAAGTTCAGAGGCACCAGGTACGAAACCGTGATCGTGGTCTGGTATCCGACCGAACCGGGCTTCAGTGTCAGCTGCCCCGTATCGTCCACGTTGAAGTAAGTGCTGTCTACACAGACGCGCGCCATGTTGCGGTCCTTCCCCTCGGGTTGCTGCTCTGAATCCTACGGCCAGCGTGCTGCGACATAGACCGTTGCACCGGGCACCGGCTGGCCGGACAGGTCCCACACGTGCACGGTTATGGCCGTTGCAGTGCGCGCACTCACCGTTGCGACGGCCGGCTGGTCCGCGTCCACCGTCGCAACGACCACCGGGACCGTGCCACGGTCTTCGTACTGCCACGTTGCGCGGCCGTCGCCGTCCACCATGAAGGCCGCCGAGTCCTGCAACGGCTGCGACACGGCCACGCCCTCGGCCGCAACGAACGTTGCGACGCCTTCGGACGGCTGCGACGCGGCATACACCTGCACCGCTTCGGCCTTCGCCATCGCGCTGGCCATCGACTCGGGCGCAACGCTCATCGTGGCGCCCGTTGCAGCTGCTTGAGCAGACACGGCAGCCGCAGCCGAGTTGGTCACGGTGGTGACGTCGGACCTGCGACGGTTGCTGTACCGGGCCTGATACGCGACGGTCCGCAGGATGCCCGCCAGCGGTTGGCCGGGGATCCTGCGTGAAGGACTGTTGCGCTGCGCCATCACGTCACCACCAAGTCATCACCAAGCGCGGACACCTGCAACACGATGCGTTCGGCTTCACCGTTCTCGGATACGGCCAAGCCCGTAATCTTCATGCGCTGCGTGATCTCGCGGCAGGTCTGGCCCGAGGTGATGTCTACGCACCAGCCAGGGACCAGCTGCTCGATTATCACGGGCGCGGTCGGGGACAGGGTGACGTCCTGCGTGTCGATGAAGACCGGCACGTTCAGGGACCCGTCCAGCTTCGCCTGCGCGGCCTGGTCCGCATCAGACAGGGTCTTCAGCGTGTTCTGCTCGGTGTAGATCTCAAGCAGCCCGTAGTAATCGTTGATCCCGCCGGCCACCCCCACGTACCCGGTGTCTTCGTCGGCGGCCACCACCTGCCGGGTGGCAAGCGAGGCCCCGTCCTCGGTGACCTTCAGGCCCTGCGGCAGGTCATCGTCCGACAGGCGCCCGATGGTCTCGGCGTAGTCGTCAGGCAGTAGCAGGATGTTCTGCCCGATGGCCGTGAAGTCCAGACCTGTTTCCGCCAGGTCGCGCAAGTGGTCCGCAGTCTGGCCGATCCACGCCTGATAGGTCCGCCCGCCCGTTGACACGGTGGGGGCCACGATGGTCACGGCGTGGCCGGGGTCATCGGGCCGTAGACCGTCTTCGATCAGGGTGGACGCGATCGTGGACAGCGGCGCCCGCGCGAATGTGATCTGCCGGTGGACCACCCGCCGGTCCAGCAGCCCGATCAGGTCCGTCGCGTTCACGGTGACTTCGTCACGGGACCACGTCGCGGTCACGATCGGCCCGGACCAGACGAAGGCGCCGTTGCGGAAGATGTTCAGCCAGTGCCGCCAGGACCGGATGTTGCCCAGCTCATCGCAGCAGTCCAGCCCTTCCACCCCGATCGTCACCGAGGCGTCGGACGAGTCGTTCAGCAGACGGTTGTAGCTCACGTCCGTGAGGCGGCCGGACGCGGCCACGTGGCCGCCCGTACGGTCCGTGATGGTGTACCCGTGGGTGGCGCAGCCGAGCGGCATCAGTACCCCTTCCCGAGGACGCTGACGCGGACCAGCGCGTCCGCTGCCGGGGGCGAGTCGCTGTCCGTCTCGATGCACACGCAGTACGTGGCACAGGTCAGGTCCGTGACTTCCACCGGCCCGCCGTTCTGGTTCCCGTACGCCGTGGACGCGGTCCGGCAGCCGAGGCCACCAGCTGTCACCACGGCGCGCCCGATGGACCCGTCCAGGGTGAGCGTGCCGCGCGGCGGGATGTACGTCACCGTGAAGTCCTGTATGTAGTTGCACAAGTTGCTGTCCGCCAGGTCGCCACAGTCCCCCACGAAGCCGGCAGGCCGCTCGTACCACGTCACCCGGATGTTGCGCAGCTCGTACGCGCCCGCGTAGATCTCAATCAGCGGTGCGTCGCTGGCCCACTGCGGCCGGGCGGACAGGTCCACGCTGTAGCAGGCGCGATCAGGTACGAGCGGCGCGCAAAAGCTGCCTGCCGGGACGGTCGGCTGCGGCGGCAACGGCACCCGGTTGCGGGGGTCCGCGTACGGGTCACCTGGCGTGACGCACGACTGAAACAGGCACTCGGCCGGGTCGCAGTTGTGGTCCGGATCCGCGTTGTCGGACACGCACCAGTCCACGCAAACGTCCTGGTCCGCGATGGGCGGGACGACTTCGAGCACCGGGATCGGATCGGTCCACGCCCACGGGGACGCGGCCACCAGGACAAATTCCACCTCGATCAGCTCAGCCCCGGCAGCGCAGGCGGACCTGCCGCAGGCACCCGTGGACCGGCGGCCGGTCTCGGTGGGACCGTCCACCAGGGACGTGCGGCGGAACGTCCGGCGGTGCGCGGCGTTGAACTGTGCCGGTGTCATCCCGTCGTCGGGGCAGCAGTTGTAGAGCGTGAAGCAGTCGCCGTCGCACGTGTCGCCGGTGCACCCGTTCAGCAAGTCGGACAGGAACTGCATGCCGTACTGCGCGCCGCAGCACGTGGCACCGATCAGTACCCCGGTGACCACGATGCTGCGCGGCTGCTCACGCGTCGGACCGAAGACACCGCCACCACCCACGGCGTTGCTCACCGAGCGGCGGCGCGGGTTGTCGTCCGTCCCGCTCATGGTGAGCGGCAGGAAGCCCAGGAACTCGGCGGACTCTGGAACGGCCGGGTCGTACCAGGGCGCCGGTTCCACCTCGGCGTCAGGAACGGTGTACGGGCCCTCGGCCCCGAGGACTTCAGCGGTCAGGCTCGGACAGTGGCAGATGTCCGGACCGGTGTCGAACGGACTGCCCACGGTGCGCAGGTACGTTTGAAGCCGGGTGGTGTTCCAGACCTCGGTCCCGTTGGCGCTGGCGTAGTCGATCAGCACGCTTCATCGCCCCTCTCGCGGCGCCGCAGCGGGGTGACGTTGTCCGGCACCCGCTGGACCGTGCGGGCCCCGTACGCGTCCGCCTGCGGCTTCAGGTTGCAGCACGCCAGCTGGCACGCCGCGACCTGCCGGTTCCATGGGCAGCAGTCCCCGGTGCAGTCGGGGGCGTCATAGAACCGGTGTTTGCCCGTGGCGTTCAGGGCCCACCGGGGCGGCAGCGGGTACGCGCCGCTCGGGCTGATCACGCCCAGCAGGCGGAACAGTCCGTACTTCAGCCGAGTGGTAACGCGCATCGGGTCCCCTTCAAGTGGTTGCTGAGCACAGCTTACCCGTGGACAGAAACGGCTGACGTTCCGTCACCGGGCCTGGCAGAGCGCGACCGTGGCAGAAGTGGGCAGAAACGGCCGTCGCATCGTCGCAGGTCAGGGCCTTATGGCAGCAAATACCAACCTTCGCGTATAGAGACACTTCTGGTGTGGCAGGTGCGTCACCTTCCGTACGCGGGCCCGCGCGCAACGTAGTGCCACCCATGCCTGACCACATACCCGCCTAATACGAAAGGTTTGGTTCCAGCTGCCACAAGGCCCTGACCTGCGGTTTCTCTCGGCTCGTTTCTGCCCACTTCTGCCACTCTGCACACAGTGTCACCCCGCGTCACGCAGCGCATTCGTCAGGAAGGGGTCACCCCGGTAACCGGGGTGGTTGACCACCTTCGCGAAGACGACGCGGCCCCCTACCTCGAAGCGCAGCACCCCGCCGGAACGCCTCGGCCTGATCAGGTGCCGGGGCGTTCCGTCGTGCACGAACTGCGTGGCGGGGTGCGTGCTGATCACCTCGATGCGCTTGTCCTGGTAGGGGCCCACCACGATGCCGTCCGCCATGCTGCCGTGCGGCGCCGCGTACCGGCGGGCCAGCGCCGCCACCCGTTCGGCCTTCCGCTGCAACAGCCGCTCACCGGGCCCGCCCACGGCGGACAGCAGCCGCTGGAAGCGGGACGGATCGATGGACACCCGAGCGGGCATCAGAAGGACCCGAGGGTGGCGCTCTCAACGGCCACCAGAGCGGCCACGGGGACGGGCGGCAGGGAATCGTCCAGGGCGACCGTGACGCGCGTCTGGAAGCCTACGCAGGCCCCTGCGGGGCCGATCGTGGTGGTCTGCCCCATGACGTAGCGGCGGCCGTTACGGCGGGACGTGTCTGTCCCCGCGAAGCAGCACAGCACGCCCTGCTGCACCGCCAGCATGTCCGCGTGATACTGCATGGCCGCCGCGTCCAGTTCGGCCATGCTCGGCGGGCAGCCTTCGTCGGTCGGACCCGGCACACAGCGGAACAGGGTCACGAGCAGTTCCACGGCGGTGACTTGCGGCATGGCGCAATTCTTCAGCGACCGCACCCCGAGGCCGGTTCCGGCAGACGCGGACGGGCCCACCTCACGCGGGAAGGTCTGCGCGTCCGTGGCGAACAGCCGCACCACGTTCACGGTGAGCTGCCCCGGCCACTCACCGGGGCCGACCGAACAGCCACCGTCGCAGCCGTCCGCAGCGGGCGCGGCAGGCACCACACCGACGCGGCACGGGCAGCCGGCCAGGCCGGGCAGGGACAGCGGCAGCGCGTCCACGGCGGTGCAGACACAGTCCAGCAGGTTCTGCGCGGCTTGGTGGATCGCCAGCATGGACAGCGTCATCAGAGTCCCGTCCCCGAGTACCAGATACGGGGCGCCTTCGGGGCGTCCGGGGACAGCACCCGCATGGCGCGCGGCAGCCCCGAGGGGTTGACGGCATGGATGAACTGGTCCACCAGCGGCAGCCCGGTACGTCCGTCCGTCAGCACCTGCTGCGCGTCCACGAACTGAAGGTCCACACCCTGCCGGGACAGCCGGGACAGGTTCTTCTGTGCGGTCGCGCCACAGCCGCAGCCCGCACACCCCCGGATGTAGTGGGCGGCCAGCTCGGTCAGCGCGGCGCGGCCCATCGCGGGCAGCGGGATGCCGGTCCGGTAGACCACGGTGAAGGTGTTCGGGTTGCCCGGGACCAGGGACATGTCCTGGCACTCGGGCCAGCAGGTCCCGCCCGCAGCGTCTTCGGCGGTCGCGCTGCTGCGCACCAGGTAGCGTCCGTCCAGAATGCCGTACGTGGCGGGGTCCACGACTTCCCCGTCAATGTCCACCGACACGATGTCGTACACCGGCCCCGGCAGGAAGACTTCGCAGAGCTGGCCGCCGCACTGGCAGTCGCCACGGCACCCGCAGATGGACGCGTTGTACATCAGCCCGTTCCGCATGTACGGGATGAACGGGCCCGTGGACATGACCGGCTGGCCCTGGAACAGGAACGAGCGGAAGCCGTCGAAGCAGCTTTTCAGGCAGGGCCGGACCGTGACGGGACAGGACGGGCCAAAGCGGCTGCCGGTCAGCGTGAACAGCAGCTCGGCCGCAACTTGCCGCCACTTCTCGATCGTCGCCGGATCGGTCCCGTCCGGGATGTTCAGGCAGTCCTGGTCCAGTTCCCACCCGTCCAAGCTGCATAGTCCCGAGGACAGCGGCATGGCGTTCCTTCCTTCGGTGGCGGTGCGGGTTGCAGCAGGTGGTGCAACGGGGTGCGACACCGAAGCGTCGCACCCCGTTGCGGTCAGGTCACGGCGTCGGCGTCGGGACCGTGGCGAAGTCGCAGAGGGGGTCCGGCACGGGCGGCGCGATCGTAGTGATCTGCATCCGGCGGTGACAGGTGTCCCCGAGCGGCGTCAGCATCGGACCGGCCACCGGGGCGGCCGGCGGGACGGACACGTCCACCACGTCGTACGGGCCGACGCCCCACTGTCCCCCGGCCTTCGAGTTGCCCACCAGCTGGAAGGTGACCGCTTCGTTTCCGATGGACAGGTCCGAGATGTACGCGTTACTGATCCACGGCAGCAGCACGTACAGGTACCGCTGCTGGCCCGTCTCGGTGCAGTTCTGGCCCACCAGCTCAGCCCAGAACTCAAGGGCGAAGCCACCCGCGCACTGGATCGCACAGTCATCGAAGCCGACCAGTTCCCCGCCCGCGTCCAGCACCTCGGGCTGGTTGGTGAGCACGGACGTCAGCTGGGGCGAGACCTGGAAGAAGTTGAATTCCAGGTCGTAGCCGAGCAGTGTGGGGCAGCCGCGCTTCACACCGCAGAGGGTGCCATTGGCCGCGCGGTAGATGACGTCATCGGCCACGTCCACGTTCGGGTTCATGGCGACGGACGCCACGCACTCGGACACGAACGCGTTCTCGCCGGGAATCGGAAGCCCGCAGTTATCGACGCGGGTAGCCCGGACAACGTCCAGATTTGCGATCAAGTCACACGAGATGATAGCCTCACAGGTATTCGGACGATGGCCCAACGGCTTCACGCCACGCGGCACCCGGCCTAACACCAGCAGTTACCAGACATGATAACCGTGGGGGGAACCATGCCTAAGCACTACAATCTTGGCCCAGTCAAGCCGGACTGCACCTTCAAAGGGTGTACCAACCCGCAGTACGGAAACGAACTGTGCAACGGGCATAACCAGCAGCGCCGCCGGGGTGCAGAGTTGAAACCACTGCGGGCCAAGGTGATCATGGGTGCCTGTGCCGTGTGCTCGGACGGAACGCGCGGGGCGCTTCGGTCCAGCGGTGAGCCGTTGTGTCGTCGCCACCACAGCATCTGGCAACGCCACGGGGACGCGCGCTACGTGACGCGCAACCAGATACGGCAGCTGGCCACAGATGCCCTGTCATACATGATCGAGAACCGGGACCGGTCCGAGTGCTGGACCGACTGGGAAACGTGGCCCTGCTGGGAAGGTTTGAACGGCTACGGCGGGACGGTCACCGTGGGCTACCCCACCGTAGGCCGCGACAGGTTCATGCACACCGCGCTGGAATTGGACGGGCGCCCGAAGCCACCGGCCCCGAATAACCACGGGCTGCACTCGTGTGCTCAGAAACTGTGCCTGAATCCTGATCATCTGCGGTGGGGTTCCCACCGGGAAAACATGCTGGATCTTCAGGCTGAGCGGGGCTACTGCAAACACTGCGCCCACTGCAACGGCTAGGTACAACGCCAGCGGCTGCGCACCCAGTGTATCCGGGTGCGCAGCCGCTGCTGTGCTACTCGCTGGCGCTGTCCGTGCTGCTCGTGCTGTCCGACGCCGCTGCCACGTCGGGCACGGTCTCGGCCGAGAGTTGTTCGGCCGTCAGCTTGGACGGGGCGGCCTTCCGGGGCCGCCGGGCGGCACGCTTGCGCGGCTTCTTCGCGGCGCCGCTGGTGGCCGTCTGCGGGCCGCTTGCAGCCTTCCGGGCCGTGGGTGCCGTCTCGGTCTTCGGGGCGGCCACAGCGTCCGGCTGCGGCGCCTCGGGGCCACCGTAGCGGTACCCGTCCACGAAGGCGCCTTCCAGCAACTCGGGCGGTACGTCGGGGTACAGGTCCAGCGGGACGTCCGTCCCGGTGCTGCTGGACGTCTGCAACTTCGGCGTCTGCGCCAGGGCCCACCGGGCGAAGGCGCGCCGCTGCTCGTCCGCCGGTTCGATGTGCACTACGCCGCTCATGCTGCCACCGGCCCACAGAAGCAGGGGTCCAGGGACACGCGGACGGCTGCGGCCATGCAGCACGAGACCTCGGCAACGAACGTGGACTCTGCGACCGCGCGCCGGTCGTTGGTCACCGTGTTGACCCCCTGCCACTCAGCGGACAGCGCCAGGCTCGGCACGTCCCGGCGAACCCGCATGGGCGGTGTGACGTACAGCCACGCTTCCCCGGCCGGGGCTGCCGCGCCCGGCGTCTGCGGCGCGGTGTACGGGCCGACGCTGGCCGCGTAGCCAGCACCGAGGACCACCCCGTTGCCGGCAAGCGTGGTCGGGCAGGTCTCGTCCGAGGCGAACGGCACGAGGTAGTTGGTGGACAGCAGCGAGGCCGCACCCACCGGCACGTGAAGCAGTCCGGTCCCGCCGAAGTTCCGGGCCAGCCAGTCTTCCAGCAGCCCGATGGCGCTGACGATGTGGACCGCGCCACCCGCCGGGGTCAGGTCGCTGCCCAGCGCCATCTTCGCCAGGCCGCGCTGCATGAAGAACGCTTCCAGCGTGAACTGCTCGCCCATGCGCAGCTGGTCCAGGGCGCGCGACTGTGCCTCGGGGAAGCTGACGCCGAAGGTGGAACACTCGACACCCGCGTACGCGGTGACCGGTTCGAACGAGCACGCCTCGGGGCGGTCGAACAGCTTCTCGGCCGGGTTGACCCACGGCACCAGGATGTTGTCCGGATCCGGGGCCGGGCAGTCCTGCCACGGGTTGGACTCAGCGCAGGACATGCTGATCATGTCCGTGCCGTTCAACTCGTGCATGTCCGTGGTGGTGACCACGTCCACGCAACCGCCCAGCAGACCGTTGGGCAGCGGATCGGACGTGATCGGCGGAACGAGTGCCCGCAATCCTGCACTGGGCATGGTGGCCCCTTCCTGGTTGGGTGGCGCTGCCAGTCTAGCGGTGCAAAGGGAACGGCCCCCGCCGTCAAGCGGGGGCCGTTCCGAGGCTGCTGACTGACCCTTACGGGACGACGGGGCAGAGTTCCACGGCGTTGCGGCGGCCGACCGAGCCGTCCGGGCAGACGTCCACGGTGACGAGACGCGCGAGGCCGAGACGGTCGATGAGCATGACCGCTTCCTCGCTGAAGATCTTCTCGTCGTTGGTGGCCACGGTCACCGAGTCGATGATGACGCCGAGGTTAACCTCGGGGCCACGACCCAGCTGGAAGTTGCCGGACGGGTAGATCATGAACTCGACCGCGTCCGGCCACGTGGTGGCCAGCGCGGTACCGCCGATGTCCGTGGGGACCGCAGGCGCGAGACCACGGGCCCACTGGACCTGGACGCCGAGCCGGGCGAACGCGGTGGTGAGCCGGGACACGTCAAGGTCTTCGAGCGCCACGCCTTCCTGCCGCGCCAGGTCGGACAGGAACAGGTTGCGGGTCCACCAGGGGAAGACCACTTCGAGCTGTGTCGAGTCGCAGAGGTTGTAGCGCTCGATCATGTCGGCGGCCTGAAGGGCGACCGCTTCGTACACCGCCGAGAATGCGGCGAAGGACGCCCGGACGGTAACCGCGCGCGTCGGGACAGCAGCGATGATCGCGGCACGGGCCGTGTCGTACGCCTCGGTCTTGATCCGGATCTCGTGCGCCACCATGGCGTTGCGCACGTACCAGTCGATCAGCTCGGGGAAGAACCGCTGCGTGAGGATGCCGGCCGAGAGGCAGACGCCCTGCGCCTGCGCGCGGACGTCGATGGGTGCCGGGCACGGGATCTCGAAACACGGCTTCGTGTTGCCCGCGATGTCGTCCTGTTCGGTGTGCACCCACGTGAGCGCCGCGACGTCCAGCGCGGGGGTGCGGAAGAACCGCAGCCCGCCCCGGTTGATCTGGACCTCGGGAAGGTCCCAGAGCATGTCCGGGCACGCGATGTCCGTGATGTCGTAGACGGTCTCGGACGGGGCACACCAGCCACCGGCCGCCACGAGGTCCCCGCCGTTCAGGCGCCGCTGGTCCGCCGCGTGCATGAGCGCGGTGGATCCCTCGGGGGCCGAGGACGAGTCCTTCACGATCAGCTCATCCGGGAACGGCAGCTTGTACGACGCCACCAGACCGGTACCACCACCGGCCGTCTTCAGCCCGGTCGCGCGCCGCATGACGCCGTCCGTGATGTCCGAGAGGTTGACCACCTCACCGGGGCGGAAGCCGGGGACGTCCACGGACGCCGTGATCTCGATACCGTCCGGGACCTCGGGGGCCAGGTAGCGCGCCATCCCGGTGCCGGTGCCGGACTGCTTCGCGCGGACAGCCGCCAGGTTCAGCGACGTGCGGCGGACACCGGACGCGGTGACGACCTCGGTCGGTTCGATCACCTCGGGCGCGGCCGGCGCAGCCTCGGTCTCGGCAGCAGCTGCCACGTCCTCGGTGGCGGCCGGGTCACCCTCACCGGAAGCGGACACGTCCTCGGTGGCTTCGTCGCCGAACACGTCGGCGGTCAGAGCGTCGATCTCGGCAGCGGCGGCCTCGGCCGCAGCGGTGCGTGCCGCGCGCTCGTCCTTCAGCGTCTGGATGGACGCCTTCAGGGTGCGAAGGTTCGGCAGCGTCTGCGGGGTCACCACGGTTGTCTTCGAGACGGTCTGGAAGGACCGGACCGCTGCGGCCAGGTTACTGTCCAGGTCTTCGTCCGTCAGCGCGGTGACGTCCACCGGAAGTTCGTACATGTCAGCCATCGTGGCAGTCTCTTTCTCAAGTGAAAGGGACCCGGCCTAACGCCAGCAGCTATCGCACATGATAGCCGCTGGCGTGGACAGGTCCGGGCAGGTTGCTTAGACGCTCTGGCCTGGGGACAGGATGGTGGCCGAGGCGAAGCGCGCGGCCACGGTGTCGGCCGCGTCCGAGTTGGTGGTTTCGTAGACCTGACGTCCGCTCACCATGACTCGATAGGTGCCGGACGGGGCGGGTGTGCCGGTGCCGGTGGCACGGGCGCGGTTCTTCGAACAGGCGCAGGCCATCGCGTCAGTTCCCTTCTGTTCCGGTGGTGTCAGGGCCCATCGTACGGGCTTCCGCCAGCAGTGCTTCCAGCTCTGCCGCTTCGTCCCGCTTGCGCGCTTCCGCCTTCTCGGTGGCGGCCACCAGGGCTTCGGCCAGCCGGTCATAGTCGATGGACGCAGCCAGGTCCGCCGTAACGTCCAGCAGCGGCAGTTCCTCGGCCGCCTGGCGGGCTGTCTCGGTCTGGATGACCGCTTCCACCTCGGCCATGGTGGCGGACGCCGTCAGCGCCATCTGGGACCGCTCGACGACTGCCGAGGCGAGCAGCGGGGACGAGTGGCCGGGCACCGGCACGGCGAGCACCGCGCGCAGCTGCCAGTTTCCCGAAGGGCCCTTGCGCATGTGGTAACTCGGCTGCGTGGCCATGAAGACCGCGCGGTCCCACTCGGACAGCCACGGGGCCGCTGCGCCGCTGAACCACATGCCGCGCTCGTTCATGCCCACGGTGACGATGCCCGCCACGGTGCGGGTGTCGTCGAACTGGCACGCGGACGTCTCGCACTCGGCGCCGTCCCGGTGGTGCCCCGCGTTCATGGTGAACGCCCCGGCCTTCACGGTGGACCCGTCGTTCAGGGTGAAGCGCTGGCGCAGGAAGTGCGTGGTGTCGATGCGACCAAGACCGTCGATCGTGATCTTCTTCGCGAAGCCCGCGTGAGCTTCGCCGGCCTGCGCCACCCAGCCGAAGATCCGGCCGTTCGAGTAGTTGACACCGGGGCCGCCGGGCGGCAGTTCGTCCACGGTCGGTTCGGCGAACCACTCGGCCGGGAAGGCAGGCGCTTCCTTCAGCGTCTCAAAGGCACTGGCGATCAGGTCATCCATGTTCTGGTCCTCGGTTTCCTCGGTGTCGGACGCCACCATCCGGTCGTCCCCGTCCGCCAACCGGTCATCGGTCATGACGTGGTCGGCCCGGACCGAAGTGGTCCGGTCGGTGTAGAGACCCCGCGCCAGCCGGACCACTTCGCCACGCTGCGCCGCGCGGGCCAGGTGGCGGTGCACGGCGGTCAGCGGGACCTTCAGGAACTGCGCGACGCGTGCCGCACCAACAGGGGTGTTGCTGCGACGCACGTGGCGTAGCACGCGCTCGTAGTCGCTCGACTGGGACGCGGTCAGCGTCTCTTCCCCCACAGCCTCGGCCGAGGCGAACATCTCGGCGTCGTCCAGCACGATGCGCGCGTTGGCGTAGGCCGGAATGCTCACGAGCGTTGCACCACGGACGCGGCCACGCGTGATGCGGACCAGGTAGTCCCCGCTGCGCTGCTCGTCCACCACCACCCCGTCCGGTGCGTCCGGCTGTCCGGCCGCTGCGGTGAGCACCGAGGCCGGGACCTTCCCGTCCGCCGCAACGAGCATCGCAACGCGCTGCGACGCGATCACGGTGGACGTCCCGGACGCGGTCAGCGTCGGCTGAGTCTCGCCGTCCAGGGACCAGCCGCCATCCGGCAGCGGCATGACGGACGCCGTGATCAGCTTGGTGGTGAAGGCTTCGCCGCCCGTGGCGTCCACCATCTGAATGTCCACGTCGTCCAGGTCCACGCTGACGCCGAGCGGGGCACCCTGGGCAAGCAGCATCGCGGCTTCAGCCCCGGCCTGCTGTGTCAGGTACAGCACCCCTTCACCCGGGATCCGGTCGCCATCGCGGCCGATGGTGTGGATCGCGCCGGCCAGCTCTGCACCGTCGTGGCCGCCGCGCATCTCGTCCGCGTACTGAAGCGGCCACGGGCCCGGACCGTCCCAGAAGAGCGCACCGGGCGTGAACAGGCGGCCGTCCCCGGTCTGCTGGTTCTCGAAGGCCAGCGCGGTGTCACCGGGGGTGGACCAGGTGACCAGCGCGGGTGCTGAGTCCACAGCCAGTTCCGCCATCGGTTCATCCGCGAAGTCGTCCGGCACGTCGGACAGCGTCAGTGGAAAGTCGGTGTAGTCACAGCCGAAGGCCACCCGGATCCGGTCGAACGTGAGCGGCCCGGTGCCGTTGTCCAGTGCTGCCTGGTCGGCCGCGCCATACGTCGCGGTGACGTGCGGGGACCACGGGGTGTGGTTCATGGGCAGCTCGTACCCGAGGTCACCCACCTGGTAGCGGATCTCACCGTGGACGTCGGCCAGCCGAACCGTGTCGGCGTCCTGATCGTCCCCGATGTTCCACACCCATGCCGGCTCGGGCCCGCTGCTGTTCCAGCGGGCCACCCCGAAAGCACGTGCCTGTACCGGGGACAGCCAACCGGCCGCGCGGCCCACGGCGTTGATCAGGTTCACCCGCTGCCGGTCGGTCCAGTCCGCCGCGTCCCCGAGGTAGGCCAGCGTCACGTGCAGCTGGTCCACCGGCTCACCGCCTTCGATGGCCATCCGCTCGGCGTCCGCCACGCTCGGCATGAGCGCCACCATCGCACCCGTGTGCACGTCAGCGGCTGCTGACAGGTCGTCGTCCCGGTTCATGCTTGCGGTCCCTTCGATGGCAGGCGCGGCCGGTACAGCCGCACGCATGATGCAACGGCACTGTATCGTCAGGTCCGCCGGGGCGGCCGGGTCACCGGGGTACATCATCGGCGTACCGCCCACGTCAAACGGATCGTCCAGCAGCTGAAGCTGACCGTTCGCGTCACGGTGCGCCTGCCGCACCCTCTCGTCATTGCGCGTCAGCCACTGCTTCACCAGCGGCCGGTCCGGTCCGGTGAGCACCTGCGCGGCAGCCAGTGCACCGGCGTTCCACGCGCGGGTGGACTCGGTCTGCGCGATGCGCTCGGCGCGCACCGGCCCCAGCTGCGCCCCGGTGTCGTTGAACGCGGCGATCATCCGGGCCTTCAGCTCGGGCAGCGACTCACCCGCACCAACACCCTCGGCAAGCACCTGGATCGCGTCGGCGGCCAGGTGGTCCCCCACCGCGTCCACCAGCATCGTCGTGGCTTCCAGGTACGGTGCCAGCTGCCGGTCCAGTTCCTCGGGCGCGGGGACCGTCTCGTCCAGTTCCTCGGCGGCCACCGCTGCGGACCTGCCGGCCAGCGACCGCAGGCGGCGCATGAGCCCCGGTACCCGCTTCGTCCACATGTCTTTGATCCGGGACACGCTAAAGGCTGCTGCCACCAGTTCGGTTGACGCGGCCACCGCGTCAGCGAACTCGGACGCGGTCAGCGTCAGCGCCGCCTGGACGTCCTCACGAAAGCCTGCTTCCAGCTCTTCCAGCAGGGCTTCCAGCTGCTCGTCCGTCATACCGTCACCGCCGTACGGTCGGCCACCTTCAGCTGCGCCAGCAGCCGAGGCACGTTGTCGAAGTCGTGCGCGGCACCGGTCACCAGCAGCGCGCTGACGTACTCGTCCAGTGCTGCGGCCAGCGCCACCGGGTCCTGCCCGTACCGCGCCGCAATGTCCGGCACCCGGACCCATGCGTCTTCCAGCAGCCGGTGCGCCACGATGTTCTCGCGCGGCACCGGGTGGCGGGTGTGCACGGTGGCCGAGGCCAGCAGCTCACGCGCCGCTGTACGGGCCGGACGCGGCACGGCAGGTGTCAGCAGCAGCTTCCGGCCAGCCACGCCGAGCGCAGCCCACACGAGCCCGTCCACGGCTTCCGCAAGAGCGGCGCTGGTGTCCGCCGTGAAGCTGTCCAGCACCGCGTTGCCGGTCGGGTTCAGCAGGGACAGGCTGGTGGCCGTCTTCACGGCTGCCGCCAGTTCGACGTCCGACACGGACGACTCGGCAGGCGGCGCCTGGGTCTCGTTCACGGGCAGTGTCCCTTCCTCGGTGGCGGTGTTCTCGCGGCTGCGGCGCGGTGCGCCCACGGTCGGTGCGTCCTTCTCGGTGAAGCCCAGCTCACGGCGCGCGGCCTTGGCGCTGATCAGCCCTTCCCGGAACGCTTCCAGCGCGCTGGCGCTCTTGTTGCTGGACGACCGAAGGCCGGACGTGTCGTACCAGACCATCCATTCGTCGGCGTCGGGCACCTTGTCGAATTCCAGCAGGGGCTGAAGCCACTCGGTGGTGAGTGCCTGGCAGACCAGCGCCAGCTTCGGTTCCGCACCCATGCGCAGTGCCTCGGCGGTGAGGGCCCATGCGCCCCAGTGCGACGCGTCCCCGAGCCCCAGCAGCACTTCCGCCGGGACGTCCGCCCCGGTGGCGAAGCGGCGGATGGCTTCGTCCCGAAGCTGAATGGCCATCGCGTCGAACTCGGACGTGAACTGCAACCACTTCACGCCGCTGATCAGGTCGCCCGGAACCTCAATCACGATGGGCACCGTGGCCGCCGCTGACTCGGGTTCCCGGATCGCCGTGGAAGCCACTTCAATGAAGGTTTCCAGCAGGCTGTCTTCCGCTTTGTCCTGACCGGGCGTCGTGGGGAAGCGGGCCCCGGACGGCACGAGCAGCAGCCCGCGCCCGGTGATGCGCGACCGCGCGATGGCGGCCACCGCAGCGTTCAGCAGCCGCAGTTCTTCCAGGATGACCAGGGACCTGATCACGGGGCTGGTGGCCTGTTCCCGGCGGCGCGGGGACGGCTTCCACACCCGCATTGCCACCGGGGTGTCCGGGCCCATGTTCGGATCGTCAGGGTCGTACTCGGGGATGTCCAGGTCTTCGCCTTCGATGGTGGCGCGCACCTTGCCCCGCTGGACCTTCACTTCCTCGGTGGACAGCACCACCCACTTGTCCCCCGCGAAGCTGTCCGACTCTGGGTTAGGGACGATGATCAGCCATGAGTCACCGGCCACCGCAAGCTGCGTGCCGAAGTCGGACAGCAGGTTGGACTGGCCGGTGGCGCCGCCCGCGATGGACGCCACCAGCTCACTGGCGCGGCTGCCCTCGGGTGCGGCTTCCACTGATCCGTCCGGGCCGCGCTTGCCGGCGAACAGGGTGGCGCCGGACATGGCGTTGGACACCCAGTCCGCGTAGGTGCCCACCTCGGGGACCGTCTCGAAGAAGTCCCAGGCCAGCGCGGCCTGGCCGCTGTTCTTACCACCGCCGCCGCCGCCCTTGCTTTTTGTCAGGATCCGCGTGGCTGCGGCCGTGATGCTCTCGATTGCACCCATGGGCGGTCAGTGTCCCCTCGGTTCGTGACCGGGGCGCGAGTCGTCCCAGCGGTTCAGCAGTGCCTGGATACCGGCGACCGCCCAGCACTCGACGGCGTGGACTATCAGCGGTGCCTTGCCCCACTGGCCGGCTGCGGTCAGGTAGACCAGCGTCGTGATCATCGACAACCACCAGCCGGTGCAGTACGGGCAGCTGATGAGCTGACGGACGAAGGTGCGGAAGCGGTTGGACCGGCCCGGACGGATGCCGTCCATGTACCAGCGTTCCAGCCAGCTGTCCGGGGTCCCCCGTAGCTTGTCCCCGATGGTGTCCCACACCACCAGCTGCGTAGCGCGGTAGGCGGCGAATCCCAGTGCGGCCAACGTCATGAGGTTCTGCACGTCTTTCCTTCCGTCAGTCCCGGTGTGTGGCCAGCTTACCGGGGTTGCGGGGCGGCCCCAGATACGGGCTGAGACCCCAGGACGTTGCGGGTGCGGCACTTATGGCAGAAACGTCTTCGCTGGTCAGGGCCTTATGGCAGCAAATACCAACCTTCCCTATGTGAACGGTTTTTGTGTACGGGGCCCTAGGTACCACGCAGCGTGCGCGCGCGGGCACATGTAGTAGTGCCGTAGGTGCCTGACGTAAAAACACGTACGTATAGAAAGGTTGGCTGGCGCTGCCACAACGGCCTGACCTGCAACGATGCCCCGGCCGTTTCTGCCCACTTCTGCCGCACACGCAACGTCCGGGGGTCCTGATCACCCGTCAGAGTGGCCCGGACCCCCGGTTGTTGGCGTCAGCCAGTGACCAGCGCCAGGCCGGACGCGGACGCCAGCCTGTTCAGGACCCGGTTGGCGGTTGCTTCGCCGTCCCCCACCTCGTTGATCGTGATGTTCGCGACCAGCCCGGCCGCTTCCTTCACGCGCCGCTTCGCCCCGTTGGCGATGGCCCGATCCTTGGACTCACGCGACCAGATGTGCCCTTCGTCGAACGGGTCCCCCGGCTTCCACCCCTGGGTCACGCCGGCCGCAGTGGACATCACCGAGGGGATCGGGCTGGTGAACCCCTCGGCCACGCTGCTCGCCATCTGCTTGGACGCGGACGTGACCGCCGCGCCCATCGAGTCGATGCCGTTGACGAGACCCTGGCCGGTGTTCTGTCCGATTTCGTAGAACAGCTTGGACGGGGACGCGATGCCCAGGAAGTTCTTCGCAGACTCGACTGCATCTGATACGGTGTTGCGTACCGCGTTGATCAGGTTCTGTGCTACCGAGATGACGCCGTTCTTGAGCCCGTTCAACAAGTCTTTGCCCGCGTTGTACAGGGTCGTCCCGAGGTCCCCAAGCCCCGTTTTGATCCGTCCCGGAAGTTCCTTGAAATACTTCAGGACGTTGCTGGCCGTGGTGGACACCACGGTGATGATGCGGTCCTTCGCATCGTCGAACTTCTGCTTGGCCGCGATCACGAACATGGCCAGCTGGAAGACCACATCGTCCTTCAGGTCCCGGAAATACTGGACGATATCGGTCCAGATGTTCGAGACCGTCTCGGTGGCGTTGTCGTACAGGTCACTGAAGTACCCGACCACGTCTTCCCAGAGCTGCTTCACCCACCCACTGGCGTCAGACCAGAGCTGTTCGAAGAAATCAGCAACCTTGGCCCACATTTCGGACACCGTCTCGATGGCGCTGTCCTTCATGTCCGTGAAGTTGTCTTTGAAGTCGGTGACGAAGTCCACGATGGACGTGATGACGTCCGTGGCCTTTTCGATGATCTTCGTCAACACCTTCACGATGCCTTCGATGACCGGGACCACAGCAGTCAGCGTCAGCCACTTGATCACCTCGGCCGCGAACTGGATGATCGGCGCGATCGCTTCCACGATCAGGACCACCAGCGGCGCCAGCGCTTCCACCAGTCCGATGATGGGATCGATCAGCGGCAGGATCGCGCCCAGTACGGCCAGGAAGGCATCGATGATCGGCGGCAGGATCGGCAGCAGCGCGTCCACCAGCGCCGTGATCAACGGGGCGAAGGCTTCCACCAGCCGCGCGATGATGGGTGCGATGGCTTCCAGAATCGGGGCGAAGCCTTCGATCAGCTGAGCGATGAGCGGCGCCAGCGCGGTCGCGATGGTGCCCACGGTCTCGGCCAGCGTGAGCAGCAACGGCGCCAGTGCCGTGATCACGCTGCTGAGCACATCACCCAGAATCGGGATCAAAGGGGACACGGCCTTCACGAGCGTCAGGAAGGCGTCCACCAGCGGCGGCAGGATTGGCAGGATGGCGTCCAGCGCGGCCGTCAGGACGTCAGCGATCACGCCCGCCACCTGCGCGATGATCGGGGCCAGACCGGACGCCAGCTGACTGATCAGGCTGGCCACCACCGGCAGGATGGGGGTGATCGCGTTGACGATCTGGGTGAAGGCCGGGGCGACCGCCTTCACCACGGTGAGCACCGCACCGAGGGCAGCACCCAGCACGCCGCTGACGCCGGCCAGCAGGCTGAAGATGGATTCCAGAATCTGCGTCCCCTCGGCGGACGCCAGGAAGTCCGCCAGCTGGCCCGTCAGCATTTCGATGTTGGCCAGCAGTCCCCCGCCGGCTGCCGCTGCCTGGCCGAAGACGCTGGACAGGATGGACCCCACGTTGCCGACGATGGCGCCCAGCTGCTGGAAGACAGCCAGTGCGCCTTCCACCCATGCCACCGCCTGGCCGCTGCTGGCCGCGTTCTGAAGGAAACCCCCGAGGGACTGCCCCGCGCCTGCCAGTGCCGCGCCGAAGCGCTCGCCGAAGGCATCCGACACCGAGGCGGCCACCTGAAGGAACCCTGCGGTCAGCTTGTTGGTGGTCCCGGCCAGACCGTCCACGGCCGATTCGGCGCCGCCGAGGATGCTCGTCACGTTGCTGACGCCGGCCGAGCCCTGAACGTACCCGAGCACCCCTTCCGCAGCGTTGCCCCACTCGGTGGCGACGCCGGACAGCCCCTTCTTCAGCGGCCCTTCCAGCGCCTCGGCGGTGCGGGTAATGTCGCCTTCGATCTGCTCGAAGAAGCTGTCCTGCACCGTGGCCCGCAGCGCTTCGAACTCGGGCTTCAGCGCGCGGACTTCCTTGGCAGCAGCCTGCGCGGCCGGGGACAGGTTCTCGATGGCCTTGTTGAACTCGTCCGCGTCGCCCGTCAGCCCCGCGCTGAAGGCTTCCCCCACCCCGGTCAGCGCCAGCTTCAGCCCGCCCAGTGCGGCTTGGTACCCGAGGATCACGGCGGGCCCGGCAGCGATCAGACCGGCAGCGGGTGCCAGCGCAGCGCCGAGCGCGACAACACCCGTGGCCGCGCCTGCCGCAGCGGTGCCGAGCGCGGCAAAGCTGGCCGCAGCGGACGCCAGTCCGCCGAGGCTGCTCAGCGCGCGGCCGATGCCGCTGATCGCTCTCTCGGCCCGGTCGGTGTCGGCGTCCACGTCCACGGTGACCGTGGGTGCGTTGTGCGCCCGGATGGCGGCGTCGAAACCGTCCAGGTTCGGGATTGTGTTCACTGCCACCGTGGCGCCCACAAGCGCCGCCTGGATGGCGTTGATGAACTGGTCCCGGTCGATCTCGGGGGTCACCCGCACGGTGGTGGCGTAGCCGGCCAGCGCGTCCAACTCGGCGCGCGCCTCGGATACGTCCAGGTCCACGTACGTCGTCAGCGGGGTGATGCGACGGATAGCCGCGTTCAGCTGACGTTCCATCCGCCGGGCACCGTCACGAGCGGCTTGGTCCAGGGACCTTTCGATCCGGTCTGCGAGCCGGGTCAATCCGGCGTCTGCCGCCGAATCGTCCAGGGTGATGGTGACGCTGCCGGTACCGAGTTCTTCATCTGCCACGGGGTCCCGTCCCTTCCGGTGGTGTGGCGGGACCCGGCCTAGCGCACAGCAGTCGCGGCCAGTCTACGGGCCGTTGACACCGAGACCCCCGTTAGTGCATGATGGTGGCAACGCAACCACACCAATGAAGGGCCACCACCCATGAGGAAGACGCACACCACAGCCTTCGCCACGGTGACCGCCGCCGCGCTCGGTGTCGTGCTGCTCACCGGATGCGGCACCGAGGACACGGACGACGACTGCCGCTCGGCGGCGCCCGTCGTGATGTTCCTCGGCGCTGACCACCACTACCACTACGGCAGCCCGACCGGAAAGATCGTGCCGGCCACGCAGGTCCCGAAGTCCGCGCGCTCGGCCAGCGGGTACAAGGCGCCGTCCGCGAAGGTCGCGCCGCCCCCGAAGGTGGACCTGAAGAAGCCGGGCACGAGCGGCAGCGTCAAGCAGCCGTCCGCCCCGCGTCCGGCCGCACCGGCGCCACGTCCGGCCCCCGCTGGCCGGCGGTAACGGACATGGGCTTCAGCCACAGCACGTACCACGCGTTCGGCGTTCACGTGCCGCGCGGGCAGTACCAGACCGGCCACCTGAACAGCGAGTGTGAGTGGGTGGACGCGGTCATCCGTCACACCGAGGGGCTGGACAACCGGCTGCTGGGCCACCTGCCCGCAGGCGACTACGACCGGGACCAGCTGTTCCTGGTCGCGTCCGAGCCGGGCGAAAAGCTTCAGGTAGAACTCGGTTCCTTCCGGGTGCTGTCCGAAGTGGACGTGACCGGACGGGCCGAGGCGATCAAGGCGCTCGCCGAAGCCGCCGGGTACACCATCACGGCCGAGCCGGGATGGCTGGTCGTCCCGGATTGCAGCTGACACGGTACAGAAAGGGGCCCCTGCCGCGATGGCAGGGGCCCCTTGGTGTGTTCACCCGTACTGTGCGTCCGAGGCCGCGAAACGGGCGAGCATGGCTTCCGCGTCGTCCAGCGTCATCCGCCCCGGTGCCTCGGGCGGGGGTGCACCGGCCGCTGCCGCCGCTTTCGCCTCGGCCAGCCGCGCGTCCCGTACTTCCTTCGGCTCGGCGGTCAGCGCCGCCAGCGTCCGATTCCAGGCCGCTTCGTCCTTCGAGTGCTGCCGCAGAGTGGCTTCGAACGCGGCGAGCAACTGGCCGAGGTCCCACGTACGGGGGTCCACGCCGGACAGCGTGAGCTGGCCGAACCAGTCGTCCCACGTGTCCGCCAGGGTGGCCGTCAGTCGGAAGACGTGCCACCAGCGGCGACCGGGTTTCCCGAACCACCGCCGTACAGTTCGGCCACGTATTCCATGAGCTGGACCAGCACCCTGTCCGGGACGCGCATCCCGTCGAACACGGTCTGCGAGTCGGGCAGCATGAACTTCCGGACGAAGGCGCGCATGGCCTCGGACAGCTCGGTCAGGACGTCGGCGTCCAGCCCGTCCGCCTTCGTGTGCTTGGTGCTGGTGGCCTTCCCGCCCTGCGCCGACTTCACCTTGCCCTGGACTTCCCGCAGCTGCGCGTACGCCTGCGCGAACTCGGCCCCTACCACCTCGGGTTCGAGCATGAGCACGTGCGGACCGATCACGGCTTCGTGCGGCTCGGTCCTGATCTCAAAAGTCTTCGTGGCCACGGGGCCCCTTCCATTGTTCCGGTGGTTTGTCTCGCGGGACCAGACTACCGTCCCACGGGCGCGGACCAGGGCGACCCGTTCGCGGCCGGCACGGACTGCGGCTGCGCGGCGGGGTTGCCGATGCGGGACTCTTCGTTCCAGTCCAGGTGCGCGACCGCGTACCGGCCGGCGTCCAGGCTGTGATTGTTCCGGTCCACGGGCACTTCCTTCGGGATCCCGTCCGTGCCCCGGACCGTCTGCCACACGTACCCCGGCAGTTCCGCGCACCAGCCGCGCGGGGTGTTGCGCACCTTTGCCGCGTCGTCCCGCCCCACCACCGCGCCCCTGAAGGCGTACAGGCGCGGCTTCCCGTCACCCTGCTTGCGGATGCGCGCCTGCGTGAGCTGGATCCCTCGGCTGATGCCCTTCTTAGCGGGCACGGTCGGCATCCGCAGATGACGTTCGAGCGTCTTGCGGTCTTCCAGCTGGTGGTCACAGACCACCGCGTACGGGACCGGCTCGGTGTCCTCGTTCTCTTCCATGATGCTGCGGATGTTCGCGGCGTGGTCTTCCACCAGCACCTGCGACCGGTGGATCTCACGGGTCAGGTACATCCGGCCGTCAGGGTCGGTGCGCCACCACTGGCAGACGAAGGCGTCGTTGTACCCGAAGTCCACCGTGAGGAACAGGGGCCAGTCCTTCGGCACCGGGAACCAGTCGATGACGTTGACGTCCTCGCGCCAGTCCTCGTAGACCATGCCTTCAGCGGCAGCCCAGATTCCCTTCAGGTACCGCAGCTTCCGCACCCCGGTCAGGGCACCGAGCCGCGCCAGGTACGCGGCCCCGGCCTTCGTCGGCGTGCCGTCCCGCTCGAACAGGTACGGGTTGTCCTCGTGCAGCGAGTGGATATGCCGGGCCCGGCCTTCCTTCGCCATCTGCAACAGGTGGTGGTCCGGGTGGTCCGGGTTGGTGAGCAACACCATCTGCTTGTACGTCGGCGACTTCCCGCGCAGACGCGTGGCCACGACTTCCACCCCGGTCACGGACACCTGGTTGGACTCGTCGATCAGCACGCGGTCAACGTCCATGGACAGGAACTTGCCGGGCCGGTCCATGCCACCGGGGATGATCAGGGACCCGTTGCTGTAGCGGTAGGCGGCAGGCTTCGAACCGCTGCCGCCGAACCACGACACGTGGCCGGACGCCAGTTCCTGTGCGGCCACGAACTGTTCGTACGTGCGCAGCGTGGACGCACCGAGCGACGCGGCAGTCTGGCGCAGCAGCAGCGTGACGAGACCCGGCACCAACAGGCTGGTGGTGTGGATCTTCATCAGAGCGGCCACGCTCTTTCCCGTGCCGGCCGGACCGGACACGAGAACCGTTTCGTCCCGGGCGCGCATCAGTTCGAGCGCGCCGCCGCGCGGCTCGTACGTGGTCACACGAGATCCTTCGGATCCATGCCGATGATCCGGATGGTCGGGACGTCGTCCCCGTCCCCCGCGTCCTTCGCCGGCTTGTCCACGCCGTTCAGCTTCGTGATGTCCGTGACCAGCCGACGCGCTTCGTCCACGGCGCGCAGCTTCACGGCCCGGTCGTCCGAGGGCAGCTCGTTGCCGTCCGCGTCGTACTGGATGGGTGCGTCCGCGTCCAGCATGTCCAGCGTGGACTTCAGCAGGTGTTCCAGCCGCAGGTTAGCCGTGTCCCGCATCTGGTCCGCCGTCTCTTCGGCGCGCAGCGTGGCGTCAGCCATCGCGGCCCCCACGGCGCGCAGCGCGGCAGCGGGCGACGCGTACCCGCATGCGTCCGCGATCTCGGACCAGTGCGCGCCGCGCACCCGCAGCCGGATGGCGCGGTCCAGGTTCTGCTGGTCCAGGACTTCCTGCGCAATGCTCGTCATGGGTCCGTCCCTTCATCGGTGGCGCCACCAGCGTACCGAGCGGCAGACACAGTTCGGCCCCCGTTGGACGTAACGCCAACGGGGGCCGAACTGCGCAACCCACCAACCGAGGGACCACCGGAACCGCAAGGAAGGACGGGACGCGTCCAGGGTACCCGCTCAGAACAGCAGCCGTAGGACGTCCTCGGCGTCGTGTTGCCGGTCGTTCCATCCGGGCACCGAGAGACCAGGGCCGAACTCGTGCGCGATGCGGTCCAGCAGCACCAGAACGGCTTCCTGTTCACCGGCAGGCACGGGCTGATACCACCAGTTGTCACCGCGCGTCGCGGTGCGGATAGCGCCCATGGCGCACATCGCGGTGCCGTTGTCGAACGCGCCAGTGGTCCAGCCGCGCGCCCGGATCAGGTCACCGGCCGCCTTCAGGATCGGGTTGGGGCGGTACGCCTCGGGCTGCTGTGCGGCCCGCTCGTGCTCGCCCAGGATCCCAGCGACCGCCAGGCCGTCAGCTTCCTTCAGCGCGCCGGACAGCGCCGCCTGCGTGTCCTCGGGGATGTCCAGCAGGACGTTCATGGCCGCGTGCGACAGTTCGAGTCGCATTTCGAAGGTGATGGGCGGCAGCGCCTGGAAAGTCTCGGGCGGGGTCGTGGCGGCGATGGCGGCCACAGTCTCTTCGTGCGTCGCAGTTGTCATGTTGCAACTGTACCGCAACACGACGAAGGCCACCAGGGGAACGGGTCCCGGTGGCCTTCGTCGTGCGGGCGATTTCTACCTTACCGGGTGCCAGCAGTTGTCGTCGTCCCGAACCACCAGCCCGTCCACTTCCATCTGATCCAGCCGGCGCTTCACGACGGACTTGCTCGCACCGATCACGCGGGCCAGCTCGGACAGCGTCTTGCACGGGTCGTCTCCCAGGGCCCGGATGATCTGGTCGTCCCGGTCCTCGGCGGACACGCGGTTCCTCGGGCCTTCCAGCAGCGGCAGCGTGATCGTGTCGCCCACGGTCTCGTCCCACGGGTCCGACGCCGTGGTGGCCGCCAGCGCCTTCCCGTCCGCTTCGATCGCCTTGCGGGCGACCACGTCCGCGCTCGACGCGCGCCCGGTCTCGCGGCGCCAGATGGGACGGTCCGGCAGCGCGATGACGTCCGCCGGGGACATGGCCCGCATCTTCATCATCTGCGGGATGGACTTCGAACCGAGGTCCTGGTTCCGGAACAGGGCGAAGCCAGGCATGGGCAGTTCGTTCGCCTTCCACCCCTTCTCGATGGCGTCGTTGCCGAAGACGACCTGCGCGTCCGTGGTGGTGGCGAGCGCCAGGGACAGCCGGTGCACGAGCTGGCCCGCAATCTGCGAGTCCAGGCCGTGTCCGTCACCGGACAGCGCAGGCTTCTGGGTGCACCAGACCAGGATGATCTCGGCCGCCCGGTACTTCCGGGCGATGGTCCGTAGGGACGTCATGATGTCCTGGTAGTCCGAGCGCCCCTCTTCGTCCTTCGGGTACTTCGTCTTGCTGTCGCTGATCAGCTCACCGCCTTCGTCCACGAAGACCGTGATGCGCGGCCGGCTCGGGCTGATGCTGACCACGTCCTGGCCGCGCGGGATGAGCTGCAACCGCGACTCGCCCTCGGCGATCAGCTCATCGCAGAGTTCCCGCATCTCGTCCAGCTCACTGGCGATGCGGGCCCGGTGGTTCCAGGTCTTCGCTTCGATGTACTTCCGGTCGAAGATGACCAGCCGGTGGTCCTCGTACTCGGACGCCTCGGCCATGAGCGGCCGGGCGGACCAGGACTTGCCGGACCCGGTGGTCCCCGCGAACAGGATCCGCTTACCGAGCGGGACCGGGACTGTCTCGCCAGTGATCGTGTTGACCGCCCACGCGTCGCCCGGCTTCCAGCCGGTCATGTCCAGCCCGTCCGCAGAGCTGCGGGTGCGCAGCGTCATCCGGGCGTGACCGCCGGTCTTCCCCTCACGCAGTTCCAGGCGCGTCCCCTCACGCAGCCGCAACGCGGCGCGCAGCTGCGCTTCCTTCTTCCGCAACGCGTCCAGGTCCAGCGTCCCGTTCAGGGTCAGCTTCACCTGGATCCCCGAGTTGGTCAGCGTTGCGGCCCCTGCAACGACGTCGGACAGGCCGCGCGGTTCCGCAACGCCGTGCCACACCTTCGGGTCCAGCCGCTGCAACAGGTCGCGCTCTTCCTGCGACGGCTGCAACGCTTCCAGCACAGGGTCCACGGCGTCGCGCGACACGTGGCGTCCGCCGAGCAACACCGTTGCGATGTTGAGCGCGATCGCTGCAACGCTCGTTCCAGCCGCAACGTCCGATGCGGCGCTGTCCGACACGAGCCACCACAGACCCGTTGCAGCGGTGTGCACCGCGTGGCACCGCACGGCCAGCTGCGGCAGCGTCAGCGGGTAAGCGCGACGCGCCTCAGCGCGTACCGAGGACGCCTCGGCGGCCAGCTGCTTCGTGTCGCGGACCACGATGCGCGCGGCACGGCGCTCGCCGTTGAAGACGTTCCACCACGCCACCTCACCGCGTGCGTTCTCGAACGCCTTGCGGTCGCGGCGCAGGTCGCGCATGGCGTCACGGTGCGCCCTGTTGGCTTCCAGCAGCGCCTTCCGGGCGTCCTCGGTACGGGCCTCGGTACGGGCGTCCGCCACCTCGAACCAGCGCTGTGCGGGCATGGCCAGCGGCTTGCCCGCCAGGTCCAGGCCGCGCGCCAACGTGTCGCCGGCCGAAGCCAGACGGTCCGTCAGCGTCGGTCCCGGGGGCTGCGGTTTCAGCTCTGGGATGAGCGCTGGTGTGTCGAATGCGTCCACGGTCCTGTCCTTCCTGGTGGTTCCGTTTAGGGGTTGCCAGGCGACTGTACCACGGTGTTGCCCCGTTCGCACAGACCAGCAGGTGAGGGGCCGTTCCCGTGGCCGTTCCAACGCCCGTTCCCGATCATGTTCGGGCCCGTTCCTACGTGCGAGAACGACCGATTTATGATCTTTTGCCGGGGGTGGATAGGGGGTCTGCCGTTCCAGCCGTTCCAACCGTCGTACCCGCGTGCACCCGTACGCCTTCCGGGTGCTGCAACTTTCGAACAAAGCAGCAGCCCCCGCCATGTGACGGGGGCTGCTGCTGGGATTCCGCTTAGGTTCAGTCCTCGGGGGTGAGGTGCACGCCGATCAGCGAGAGTCCCCGGTCGTCAGCCATGTCCGCGACGACCCGGTGGGCGTCCTTCTCGGTCTTCGCTTCCACCCTGCCCGTGGCCTTCACGGTCACGTCGGTGTAGGGGACGTTCCCGTGAGCCTTATACGTGAAGCGCGCCATGATGTCCTGCTTCCTTCGTCGCGGTTGCCTACGAGACCGACTCTACACACTCTGGGCCTACAGCACAACACCCCGGCAGGAAGTTCCCGCCGGGGTGTCATCGTGGCTGGTCAGCCCTGGTGCATCGCGTGCGAGCAGCGGCCCCAAGCCGGGTCACAGTCCGGAACGTTGCGCGTCCTGCCGTCCAGGCAGATGTCACACAGCACGTAGTTCGGATTGTCCAGCGCGGCCTGCGTCGGAAAGCCGAAGTCCGGGATCATGCTGCTCGGTGCGGCGGCGCCGCAGTGGCGGTAGGTCTCGCCCCGGCCAAACCAGGTCCAGACGCGACCGTGGTCGTCGGTGATGTCCGGGTGACCGGCTGCCTCGGCCGCGTGCATCTCGGCCTCGGCACGGGTCCAGTTGGTGATGAGTCGCGTAACGGCGTCCATGCTGCCCTGCTTCCTTCGCTGCGGTTGCTTACAAGGAAGACTCTACAGGCCGTGGGCGGACAGCGCAACGCCCCGGCAGAAAGTTCTCTGCCGGAAAGCAGCAGCCCCCGCCATGTGACGGGGGCTGCTGCTGGGATTCCGCTTAGTGGGTTACCAGCCGCTGACCGGCTCATCCTCGGTGCCGTCGATGATGCTCGGCTGGTAGGCCACCAGCGCGTTCAGTACGTCTTCCGTCCGTCCCTGCTTCAGGCTGATCAGCAGCCGGTGAACTCGGTGACCCTCGGCCTTCGCCAGGTGGTTGAAGCCGGCCAGCACTCGGGCCAGCCGTCCCTGTCCGTCCGCCACGGTGAAGGCGTAAAGCAGCTGGTGGGATGCGTCGTTGAAGTACGGCGACTGGATCACGACCGACGCGTACGGGTCAGCCAGGTGAGCAGCGGTCACAGCTGCTTCGCACGCCAGCTGGCCCACGGACTTCAGGGTGGTGTCCACGATCCGCGTAGTCACGGTCCAGTTGCGGCCGGTGGTGGCGAAGTCCGAGGCCACGTGGTCGAAGGCCACCAGTTCGGCGTTGACCGCGCCCGACTCGGCCAGCGATCGGAAGGCGTCACGGGCGTACGCCTCGGTGTAGGTGCCCATCTGCTGGCCGTTCACCCGGTACGTCCACACGGTGCGGATGATCTCGTTCATGGTGTCCCTGCTTCCTTCGCTGCGGTTGCTTACAAGGAAGACGATACAGGCCGCACCCTGACAGCGCAACACCCCGGCAGAAAGTTCTCTGCCGGGGCGTGCAACGCGGATGAAACGGCTGGTCAGTCCAGGTTGGCCACGTCGTCCGGGTGGAACATCGGTGACCCGTCCACGACGTCGTGGACGCGCAGCTTGCCCCGGTGCTTCCAGCTGCGGACGGTGCCTTCGGCCACGCCCTTCTGTGCGGCCACCTCGGCCACGGTCATCAGCTTGACACCCGGGTCCGCGATCACCTTGGCCTGAGCCTCGTTCAGGACCCCCTGGATCCAGTCGAAGTTCTCGGCGTCACGCTCGGTCGGGGCACTCTCGGTCTTCGCGTTGAACGTCACGAGAGGCTTGGCCGCCGGGGCGTCCACGGGGGCGCTGAGCGGCTGCGTACGGGGCGCGGGGGCCGCCGGGGCGGGAAGGGCCGGGGCAGGCGCTGCGGGGGCCACAGACGGCCGCTCAGCCGTCTTGCGTGCTTTTCCCACCGGGCCGGCCAGGACGTGGGCCAGGTTGGCGTCCGCGCCGTCCGCGATCCGGTAGCGCTGGATCTCGCCCAGCTGGACGGACAGCTGGTTGTCCGTCTCGGCGAACGCCTTCGTGAGGCGCCACACAGCGGCCTGCGAGATGCGCTGGCCGAGCCACCCGCCGTTCTTCGCGCGGTTGGCGTGCCACAGCAGCAGACCCGACCGGCGCTGCTGCTCGATGTCCACGCCGGTCCGGTGCGCCACGACGCGGCGGGCGACGAAGGCGACACCCTCACCAGCTGCGGTCATGGCCATCGGGGTGACCGCCATCATGATCATCTCGTTCGTGCCGGACGCCATCGCAACGCCCGCAACGGCTGCAACGAGCGGCAGCAGCCACATGCCGAGCCGGACCACGGGCGGGGTGTGCTGGCCCATGAGCGTCACGGCCAGCGCAACGAGTGCACAGATGAGCGTTGCACCCTCACCGGCCGCGACCATGCCGAGCGCCGAGGCGCCCGAGTTCAGGATGCGGTCCATGTTGACGAAGGTGGCCACGGCCCCCGCGATGCCCACGGCCGCCATCGGCGCGCAGGCCAGCACCAGGACCAGAATCTGACCCCAACCCATGCCTTCCGTCTTCCTACGGTTCCAGTCCATCGTTCCGTTCCTCTCGGTGGTGATGCGCGGTTGTCGGGTGTTGCGGTACGTCAGTGCGAGATGCGGGTGAGGCGAAGCGTCGTTGCGAGGCCGGCGGCCAGGCACAGACCGAGCTGCGCGCCACCGGGGCCGGTGGGCCCCTGCGTTGCGGTGACCACGGCCAGTGCGACGACGACCCAGCACAGGGCCCGCAACGCCTGTCGCGCGGTCGGGATGATGGCCGCAACGCGGCTGCCGTGGCCCGTGGCCAGCAGGTACAGCGCGTAGGCGGCCAGACCGGCGTGCACCGGGAAGCCGTTCAGTGCGACGGCAACCAGTGCGGCAGCAGTCAGTGCGACGGCCGCAACGCCTCGGTGAGACAGCTTGTGGGTTCGGTGCTGAGCCATGTTGCGTGTCCCTTCCAGCGTGTTGCGCAAGTTGGTGGGAACCGGTCCAGGTCCGTTCCACCGGACCGGTTCCCCGGTGCTGCCCTTTGAGTATGGCATGTCTGGCGCAACGGTGCAACCCCGAGTGCGATGCCCGTTGCAGTTGGCCGCGTCGCGCTGCGACGGCGTTGCAGCAACGCGCAACGGGCCCCAGTCGCAGTGTTGCGACTGGGGCCCGGCGTGCAACGCCTATGCGTCGCGCTGACCCGTGCGCTCGTACTCACGGTCCACGATCAGGACCAGACGCCCAGTCAGCCCCTCGGACATCGCCCAGAGGCAGACGGCAGCTTCCAGGGACGTTGCACCGTGGGCCACGTGCTCGCCGTACTCGTTCTCGGCGTCCCATCCAGCGCCCGGTGTCTGCTCTCGCTTCTCGGTGTGCAGCACGGTCCCTGCCAGACCGCCCGAGAGGATGAGACCCTTCGTCGGCGTCACCATGTCCACCGTGATCACGATGGCCAGGTCCACCGTGGCGGTGGCGGGGGTCTCGGTGACCTCGGCGGTCTCGGTGGCGACCTCGGTGGCGGGGGTCTCGGTGGCGACCTCGGTGGCGACCTCGGTGGCGACCTCGGTGGCGGGGGTCTCGGTGGCGGCCTCGGCGTCCTGGATCTTCAGGCACTTCTTGCACGTAACCGGGCGGGTGGTCTTCCGGTACGCCTCGCTGCCGTGC
>Ga0247820_10000149_pt1 | contig 34291 bp, 34 predicted proteins | sample 13C_Glucose_Day1_2_FD_192480 | JGI IMG/M metagenome (GOLD analysis project Ga0247820, IMG submission 192480) | Soil microbial communities from agricultural site in Penn Yan, New York, United States - 13C_Glucose_Day14 | ecosystem: Environmental > Terrestrial > Soil > Agricultural land | place...
ATCTCGCCCCTTTACGCCCCTCCCTCGGACAATTTCCCCAAAGCGGCCCTCACGCCGCACCAAGGGGAGATTCACTCATGTACATGCTCGACGGGCTGTCACTGCTATTGGCGGTGGCGTTGGCGGTTTACCTGCTGGTGGCGCTGCTGCGCGCCGACCGCGGCTAAGGGGCGACCATGCACAGTTACGATTACCTGCTGCTGCTGGCGTTCTTCGCCATCGTGCTGCTGCCGGCGCCCTGGCTCGGTCGCTTCTACTACAAGGTGATGGAAGGCCAGCGCACCTGGCTGTCGCCGCTCCTCGGCCCGGTGGAGCGGGGCTGCTACCGCGTTGCCGGCGTGCGCGCCGACCAGGAGCAGAGCTGGAAGCAGTACACCCTGGCCCTGCTGGCTTTCAACCTGGTCGGTTTTTTGATGGTGTTCGGTGTCCTGCAACTGCAGGGCAGCCTGCCGCTCAACCCGCAGCACCTGCCGGGCCAGGAATGGTCGCTGGCGTTCAACACCGCGGTCAGTTTCATGACCAACACCAACTGGCAGGCCTACAGCGGTGAAGCCTCGGTCAGCTACCTGAGCCAGATGATCGGCCTGACCGTGCAGAACTTCGTCAGCGCCGCCACCGGCCTTGCCGTGCTGGTCGCCCTGTGCCGGGGTATCGCCCGTCGCTCGGCCAGCACCCTGGGCAACTTCTGGGTCGACCTGACCCGCGCCACCCTCTACGGCCTGCTGCCGCTGTGCCTGGTGCTGGCGCTGCTGCTGGTCTGGCAGGGCGTGCCGCAGACCTTCGCCGACTACGTCCATGCCGTGACTATGCAAGGCACCAACCAGACCATACCGCTGGGCCCGGCCGCCAGCCAGATCGCCATCAAGCAGCTGGGCACCAACGGTGGCGGCTTCTTCGGTGTCAACTCGGCGCACCCGTTCGAGAACCCCACGGCCTGGAGCAACCTGTTCGAGGTGGCCTCGATCATCCTGATTCCGGTGGCCCTGGTGTTCACCTTCGGCCATTACGTCAAGGACCTGCGCCAGAGCCGCGCGATCATCGCCTGCATGCTGGCGCTGTTCCTGATCGGCGGCAGCACCGCGCTGTGGTCGGAACATCAGCCCAACCCGGCCCTGGAAAGCTCCCAGGTACAGCAGAGCGCGCCGCTGGAAGGCAAGGAGAGCCGCTTCGGTACCACCGGCTCCGTGTTGTGGACGGTGACCACCACCTCCGCCTCCAACGGCTCGGTCAACGCCATGCACGACAGCCTCAACCCGATTACCGGCATGGTGGCGATGGTCAACATGATGCTTGGCGAAGTGATCTTCGGCGGCGTCGGCGCCGGCCTCTACGGCATGCTGCTGTTCGTGTTGATCGCGGTATTCCTGGCCGGCCTGATGATCGGCCGCACCCCGGAGTACCTGGGCAAGAAACTCCAGGCCCGTGAAGTGCAACTGCTGGTGGCGAGCCTGCTGGTGATGCCGGTGGGCGTGCTGATCCTCGGCGCCATCGCCGCCAGCCTGCCTGGGCCGGCCGGCGCGGTGACCAACCCCGGCGCCCACGGTTTCAGCCAGCTGCTCTACGCCTACACCTCCGGCACCGCCAACAACGGCTCGGCCTTCGCCGGTTTCGGCGCCAACACGGTGTACCACAACGTGATGATCGGCCTGGCCATGCTGATCGGCCGTTTCGGCTACATCCTGCCGGTGCTGGCCCTGGCCGGCAGCCTGGCGGCGAAGAAGAGCGCGCCGCAAGGCCTCAACAGCTTCCCCACCCACGGCCCGCTGTTCACCACGCTGCTGCTGGTGACCATCCTGCTGGTCGGTGGCCTGACCTTCCTGCCGACCCTGGCCCTGGGGCCGATTGCCGAACACCTGAGCCTGGGTTTCTGAGGAATACACAATGAACATGCCCATTCCCGAAGTGAAGGCGCGTCAAGGCGCCAAGGACCAGACCCGCTTCAGCGCGTTGTGGCGCCCGGCGCTGGTCCAGGCTTTCGTCAAGCTCGACCCGCGCCAGCTCAAGCGCGCCCCGGTGATGCTGGTGGTGGCCCTCACCGCCGTGCTCACCACCGTGCTGTGCCTGGTGCCCGGCAGCGGCGTGAGCACCGGCGTGGCGGTGCAGATCGCCGTCTGGCTGTGGTTCACCGTGTTGTTCGCCAACTTCGCCGAAGCCCTGGCCGAGGGCCGCGGCAAGGCCCGCGCCGACAGCCTCAAGGCCGGCAGCCAGGGCCTGACCGCCAAGCGCCGCAAGAGCGACGGCAGCTTCGAGAGCGTCGCCGCCACCCAGCTGCGCAAGGACGATGTGGTGCGCGTGGTGGCCGGCGAGATGATCCCCGGCGACGGCGAGGTGCTCGAAGGCATCGCCGCGGTCAACGAGTCGGCGATCACCGGCGAGTCCGCCCCGGTGATCCGCGAGTCCGGCGGCGACCGCTCGGCGGTCACCGGCAACACCCGCCTGGTCTCCGACTGGCTGCTGATCCGCATCACCAGCAACCCGGGCGAGTCGACCCTGGACCGCATGATCGCCCTGGTCGAAGGCGCCAAGCGCCAGAAAACCCCCAACGAGATTGCCCTGGACATCCTGCTGATCGGCCTGACCCTGATCTTCCTGATCGTGGTGGTCACCCTGCAGCCGTTCGCCCGCTTCGCCGGTGGCGAGCTGCCGCTGATCTTCCTCGCCGCGCTGCTGGTGACCTTGATCCCCACCACCATCGGCGGCCTGCTGTCGGCCATCGGCATCGCCGGCATGGACCGCCTGGTGCGCCTGAACGTGATCGCCCGCTCCGGCCGTGCGGTGGAAGCAGCCGGCGACGTGCACACCCTGATGCTCGACAAGACTGGCACCATCACCTTCGGCAACCGCCGCTGCAGCGCCCTGCACGCCGCCTCCGGGGTGACCGCCAAGGAGCTGGGGGAGGGCGCCTTGCTCGCCTCGCTGGCCGACGACACCGCCGAGGGCAAGTCGATCGTCGAGTACTTGCGCCAGTTGCACGATTTCGCCGAGCCTTTGACCGAGCAGTACGCAGCCATCGCCTTCAGCGCCGAGACCCGTCTGTCGGGCATCGATTTCCAGCAGCGCCGCTACCGCAAGGGCGCCGTCGACGCGGTGCTGGCCTTCTGTGGCCTGCAACGCCTGGAGCTGCCCGCCGCCCTGGCCCGTGAAGTGGAGCGCATCGCCCAGAGCGGCGGCACTCCGCTGCTGGTGTGCGTCGACACGCACCTGCTCGGCGTGATCCATCTCAAGGACGTGGTCAAGCCCGGCATCCGTGAACGCTTCGCCGAACTGCGCAAGCTCGGTATCCGCACCGTGATGGTTACCGGCGACAACCCGCTGACCGCCGCCGCCATCGCCGCCGAGGCCGGCGTGGACGACGTGCTGGCCGAAGCCACCCCCGAGAAGAAGCTGGCGCGCATCCGCCAGGAGCAGAACGACGGCCGTCTGGTCGCCATGTGCGGTGATGGCGCCAACGACGCCCCGGCGCTGGCTCAGGCCGATGTGGGCATGGCCATGAACGACGGCACCCAGGCCGCCCGCGAGGCCGCCAACATGGTCGACCTGGACAGCGACCCGACCAAGCTGCTGGACGTGGTGCAGGTGGGCAAGGAGCTGCTGGTTACCCGCGGTGCGCTGACCACCTTCTCCATCGCCAACGACGTGGCCAAGTACTTCGCCATCCTGCCGGCGCTGTTCGCCGCCATCTACCCGCAGCTGGGCGTGCTCAACCTGATGCACCTGGCCAGCCCGCAGAGCGCGATCCTCTCGGCCATCGTGTTCAACGCGCTGATCATCATCGTGCTGATCCCCCTGGCCCTGCGCGGGGTGCGGGTGCAGGCCGCCAGCGCCGCCCACCTGCTGCGCCGCAACCTGCTGATCTACGGGCTGGGGGGCATCGTCGTGCCGTTCGCCGGGATCAAGCTGATCGACATGCTGCTCACTGCGCTGCACCTGGTCTGAGGAGACTGACATGACCGCTTATGTACGCCCGGCCCTGAGCCTGGTCCTGCTGATGACCGTGGTCACCGGCGCGCTGTATCCCCTGGCGGTGACCGGTATTGCCCAGGTCGCCTTCCCTGACCAGGCCAATGGCAGCCTGGTGCACGACGAGCGCGGTGAGGTGCGTGGCTCGGCGCTGATTGCCCAGGAGTTCAAGGGCGACGCCTGGTTCAAGTCGCGGCCTTCGGCGGGGGCCTATGCCACCGTGGCCAGCGGCGCGAGCAACCTGGCGCCGAGCAATCCGGCATTGGCCGAGCGGGTCAGGACCGATGCCGCCGCGCAATATCAGGCACAGCAGGGACCGGTACCCCAGGCGCTGCTGACCACCTCGGGCAGTGGGCTGGACCCGCACCTGCCGCCCGAGGCGATTGCTTACCAGCTGCCGCGCGTGGCGGCGGCGCGGCAGGTCTCGGAGGAGCGCTTGCAAGCGCTGGTGAATGAGGCCACCCTGCGACCACTGGTCGGGCCACCGGTGGTGAATGTGCTGGCGCTGAACCAGGCGCTTGAGCGTCTGGCACCGAGCCATTGAAGTCGGGGCCGCTGTGCGGCCCTTCGCGGGTAAACCCGCTCCCACAGGTACTGCGCTGACCTTCAGAGTTGTGCCGAACCTGTGGGAGCGGGTTTACCCGCGAAGGCCTGCGTAGCAGGCCAAAATTGGTAATTAGTGAAGGATGAAGCATGAGTGACTCCGCCCGCGCCGACGCGTTGTTGGCGGGCCTGCCCCGGGAAGGCCGGGGCAGGCTCAAGGTATTTCTCGGCGCCGCGCCCGGGGTCGGCAAGACCTTTTCCATGCTGCAGGCCGCCCACGCCCAGCAACGCCAGGGCGTGCGCGTGGTGGCCGGGGTGGTCGAGACCCACGGCCGCGCCGAGACCGAGGCTCTGCTCGGCGGCCTGGCCCAGCAACCGCTGTTGCGCAGCGAATACCGCGGCGTGATGCTTGAGGAAATGGACCTCGACGGCCTGCTCAAGGCCGCGCCACCTCTGGTGCTGGTCGACGAACTGGCCCACACCAACGCCCCCGGCAGCCGCCACGCCAAGCGCTGGCAGGACGTGCAGGAGCTGCTCGCCGCCGGCATCGATGTGTACACCACGGTCAATGTCCAGCACCTGGAAAGCCTCAACGACAAGGTCCGCGACATTACCGGCGTGCAGGTGCGCGAGACCTTGCCCGACTGGGTGCTGCAGGAAGCCTTCGAGCTGGTACTGATCGACCTGCCGCCCCGCGAGTTGCTCGAGCGCCTGCGCGAGGGCAAGGTCTACGTGCCCGAGCAGGCGCGGGCGGCCATCGAGGCCTATTTCTCCCAGACCAACCTCACCGCCCTGCGCGAGCTGGCCATGCAGACCGCCGCCGCCCAGGTCGATGCCGACCTTGCCAGCGGCTACCGCCAGCGCGGCCAGGAAGCCCCGGCCTTGCGTGGGCGCCTGCTGGTGGGCATCGATGGCGACGACCAGGCCGAACGACTGGTGCGCCACGCCTGCCGCGTGGCCCAGCGCCGGCATCTGCCGTGGAGCGTGGTGCATGTGGACAACGGCCGCCTGCGCGACGAGACCGCCCGCCATCGCCTGCAGGCCGCCCAGCAACTGGCCGAGCGCCTGGGCGGCGAAGTGGTGCTGCTACGTGCCGGTGAAGTGGCCCGTACGCTGATCCAGCACGCCGCCGAGCGTCGCGCCAGTCTGGTACTGGTAGGGCAGTCCCGCGACCTGCTGCGTCGGCGCTTCTTCGGCGCCGGTGTCGCTGCCCGTTTATTGCGTGAGAGCCACGGCCTGGAGATCAACGTCCTCGACCGCGACGCCCAGCCGCAAGCGGCGCGGGCGGCGGTCAAGCGTGTGTGGGTGTGGCGTCACTACCTGCTGGCGCTGTTCGCCACCGTGCTGGCCACCGGCCTGGCCTGGGCCGTGTCGAGCATGCTGGCGTTGCCCAACATCTCCCTGGTGTTCCTCGCCGCCGTGCTGCTGGTGGCGGTGCGCAGCAGCCTGGGCCCGGCGCTGGCCTGCGCGGCGTTGTCGTTCCTGACCTACGACTTCCTGTTCATCCCGCCGAACTTCTCCTTCGCTATCCAGCGCGAGGAGGATGTGCTGACCCTGGTGTTCTTCCTGTTGATGGCGGCGCTCACTGGCAACCTGGCCGCCCGCCAGCGCCGCCAGCTGCAGGCCCTGCGCGAGACCCAGGCGCAGACCAACCAGCTGCTCGACCTGTCGCGGCGCCTGACCGTGGCCACCGACCGCCAGGCCGTGTTCAGCGCCGCCGGCCAGCATATGGACGGCTGGCAGGACGTGCAGGTGTGCCTGCTGGAGCGCAGTGCCGATGGCTTGCTGCAAGTCGCCAGCGGTGGCAACCATGCCTTCACCGACAACGAGCGCGCCGCCGCCGAATGGGCCTGGCAGCATGGCCAGGCCGCAGGCTTTGGCAGCGATACCTTGCCTCACGGTCGTTGGTGGTGGTGGCCGTTGGCCGTGGAAGAGCAACCCCTGGCGCTGCTCGGCATACGTCCCCGCGATGGCGAGCCGCTGAGTGCCCAGCGCCGCCGTCTGCTCAAGGCCCTGGCGCAACCCCTGGCCCAGGCCCTGGCCCGCGCACGCCTTGGCGAGCAACTGGAAGCCGCGCGCCTGCATGGTGAAACCGAGCAACTGCGCAGCGCCTTGCTCGCCTCGGTATCCCACGACCTGCGCACCCCGCTGACCTCCATGCGCGGCAGCATCGACAGCCTGCTGGCCCTGGGCGACGCGATTCCCCCGGACGACCGCCGCGAACTGCTCGAAGGCACCCGCAACGAAGCCGAGCGCCTGGATCGCTACATCCAGAACCTGCTGGACATGACCCGCCTGGGCCACGGCACCCTCAAGCTGGCCCGCGACTGGGTGGCCCCGGCCGATATCGTCGGCAGTGCCCTCAATCGCCTGCGCGTGGTGCTGGCGCCCCTGCGCGTGCACACCGAAGTACCGCCGGAGCTGCCGCTGCTGTTCGTGCACGCGGCGTTGATCGAGCAGGCGCTGATCAACGTGCTGGAGAACGCCGCCCGTTTCTCCCCGCCGCAGGGCCGCCTGGAGCTGCAGGTCTCGGTGCGCGACGAGCAGCTGTGCTTCGCTGTCGCCGACGAAGGCCCAGGCATTCCCCCGGACGAGCGCGAAAAGATCTTCGACATGTTCTACACCGCTGCCCGCGGCGACCGGGGCGGGCAGGGCACCGGTCTGGGCCTGGCGATCTGCCAGGGCATGATCGGCGCCCATGGCGGCCGCATCCTGGTCGATGATGGCATCGATGGCCACGGCACCTGCATCACTCTATGCTTGCCGCTGCCGACCCAACCCGATACTGAAAGTGAAGCCCCATGAGCCAAGCCGCCACTCTGCTGGTCATCGACGACGAGCCGCAGATCCGCAAGTTCCTGCGCATCAGCCTGGCGTCCCAGGGCTACAAGGTGCTTGAGGCCGCTACCGGCAGCGAGGGCCTGGCCCAGGCCGCGCTGAACAAGCCTGACCTGGTGGTGCTCGACCTGGGCTTGCCGGACATGGACGGCCAGCAGGTGTTGCGCGAGTTGCGTGAATGGAGCACGGTGCCGGTGATGGTGCTGTCGGTACGTGCCAGCGAGGTGCAGAAGGTCGATGCACTGGATGGCGGGGCCAACGACTACGTGACCAAGCCATTCGGCATCCAGGAGTTCCTCGCCCGGGTGCGGGCCTTGCTGCGCCAGGCGCCGCAGGTCGGTAGTGCGACGTCTGCCGCGAGCTTCGGGCCATTGGTAGTGGACTTCGCCTTTCGCAAGGTGACCCTGGATGGCGTGGAAGTGGCGCTGACGCGCAAGGAGTATGCGCTGCTGGCGCAACTGGCCGGACACCCGGGGCGTGTGATCACCCAGCAGCAGCTGCTGAAGGACATCTGGGGGCCGACCCATGTGGACGACACCCACTACCTGCGCATCGTGGTGGGGCACCTGCGGCAGAAGTTGGGGGACGATCCCACGGCGCCGCGGTTCATCGTCACCGAGGCGGGGGTAGGGTACCGGCTGGTGACGCCGGCCCTGTAGGAGCGGGCTTGCCCCGCGACCACCGGCGAAGCCGGTGCCACGCATCGTATCGCGGGGCAAGCCCGCTCCCACAGGTAGAGCTGGGCGCTAAATACCCAGTTCCAGTGCCAAAAGCTCCTGCACGGTCTGGCGCCGACGGATCATGCGCAGGTTGCCCTGCTCGACCAGAAACTCAGGCAGCAACGGGCGACTGTTGTAGTTCGACGACATCGAAGCCCCGTAAGCCCCCGCGTCATGAATCACCAGCAGGTCACCCACCTTGGCCTCTGGCAGTTGCTGCGGGGTCAGCTCCTCGTCGTTCTGGGTAAATACATCCCCCGACTCGCACAGCGGCCCGGCCACCACGGTCGGTTGCAGCGGACGGCTCACTGGCCGGCCCACGGCATCGAACAGGCTCATGCGGTGGTAGGCCCCGTACATCGCCGGGCGCATCAGGTCGTTGAAGCCGGCATCGACCAGTATGTAGTGCCTGTCGCCCATCTGCTTGACGGCACGCACCTCGGCCACCAGGCAACCCGACTCCGCCACCAGGAAGCGCCCCGGCTCGATCTCCATGCGCACGGGATGGCCGAGCATGGTTTCAACTTCCGCCCGCGCCACCGCCCAGGTGCGGGCGTAGCGTTGCAGGTCCACCGGCTGGTCGTCGCTGCGGTATGGCGTGGACAGCCCGCCACCGATGGAGAAGGCCTCGATGTCCACGCCCAGCTTGCCGATCAGCCCGACCATGGCGCCGGCCACCTGTTCCAGATGCTCGTAGTCCACGCCCGAGCCGATATGCATGTGCACGCCGACCAGGTGCAGGCCGTTTTCTTTCACGCAAGCCAGCGCCTCGGGCAGTTGCTCGTGCCAGATGCCGTGCTTGCTGTTCTCGCCACCGGTGTTGGTCTTGCGGCTGTGGCCATGGCCGAAGCCCGGGTTGATGCGCAGCCATACCCGGTGCCCGGGGGAGTGCTCGCCCAGCTGGCGGAGCATGTCAATGGAGCCGGCGTTCACTTCGATCTTCGTCTCGACCACTCGGGCCAGGGTCGGCTGGTCCAGCACGTCGCAGGTCAGCACCACGCCGGCCGGGTCACCGTCCACCGTCGCCCCGGCCGCGAAAGCCCGCTCCATCTCACCCAGCGACACGGCATCGAGCACCAGGCCACGTTCGCGCATCAGGCGCAGGACATGCAGGTTGGGGTTGGCCTTCTGCGCGAAGCGGACCGTGTCAAAGTGCTGCAGGAGCTGGTCGATGCGCTGGTGGATGGTCTGGGCGTCGTAGGCCCACAGTGGCGAGCCGTGCTGGCGGACGGCCTGGGCCAGGAGGGTGGTGGTCATGGTGGTGTTCCTTGTAATGGATACACCGATCTTGAGTGAGTTGGATGATTCATAAAAATAGATAATTTTCAGAAGGTCATCCGTATTTGATATACATTCGACTGCTGTAGGAGCGGGCTCGTCCCGCGAACACCGGCAAAGCCGGTGCCATCCACCGCGTTGCCGGTGTTCGCGGGACAAGCCCGCTCCTACAGGTCCCTGCCAAACGTTCAGGTGTTGCATGCCCCCATGAAACTCTCCATCCGCCACATCGAAGTGTTCCGCGCCATCATGGCTGCCGGCAGTGTCACCGGCGCCGCGCGCCTGCTGTTCACCTCGCAGCCCACCGTCAGTCGCGAGCTGGCGCGCATGGAGCAGGTCACCGGTTTGAACCTGTTCGAACGCGAAGGCGGGCGCCTGGCACCCACGGCCCAGGCCTTGCTGCTGATCGAGGAGGTCGAGCGCGCCTTCGTCGGCCTGGAGCGCATCGATCGCTTCGCCCAGGCCATCCGCAACTTCGAACAGGGCCGGCTGGCCATCACCTGCCTGCCACTGTTCTCGCAAACCCTGCTGCCCAAGGCCTGTAAGGCGTTCCACCAGCAACACCCGGGCGTGAGCGTAAGCATCACCGCCCAGGAGTCGCCGCTGCTGGAGGAGTCGCTGGTGGCCCAGCAGCACGACCTCGGCCTGACCGAAACCGCGCAGGTGCCACGGGGCGCGGTCGGGGAGCTGCTGTTCAGTGCCGACATGGTCTGCGTGCTGCCCGAAGACCACCCATTGCAGGCCAAGCCGGTGCTGGCGCTGCAGGATTTCCACGAGGTCGACTTCATCAACCTGGCCAGCCTGGACAGTTACCGGCAACAGCTTGACCGGCACTTCCGCGAAGCAGGGGTGAACCGACGCACGATCATCGAGACCACCAGCGCGGCGTCGGTGTGCGCGATGGTCCGGCAGGGCCTGGGGGTGGCGATCATCAATCCGCTAAGCGGGCTGGAAGCGGGGCAGGGGGGCTTGCCGATTCGCCGCTTGAGCCTCTCGGTGCCGTACCAGGTGATGTTGATCCGGCCGGAGCTGCGCCCGGCATCGGCGGTGCTGGAACCGTTTTGCCAGGCATTGAGGGCGCAGGCGCGGGACATGCAGGCGGCATTGGCGAAGGCCTTCCATGGCGCCACCTGATCGCTCAATGCGCCATGGCCTTGAACGTTCGGAAGCAAAGCCCCGTCGCCAGCCGTTGCGCGGTCAGATCGAAGAGCATGGCCAGGCACGGTAGCTTGAAGTGCGCGGTCATCTGTTCGACACAGTCCCAGTGGCCGGTGATGATCCAGCGTTCACTCGGCAAGGCTGCGTACTTGAGGCTGTACACCACGCATCCCGAGGTACGGTTCAACACCTCCAACAAGCCTTCCAGCCTCTCCTGGAGCACCGCTGCCGAACCGATGGCCGGGATGATCTCGACGGTGTTGATTGCGACCAGACCCATGGCGAGCCCTCCCTGTGTTCACTTCGCCAGCAGCTGGTTCGCCACTTTGAAGGCTTCTTCCTGGGTGGCGACGATATGCAGGGGGTAGCCCCAGAAGGCTTCGAACTTGGCTGCGAACAATTGAGCGGCCTCCTGTTTGTCGGCATCCGGCTCGATGAGGATCTGCCCCCGGACGTAGGTGCGCAGCGCGGCCTTGTGGCGCTTCATCCACAGTGACAGTTGTTTCTGTTCGTCATGGGTATGTCCATTGGCTTTTTGCCTGGCGCGTTCCGCGTCCAGCAAGACGAACGGTTCGGCGCCTGCCAGCAGCGTTTCGAAGGCTGCGAAACCTTCATCGCGGGTATCGATGGTGGCATTACCGGTATCCATCCAGACCAGCGGGAAATAGGTGGAATCCAAAAGCATCTGTCTGATCCTCTGCGTGTGTTGATGCGTGGTCGCCGTTCTGGAAAACCGACATCGGCGACCCAGATGCACGATAACCACGTGACTCATGGACGTCATTGCGAAATCTTGTCATTCTGTTTTTCATTTCGGCCAATGCGTCAGCTTCGAGCAATGAGCAGCATCGTGGAATCAATCACCCCCGAAACCCTGGCCAGCCCATGGGATGTCGATGGCATTCCACGTCAGGTCATCGCCTTGTGCGCGTCCCGCGTAGGCAAGGACTGGGAGCTTGCCCCTCACCGTCATCGCAAGGCGCAGCTGATCTACACGGTGCGCGGCATTCTCAACTGTGAGGTGGAGACCGGGGTGTGGATCGTGCCGCCGCAGTGCGCGGTGTGGATCCCAGGGGGGCTGCTGCATTCGACCCGTGGCTCGGGAGAAACCGAATGCCATTGCCTGTTCGTCGAGCCGGAGGCGGTCGAGTATCTGCCGACCACCTGCTGCACGCTGGCGGTGTCACCACTGTTGCGCGAACTGTTGCTCAAGGCGACGGGCTTCGAGGCGCTGTACGCCGAGCGCGGGCCCGAGGCGCGACTGATCGCCACGTTGCTGGACGAATTGTGCGCCGCCCCCGTCGAGGACCTGCACCTGCCCATGCCCCAGGACCGCAGGCTGCGCCAGCTGGCGCAGCGACTGCTGGCCGACCCGGCGAGCACAGCGCCGATCGGCGAATGGGCCCGGCGCATCGGCATGAGCGAGCGCAGCATGAGCCGGCTGTTGCTGCAGGAAGTCGGCATGAGTTTCGGCCGCTGGCGGCGGCAGCTTCATGTGATCCTTTCGTTGCAACGCCTTGCCAAGGGCGAGAGTGTGCAGGCGGTGGCCCTGGCGTTGGGTTACGAAAGCGCCAGTGGCTTCGTCACCATGTTCCGCAAGGCCATGGGCAAGCCGCCTGCGCGCTATCTGCTCGAGCGCGGTGCCGGTGATCCGGCCGAAGCAGCCCGTGGCATCGTGCTCGCGCCCTGAGCGGGAGGTACCCCGGAAACCTGAACGATTCGATTCCCGTCAGGGTCAACCCCTTCAGCAGTGATCAGAAACGCTCCACAGCATGAGGATTGATCATGAGTACCCTGACGATCGAAGGCTGGTGCAAAGGTGACGGTGATCGCAGATCCACCCCGGTGGGCGACATCCATTTCGATATCCAGGGCGCCGCCCACACGGCGCTGGAGCAGGCCGAAGAGCGCCTGCAGCAGAGCCACGAGCGCGAAGCGATGGTGGATGTCGACATGGACACACTGAACCTGGTCTTGCCTGAAGGCTATGGCCCCTTGTCCGACTGCCGCCTGCGTGTCTACCTGAGCGACGATGAGCGCGGCCAGTTCCACCTGGTCGGGCATCGGGCCAGCGACGGCAGCCTGATCTACACCAATGCGGTGCTGATTGCGCAATTGAGCTGAGCCTCAGCTGCGCTCCAGCTGTGCGGCCACCTCCTTGGCCAGCGCCAGGAAGGCCTGCGCCGCCGCGGCCTGGTAGACACCCCTGCGCTGCATGAGCACGGCCGTGCGTTGCAGGCGCAAGGGGTCGAGGGCGATGGCGGTCAGGTCGTCATGCGCCAGGACGATGTTGGCGGGGAGCAGCGTCGACAGCGTCGTCCTGCGCACCACTTCGATGACCGCGCCGATAGCATTGGCCTCCATCCGCACCTGCGGGCGTATGCCGTGCTGCCGGCAATAGCGCTCGATCTGCTCCCGAGTGGCGAATTCGGCGCTGAGCAGGATCATCGACTCGTCGTTCAGCGCCTGTAGCCCGATGGCGCGTGCATGGGCCAATGGGTGCTGGCTGCCGACCACCAGCGCCAGTGTCTCGACCAGCAATGGGTAGGTGTCGATGTCCTGGGCGTGGGGCTCATCGAAGGCGATACCGACATCCAGTTCGTCCGCCAGCAGCAGTTCCTCCATGTGCTCCTGGGCGATTTCGCGCAAGTTCAGGGTGATATTCGGGTACCGGCTGTGGAAGGCCTCGACCAAGGGGCCGACCAGATAGCTGGTAAAGGTCGGCGTCACCGCCACCCGCAATGACCCTCGGCTGAGGTCGCTCACATCATGGATCGCGCGCCTGGCCTCCTGCAGTTCCTGCGACGCCCGTTTCGCATAGCGCAGATAGACCTCGCCGGCATCGGTCAGCCGAGTCGTGCGCCCCGAGCGATCGAACAACTGCGCCCCCAGGCTTTCCTCCAGTTGCCTGACCTGCTGCGAAAGCGCGGGCTGGGAGACGTGCAGGGCTGCCGCCGCCCGAGTGAAGCTATGGTGTTGCGCGACCGCGAGAAAGTACTGGATATGCCGGGCGAGCATGCTTCTCTCCATAAGATAATCTGATGCCATTCATCATAAATGAGACTTTTACCTTATGTAACGCACCGCCTAACCTTTGCCTCACACACCGCGACACTGAGGCATCAGCCATGCAAGACATCATCGACGGCTTCCTGAAGTTCCAGCGCGACGCCTTCCCCGAGCGAGTCAAGCTGTTCAAGGACCTGGCCACCCAGCAAAGCCCGCGGGCGCTGTTCGTCTCCTGCTCCGACAGCCGCCTGGTGCCCGAGCTGGTCACCCAGCGCGAGCCGGGCGACCTGTTCGTCATCCGCAACGCCGGCAACATCGTGCCGTCCTACGGCCCTGAACCCGGCGGGGTGTCGGCCTCGGTCGAGTATGCCGTCGCCGCCCTGCAAGTGGCCGATATCGTCATCTGCGGTCACTCCGACTGCGGCGCCATGACTGCCATCGCCACCTGCAAGTGCCTGGACCACATGCCCGCCGTGGCCGGCTGGTTGCGCTACGCCGACTCCGCCCGTGTGGTCAACGAAGCCCGCCCGCATCAAACCCCTCACGCCAAGGTCGAGGCCATGGTGCGAGAGAACGTGATCGCCCAGCTGGCCAACATCCAGACCCACCCCTCGGTGCGCCTGGCCCTGGAAGAGGGCCGCGTGGCCTTGCACGGCTGGATCTACGACATCGAGAGCGGTCGCATCGACGCCTTCGACGGGCGCACCGGCCAGTTCGTATCCCTGGCGGACAACCCAGAAGTCCGCGCGGTTTCCCACGCTTCCCGGCACGTTGCCTGAACCCGTTTTTCAACCCAAGGAGAGACCTCATGATCCAGTCGCAAATCAGCCAGAATGCCCGCCTTGCCCTGAGCGAAGTCATCCTCCTGGCCAAGGCCCGCAAGGACCTGTCGTTCGCCCAGATCACCGACGGCACCGGCCTGTCCGAAGCCTTCGTCACCGCCGCGCTGCTGGGCCAGCACCCGCTGCCGGCCAGCGCCGCCCAGGTGGTGGGCGACAAACTGGGCCTGGACGCCGACGGCATCGCCCTGCTGCAGACCGTGCCACTGCGCGGCAGCATCCCCGGCGGCGTGCCGACCGACCCGACCATCTACCGCTTCTACGAGATGCTGCAAGTGTATGGCACCACCCTCAAGGCACTGGTCCACGAGAAGTTCGGCGACGGCATCATCAGCGCCATCAACTTCAAGCTGGACGTGAAGAAGGTCGACGATCCGGAAGGGGGTTCGCGCGCTGTGATCACCCTGGATGGCAAGTATCTGCCGACCAAGCCGTTCTGATTCGCTCATAGGGAAATGGCCCGGCTGCCACAGGGTGGCCGGGCCATTTCCACAGACGATATTGGCCCCCTGTAGGAGCGGGCTTGCCCCGCGAACACCGGCAAGGCCGGTGCCATCTACCACAGGGTGTCGACCGTAATGACTGAGTTACGAGAAACGACGGCATGGACCTGATCTTCAGAAATATCCGCATCGATGATGCAAAACCCTTGATGGATGTGGCCGTGCGCAACGGCAAGATCACTGAAATCGCCCAAACGATCACCGCAACGGCAACCCAGGAAATCCAAGGCAACGGCAATGTCCTGATCCCGGGCTTCGTCGAAGGCCACCTGCACCTGGAAAAAGCCAACGTCATGCAGCGCAAGGCCAACCGCTCCGGCACCTTGAAGGAAGCGATCGCCGTCACCGCCGAGCTCAAGCCCACGCTCACCCGCGAAGACATCCGCGAGCGCTCGACGCAGGTGTTGCGCGCGCTGGTGCAGGCCGGCACCACCCATGTCCGTGCCCACGCCGAGTTCGACCCCGCCCAGGGTTTCACGGGCCTGGATGTGGTACTGGAGCTACGGGAAACATTACGCGATGTCATCGATATCCAGGTGGTCGCCTTTCCCCAGGAAGGCATCCTCAAGGTGCCCGGCATGAAAGCGATGATGGTCGAGGCGATGGAGAAGGGCGCCGATGTGGTCGGCGGCATTCCCTACAACGACGTATCGCCCCACGAGCACATTGATTTCGTCTTCGACCTGGCCCAGCGCTATGGCAAGGACATCGACCTGCACCAGGACTTCGCCGACGACGCCGAGCACATGACCATCGAATACGTGGCCCGCCGGACCCTCGCAGCAGGCTACCAAGGGCGCGTCAGCGTCGGCCACCTGACCAGCCTGGCGGCCGTCGAACCAGCGCGCCAGTCGCGTATCATCGCGCTGCTGCGCGAAGCCGACATCAGCGTGATGTGCTTGCCGGCCACCGACCTGCACCTGGGCGCCCGTGGCGACAGCCACAATGTGCGGCGCACCCTGACCCCGGTGCGAGCCTTGCGCGATGGCGGAGTGAACGTGTGCCTGGCCACCAACAACATCCGCAATGCCTTCACTCCCTACGGCACCGGCGACCTGCTGCATATTGCGCAGCTGGCCATCCCCGCCTGTCACCTGGGCGGGGCGGACGACCAGGCCACGGTGCTGCCGATGCTCACCAGCAACCCGGCCAAGGCCCTGGGTTTGCAGAGCCATGGCTTGGCGGTGGGCAACGACGCGGACCTGGTGCTGATGGACACCCACCGTGTCAGCGACGTGATCCTCGACCTGCCCGCGCGGCTGATGGTGCTCAAGCGCGGCAGGGTGGTGGCGACAGCGGAGCAGCGGCGTTCGGTGGTGTTCTGAAGGCCGGGTTCAGACGGCCAGCAGCAACAGTGCCGCCAGCAGTGCCGGGGGCATTACCAGCACGCCCAGACGCAAGAAACTCAATGCGCCGACATGCTCGCCCTCGCGGCGGATCGCCACCAGCCACAGCAGCGTGGCCAGGGAGCCGGTGATCGACAGGTTCGGTCCCAGGTCGACGCCGATAAGCAAGGCGGCGGTGGTCTGCCGGGGCAGTTCGACGAGGTGGCCGATGGAACCGGCGATCAGGCCGGTGGGCAGATTGTTCATCAGGTTGCTGGCCACGGCCGCAGTCACGCCCGCCGTCCAGCTTGCCGTGACTGCCGACTGTTGCGCCAGGGCGGCCAACGATTGGGCAAGACGGTCGATCACGCCGGTGTGGGCCACGGCTTCCACCAGCACGAACAATCCTGCGACCAAGGGCAGGACCCCCCAGGCCACGTGACGCAGCAACGGCGCCGGGTTGCGCCGCTGACGCAGGTGAATCAACCCGGTGGTGGCCATGCCTGCGCAAAATGTCGGCAGCCCTAGCGGCACGTCCAGTGCCGATACCGTCAGCAGCAGGGTGCCGGTGAACATCAGGCCCAGCGCGCAAAGCCGGGCGCCGGCCGACAGGGGGCGCATCTCGATGGCCACGGCCAGTGGCTGACGGATGCGCTTGCGCTGGGTCAGGCGCAGTACCAGGTAGGTCATGGCGATGGCGCCCAGCGAGGGCAGGGTGAACTGGCGTAGCCATTCCAGCAGCGGTGGCATCTGGCTGCCGAAGACTACCAGGTTGGCCGGGTTGGAGATGGGCAGCACGAAGCTGGCGGCATTGGCGATGAAGGCGCAGATGAACAGGTAGGGCAGCGGCTCGGCCTTGGCCGCCTTGCACGCCGCATACACGGCCGGTGTCAGCACCACAGCGGTGGCGTCATTGGACAGGAACACGGTGACCAGTGTACCGACCAGGAATACCAGGTCGAACAGGCGTTGGCCCGAGCCCCTGGCATGCTGCACCGCGTACCTGGCCAGCCAGTCGAACAAGCCTTCCTGGCGAGCCAGCTCGGCCAGCACCATCATGCCGGTCAGGAACAGGTAGACATCGCCTCCTTCGGCGATTGCCGCCAAGGCCAGGCGCCATGGGATCAGGCCGCAGGCCGTCAGCCCTAAGGCGGCGCCCATCGCCCAGACATATTCGGGCACGCGTCCCGGCCGAAGGATGACCAGGGCGGTGGCCGCGGCCGCAACCGACCAGATGATCAGGGATGACTCAGCGACAGGCATGCGAGGACTCAGTTTCCGGAAGGGGAGTGAAGGAGAGGGGCTTGCTCGGCGTTGGCATCGCTGGCAGGTCGGCGGGTCTCCGGCATGGCCAGCCAAAGCAGAAGCAACGCTGCAGTCGCGATGCCCGCCAATGTCAGGAATGCCGCGTCGTAGCCTGCGGACTGTACCACCAGCCCCGCGACACCGGGACTTAGCGCCGCGCCCAGGCCGAAGGCCGTGGACAATGCGCCAAGGCTGACATTGAAGCGCCCGCTGCCTTGGGTGAGGTCCTTGACCACTACCGGGAACAATGCCCCGAACAGTCCGGCGCCGATGCCATCGAGCAATTGCACGGCCACCAGCCAGAACGGATCGTCCGACATCACGTAAAGCACGCCACGCAGCGGCAGGATCAGAAAGCCGGCGAGCAACAGCGGCTTGCGTCCCCAGCGGTCGGCCCTGGCGCCGGCCAGCAGCGCCATGGGCACCATCACCAGCTGCGCCGCGACGATGCACGCCGAGGTCAGCGGCGTGGCCAACTGCAGGTTGGCCTGAGCCAGCTTCTGGCCCACCAGCGGAAGCATTGCCGCGTTGGCCAGATGGAACAGCGCGCAGCACACGGCGAACAGCAGCAAGGGGCGATTGTGCAACAGTACGGCAAGTCCGGCGGGGTGGGCGTGCTGGCCCGGCGGCCGCGGGTCAAGGCCGCGCGCGAGGTCATGGTCGATGGCTGTCGCCGGCACTCGGCTGATGGCGATCAGGCTGGCCACAGTCATCGCCGCCATCAGGTAGAACACAGCCACCGGTCCGAACAGGTAGGCCAGCCCGCCGGCGAGCACCGCCGAGCAGGCATTGCCGGCATGGTTGAAGGTTTCGTTGCGGCCCATGCGCCGGGTGAATGCCCGGGGCCCAGTCAGGCCCAGTGAAATGGCAGCGATGGCCGGCGCGAACACGGAACCGGCGAGCGCGCTGATGGCTTGGGTCAACGTCACCAGCGCGACGCTGGTGACCCAGGGCAGCACCAGGCAACTGCCGGTCACCAGCAGCGCGGCGATGGCCATCACGGCGCGCTTGGCCGTGGTCCTGTCGATCAGCGCGCCAGCTGGCGTCTGGGTCAGCAATGCCGTGACGCTGGCCAAGGTCATGACCAGGCCGATACTGCCGGGCTCCCAATGGTGCACCGCCAGCAGGTAGATCGCCAGGTAGGGGCCAAGTCCATCACGGACATCGGCCAGGAAAAAATTCAACCCATCGAGCGAACGTTCATGAGCAGGCGAGGCCAAGGAAAACTCCGCAGGGACAAGTGAACAGAGCGCCCTGGATTTCAAGGGCGGTCAATAGCCGCATACGTTAGCACTCCGCGACGTAGGCGCTGATGAACTTTGCGCGGATCCGGCATGCCACCGGCCCAGGGGTCAGCGATTGGGCCATTGCTGCAACAGGATCGATACGAACTTTTCGGCCGCCGGCGACAGCGACGCACCGCGACGAAACACCAAGCCCAGCGTGCGGCTGACCTGCGGCTCGCCCAGCGGCACGCTGACCAACGTCGGATGGTCGGCGCTGGGCATGGCCAGGCTAGGCATGGCCGAGACCCCCAGCCCGGCCTCGACCATGCCCAGCGAGGTCGACAAGTGCTGGACCTCGTAGAACCATTGAGGACGAAGGTTCAGACCGGCCAGCGCATGATCGAGCAACATGCGGTTGCCGCTCAGGCGACCGACCCCGATCAAGCGGTAGTCGGCCAGTTCGGCCCAGGTCACCGACTCGCGCTTGGCCAACGGGTGGTCCCGGCGGCAAGCGAGCACAAAATGCTCCTGTACCAGCGAGACGAACTCGATGTCCGGATGCTGGCCACTCATCATGTTGATGCCAAAATCGGCCTCTGCGCGCAGTACGGCTTCCAGCCCATCGTTGGCACTGAGGTCCAGCAGGCGGATGCGGATCTTCGGGTACTGCGCGTTGTAGTCGCGGATCACCGAGGGCAGAAAGTAGAACGCTGCCGTGGGAATGCAAGCGAGGGTGACCTGCCCCGTCTGGCGCTCGGCCAGTTCGCGGATGCTCAGGATCGAATCCTCGAAATCATCCAGCAGGCGCCTGGCCTTGGGCAGGAAATCCCGACCCACGCTCGTCAGGCTGACCCGGCGCGTAGTGCGTTCGAGTAACGAAGTACCGAGCCCTTCCTCGAGCTTCTTAATTCGTCGGCTCAAGGCGGGTTGGGACAAGTGCAGCGCTTCTGCAGCCTCGTGAAAGCTGCCAAGTTCGGCGATTTTCACGAAAGATCTTATATCTTGCAGTTCATATTCCATCAGACATCGCTCAGTGGGCCGTACGATTATTGATGCTTGTATCGCAATAATGACTACGATATTTGCATTGGATTGATTTATCCATCCCTGTCACTCTTTTGCTCACAACATCAATGATGTCCATTGATCAACAAGAGTGCGAAATCATGCAACGAATTCCTTGCGTACTCATGCGCGGCGGTACCTCCAAAGGGCCGTTCTTCCACGCCTGGGACCTGCCTGCAAACGTGGTCGAGCGCGACGAGTTGCTGATCAACCTGATGGGCTCCGGGCACGAGCTGGAAATCGACGGCATCGGTGGCGGTAGCCCGCAGACCAGCAAAGTGGCGATCATCAGCCCGTCGTTGCACGCCGATGCCGATGTCGACTACCTGTTCGTCCAGGTGATGGTCGCCCAGCGGCGCGTCGACACCGCGCCCAACTGCGGCAACATGCTGTGCGCCGTCGGGCCGTTCGCCATCGAGCAAGGGCTGGTCAAGGCCAACGACGGCAAGACCCTGGTACGCATCCGCAACCTCAATACCGGAACCTTCGTCGATTCACTGGTGCAAACGCCTGGTGGCATCGTGCGCTACGAAGGGCGCACGGCGATCGACGGCGTCCCTGGCACGGCGGCCCCGGTGCACCTGACGTTCCTCGATGCAGTGGGCAGCAAGACCGGCAAGCTGTTCCCTACGGGCAAACCTCAGGATGTGATCGACGGCGTGCCGGTCACCTGCATCGACATGGCGATGCCCATGATGATCGTCGACGCCCGGCAACTGGGCGTGACCGGCTCGGAAACCCCGGCCGAGCTGGATGCCGACAATGCCTTGCTGCAGCGCCTGGAAGCCTTGCGCCTGAAGGCTGGCAAGGCCATGGGCCTGGGTGATGTCAGCGGCATGGTGATCCCCAAGCCGGTGCTGGTCGCGCCACCTCGGCATGACGGTACGGTGCAGGTGCGCTATTTCATGCCGCACAATTGCCACCGGGCCCTGGCGATCACCGGCGCCGTCGGGTTGGCCACGGCTTGCGTCAGCGCCGGTACGGTGGTCGGCGACCTGCTCGGCGAGGGGGCACAGCACTTGGAGCAGGTGCGCATCGAACATCCCAGTGGTGGCATCGACGTGGCGCTGTCGCGCAGCGGCGTCGATGGCAAGACCCTGCAGGCATCGGTGGTGCGTACCGCCCGTCGGCTCTTCTCAGGGTTCGTCTATGCCCCGTCCTCGCGCAGGCTGGCGGGATAGACCCAGGCCGCCGCCACCATCAGCGCGGCTTCAGCAACAAGCGCATCCGCACAATTTCAACAATGGGTGATGCCTCATGAAACTTGCCAGATCCCTGTATTTCCAGATCCTCTGCGCCGTCCTGCTGGGCGTGGTGGTCGGCCACTTCTGGGCGCAACAGGCCGTTGCCCTCAAACCCCTGGGCGACGCCTTCATCAAGTTGATCAAGATGATGATCGCGCCAGTGGTGTTCTGCACCATCGTCACCGGCATAGCCGGCATGACCGACAAGCGCTCCCTGGGGCGCCTGATGAGCAAGACCTTGCTGTTGTTCCTGCTGCTGACCGTGATCAGCCTGGTGATCGGCCTGGCGGCGGTGTACCTGTTCCGGCCCGGCGCCGGCATGAACATCGATCCTGCCACCCTGAGTACAGAGGGCCTGGGCCAATACGCCGCCTCGGCGGCGAAACTGGGCGTGGTCGACTTCTTCATGCACATCATTCCGGAGACATTCATCGGTGCCTTCAACAAGGGTGAGGTGCTGCCGGTGCTGTTCATCGCCGTACTCAGCGGCTTCGCCCTGTCGTCCATGGGCGAGAAGGGCCGGCCCGTCCTTGCGGTGCTGGAGTCGGTCTCGATCATGGTGTTCCGTATCTTCGGTTACCTGATGCGTTTCGCCCCGGTCGGTGCGTTCGGTGCGCTGGCCTTCACCGTCGGGCAATACGGCGTCACCTCCCTCGGCGCCCTGGCCAAGCTGGTGGGCACGCTGTACATCGCTTGTGCCTTCTTCGTCCTGGTTGTGCTGGGCGGCATCTGTCGCGCCCATGGCTTCAGCCTGTGGAAGCTGCTGCGCTATTTCCGCGAAGAATTTCTGGTGGTGCTGGGTACCTCGTCCACCGAGCCGGTGCTGCCGCGCATGCTCGAAAAGCTCGAGCGGCTCGGTTGTCGCAAAGGCGTGGTAGGGCTGGTGCTGCCAACCGGGTATTCCTTCAACCTCGATGGCACCGCCATCTACCTGTCGCTGGCGGCCGTGTTCATCGCGCAGGCCTGCAACATCGACCTGACCCTCGGGCAGACGGTAACCATGCTGGCAATCATGCTGCTGTCGTCCAAGGGGGCCGCCGGCGTGACCGGCAGCGGCTTCGTGGCGTTGGCCTCGACCCTCACGGTCATCCACGACATACCGCTGGCCGGGCTTGCCTTGTTGATCGGTATCGATCGCTTCATGTCCGAGGCGCGGGCCCTGACCAGCCTGGCCAGCAACGCCGTGGCCACCGTGGTCATCTCGCTGTCGGAGCATGCCTGCGATCGCGAAACCTTGCTGCGCCGCCTCGATGGCGCGCCATCGGCGGCCGACGAAGCCGTCGACGCTCACCCCGAGTGGTCCGCGCAGCCTCCCCGGCACGGCTGACAACCGGTTATCGCTCCCATGTTGCAGTAGACTTCCCCCCAGCATCCCTGCGATGCCGGGTGGGGCAGGGGGCCGCCTGCGCGTCGGGCGGCCAAACACAGAATAAAAACAAGAGAAAAAACCATGCTCGCACTCCTGGGCCTGATCATGGTGGTGACGTTCACCTACCTGATCATGAGCAAACGCCTGTCGCCGATCGTCGCGCTCACAGTGGTACCCATCGTTTTTGCCGTGATCGGCGGTTTCGCTCCCGAGCTCGGCAAGATGATGCTCGATGGCCTGAAGATGGTGGCACCCTCGGCGGCGTTGCTGCTGTTCGCCATCCTGTTCTTCGGCCTGATGATCGATGCCGGCCTGTTCGACCCTTTGATCCGCAAGATTCTCAAGCGGGTGAACGGCGATCCGATCAAGATCGCCATAGGCACCGCGCTGCTGTCGTTGCTGGTTGCCCTCGACGGCGACGGCACCACCACCTACATGATCACCTGCGCGGCGATGCTGCCGCTGTACAAACGCATCGGCATGAACCCGATGATTTTGGCCACGGTGTCGATGCTATCGCTGAGCATCATGAGCGGCATGAGCCCCTGGGGCGGGCCTGCCACCCGCGCGATCGCCGCCCTTGGCCTGGATGCGACCGAATACTTCATCCCGATGCTGCCCACCGTGATCGGCGGCGCGGTCTGGGTGGTGTTCACCGCCTATCTGTTGGGGCGCGCCGAGCGTCGGCGCATCGGCAATGTCACCCTGGCGTCAGGGGGCGGCAATTGCTACATCAAGGAGATCCTCGGCGACAACCCACACAAGCGTCCGCGCCTGGCCTATGTGAACCTGGTGCTGGTGATCGCCGTGATGACCGCGCTGGTGATGGGCGTGATGCATTCCGCGCTGCTGTTCATGATCGGTTTCGTCGCCGCGTTGATGATCAACTATCCGCAACTGGAGCTGCAGAAGGAGCGCATTCTCGCCCATTCGGGCAATGCCATGACCGTCGTGCTGCTGGTGTTCGCCGCCGGCATATTCGCCGGCATCTTCTCCGGCACCAAAATGGTCGACGCCCTCGCCCAGACCTTGGTGGACTGGATCCCCGACGCCTGGAGCCACTGGTTCCCGCTGGTGGTGGCGCTGACCAGCATGCCGCTGACCTTCGTACTGTCCAATGACGCCTACTACTTCGGTGTGGTGCCGATCCTGGCCAACGCGGCCGCGGCCTATGGCATCGACCCGGTGGAAATCGCCCGGGCCTCGGTACTGGGGCAGCCGGTGCACCTGATGAGCCCGTTGGTAGCCTCGACCCTGTTGCTGGTGGGGATGGTCGACCGCGATATCGGCGACTTCCAGAAAGCCACCGTCAAGTGGGCGGTGCTTACCTCGCTGGTGATCACCGCGCTGGCGCTGCTCACAGGTGCCTTGTCTTTCTTCGTGTGAATCACCGGGCGCCGCGCGGCGCCCACCCTCCGCTCATCCAAGAACAACAACAGAGTACCGATCATGTTCCGAAGTGTTTTCCGTGGGGCCACCTGTGGCCTGCTCTGCGGCTGGTTGCCCGTTGCCGGCGCTGGCGGATTCGTCGACGACGGCAAGCTCAAGCTGCAGCTGCGCAACGTCTATTTCAACGAGAACTTCCGTGACGAGCAGGGCCTGTCCCCACGCGCGGCGGCCTCCGCCAAGCATGAGCGGACCGAGTGGGCGCAGGGCTTTTTGCTCGACTACCAGTCCGGGTTCACCCAAGGCACCTTGGGCGTTGGGCTCGATGCCCTGGCCCTGGTGGGCGTGCGGTTGGACTCCGGACGCGGTCGCAGCGGCAGCGGCCTGTTGCCGGTGCACGACGACGGTCGGGCCGCGGACGAATTCAGCAGCGCCGGCCTGACCGCCAAGGCGCGCCTGGGCCAGACCGTGATCAAGCACGGCACCTTGCTGCCCAAGACCCCGGTGCTGGTCTACAACGACGCGCGGTTGTTGCCGCAGACTTACCAGGGCACGCAGCTGACCAGCACCGACATCGATGGGTTGAGCCTCACCGCCGGTCACCTGGACAAGTTCAAGTTGCGCGACTCCTCGGACAGCACCGGCTTGTACCTGGATGGCTACAGCGGCAACGCGTCCGGTGATTTCTCCTACGTCGGTGCCGATTATGCGGTGGGCAAGCCGCTGCGCCTGAGCTACTTCCACGCCCAGCTCGACGGCTTCTATCGCCAGGACTTCGCCGGCCTGGTGCATGACCTGTCGCTGGCCGGCGGGGTGCTGACCACCGACCTGCGCTACTTCAGAAGCCGCGACAGCGGTGCCGCCCATGGCGGCGCCATCGACAACGACCTGTACAGCGGGCAACTGGCGTATGCGCATTCCGGGCATACGGTCGGTGCCGGCTACCAGGTGCTTGATGGCGAGGCGGGGCTGCCCTATATCAGCGGCGCAACGGTGTATTCGTTCAGCAACGTCGGTATCGGCAAGTTCATCGAGGAGCAGGAAAAAACCTGGATGGCCAGCTATGCCTACAACTTCGCCGCCGCAGGGGTGCCCGGGCTGACCTTCATGACGCGTTACCTCAGCGGCGACAACGGTCGCGCCGGGGAGGCGGGTATCAAGGAATGGGAGCGTGACGCCGAACTGGCCTACGTGGTCCAGGGTGGCCCGCTCAAAGGCCTGGGGGTGAGGTTGCGTAACTATGTCTATCGTTCCGACTTCGCCCGAGGTCGCGATAGCAACCGTGTGTACCTGACCTACGACATCGCGCTTTGGTGAGTGTCCATCCTGGGTGGCCGGTGCGCGTCCAGGCGTCGGTTATGGGCATTGATGGCGGGCGTGCGGCGTCCCATCGGCTGGTATCAACGCGATCAATGTTGGCAGACGATGACCTGATGTCCCTCTAGATTGCAAAGGCGTGCTGGAAGCCCCGAACAACAATAACGAGGGACCCGACTATGCCCACCGCCACCCAAGCCTCCAACGCCTGGCGCATCCTGTTCCTGCTGTTCCTGGCCAACCTGTTCAACTTCTTCGACCGCACCATCCCCGCCATCGTCATAGAGCCGATCCGCCTGGAGTGGCACCTGAGCGACTTCCAGATCGGCATCATCGGCACCGCCTTCACCCTGGTCTATGCCATCGCCGGCCTGCCGCTGGCGCGTATCGCCGACACGGGTTCACGCAGCAAGCTCATGGGCTGGGGCCTGCTGGCGTGGAGCGGGCTGACGGCGGTCAACGGCATGGTCGGCAGTTTCTGGAGTTTTTTGCTGGTACGCATGGGCGTGGGCATCGGCGAGGCCAGCTACGCGCCGGCCGCCAACTCGCTGATCGGCGACCTGTTCCCGGCCGGACGGCGGGCGCGGGCGATGGGCATCTTCATGCTTGGCCTGCCGCTGGGCCTGCTGCTGGCATTCTTCACCATCGGTGCGATGGTCCAGGCCTTCGACAGCTGGCGCGCGCCGTTCTTCATCGCCGCCGTGCCTGGCGTGCTGCTGGCGCTGTTCATCTTCATGATCCGCGAGCCCGCGCGCGGCGCGGCGGAGACGGTGGCCACCGCCCAGGCCCCGCTGGACCGCCCCCTGCGCCGGGTGTTGAGCGTGCCCACCTTCGCCTGGCTGGTGCTGGCGGGGCTGACCTTCAACTTCGCCTCGTATGCCTGCAACTCGTTCATGGTGCCGATGCTGCAGCGCTACTTCGCGCTGCAGTTGCACGACGCCGCGGTGGCCACCGGGATGATCGTCGGTCTGAGCGGTCTGGTGGGCCTGACCCTTGGCGGCTGGATGGCCGACAAGGTGCACCAGCGCTTTGCCAACGGCCGCCTGGTGTTCGCCGCGCTGAGCATGCTAGTCGCTACCATTTGCACCGCCTGGGCGCTGCATGCCGGGCGCATCGAACTGGGGGTGTTCGTGGCGGTGTTCGGGGTCGGCTGGCTGTTCTCGTACAACTTCTACACCTGCGTGTACACCGCCATCCAGGACGTGGTGCAACCGCGTCTGCGAGCCACGGCCATGGCGCTGTTCTTCGCCGGGTTGTACCTGCTGGGTGGTGGCCTGGGGCCGGTGGTGGTCGGTGGACTGTCGGATTATTTTGCCGTGTCGGCCATGGCGGCGGCGGGCGAGGTGGCGATGAGCGAGGCGTTCAAGGCCCAGGGGCTGCATGACGCGATGTACCTGATCCCCGTGGCCCTGTTGCTGACCATGGTGTTCCTGCTGGCGGCCTCGCGGTGTTTCAGCCGGGATGCGCAGCGGATGCGCGAGGGCATGGTGCTGGATGGCGCAGAGGTGGCGGGGCAGGGCGCACAGGCTTGAATCCCCGTAGTTTGGCCAGATGTTGCGGCTCGATCATCATCGGGTTCATCGTCGGTGATGTCGAGCCAGCCATTGATCATAGGCCGCCGTCATAGTTCGCCACGTGGTGCCGTCGGCCGGCACCAGGTGTTCGATGCGCAGCGAGGCCACCGTGATGTCCTGTGGCATGCCGAAGGAGGTGAAGGTGGACAGAAACCTCAGCTCACCTTCGCCTGCCCGCACCCGCGTCAGCACCGCCGGTGACAGCGGCGTGTCCGGCGCTATGGCGGGAGGCACGGGCAAGCCTTGTAGCCGCCGCGCCAGGTCACGATTGCCCATCGCCTCCCTGGCCGCCCGCTGCCAGGCGATCGCCCGTATCTCATCGGCATTGACCAGATGATCCCCCAGTCCGCCCGGGCGTAGCAGTGTGTCCAGCAGGTTGAGGCCCGAGGTGCTGCTCGTCGGTACCCCGGCCATGGTGAACAGCAACCCGGCACTGGCATTGGCCGCAGTGATGTCCCAGTTGCTGGCGATGACGATGGCCGGTGCGGGGTTGTTGGCCTGCAGGATGTGCTCCAGCGCGTCGAGCACCATCTTCATGGCCGGAGCGTCGGGTGCCGTGGCTGCATAGCGCGGCGCGTAGCCTGCTGCGAGGAACACTTCGTTGCAGTGTTCGAGCGGCACTTCCAACGCGCTGAGCAGGGCATGCAGTGTGCTTGGGCTGGCCTTGGCGCGACCGGTTTCCACACAGCTGAGGTGGCGTTGCGACAGGCCCGCCAACAGCGCCAGGTCGAGCTGGCTGAGGCCGGCCTTACGACGCAGACGGCGCAGGTGCTCTCCGGCATCGGTGAAGGCGGGTGTTTGCGTGGCGTGAAACGGAGAAGGGCTCATGCATCGACTCTGGCTGTCCTTGGCTGAAGCGTCCATGACCTGTGAGGTCATTGAGGCGGGGACGACTCTATCACTACCGTGAAAGCAGGATCGCGGTCATGGAACAAAACATAATTCTTTGATTTGACTGGGGCTGCGTGGGAGCGGGCTTGCCCCGCGATCACCCGCGTCGCGGGTGCCAGGCTCCGCGGCGCAAGCCCGCTCCTACAAGTCCCTGCCAAGGAGTCGGACAATGAAAGTTGAATGGATCGCACTGCCCGTATTGGTGTTGTTTACCCTGTATACCGGTTGGACCCTGATGATTGCGGATCAGTCGCTCATCGCCTTTGGCTTGGACCTGATGTCCCGGCCAGATACAGCTCAAGTCGTTATCGACCTGTATGTGATGGCCGGGCTGGGCTGTATCTGGATGGCAAGCGACCAGCGCAAGCGAGGCGGCTCATTGATCGGTGTTTTGCCTTATCTGTTACTGACGGCGATTTTCGTCTCGTTGGGGCCGCTGCTGTACATCGTGGTCAAGAGCTTTGCGCAGAGGCGCGGGGCATGAGCGGCGCTCTCGCGGTCTACGCCTGCTGCGTAGTGGTGCTGTTCTTCAAGATGCTGGCGATTTCCTGCTACCAGGGTTACTTCCGCCTGCGCTTCCTGGCCTTCACCAACAGCGAGGATGCGGCGGTGTTCAAGCGTTTGGCTTGCCCTGCGGAACTGCCGCAGGTAACGCGGGCCATGCAGGCCTGGCGCAACGATCTGGAGAACATCCCGATGTTTCTCGCGTTGGGCGGCCTGGCGGTCGTGATGGAGGCGCCCGTTGTCATCACGGCATGGTTGAGCGGGTTATTCACTGTGGCGAGGGTGTCGCATACAGTGACTTACCTGGCGGGCATCCAGCCGTGGCGGACGGTGAGTTATGGCGTGGGGGTAGTCTGTTTGATCGGGTTGGCGGCCTTGGTTATCGAGTCGTTGGCAACGATGCCTTGAAGGCCAGCAGCCAGTGCCTGACTTCAACTGGTACAGAAAACATCCGGCTTTGGCACAAAGAAGCGAGCAAACAATTCCGACTGCGACTTGATGTTCAACTTGGCGTAAATGTTCCGGCGGTGCACTTTCACCGTTTCCGCCGAGAGTGAAAGCTTCCCGGCAATCTCTTTGTTGGAGAAGCCGCTCAGCAGCAGCCTGAGCACATCGCTTTCACGGGTGGTGATCTGCGCGCCCAGCTGGGTCAGTGTTTCCTGCCAGGGCGGTACCTCGACAAGGTCCTTCTCGACATCCACCTCGAAGGCCATGCGCTGGTGCATCAAGGCCGTCACCCAGGGCTTGATCAGGTCGAGGATGGTGATCTGTTCCTGGCTGAAGCGCGCCTTGCTGCCAATGGAGATGCACAGCGTGCGGTCAGCGTCGAGCTGAACGTTGTACTGCGCCTCATCGGCCGAGATGTAGTGCGCGAAGTACTGGTGGTAGTACTCGGTTTCGAGAAAGTACTCCGGCGCGATATCCAGCAGGTGGAAGAAACCGCTCTGCGGGTTTTCCCGGTTGGCGATGTAGAACGGGTCCAGCAGGTAGAGCCCCTTTACATAACGATGGATGAACGCGTTGACCTCTTCGGCATCCGCCACCTCGGGCAGGCTCACCACTTCCACTTGCTGGCTGGCGAAGATCAGCACCACCCAGTTGTCGATCTGCACGTACTCGTTCAATACCCGAACCAGCGAACTCCAGAACGCCGGACGGTCCAGCTGCATGATCAGCTTGCCGATCGATCGGTGCCAGGCCAGGCTTTGCAGGTCGAACGGCATTATCTACCCCTTTTGGGTTAGGAACTCGCAGGTCAGAGGTAAGTATTCCGAGGTATTTACTATCCGGTCCTGCCCGGTATAGTCGCTCACTGGGCCTAGGATGGCCGTGAAGATACATCGATTCGATAAGGATGTTGCATGAGAAGGTCACGTTTGCGAACCCTTTTTTCGGCCTCGCTGCTCTGCGCAGGGATCAGCACCTCGGTGCTGGCCGCCGAGCCCGGGATGCACCTGTACAACTGGTTCGGGCTGCTCGCACCGGAGACGCCCAAGGCGTTCGAGCAGGAAACCGGCACCCGCGTGCACATGGACGCGTTCGACAGCGCCGACATCATGCAGAGCAAGGTCATGGCCGGACGCACCGGGTATGACGTGGTGGTGGCGACCTCCAACGTGCTGCCCAGCCTGATCGCGGCGGGCGTGCTGCAACCGCTGGACCGTGCGCAACTGGGCAACCTGTCGCATATCGACCCCGATATCCTCGCCCAGCTGGCGGTCAACGACCCCGGCAACCGCTACGCGGTGCCCTACCTGTGGGGCACCACCGGCATCGGCTACGACGTCGACAAGGTCAAGTCCGCGTTGGGCGACCAGGCGCCGGTGGACAGCTGGGACCTGATCTTCAAGGAAGAGAACATCAGCAAGCTCAAGTCCTGTGGCGTGGCGATGCTCGACTCGCCCAGCGAGATCATCTCGATTGCCCTGAACTACCTGGGCCTGCCCAGCAACAGCAGCAATCCGGCGGATTACCAGAAGGCGCAAGACCTGCTGATGAAGATCCGCCCCTACGTGCTGTATTTCGACTCGTCGCGCATCGACACCGACATGGCCGACGGCAATATCTGCGCGGTGGTCGGCTGGGCCAACGGCGCCCTGGCCGCCCAGGCCCTCAACGAGAAGAACAACACCGGGCGCAGGATCAACTACAGCCTGCCGCGCGAAGGCGCGCTGGTGTGGTCGGAAAACCTGGTGCTGCTCAAGGATGCGCCCCATCCCAAGGCAGGCATGGCGTTCATCAACTACATGATGCGCCCGGAAGTGATCGCCAAGACCTCGAACCACACCCTGTACCCCAACGCCAACAAGGACGCCACCCAGTTCGTCGAACAGGCGCTGCGGGACAACCCGTGGATCTACCCCGACAAGAAGACGATTGCCACGTTGATCCCGCTCGAGCCGCTGCCGTTGAAACTGGAGCGGATCCGCACGCGGGTCTGGACCAAGGTGAAGAGTGGCGTCTGACTTGAGTTGACGTGTCGCCCGCTGCCCGGTGCAAGGGAGTACCGGACAGCGCGTTGACCAAGGTTGCCTGCGGCCTATTGCTTCAAGCACCAGCGAACACCATCGTCTCGCGGTATCCGGCTGCCCAGCCGAGGCGGGCGGGTCTTGCGTACCTGATTTCATCTTGAGCCGGAGGAGAACAGCGGATGTTCAGCCCAGCCCAGAAGACACACTTGAACTTGACGATCGAAGGCGTGGAGCACGATTTCCAGGTGCTCGGCTACACCGGGGAAGCGGTGGCCAACAGGCCTTTCTTTTTCAACGTGGAACTGGCCAGCGAATGGCCCGACCTGGACCTTGAACGCTTCCTCGACCTCGAGGCGTTCTTCAGCTTCGACATGAACGGCAATGGCATCCATGGGCGGATCTACCACATCGCGCCGATGAGGCAGGCCCCGTGTTCGGCGCGTTACAGGTTGACCCTGGTGCCGCATTTGTCCTACCTGCGTCACCGCATCAACCAGCGGATCTTTCAACAGTTTTCGGTGCCCAGGATCGTCGCCTTGATATTGGAAGAGCATGGGATCGTGGGAGATGCCTATCGCTTCGAGCTGAGTGCGAGCTACCCCGAGCGCGACTACTGCACCCAGTATGGCGAAACGGATCTGCACTTCGTCCAGCGCTTGTGTGAAGAGGAGGGTATTCGCTTCCACTTCCAGCACAGCGCCCAAGGCCATGTGCTGGTGTTTGCCGATGGTCAGGCGGTGCTGCCGTGGGGCGTGCTTTATCGTCCGCCCCTGGTTCATGCCAAACCACGGGTGGCGGGGAACCAGACCGCCGTGGTCATTGCCGTGGAGGATGACGAGAGCCCGTGTGATCAGAGGCTTGCCCGGATTCAGGTCAAATTTCCCTGGGATCCCGAGGACAGGTTTGACGACAAGAGTTGTTGCTGGCTGTCGGTGGAGTCCGAATGGTGTTGTGCTGTCACGCCTCCGCGAACGGGGATGGAGGTAATGGTCTCGTTTCTCGGAAACGATCCTGACCAGCCGCGGGTCAGTGGGTGCCTGTGTTGCCGATAGCCTCATTCCGGCCACGGCAGCTTTATCCGAAATTATTCCAGGCCGATAATTATTGGCATCCCATAATTGCGAATAAACCCATGCCTGACGATTCCCTAACCCCCGGTGGTGCGCACCGATGAACATCGACTCTCGATATGGCGTGATTACCGTCGTTGACGAGCCCACCTACACGTTCGACTCCACAGACAATATCCGGTGTTATGCGCGGGAAATCATCCTGGGCGACGATGGCGTGTCATCGGTTCATGGCGTGATGCTGGACGACACCGGCCTGCTGGTGATCGGTACCGGTGGGGGCGGGACAGGAGTGCATGCACAGTCGGCGCTGCTGATCGACGACAAGCTGCTGTTGGCCGTGGGCAACCAGGTTGCCTGCGTGTCGCTTATTGCTCCCCATGACCTGCTTTGGTCGCGCAAGGTGGATATGGCGACGTGTTTCGGTCTCTATTGGGCGGCGCGGCAGCGTGCACTGATTTCGCACGGCGAGCTGGAAATCACAGGTTTGTCTCTTGAGGGCGACGTTATCTGGAAGGCCATGGGTGCCGACATCTTCACCGGGCGCTTTCAGCTGGCGCCTGACCATGTGGAGGTCGTGGATTTCTACGACACCGTCTACCGTTTTGATGTGGTGACGGGGGAGGCATTGAAAGGCAGTTGATGCATGGGGCCGGTTATAGGTCCTGATGCAATCCTTCTGCGTCCTGCCAGTACAGGGTTCGCTCGAATTGAAAGCTGATCACGAAGCGTGAGCCTGTCCGCGCAATGGCATTGGCAATCTTGCCCAGGTCCGCCATGGGTGAATGTTCCTGCGGCCCAGGCCCTTTGATCCTGATGCTGGCGCGCGTGGCGACACTGAAGTCGAGCTGTTTGGTGTCCTCTGCATAGAGGGTGTGGTCGGTGATGATAAGGTCGGCGGTCAGCGTCAGCCATGACGCGAAGTAGGCTTCCAGGCTGTCGCTTGTTCGCGTGACTTCAATCGCGCCGGCTGCTTGCAGGGCGTTTGCCAGTGCGGCTGCGTCAAGTGCTGCGTCAGCTTCCAGGAACAGATCAAGGCTCAATGACGTTACCCTCGGTCGACGCTTCGAAGCGCTGGGCGACCCAGCATTCTTCCCCCAGGTGCAGAAAGGCTCCACCCAGCCGCCATAGCTCGAAGTAGGCGGTAAAGTCGATGTCCAGTGCAATGAGCGGGGCGGCGATGTACCAAGCCAGCCCATAGTCCGCCGCGATGCCGTACCAGGCCTCGAACAATGCGTAGTCGGCGGCGCTATGGCAGTCGGCGGCTTCGCGAACCGCATCCCCCAATGCTTCGCTGGCCCAGGTGCCCGGTATATCGAAGTTGTCGATAGCCTTGAGGTCGGCCATGGGCTTGCAGATCACCCGCGCATTGCGGGTCAGGGTCATCAGCTCTGAATCGCCCGTCCGCTCGAAAAAGTCGGCCTGCACATCCAACCATCGCCGGGTAGCGGCTGCCAGTTGTTCTGGCGTGCCTCGTTGCGTGGGGAGCAGGTACAGGTGGGGAAGCGTGCCGGCAGCCAGCACTTCCAACGTGCGCCTGGCCAGTTCGGAGGCGTGCTTGAAGCCTTCGAGGATGGTGGCCACCTCGTGGGGCTGGCCATGATCCTTGAACAGCGCGATGAACTGGGATTTATCGATATCGCTGCGGCCTTCGACCAAGGCGCGCCAATCATCCAGCAGGGAGGTGTCCATTCGGCTTCCTTGGTTATGGGCGCGGGCATTGTGCATCGCGCTTCGGTTGTTGCGCCAGGGAACGAGCGCCGGGTTCGGGCCTCGTTGAATGGACCACTCCTGTCCGTTGCGGGAGTGTTCTCCTTTAATCGATAACCAGCTCCCATACGCCACTGGCATGCTCGATCCGCTCACCCGGCAACCGGATGCGCTGGTTGGCGCTGTAGTCATGGAAGGCGCGGGCCTTGCCGATCAGCGACAGGTCCAGGGTCACGCTATGCCGCGACTCGCCACGCCCGGCCTCGAACAGCGTTTGGCCATACGGGTCCACCGCCAGGCTCGCCCCCACGAACACGCAGCCATCCGGCCCTTCGCCCACGCGGTTGGCGACCACGGCGAACACCTGGTTCTCCATCGCCCGGGCCATCACCGACACCCGGTGCACGTGATCCTCCGGTTCGGCCAGGCCATCGGTGATCAGCATCAACTGCGCGCCCAGGGTCTTCAGTGCCCGCGCTGTCTCGGGGAATTCGCTGTCGTAGCAGATCAACAGACCCAGACGCACGCCGCGCCATTCGACGGTGGCGAAGCGGTCACCCGGTAACACGATGCCGTGCTCCGGCAACCACAGGTGGGTCTTGCGGTAGGTGAGCAGGATGCCTTCAGGGGCGATGAACAGGGTGGTGTTGTAGAACGTGCCGCCGTCGTTCTCGTACAGCCCCAGCACCACCGCGACATTGTGCCGGCGCGCCGCCTCGACCACCGCCTGCACGGCAACGCCGTCGATGGCTTCGGATAGCATGCCGACGTCGTCCTCAGTGAGAAAACCGGTCAGGTGCGACTCGGGGAACAGCAGGATATCGGTGTCCGGCGCGCACTGGGCCAGCGCCTCGAGGATGCCGCGCAGGTTGTGGGCGGTGTCGCCGTCGCGGGTTGTCGTCTGTACCACTTCGATCTTCATGGGCAATCCGTCTCGCTGGGCCCGACCCTTCCGCGGGCGAGTGACATTTGCGAAGGGTGGTGCAA
>Ga0247820_10000150_pt1 | contig 34125 bp, 28 predicted proteins | sample 13C_Glucose_Day1_2_FD_192480 | JGI IMG/M metagenome (GOLD analysis project Ga0247820, IMG submission 192480) | Soil microbial communities from agricultural site in Penn Yan, New York, United States - 13C_Glucose_Day14 | ecosystem: Environmental > Terrestrial > Soil > Agricultural land | place...
TTCCATCTTTCCTCCCGACTTTTACGTCGTATTGGTTAGGTTTTTAGTTTGAAGCGGTAAAACAAATCGTTTGGTACAGCATGCCCTTGCGGACTTTTTAAGCCCTCCCCCCAAACGGGCAGGGAAGGCTATCAGACACGCCAGGCGGTCTTAATGGTTATCTTCGTGAGCCATCGACAGGTAAACGATGGTCAGCATCATGAAGATGAAAGCTTGCAGGGTGATGATCAGGATGTGGAACACGGCCCACGCCCACTGCAGCACCACACCCAGGCCGCTGAGCCACAGCAGGCCGGAGCCGAACATCACGGCGATCAGGATGAATACCAGCTCACCGGCGTACATGTTGCCGAACAGACGCAGGGCCAGCGAGATCGGCTTGGCGATCAGGGTGACGAACTCGAGCAGGAAGTTGACCGGAATCAGCAGGATCTGCACGAAGATGTTCTTGCTGCCGAACGGGTGCAGGGTCAGCTCGCCGAGGAAGCCACCCAGGCCCTTGACCTTGATGCTGTAGAAGATGATCAGGGCGAACACGCAGAAGGCCATGGCCAGGGTCGCGTTCGGGTCGGTGGTTGGTACCGCACGGAAGACGAGATGCGGATCACCGGAGATCCAGGCCGCCGCTTTCGGAATCCAGTCGACCGGAACCAGGTCGATGGCGTTCATCATGAACACCCAGACGAAAATGGTCAGTGCCAGCGGGGCGATCACCGGGCTACGGCCGTGGAAGGAGTCCTTCACGCTGCCGTTGACGAAGTCGACCAGCACTTCAACGAAGTTCTGCAGACCGCCAGGTTGGCCGGAAGTCGCCTTCTTGGCCGCCATGCGGAAGATGAACAGGAAGATCAGACCCAGCGCGACGGACCAGCCCAGGGTGTCCACGTGGAACGCCCAGAAGCCCATTGCCTTGGCTTCTGCAGCCGAATGGGCGAAGCCCCAGCTGCCGTCTGGTAGTTGACCGTAGGTCAGGTTCTGCAAGTGGTGCTGGATATAACCCGAAGCGGTTTCTTCTGCCATGGTTGCCTCAAACGCCCTAAGGTCTCGAAAGTCTTTTATTCATCAGCAGGGGCGCGAACCAGCTGACCAAAAGGGTCAGCACGAAGACGCCGAATACTGCCAACGGCGCCAATGGCTTCACTCCTGCGAAGGTCAGTGCAAACAGCACTGCCGTCAAAATCATCTTGCCTGCCTCGCCCGCGTAAAACGACTTGACGATGGCCTGCGCCGCCCGGGCTCCGCTGAAGCGAAAAGCCTTCCAGGCGAAATACACATTGGGCAGCCAGGCAATCAACCCTCCGCAGAGGCCTGAATATCCACTGACCGCCCCTTTCCACTGCCACAACACCATCGTTGCCAGCAGCAGGACGACAAATTGAGCCAGCAGTACCGGAAAAACCGCCCAGCGATGGAAAGGCAGGCGGTTTGGCGTGCGGATTTCCATCACAACTGCTCCTCTAAAGTCGACCGCCTAGTCAGCAATGACTTGGCATAATTTGTGCCGACAAAATGCGCGCAGAGTATAGGGGTGGATTAACCCCTATTCAACTCTTCGGTAGTGATTTCCGACTGCGCGCTACAACAGGAATTGTTTCAGCGGATGTGAGCAAGCACGCCCTGCAACTCGTCAAGGGAGTTATAGCGAATAACCAACTGACCTTTGCCCTTGTTGCCATGGCGAATTTGTACCGCCGAGCCCAGGCGCTCTGCCAGACGCTGTTCGAGACGGGCAATGTCCGGATCAGGTTTGCTCGCCTCGACCGGCTCAGGTTTGCCATTGAGCCACTGGCGCACCAGTGCCTCGGTCTGGCGCACGGTGAGCCCGCGTGCGACAACATGACGCGCCCCTTCTTCCTGGCGATCTTCCTCGAGGCCGAGCAAGGCGCGGGCATGGCCCATCTCCAGGTCGCCGTGGGCGAGCATGGTCTTGATCGCCTCCGGCAGCGAGATCAGGCGCAGCAGGTTGGCCACGGTTACCCGCGACTTGCCGACGGCGTCCGCCACCTGCTGCTGGGTCAGCTCGAACTCCTGCTGCAGGCGCTGCAGGGCGAGCGCCTCTTCCAGCGGGTTGAGGTCCTCGCGCTGGATGTTCTCGATCAGCGCCATGGCGATGGCGGCTTCGTCGGGCACTTCGCGCACCATCGCCGGAACGGTGTCCAGGCCGGCCTGCTGGGTGGCGCGCCAGCGCCGCTCACCGGCGATGATCTCGTAGCGGTTGTCGCCGATCGGGCGCACCACGATCGGTTGCATGACGCCGTGGGTGCGGATCGAGTGCGCCAGTTCTTCCAGCGCCTCGGGATCCATGTCGCGGCGCGGCTGGTACTTGCCGCGCTGGATCAGCTCGACCGGCAGGTGTTGCAGTTCCTTCTGGTCGATCTTGACAGCCTGCGCCTCGAGCGCGCTGACGGAAGGACCACTGAGCAGTGCATCCAACCCACGTCCGAGACCGCGTTTCTTGATGGCCATGCGGATTCCTTAAGTTGTCTGTGCAATGCGTGATGGACGGCGCTGACGGCGAACCAGTTCCCCGGCCAGCGCCAGATAAGCGAGCGCGCCGCGGGATTGCTTGTCGTAGGCCAGGGCCGGCATGCCGAAGCTCGGCGCCTCGGCCAGGCGGATGTTGCGCGGGATCACCGTGTCGTACAACTGGTCGCCGAAGTGCTCCTTGAGCTGCGCCGATACATCGTTGTTCAGGCTCAGGCGCGGGTCGTACATGGTCCGCAGCAGGCCTTCGATCTTCAGCTCCGGGTTCAACCGGGCAGCGATGCGCTTGATGTTATCCACAAGGTCGCTGAGACCTTCCAGCGCGTAGTACTCGCACTGCATGGGGATGATCACGCCATCGGAGGCGACCAGGGCGTTGAGCGTCAGCATCGACAGCGACGGTGGGCAGTCGATGAGGATGTAGTCGTAGTTCTCGCGGATCGGCGCCAGCGCGTTGCGCAGGCGGCTCTCCTTCATCTGCATTTCCAGCAGGACCACCTCGGCGGCGGTCAGGTCGCGGTTGGCCGGCAACAGCTGGTAACCGCCGTGCTCGGAGTAGTGCATGGCCTGGGCCAGGTCGCATTCCCCGATCAGCAGGTCGTACACCGAGTGCTCGAGCTCGTGTTTATCCACACCGCTGCCCATGGTGGCGTTGCCCTGTGGATCGAGGTCGATCAGCAGCACGCGACGCTTGGTCGCGGCCAGCGATGCGGCGAGATTGATGCAGGTGGTGGTCTTGCCCACACCACCCTTCTGGTTCGCGATTGCGAATACCTTAGCCATTGTTGCGTGTGTTCCCAGTCATGCCTTGCGGCGCAGTATCAGCAGATGGCGCTGGCCCTGGCAACCTGGAACGGTCAGGGCCTGCTCGCTTTCCACTGTGAAGTCTGCGGGCAATGCTACCAGTTCGTCGGCAGGATGCAGCCCCTTCATTGCAAGCCATTGCGTGCGGGCGTCACCCAGGTGGCGGGTCCAGTTGGTGAAATTCTCCATGCTGCTGAACGCTCGGGAAACGATCCCGCAGAACGGCTGCTCGGGCTGGACCTCTTCCACCCGGCTGTGGATAACCGTGAGGTTGTCCAGTTTCAGTTCCATCTTCACCTGGGTGAGGAAACGGGTCTTCTTGCCGTTGCTGTCCAGCACCGTCACCTGTTTGTGCGGATGCAGGATGGCCAGCGGAATACCCGGCATGCCGCCGCCGCTGCCGACATCCAGCCAGCGCTGGGTGTCACTGTGGATAAACGGCATGACACTCAGGCTGTCGAGCAGGTGGCGCGAGACCATCTCGTCCGGGTCGCGCACCGCGGTCAGGTTGTAGGCCTTGTTCCATTTGATCAACAGGGCCAGGTAGCCCAGCAGCAACTCATGCTGCTGCGCGCTCAGCTCGACACCAAGCTGGCGCGCACCTGTGGACAACTCTTCGGCGTGTTGCGGGGTGACCGGGGAACTCAAGCGCTTTGCTCCAATTCGCGGCCTGCGCCGCGCTTTTTCAAGTGAATCAGCAACAGGGAAATCGCCGCCGGGGTGACACCCGGAATGCGCGAAGCCTGGCCCAGGGTCTCCGGGCGGGTCTGCCCGAGCTTGCCCTGGATCTCCTTGGACAGGCCGGAAATCGTGGTGTAGTCGATATCCACAGGCAGGCGCGTGTCTTCGCTGGCGCGCAGCCGGGCGATCTCGTCCTGTTGGCGGTCGATGTAGCCGGCGTACTTGGTCTTGATCTCGACCTGCTCGGCAACCTGTGGATCGATCACTTCACCGCCGGTCGCCTCGATCAAGCCAGCGTAGTCGACTTCCGGACGGGCGAGCAGGTTGAGCAGGCTGTATTCATGGGCCAGCGGCGTGCCGAACTTATCCACAACAGCTTGGCCCTGCGGCGTACCCGGACGAACCCAGGTGCTCTTCAGGCGCTGTTCTTCACGCTCGATGCCTTCGCGCTTGGCGCAGAACGCAGCCCAGCGCTGGTCGTCGACCAGACCCAGTTCGCGGCCTTTCTCGGTCAGGCGCAGGTCGGCGTTGTCTTCGCGCAGGATCAACCGGTACTCGGCACGTGACGTGAACATGCGGTACGGCTCCTGGGTCCCCAGGGTGATCAGGTCGTCGACCAGCACGCCGATGTAGGCCTCGTCGCGGCGCGGGCACCAGCTTTCACGGCCCTGGGCACGCAGCGCGGCATTGGTCCCGGCCAGCAGGCCCTGGGCGCCGGCCTCTTCGTAACCGGTGGTGCCGTTGATCTGGCCGGCGAAGAACAGGCCGCCGATGACCTTGGTCTCGAGGCTGTACTTCAGGTCGCGCGGGTCGAAGTAGTCGTACTCGATGGCATAGCCCGGACGGACGATGTGGGCGTTTTCCATGCCGCGGATCGAGCGGACGATCTCCAGCTGCACGTCGAACGGCAGCGAAGTGGAAATACCGTTGGGGTACAGCTCGTGGGTGGTCAGGCCTTCCGGCTCGATGAACACCTGGTGGCTTTCCTTGTCGGCGAAGCGATGGATCTTGTCCTCGATCGACGGGCAGTAGCGCGGGCCGATGCCTTCGATCACGCCGGAGTACATCGGCGAACGGTCGAGGTTCGAGGCGATGATCTCGTGGGTGCGGGCGTTGGTGTGGGTAATCCAGCAGCTCACCTGGCGCGGATGCATTTCGGCATTGCCCATGAACGACATCACCGGGATCGGCGTGTCGCCCGGTTGTTCTGTCATCACCGAGAAGTCCACGGAACGGCCATCGATGCGCGGCGGCGTGCCGGTCTTCAGCCGGCCGACGCGCAGCGGCAGTTCACGCATGCGCTGGGCCAGGGCGTTGGCGGGTGGATCGCCGGCGCGACCACCGGAGTAGTTCTGCAGACCAATGTGGATAAGTCCGCCGAGGAAGGTGCCGCTGGTCAGGACCACGGAGTCGGCGAAGAAGCGCAGGCCCATTTGCGTGACCACGCCCTTGACCTGGTCCTGCTCGACGATCAGGTCATCGCAGGACTGCTGGAATATCCACAGGTTCGGCTGGTTTTCCAGGATTTCGCGCACCACCGCCTTGTAGATGGCGCGGTCGGCCTGCGCACGGGTGGCGCGTACGGCCGGGCCCTTGCGGTTGTTCAGGATGCGGAACTGGATGCCGCTCTTGTCGGTGGCCAGCGCCATGGCGCCGCCGAGCGCATCGATTTCCTTGACCAGGTGGCTCTTGCCGATGCCGCCGATGGCCGGGTTGCAACTCATGTGACCGAGGGTTTCCACGTTGTGGGTCAGCAGCAGGGTTTTCACACCCATGCGTGCGGACGCAAGCGCAGCCTCGGTACCGGCATGGCCGCCGCCGATGACGATCACTTCAAAACGGGAAGGGAAATCCACCACGCACCTCGTGCCTGTTTTTGCGAATAGAGAAGGTAAGCGGACAAGTATAGGGACTTACCGCCCTTCAAAGAAACCTTCTGAGCAAAAAATGAGCAGGCTGTGGATGAGTGGCAGGCAAAAGAAAACAAAGAGGAAAAATTTAAAAAAGCTTTGTTTTTATGTTTATGTTTAGGGCCCATCCTGTCTGTGTATAAGTCTTTCAAGGCCACAGAATACGGCATGTACAGAGAATCAAAACCCTGTGTCGAAACGGGCTTGTGGGCTCTGGATAGCGCTGTTTAACCTGTGGATGAATATGCCTGTTACCCACAGGGCGGTTTGTCCTCAGAAAAAAAGCCCGGTTATCAACGGAGCTGAGGCCGAGTTTTCCACAGAGCTCCCGAGTCAGGACTTTAATCTGTGGATGACGTCGTGGGAGCGAGCTTGCCTAGCGAAGCAGGCTTACAGATTTGGCAACGGCTGCACCGGTGTTCGTGGGACAAGCCCGCTCCCACAAACCTGAATCACAGGCAAAAAAAAGCCGCTCCAGACTGGAGCGGCCTTGTTATCGAAGGGCTGTGGACTATTTGCCGATGCAGAAGCTCGAGAAAATCCTGCCAAGCAGGTCGTCCGAACTGAACGCCCCGGTGATTTCACCCAGCGCCTGCTGTGCCTGGCGCAGATCCTCCGCCAACAGCTCTCCGGCGCCAGCCAGGGTCAGCTGCGCACGACCATGCTCCAGGTGCTCACTGGCCTGGCGCAGCGCTTCCAGGTGCCGGCGACGGGCGCTGAAGCTGCTCTCCGCGGTCTGTTCATACCCCATGCAGGCCTTGAGGTGGTCACGTAGCAGGTCCAGCCCCATGTCGTCTTCGCGGGCACTCAGGGTAATGGTTACATGCCCATCGTCACTCTGCTCCATGCCGACACGTTCACCACTCAAGTCGGCCTTGTTACGGATGAGCGTGACCTTTGCCACATCTGGTCGTTGATCCAGGAATTCCGGCCACAGCGCAAAGGGATCACTGACTTCCGGTGCGGTCGAGTCGACGACCAGCAGCACCCGATCAGCCTCGCCGATGGCCTTGAGCGCCCTTTCCACCCCGATCTTTTCCACATGGTCATCGGTATCGCGCAGACCGGCGGTGTCGACCACATGCAACGGCATGCCATCGATGTGGATATGTTCGCGCAGGATGTCCCGGGTGGTGCCGGCGATATCGGTGACGATCGCCGCCTCGCGTCCGGCGAGCTGGTTGAGCAGGCTCGATTTGCCGGCGTTCGGCCGACCGGCGATGACCACCGTCATGCCGTCACGCAACAGGGCACCCTGCCCGGCCTCACGCTGCACTGTGGACAACTCGCTGCGCACGTCATCGAGCATGCGCAACACATGGCCGTCAGCGAGGAAGTCGATTTCTTCCTCAGGGAAGTCAATTGCGGCCTCGACGTAGATGCGCAAGGCAATCAGCGCTTCGGTCAGCCCATGCACGCGCTTGGAGAACGCTCCTTGCAACGAACGCAGGGCATTACGGGCAGCTTGCGTGGAGCTGGCTTCGATCAGGTCAGCGATGGCTTCGGCCTGGGCCAGGTCGAGCTTGTCGTTGAGGAACGCACGCTCGCTGAACTCGCCCGGGCGTGCCAACCGGCAGCCCAGTTGCAGGCAACGCTGCAGCAGCATGTCCATGACCACCGGCCCCCCGTGGCCCTGCAGCTCCAGCACGTCTTCGCCAGTGAACGAGTTCGGCCCGGGGAAGAACAGCGCGATGCCTTCGTCCAGGACCAGGCCATCGGCATCGCGGAACGGGCCGTAGTGGGCATGGCGCGGGGTCAGCGTGCGGCCGGTGATGGCCTGCCCGGCCTGGCTGGCCAGCGGCCCGGACAAGCGGACGATGCCGACCCCACCGCGGCCCTGGGCGGTAGCGATGGCGGCAATGGTTTCACGCACAGTGTTCATGCTCGAAAGCCTCTACAACGAATTCGTCAGATAGCAAAAACGCCCCACTAGGGGGCGTTTTTATTCACAGGCAAACAGGCTTGCCCGTCAAGCGGCAGCTTTCTTGGTCGCTGCCTCGATGCTGCGGGTGATGTACCACTGCTGTGCGATCGACAGGCAGTTGTTCACAACCCAGTACAGCACCAGACCGGCCGGGAACCACAGGAAGAAGAAGGTGAAGATGATCGGCATCATTTTCATCACCTTGGCCTGCATCGGATCCGGCGGGGTCGGGTTCAGACGCTGCTGGATGAACATGGTGGCGCCCATGATGATCGGCAGGATGAAGAACGGATCCTTGATCGACAGGTCGGTGATCCACAGCATCCACGGTGCCTGGCGCATCTCTACGCTTTCCAGCAGTACCCAGTACAGGGCCAGGAACACCGGCATCTGTACCAGGATCGGCAGGCAGCCGCCCAGCGGGTTGATCTTCTCTTTCTTGTACAGCTCCATCATCGCCTGGGACATCTTCTGGCGATCGTCACCGAAGCGTTCCTTGAGCTGGGCCAGTTTCGGCGCCACGGCACGCATGCGCGCCATCGAGCGGTAGCTGGCGGCCGACAGCGGGAAGAACAGGCCTTTGATCAGCATGGTCAGGACAATGATCGACCAGCCCCAGTTGCCGAGCAGGCTGTGGATATGTTGCAGCAGCCAGAAGATCGGCTGGGCGATGAACCACAGGAAGCCGTAGTCGACGGTCAGTTCCAGGCCTGGGGACAGTTCCTTGAGCTTGGACTGGATCTTGGGACCGGCATACAGCATCGCGCTGGTTTCGACCTTGCCGCCGGCAGGGACGTCAAGCGCAGGGCCGGTGAAGCCGATGATGTAGTTGCCCTGGCTGTCCTTGCGGGTCTGGACGGCGTTGTTGTCCGACTTGCTCGGGATCCAGGCGGTCACGAAGTAGTGCTGCAGCCAGGCGACCCAGCCGCCGGTCACATTTTCTTTCAAATTGCCCTTGTCGATGTCTTTCATCGACACTTTCTTGTACGGCTCGGAAGCTGTCCACAGGGCGGCGCCCAGGTAGGTGGCCGTACCGGTGGCAGTGCTCGACGACGGATCGGAGCTGGCGTCGCGCTTGAGCTGGGCAAACATGTTGCCGCTCCAGGCCTGGCCGCTCTGGTTGTCGATCAGGTAGCTGACGGTCAGGTCGTACTCACCGCGCTTGAAGCTGAAGCGCTTGATGTAGTTGACGCCGTTCTCGCTGAACTTCAGGTCGACGGACAGTTGGTCCTGACCGTCGGCAAGCTGGAAGCTCTTCTGTTCGGCGGCGTACAGCGGGCGACCCGTGGAGCGGGCGTCCGGGCCGTTGGTGCCGGTCAGGCCGCTCTGGGCCAGGTACACGCGCTCGCTGCCGTTGTCGAACAGCTGGAACGGAATGTCCGGATGGTCCTGGCGACGTGGGTACTTCGGCAGGTTCAGCTGGACGATGTCACCACCGACCGGGTCGATAGCCAGGTCCAGGACATCGGTCTTGATCCGGATCAGGTCCTTGCTGACCGCGACCGGCGCCAGTTCAGCAGGGCTGGATTCAGCATTGGCGCTCGGCACATCGGCGCTTGCACCGGAGTTGCCGGCCGGCACGGTGTCCGGCAGGGCCGGGGCAGCATTGCTGGCAGCAGCATTCTGAGTCGGCAGGGCAGCCTGGCCGTAGTCCTGGTTCCACTTGAGGACCATGACGTAGGACACGATTGCCAGGGCGACGATCAGGATCGTGCGTTTAATATCCATGATTACTCGGCTATCGAAGAAGTTCGGGAGGAAGGAGCAGGTGGAACGGGATCGAAACCGCCGTCGTTCCACGGATGACAACGCCCCAGGCGACGAACGGCCAGCCACCCACCACGCAAGAGGCCATGGTTTTCGATGGCTTCATAGGCGTAACAGGAACAGCTGGGATAGAAACGACAGTGACTGGCCATCAGTGGACTGATGGCATAACGGTAGAACTGGATCGGAACGAGGGCCAGTTTACGCATCGTGACTGTCTACCCCTGCGGAATCGGCGACCGCTGGAGAGGGCCGACTGCGGACCAGTCGCTTCCAGAGCTTGCCAAAGTGTTGGTGCAATTCTGGGTTTTCCACTTCGCCCAACCCCTTGCGTGCAACGATCACGATATCCAGCCCAGCCAGCATTTGCTGGTTCAGGCGGAACGAATCGCGCATCAGGCGTTTCAGGCGATTGCGTTGAACGGCGAGCTTGACGCTCTTCTTGCCGATCACCAGGCCGAGGCGTGGATGATCGAGGCCGTTCTCGCGGGCAAGGATAAGCAGGTTTTTCCCTGGAACCTTGCCGGTTGGGGAGTCGAAGACCGCTTTGAAGTGCCGGGGTGTAAGCAGTCGCTTGTCCCGACTGAAGTCCTGACTCACCACCTGTACCGAAAAATCAAATGGCCAGACGCTTACGGCCTTTGGCACGGCGACGCGACAGAACGGCACGGCCGTTCTTGGTAGCCATACGGGCACGGAAACCGTGGGTGCGGGCGCGCTTGATGGTGCTTGGTTGGAAAGTACGTTTCATGGCGTGTTACCTGGGTTGGTCGACAACGGGCCGGAAGGGCCCCCTTTTTAAGAGATCGGCGATTCTAGAGAAAGCAAGGCGATAGGTCAATTTCCAACCAGCCTTTCCTTATGGAAGGTCGAGGCAGGTCGATGGGTGCTACCTCGACCTGGCTGACCTGAAAGCGGGCAAATCAAAAAAACAGAAGAGGCATATAAAAAGCTTTTCTGAAGAACTTATAGATCTTAGGTGGATAACCTTCTGTGGATAACCTATTTGAGCCCTTTAACTGCGGGCTGTACAGAAAACCATAACCTTGTCGGTAAGGGGTGTTCTGTCTGTGCCTGGGGTGAGGAAAACCTGTGGGGGAAAAGAGTGTTTATCCACAGCCGATTTATCCACAGATCAGAACCCAGGGTTGTGCATAGCCCACAGGTGCTGTTATCCACAGGGCTTATCAACAGTGCATGAGTGGTGTTCGAGTCGTTTTTTGGCGGATTTACCCTGATAGTGGGTGGCGTCACGTGTGGATAACTGACCGCCCGCCCGGTACAATGGCGGTTTGTTTTTGCCTCATCCGGCTTTCAACTCAGGGGATATCCGTGTCAGTGGAACTTTGGCAGCAGTGCGTGGAGCTTCTGCGCGATGAGCTGCCTGCCCAGCAATTCAACACCTGGATCCGCCCGCTACAGGTCGAAGCCGAAGGCGACGAGTTGCGCGTCTATGCGCCCAACCGCTTCGTGCTCGACTGGGTCAATGAAAAGTACCTTGGCCGCCTGCTCGAACTGCTGGGTGAACAGGGCAGCGGTATCGCTCCCGCCCTTTCCTTATTAATAGGCAGCCGTCGCAGCTCCGCAGCCCGTGCCGCTCCCAACGCCCCTGTCAGTGCCGCCGTCGCGGCAACCCTTGCGCAACAGGCGCAGGTGCAGCAGGCAGCGCCGGTGCTCGAGCCTGTCAGTGCACCTGTGGTGGAGCCGACGCAGGTTGCCGAAGTCGAAGAACCTTCTTCGCGCGACAGCTTCGACAGCATGGCCGAGATCGCGACCGCTCCGGTTGCCAGTGGGCGTACCGAGCAGCGTACGGTGCAGGTCGAGGGTGCCCTGAAGCACACCAGCTACCTGAACCGCACGTTCACTTTCGAAACCTTCGTCGAAGGCAAGTCGAACCAGCTGGCCCGGGCCGCAGCCTGGCAGGTTGCCGACAACCCCAAGCACGGCTACAACCCACTGTTCCTTTATGGTGGCGTCGGCCTGGGTAAGACGCACTTGATGCACGCTGTGGGTAACCACCTGCTGAAGAAGAACCCGAACGCCAAGGTGGTCTACCTGCATTCGGAGCGTTTCGTCGCCGACATGGTCAAGGCGCTGCAGCTGAACGCGATCAACGAATTCAAACGCTTCTACCGTTCGGTCGATGCGTTGCTCATCGATGACATCCAGTTCTTCGCCCGCAAGGAGCGTTCCCAGGAAGAGTTTTTCCACACCTTCAACGCCCTGCTCGAGGGCGGCCAGCAGGTGATCCTCACCAGCGACCGCTACCCGAAGGAGATCGAAGGCCTGGAAGAGCGCCTGAAGTCCCGCTTCGGCTGGGGCCTGACGGTGGCCGTCGAGCCGCCGGAGCTGGAAACCCGCGTGGCGATCCTGATGAAGAAGGCCGACCAGGCCAAGGTCGAGCTGCCGCACGATGCCGCGTTCTTCATCGCCCAGCGTATCCGCTCCAACGTGCGTGAGCTCGAAGGCGCCCTGAAGCGGGTGATTGCCCACTCGCACTTCATGGGCCGCGACATCACCATCGAGCTGATCCGTGAATCGCTCAAGGATCTTTTGGCGCTGCAGGACAAGCTGGTCAGTGTGGATAACATCCAGCGCACCGTGGCCGAGTACTACAAGATCAAGATCTCCGATCTGCTGTCCAAGCGGCGGTCGCGCTCCGTTGCGCGACCACGTCAGGTGGCCATGGCGTTGTCGAAAGAGCTGACCAACCACAGTCTGCCGGAGATCGGTGACATGTTCGGCGGCCGCGACCACACCACCGTTCTGCACGCCTGCCGCAAGATCAACGAATTGAAGGAATCCGACGCGGACATCCGCGAGGACTACAAGAACCTGCTGCGCACGCTGACGACCTGATGGCCGTCTGCGCAGCTAATTGAAGGCAAGGGACTAGACCATGCATTTCACCATTCAACGCGAAGCCCTGTTGAAACCCCTGCACCTGGTCGCAGGCGTCGTCGAGCGCCGCCAGACCTTGCCGGTCCTGTCCAACGTCCTGCTGGTCGTGCAAGGCCAGCAGCTGTCGTTGACCGGTACCGACCTGGAAGTCGAACTGGTTGGCCGCGTCCAGCTGGAAGAGCCTGCGGAGCCGGGCGAGATCACTGTTCCGGCGCGCAAGCTGATGGACATCTGCAAGAGCCTGCCCAGCGATGTGCTGATCGACATCAAGGTCGACGAGCAGAAGCTGCTGGTCAAGGCTGGTCGCAGCCGTTTCACCCTGTCCACCCTGCCGGCCAATGACTTCCCGACCGTGGAAGAAGGCCCGGGTTCGCTGACCTGCAACCTGGAACAGAGCAAGCTGCGCCGCCTGATCGAGCGCACCAGCTTCGCCATGGCCCAGCAGGATGTGCGCTACTACCTCAACGGCATGCTGCTGGAAGTGTCCACCGACACCCTGCGCGCCGTCGCCACCGATGGCCACCGTCTGGCGCTGTGCGCCATGCAGGCACCGATCGGCCAGGCTGAGCGCCACCAGGTTATCGTGCCACGCAAGGGTATCCTCGAGCTGGCGCGCCTGCTCACCGATCCGGAAGGCATGGTCAGCATCGTCCTGGGCCAGCATCACATTCGCGCCACCACCGGCGAGTTCACCTTCACCTCCAAGCTGGTCGACGGCAAGTTCCCGGACTACGAGCGCGTCCTGCCCAAGGGCGGCGACAAGCTGGTGATCGGTGACCGCCAGGCGCTGCGCGAGGCGTTCAGCCGTACCGCGATCCTGTCCAACGAGAAGTACCGCGGCATCCGTCTGCAACTGGCCGCCGGCCAGCTGAAGATCCAGGCCAACAACCCGGAGCAGGAAGAAGCGGAAGAAGAGATCAGCGTCGACTATAACGGCAGCTCGTTGGAGATCGGTTTCAACGTCAGCTACCTGCTGGACGTGCTGGGTGTCATGACCACTGAACAGGTTCGCCTGATTCTGTCCGACTCCAACAGCAGCGCCTTGCTGCAGGAAGCCGGCAATGACGACTCGTCCTACGTTGTCATGCCGATGCGTCTGTAAGCCATAGCAGGCGACATGTCCCTTCGACGTCTCTCGGTCACCGCGGTGCGCAACCTGCACCCGGTGACCCTCTCACCCTCCCCCCGCATCAACATCCTTTACGGCGCCAACGGCAGTGGCAAGACCAGCGTGCTCGAAGCCGTGCACCTGCTGGGGCTCGCCCGCTCGTTCCGCAGCACCCGGTTGAACCCGGTGATTCAGTACGAGCAGCCGACCTGTACCGTATTCGGTCAGGTCGAACTGGCCGAAGGTGGTACCAGCAACCTGGGTGTTTCACGGGAGCGGCAGGGTGATTTCACCATCCGTATCGACGGCCAGAATGCGCGCAGTGCCGCGCAACTGGCCGAGATGTTGCCCCTGCAACTGATCAACCCGGACAGTTTCCGCCTGCTTGAAGGTGCGCCCAAGGTGCGCCGGCAGTTTCTCGACTGGGGCGTGTTCCACGTGGAACCTCGCTTCATGGCGACCTGGCAGCGCCTGCAGAAGGCCTTGCGGCAGCGGAACTCATGGCTGCGGCATGGTACACTTGATGCCGTTTCGCAAGCCGCCTGGGATCGGGAGTTATGTCTCGCCAGTGCGGAAATAGATGAATACCGTCGCAACTACATCAAGGCCTTGAAGCCTGTCTTCGAGCGTACCCTGAGCGAGCTGGTCGAACTGGACGGGCTGACCCTGAGCTACTACCGAGGCTGGGACAAGGACCGGGAACTCAACGAAGTCCTCGCAACCTCTCTCCTTCGCGATCAGCAGATGGGCCATACCCAGGCCGGGCCACAGCGTGCTGATCTGCGCCTGCGATTGGGCGCGAACAACGCGGCCGACATCCTCTCGCGCGGGCAGCAGAAGCTGGTGGTCTGTGCCCTGCGCATTGCCCAGGGACATCTGGTCAGCCAGGTTCGTCGCGGTCAGTGTATTTATCTGGTGGATGACCTGCCGTCCGAGTTGGACGAGCAGCACCGCCGCGCCCTGTGCCGCTTGCTTGAAGAATTGAACTGCCAGGTGTTCATCACCTGTGTAGACCACGAATTTCTGAGGGAAGGCTGGCAGACGGAAACGCCAGTCGCCTTGTTCCACGTGGAACAAGGCCGTATCACCCAGACCCACGACCATCGGGAGTGAAGGCATGAGCGAAAATCAAACGTACGACTCCTCCAGCATCAAGGTGCTGAAAGGGCTGGATGCCGTACGCAAGCGTCCCGGCATGTACATTGGCGACACCGATGACGGCAGCGGCCTGCACCACATGGTGTTCGAGGTGGTCGACAACTCGATCGACGAAGCCCTGGCCGGTCACTGCGATGACATCACCGTCATCATTCACCCGGACGAATCCATCAGCGTCCGTGACAACGGCCGTGGCATTCCAGTCGACGTGCATAAAGAAGAAGGCGTTTCCGCAGCCGAGGTCATCATGACCGTCCTGCACGCCGGCGGTAAGTTCGACGACAACTCCTACAAGGTATCCGGCGGTCTGCACGGCGTAGGTGTTTCGGTGGTGAACGCCCTGTCCGAGCAACTGGTGCTCACCGTTCGTCGTAGCGGCAAGATCTGGGAACAGACCTACGTCCATGGTGTGCCACAGGCACCCATGGCGGTCGTCGGTGAAAGCGAAACCACCGGTACCCACATCCACTTCAAGCCCTCGGCTGAAACCTTCAAGAACATCCACTTCAGCTGGGACATTCTCGCCAAGCGTATCCGCGAGCTGTCGTTCCTGAACTCGGGTGTTGGCATCCTGCTGAAGGACGAGCGCAGCGGCAAGGAAGAGTTCTTCAAGTACGAAGGCGGCCTGCGCGCATTCGTTGAATACCTGAACACCAACAAGACCCCGGTCAATTCCCAGGTCTTCCACTTCAACGTCCAGCGTGACGATGGCGTGGGTGTCGAAGTCGCCCTGCAGTGGAACGACAGCTTCAACGAAAACCTGCTGTGCTTCACCAACAACATTCCCCAGCGCGATGGTGGTACCCACCTGGTCGGTTTCCGTTCCTCGCTGACCCGTAGCCTGAACAGCTACATCGAGCAGGAAGGTCTGGCGAAGAAGAACAAGGTCGCCACCACCGGTGACGACGCCCGTGAAGGTCTGACCGCGATCATCTCGGTCAAGGTGCCGGATCCGAAGTTTAGCTCGCAGACCAAGGACAAGCTGGTTTCCTCGGAGGTGAAGACCGCCGTGGAACAGGAGATGAACAAGTACTTCGCCGACTTCCTGTTGGAGAACCCCAACGAAGCCAAGGCGGTGGTCGGCAAGATGATCGACGCTGCCCGTGCCCGTGAAGCGGCGCGTAAGGCCCGTGAGATGACTCGCCGCAAAGGCGCGCTGGACATCGCTGGCCTGCCGGGCAAACTGGCCGACTGCCAGGAGAAGGACCCTGCCCTTTCCGAACTGTACCTGGTGGAGGGTGACTCCGCAGGTGGTTCGGCCAAGCAAGGCCGTAACCGTCGCACCCAGGCGATCCTGCCGCTCAAGGGCAAGATCCTCAACGTCGAGAAAGCGCGCTTCGACAAGATGATCTCTTCCCAGGAGGTCGGCACGCTGATCACCGCACTGGGTTGTGGCATCGGCCGCGAAGAGTACAACATCGACAAGCTGCGTTATCACAACATCATCATCATGACCGATGCTGACGTCGACGGTTCGCACATCCGTACCCTGCTGCTGACCTTCTTCTTCCGTCAATTGCCGGAGCTGGTCGAGCGTGGCTACATCTATATCGCCCAGCCACCGCTGTACAAGGTGAAGAAAGGCAAGCAGGAGCAGTACATCAAGGACGACGAGGCCATGGAAGAATACATGACCCAGTCGGCCCTTGAGGATGCCAGCCTGCACCTGGACGAAGCTGCGCCAGCCGTCTCCGGTGTTCAGCTGCAAGCCCTGGTAAATGAATTCCGCGGTGTGATGAAGACGTTGAAGCGTCTGTCGCGTCTGTACCCGGAAGAGCTGACCGAGCACTTCATCTACCTGAATAAGGTTTCTCTCGAGCAACTGGCCAACAAGGCGCAGATGGACGATTGGCTGAAGGCGTTCCAGCAGCGCCTGGATAACAGCCAGCGCTCCGGTCTGGTTTATAAAGCCGACTTGCATGAGGACAAGGAGCGCAACCTCTGGCTGCCTGTCGTTGAAACGACATCCCATGGTTTGGCCAGCTATGTCACCTTCAACCGTGACTTCTTCGGCAGCAATGACTACAAGACTGTCGTTGCCTTGGGTGAAAAGCTGGGTACCTTGCTGGGCGACGGCGCCTATGTTCAGCGTGGCGAACGTCGCAAGGCAGTTACCGAGTTCAAGGAAGCCCTCGACTGGCTGATGAACGAAAGCACCAAGCGCCATACCATCCAGCGATACAAAGGGCTGGGTGAGATGAACCCGGACCAGCTGTGGGAAACCACCATGGATCCGACCGTGCGCCGCATGCTCAAGGTGACCATCGAGGACGCCATCGCCGCCGATCAGCTGTTCAACACCCTGATGGGTGATGCGGTCGAACCGCGTCGCGACTTCATTGAAAGCAACGCGCTGTCGGTGTCCAACCTGGACTTCTGATCTTTCGGTCGGACACGCAAAAGAAAAAAGCCAATACGCGAGTATTGGCTTTTTTTTGAATCAGCAGGTATGACTGATATTCAGGCAACTTTCGCCTGAACGGTGAACAGGCTCGCTCCCAGCGCCACGAACGAGGCGCCGAACAGCCTGTTCATCAACCTCGCACGGTTCGGCGAGGCGAGCTTGCGACGCAGCACCTGGGCCAGGGTCACATATAAGGCGTGGGAGACGATCGAGCAGGCCGCGAAGGTCAGCACGAGAATGCCCAACTGCGCGGTCGAATCACTGCCCGGACGGATGAACTGCGGCAGGAACGCTGCGAAGAACAGGATCGCCTTGGGGTTGGTCAGCGCCACCGTCACGCCGTTGAGCATCAGCCTGTTATTGGTGGAGGCGCGCCCGGCCGGCTGGTCGAGTTTGTCGAAGGCGCTGGTGCGGCTCCTCCACTGCTTGACGCCCAGGTAGATCAGGTAGCTCGCGCCGAGCACCTTGAGTAGCAGTAAGGCGGTGGCGGACGCCTGTAGCACCACCCCCAACCCGGCACTGGTGGCGGCCGAGATTGCCAGCAAGCCGAAGGCGTTGCCGATCGAGCCGAGCATCGCCCGTCGCGGTCCGTAGGCCACCGAGTTGGACAGCGCCATGATGACCCCGGGACCTGGGGTCAGGGTAACCAGCATGGCGACGACGACAAAACCGAACCATTCGTGAAGCGACATCCTTGTACATCTCCTGGGGAACACCACATAGATTCGACGGACTGTAACAGATAGTTGCCCTGCTCATGAATGGCCGGCACCGCTTGCGATTACCGGCGGTCTTTACAGGTCCAGCACCAGGCGAGGCGACTTGCAACCCGACACGCAGATCATCATCGTCTTCCCTGCTTCCTGCTCGTGAGGGCTGAGCACGAAGTCGCGGTGGTCGGGCGTGCCTTCCAGCACAGTGGTTTCGCAGGAGCCGCACACCCTTTCCCGGCAGCTGAACGAGACCAGATGACCTGCGTCGAGCAGCGTGTCGATCAGGCTGCCGCGCCCGGGTCGAAACTCGCCAGCGCGCTGGGCCGCGGCACCCTCAATTTCCCGGCATTGATCGACGCGATGCAGTACACCGGCTGGAAAGGGATGGTCGGTTTTGAAACCCGGGGCGGCACCCTGATGGGCGGTGTCAGTCACCTCAACCAGTTGGTGGCGGCTTCGACCCACTGATCAGCGAGACGCGAGGCACAGCCTCTCGTAAAACACGCGCACGGCAGCTAATCTGGCTGCCGTGCGTGTCTTCGTGCCAAGGAATCGCCATGACCGAACAATCGCTACCTACAGTCCAGGACGTGCAAGCCGCAGCCGATCGCCTGCAAGGCCATGTCCACCGTACTCCTGTGTTCACCTCCTCCACCCTCGACGCCCGGGTTGATGCGCAGGTCTTCTTCAAGTGCGAACAGTTTCAGCGCATGGGCGCCTTCAAGATTCGTGGCGCGCTCAATGCGCTGATGCGGCTCGATCCGGCCAGCCGGCAACGCGGAGTGGTCGCTTATTCGTCTGGCAACCACGCCCAGGGCGTCGCCCTCGCCGCCCGGGAGCTGGGTATGCCGGCGGTGATCGTGATGCCCGCCGACGCCCCTGCGGCAAAACGGGCAGCCACCGAAGGCTACGGTGCCACTGTGGTCGCCTATGACCGCTACCGCGAAGACCGTCTCGCCATCGCCCGTCAGTTGCAGTTGGATCACGGTTACACGCTGATCCCTCCGTTCGATCACCCGGATGTGATCGCCGGGCAAGGCACCGCGGCGCTCGAGCTGTTCGAGGAGACTGGCCCGCTGGACGTATTGCTGGTACCGGTGGGCGGCGGTGGGCTGATTTCCGGCTGTGCCCTGGCGGCGCATTTACGCAGCCCCGACTGCGAAGTGATCGGGGTCGAACCCGAGGCCGGCAACGACGGTCAGCAGTCCTTCCGCACCGGTAAACTGGTGAGCATCGACACGCCAGCGACCCTGGCCGACGGCGCGCAGTCGCAGTCGCTGGGGACGATCACCTTTCCATTGATCCAGCAGCTGGTGAGCGACATGGTCACGGTATCGGACACGGAGTTGCTGCAGGCCATGGGTTTTCTGGCTGAGCGCATGAACCTGTTGGTCGAGCCCACCGGCTGCCTGGCGGCAGCCGCGGTAGTGAAGCTGCGCGAACGGCTGCGGGGCAAGCGAGTCGGGGTCATCCTCACCGGCGGTAACGTCGACCTGCAGCACTATGCGCGTTTGCTACTCGAAGCCGAGGGCGCCGCGACCCGCTGACAGCAGGTAACGACTCAAATCCTCGGGATGTTTCACGTGGAACATTTACAGCCCGAGGGTTTTGAGTCGCCGATACAGCGTGCGTTCACTCATGCCCAGATGTGCTGCCAGTTCGTTGCGTGATCCTTTGAAGGTTTCCAGGGCGTGCGCCAGGTCGGCCATTTCTTTGCGCCCCCGACTGCGCAAGTGGCCCTGATCTGACATCGGATGGATGTCTTCGGGCAGATGTTCCGGACGAATGAAACCGTCATCGGCAAACAGCCTGGCCCGTTCCAGGATGTTCCTGAGCTCACGAATGTTGCCTGGGAAGGTATGCAGGTTGAGGCACGAGAGTGTTTCGGCGGTAACCTTGGGCGAGTGCTTGCCGGCCATGCGTTGCAGCAGACTCTCACAGAGCAACGGCAAATCCTCGACCCGCTCACGCAGTGATGGCAGGCGAATCGGGAATCCGCTGATGCGGTAATACAGGTCTTCGCGGAACGTCCCTTCGGCGGCCATCTCTTTCAATGGCTTGTGCGTGGCCGAGACCAGGCGAAAGTCCGAATGGACCGTGCGCGTGCTGCCGACCGGGCGGAAGCTGCCGGACTCGATCAGGCGCAGCAGCTTCACCTGCATCGCCAGCGGTACTTCACCGATCTCATCGAGGAACAGGGTGCCACCGTGAGCGGCTTCGGCCAGGCCGATCTTGCGTTGGGTCGCACCGGTGAAGGCGCCCTTCTCATAGCCGAACAGTTCACTCTCGAACAACGACTCGGTCAGCCCGGTACAGTCCACCACCACCAGGGGACCATTGGCTCGGGGGCTGCCCAGGTGCAAGGCGCGGGCGAACAGCTCCTTGCCCGTGCCCGACTCGCCCTGGAGCAGTACCGGAATCTGCGCAGGGGCTGCACGTTGCAAACTGGCCACGGCGGTCTTGAAAGCTGGCGCCCGGCCAACCAGTCCTTGTTGTTGAGGTTGTGCCGATGCCAGGGTGACGCTGGTCAGGCGTTCGACGAAGGCCACGACCCTGCCCTCGTGATCGAGGATCGGGCGCAACTCTACATCCACATGTTCCGGCCCTCGCGGGGTGTGATGGATGTGCAGCACGCGCTCCGGCACCTTGCTGTCCAGCGACTTGCGCAGCGGGCAATGTTCCCCGGCCTGGTCGCAGGGCACGGCATAGTGGTGCGAGACCCGGTGGCATTTTTCGCCGATCGGCGCGTGCTCCTCGTTGCCGAACTGGCGACGGTACGCCGCGTTGGCAGCCAGGATGTTGTAGTCGGTGTCCAACACGATACTGGGCAGGACATCGTGTTCGAGGTAGGACACCAGCGCGAGGATCGCGGGATGGGAAGCGGCTAGCATGACAGCACCAGATGAAGGACCTGGCGAGGGTAGCAAGGACTGCCAAACACTGCCATCGGCTGACAGTCGACTGCCAGGAACTGTCACCTTTGGTTGGTTGGAATGGGGCTGCTGCGCAGCCCATCGCGGCACAAGGCCGCTCCTACAAGGGGGCGGCGTCCTATCTGAAAGGCTGGCATGTATCTTGATAAAGCACTCTCCACTGCCTATGCCTTCAAGGAGGCCTGGGATAACTGGAGAGTGCAATGATCATCGGCAACAACCTTCACGTCGAAGCATTCTTCGACAAGGCGACCTGGACCATCAGCTACCTGGTCATGGATGGCGAGACGCGCCAATGCGCGCTGATCGACAGCGTGCTGGACTATGACCCCAAGTCAGGGCGCACCTGCACCGATTCGGCGGACAAGCTGATTGCTCGCGTCAAGGCGCTGGACGCCAAGGTGCAATGGATCCTGGATACTCATGTGCACGCCGACCATCTGTCCGCCGCGGCCTACCTCAAGGAGCAGCTTGGCGGCACCATCGCGATCGGTGCGCAGATCACCCAGGTGCAGAAAGTCTTCGGCACCCTGTTCAACGCCGAGCCGGGTTTTGCCCGTGACGGCAGCCAGTTCGATGTCCTGTTCGAAGATGAAGAGGGATTTCGCATCGGCAACCTGCATGCCCGTGCCCTGCACACCCCAGGGCATACTCCGGCGTGCATGAGTTACATGGTCGAGGACGCGGGCGAGACCGCAGTGTTCGTCGGCGACACCTTGTTCACCCCCGACTACGGCACCGCCCGTTGCGATTTTCCGGGCGCCAGCGCGAAGACCCTGTACCGGTCGATCCGTCGCTTGCTGGCCTTCCCCGACCAGACCCGGCTGTTCATGTGCCATGACTACCTGCCCGGTGGTCGTGAGTTGTGTTACGTCACCACCGTGGCCGAGCAACGCGCCGACAACATTCATATCCACGAAGGTGTCAGTGAAGAGAGCTTCGTCGAAATGCGTGAAGCCCGTGACAAGACCCTCGACATGCCCGTGCTGATCCTGCCGTCGGTGCAGATCAACATGCGCAGCGGGCAATTCCCCGAACCTGAAGCCAACGGTGTGAGCTACCTGAAGATCCCGCTGAACAAGCTGTAAGCCACGCCGTACCCATAACGAGATTTCCAAGGAACACCGCCATGCCTGCCCTGTCCCCTGCCGATTCCTCCCGTGCCGACCACCACAAGGTGGTGATCGTCGGCGCCGGTGCCGCCGGTATCGCCACCGCCTCCAGCCTGATCGCCCGTGATCCGTCGCTGGATATTGCCCTGATCGACCCCGCCGACGTGCACTATTACCAGCCCGGCTGGACCATGGTCGGCGCCGGTGTGTTCAAGGCGCCGAGTACCGCCCAGACCATGGCGGCCACCCTGCCCCGTGGCGTGCGCTGGATCAAGGCACGGGTGGAGGGCTTCGACCCTCAGGGGCAGCTGGTGGTGCTCGAGGACGGGCGAGCGGTCAGCTATGAGCAACTGGTGGTCTGCCCGGGATTGAAACTCGACTGGAACGCCATCGAGGGTTTGAGCGAGACCCTCGGACGCAACGGCGTCACCTCCAACTACCGCTACGACCTGGCACCCTACACCTGGCAACTGGTGCAGAACCTCAAGCAGGGGCGCGCCCTCTTCACCCAGCCGCCGATGCCGATCAAATGCGCCGGTGCGCCGCAGAAGGCGCTGTACCTGTCCTGCGATCACTGGTTGCGCAATGGGCACCTGGGCAATGTCAGGGCCAGCTTCTTCAATGCCGGGGCGGTGCTGTTCGGTGTACCGGACTATGTGCCGGCGCTGATGAGCTACATCGACAAGTACGGCGTGGACCTGAACTATCAGCATCGCCTGACGGCGGTGGATGGTCCGAACAAGCGCGCCACGTTCATCCGTACCCTCCCCGACGGCAGCACCGAGACCCGGGTCGAGGCCTTTGACATGCTGCATGTGGTGCCGCCCCAGGTGGCGCCTGACTTCATCCGCCAGAGCCCGCTGGCCGATGCGGCGGGCTGGGTGGATGTCGATCCCCATACCCTGCGTCATCGCCAGTTCGGCAATGTCCACGCGCTGGGTGACGTGGCCAATACCAGCAACGCCAAGACCGCCGCCGCCGCCCGCAAGCAGGCGCCGGTGGTGGCCAACAATGTGCTGGTGGCACTGGGTCGTCTGTCGACCCTGGCCCAGTACGACGGCTACGGCTCCTGCCCGTTGACGGTCGAGCGCGGCAAGATCGTCCTGGCCGAGTTCACCTATGGCGGCAAGGTCGCGCCGAGTTTCCCGCGCTGGCTGCTTGATGGCCGCAAGCCGACGCGCCTGGCCTGGTTGCTCAAGGCGCAGATCCTGCCGCCGCTGTACTGGAAAGCCATGCTCAAGGGCCGCGAGTGGTTGGCCCGGCCGCAACCTCTGGTGGTCGAGGCGCAGCAGTGATCGAACAGCAACTGCTGGGCGCCGGGCTCGGCGCGATCATTGGCGCGGTGCTGGCCCTGACCGGCGCAGGCGGCGGCATCCTCGCGGTGCCGCTGCTGGTGTTCGGCCTGGGGCTGAGCATGGTCGAGGCGGCGCCGATCGGCCTGCTGGCGGTGGGGCTGGCAGCTGCGGTCGGTGCGGTGCTCGGCCTGCGCCAGGGGCTGGTGCGCTACCGGGCGGCCCTGTTTATCGCGGTGATCGGGATTGCCTGTGCGCCCTTCGGGCTTATGCTCGCTCACCGAGTCCCCAATACGCCGTTGGCCTTGGTGTTCGCCGGGGTGCTGGTGTACGCCTGCCTGCGGATCTGGCGCAAGGCGGCGCGTGAGCTGCGTGGCGAGTCACCCTGTGGTGAGCGGGAGATCATGCCCTGTGTGCTTAACCCGCTGCAGGGGCGCTTGCGTTGGACCCTGCCCTGCGCCCGGGCGCTGGCATTCACCGGGATGCTGTCGGGGTTGCTGTCAGGCCTGCTGGGTGTCGGTGGTGGCTTCGTAATCATCCCGGCACTGAACCGCTATACCAACCTGAACATGAAAAGCATCGTCGCCACCTCGCTGGCGGTGATCGCCCTGGTGTCCATCGGCAGCGTGGTCAGCGCCAGCGTGGCGGGGGTGATGCACTGGAGGGTCGGGGCGCCGTTCGCCGTGGGGGCGGTGCTGGGTCTCTTGCTGGCGCGGCCATTGGCGAGCAAGCTGGCCGGCCCTCGTCTGCAGCAGCTGTTCGCCGTGGTGGGCTGTAGCGCTGCGGTACTGCTGGCCGGCAAGGCGCTACTCGGCTAGCAACTCGTCCTGTTCGGCAGCGCACAGCGCCAGCAGGTAGTCCCACAACACCCGCAGGCGTACCGACTTGTGCAGCTCGCGGCGGGTGCAGATCCAGTAGCTGCGCTGGATGGTCTCGCTGGGCAGCACACGCACCAGCTTGGAGTCGTGGCGAGCCATGTAGTTGGGTAGCACGGCAATACCCAGCCCAGCCTGCGCGGCTTGCTGCTGGGCGATCACGCTGGTGCTGCGGAACACCACGTTGGGCGCCCGGCAGAAACTGTTGAGGAACAGCAGCTCCTGGCTGAACAGCAGGTCGTCGACATAGCCGATCCAGCTGTGCCGGGCCAGGTCTTCGCGGCTGTGCAGCGGTGGCGCGCGGTCCAGGTAGTCCTGGCTGGCATACAGGGCCAGGCGATAGTCGGTGAGCTTGCGGGTGATCAGCAGGTCGGCGTTGGGGCGTTCCAGGTGAATGCTGATCTCGGCTTCGCGGTTGAGGATGCTGACGAACCGCGGCACCGCCACCAGTTCCACTTCGAGCCCCGGGTAGCGCTGGAACAAGGCTTTCATGCGCGGGGTGAAGAACATGATGCCGATGCCTTCGGTCACCCCCAGGCGGATCTTGCCCAATGGCGTGATGGCCTGGGTGATTTCTTCCTGCGCCAGCAGGGCGACGTTCTCCATGGCTTCGGCATGCTTGAGCAGGGCCTGGCCGGAAGGCGTGAGTTCGTAACCCTGGGCGTGCTGGACGAACAGCGCGGTGCCCAGGTGCTTTTCGATGCTCTCGATATGCCGGGCCACGGTGCTGTGGGTGGTGTTGAGGCGCTTGGCGGCGGTAAGCAGGCGACCGCTGCGCTGCAACTCGAGGAAAAACCGCAGATCGTTCCAGTCGAACATGCTTGTTCCTTTGGCTGTTCGCGCTGGCCCTTTCGCGGGTAAACCCACTCCCACAGGCTCACCGCCGACCCTGAATTCGGCGATAACCCTGTGGGAGCGGGTTTACCCGCGAAGGGGCCGGCTCAGGTATGGCGCTGTGCTAAAACGCACAACGGCTGCGCGAAATCTCGTGTTTCCTCGGCGAAATTAATCAATAAGATGGATCGGGACAAGAATAATAATCAGGCGCGAGGTTGCACATGCCATCAGCCGATCCTGTCTACGACTATGTGGTCGTGGGTGCCGGTCCCGCCGGTTGCCTGCTGGCCAACCGCTTGTCCGCCGACCCTTCGTGCCGCGTATTGCTGCTCGAGGCGGGTGGCCGCGACAATTATCCCTGGATTCACATCCCCGTCGGTTACCTCTACTGCATCGGCAACCCACGCACCGACTGGTGTCTCAAGACCGAGGCCCAGCCCGGCCTGAACGGTCGCAGCCTGGGTTATCCACGGGGCAAGGTGCTGGGCGGCTGCTCGTCGATCAACGGCATGATCTACATGCGTGGCCAGGCCGCCGACTACGACCGCTGGGCCGAGCAAGGCAATGACGGGTGGGCGTGGAAGGATGTGTTGCCCTTGTTCAAGGCCAGCGAGAACCACTTCGCCGGCTCCAGCGACAGCCACGGCGTCGAGGGGGAATGGCGGGTCGAGCAGCAGCGCTACAGCTGGCCGATCCTCGATGCTTTCCGCGATGCCGCCGAGCAGAGTGGCATTGCCAAGGTCGGCGACTTCAATACGGGTGACAACGCCGGCTGTGGATACTTTCAGGTCAATCAGCGCAGCGGTGTGCGCTGGAACTCGGCCAAGGCGTTTCTCAGGCCCATCCTCAAGCGCCCCAACCTGACAGTGTTGACGGGCGTACAGGTCGACCAGGTGCTGCTCGACAATACCCGCGCCCGGGCGGTGAAGGCCTTGTGGCAAGGTGCCTGGCATGAGTTCGCCGCCCGTCGAGAGATCATCCTGTGCGCGGGCTCCGTGGGCTCGCCCGGCATTCTGCAACGCTCCGGCATCGGCCCACGCAAGCTGCTCGAAGACCTGGGTATCGGGGTTCGTCATGAGATGCCCGGGGTTGGCGGCAACCTTCAGGACCATCTGCAGTTGCGGTTGATCTACCAGATCCGCAACACCCGCACCCTCAACCAGATGGCCAACAGCCTGTGGGGCAAGCTGGGCATGGGCCTGCGCTACGCCTACGACCGTAGCGGCCCGTTGGCCATGGCGCCGAGCCAGCTGGGCGCCTTCGCCCGTTCAGGCCCCGAGCAGGCAACCGCCAACCTGCAATACCACGTGCAGCCGTTGTCGCTGGACCGTTTCGGCGAACCGCTGCACCGCTTCCCGGCCTTCACTGCCTCGGTGTGCAACCTGCGCCCGGCGAGCCGTGGGCGCATCGACATCCGCTCGGCGGACATGAATGCCGCGCCGGTGATCGACCCCAACTACCTCAGTGACCCCGAGGACCTGCGCGTGGCCGCCGAGGCCATCCGCCTCACCCGGCGCATCGTCCAGGCCCCTGCTCTGGCGGCGTTCGATCCTCGCGAGTACTTGCCAGGCCCTGCCCTGCAGAGCGACGAAGATCTGCACCAGGCCGCCGCTCAGATCGGCACCACCATCTTCCACCCGGTGGGCACCTGCCGCATGGGCAGCGGCACGCTCGACGTTGTGGATAACCAGCTGCGCGTGCATGGCATCCCAGGCTTGCGCGTGGCCGACGCTTCGATCATGCCGCAGATCGTCTCCGGCAATACCTGTTCACCCACGTTGATGATTGCCGAAAAGGCGGCACAACTGATCCTCAAGGGGGCCAATACCCAGACCAACCTCAGCGACGCCAGCGCGATACCGACGCCCTGACCCGGGTGTTTGCAACAGCGGCGGCTTGTGGTCGCAAGTCGTCGGCAGTGGAACAACAAGAATAATCACTGTGGCCTGCGGGCCGAGGACAGCAACGATGTCGGATTACATCCAGGAGCAGGGGGCGGCGGCGAGCAGCCCAAGCCGTCGTGAAGAGCGCAAGATCATTTTCGCGTCATCCCTCGGGACGGTGTTCGAGTGGTATGACTTTTTTCTCTATGGCGCGCTGGCTGCGGTCATCAGCAAGCAGTTCTTCGCGGGGGTCAACGACACCACCGCCTTCATCTTCGCCCTGATGGCCTTCGCCGCCGGCTTCCTGGTGCGCCCGTTCGGCGCGCTGGTGTTCGGCCGACTGGGCGACATGATCGGGCGCAAGTACACCTTCCTGGTGACCATCGTGCTGATGGGTCTGTCGACCTTCGCGGTGGGGTTGTTGCCGACCTACGCCAGCATCGGCATCGCCGCGCCGATCATCCTGGTAGTGCTGCGCATGCTCCAGGGGTTGGCGCTGGGCGGTGAATACGGTGGTGCGGCCACCTATGTCGCCGAACACGCGCCTCATGGCAAACGTGGCTTCCACACCGGCTTCATCCAATCCACTGCCACACTGGGCCTGCTGTTGTCGCTGACCGTCGTCCTGGCCAGCCGCTATATCAGTGGCGACCAGTTCGAAACCTGGGGCTGGCGCCTGCCGTTCCTGCTGTCGATAGTGCTGCTGGCGATTTCCACCTGGATCCGCATGAGCATGCACGAGTCGCCGGCCTTCGTGAAAATGAAGGCCCAGGGCAAGGTGAGCAAGTCGCCGATCCGCGAGTCGTTCACCTCGTGGCCGAACCTCAAGGTGGTGCTCACGGCGCTGTTCAGCATCAATGCCGGGCAGGCGGTGACCTTCTACACCGCGCAGTTCTACGTGCTGTTCTTCATGACCCAGATGCTCAAGATGGACCCGGCCCAAGCCAACACCCTGCTGATCATCAGCGTGGTGATCGGTGCGCCGTTCTTCGTGTTCTTCGGCTGGCTGTCGGACCGGGTCGGGCGCAAGCCGATCCTGATGCTTGGCCTTTTGCTGGCGACGGTGTTGTACTTCCCGCTGTTCAAGGCCCTGAGCCATTACGCCAATCCGCAGATCGACGCTGCCAGTCGCCAGGCGCCGATCGTCGTCACCGCCGATCCCAAGGGCTGCACCTTCCAGTTCGACCCGGTGGGCAAGGCACGCTTCGACAGCCCGTGCGACAAGGTCAAGACGTTCCTGGTCAAGCAGGGCCTGCCCTACAGTTCGGTGAATGTCGCTGGCAGCGAGGTGATCGTCAGCATCGGCGACAAGACCATCAATGGCTTCGACGAGACGGCCATGCGCAGTGCCATCGATAGCGCCGGCTACCCGGCCAAGGCGGATCCTGCGCATGTGAACCAGGTGATGGTGGTGGTGCTCATCGTCGCCATGATCCTGATCGCCACCATGACCTACGGGCCGTTGGCGGCGGTGATGGTCGAACTGTTCCCGACGCGTATCCGCTACACCTCGATGTCCCTGCCCTACCACATCGGCAACGGCTGGTTCGGTGGTTTCCTGCCGACGGTGTCGTTCGCGTTGGTGGTGTACACCGGGGATATCTTCTATGGGCTGTGGTACCCGGTGCTGATCACCGGGGTGAGCCTGGTGGTGGGGATCTTCTGCCTGAAAGAGACTCGGGATGTGGATATCGACAAGGTCTGAGATTTTCGCTGGGGCCTTCGCGGGTAAACCCGCTCCCACAGGTTTGCGCAATACCCTGTGGGAGCGGGTTTACCCGCGAAGAAGCCAGCAGCGATTTCAGCCCACAAAAAAACCGGCGTAAAAGCCGGTTTTTTTATCGCTGGAAAAAACTTATGCACGATTATCGAAAAAACGTCATACATGGAAATAAATAGCAAATTCAGACACTTAGCTATGTATTAAGACGCTTAATCCAAAAATTGCTAACAAGTTATCCACAGATCGTCAGGCAGGCTGCTGCTCGGGTTTTTCCGCCGCGGGCGGCAGCGAACCCATGGCGCGTTGGGCCGCCTCGTTCCATGCCTGGGCACGGTCGTTGAGCTCAGCGATGGCTCGCGGACCTGTCCCCTCCGGGTACATCGGCTCGCCAATCACCACCTCGATGGTGCCCGGGCGCTTGCCCCAGCCTTCACGCGGCCAGAACTTGCCGGCATTGTGGGCGATCGGCAGCACCGGCAGGCCTGCGTTCACCGCCAATGCGGTACCACCACGGGAGAACTTGCCGATCTGACCGTGCGGCACGCGGGTGCCTTCGGGGAAGATCAACACCCAGGTGCCCTGCTTGAGCAGCTCGTCGCCCTGGCTGGCAACCTGGCGCAGGGCCTCCTTCGGGTTCTTCCGGTCGATGGCGATCGGTCGCAGCATGGCCATGGCCCAGCCGAAGAACGGCACATACAGCAGCTCGCGCTTGAGCACCTGGCTCAGCGGCGAGAAATACGCCGACAGGAAGAACGTCTCCCAGGTGCTCTGGTGGTTGGACAGGATCACGCAAGGTACCTCAGGCACGTTCTCGGCGCCGGTGATCTTGTAGTCGATCCGCAGGATCGTCCGTACCAGGAACAGCGCGCAGCGGCACCAGTAGACGTTGATGAACCGGTAGCGCTTGGGGAACGGCAGGAAAGGCGCGACAAAGAAGCTCAGCGAGCACCACAGCAGCGAACTGGTGCCCAACAGCAGGTAAAAAAGAAAGATTCTGATCGCCTGCAGGATCGACATAGTGGCATGTACCGTTGCGGGGCGTGCCCGCCTAATGAAAAGTGCGCCGTTCCTGGCGCACTCATTTAAATAAGTTCTCTGGCGATGGCTGCCAGATCGTCGAAAATCAGTGTAGTTTGCGGGACACCTTTTTCCAGGGTCCTTTCACCCTTGCCGGTTTTCACCAACACGGGTTGTGCATCGACGGCCAGGGCCGCCTCCAGGTCACCTTTGCTGTCACCGACGAACCATACGTCGGCCAGCGGTACCTGGTAGTGCTCGGCAATGGTCCGCAGCATGCCAGGCTTGGGCTTGCGGCAGTCGCAGCCCTCGTCCGGGCCGTGCGGACAATGCACGATCAGGCCAACTTCGCCGCCCTGCTCGGCCACCAGCGCGCGCAGGCGTGCATGCATGGCCTCGAGGGTTTCCAGCGGGTAGTAGCCGCGGGCAATGCCGGACTGGTTGGTGGCAACCGCCACCGTCCAGCCCGCCTTGCTCAACTGCGCGATGGCCTCGATCGAGCCGGGAATGGGGATCCACTCCTCCAGCGACTTGATGTAGGCGTCGGAGTCGTGGTTGATCACTCCGTCTCGATCAAGAATCAGCAGTTTCAACGACTCACCCCAGCAGCGAGATATCGGCCACGCCCAGGAACAGACCGCGCAGGCGGCTGAGCAGGGCATAACGGTTGGCGCGTACCTTGGCGTCCTCGGCGTTGACCATCACCGCCTCGAAGAAGGCGTCGACCGGGTCACGCAGGGCCGCCAGGCGGGCCAGGGCCTCGCTGTACTGACGCGCGGCCGCCATCGGTTGCACGGCCTGGTCGGCCTGCTGGATGGCCGAGTACAGGGAGAACTCGTTGGCGTTGTCGAAGTACTTCGGCTCGACCTGTTCGGCAATGGCGCCTTCGGCCTTGCCCAGCAGGTTGGATACACGCTTGTTCGCCGCGGCCAGGGCTTCGGCTTCCGGCAGCTTGCGGAAGGCCTGCACGGCTTGCACGCGCTGGTCGAAGTCCAGCGCCGAACCCGGCTTCAGGGCACGCACCGACAGGTAGGTGGAGACGTCGATGCCTTCGTCCTCGTAGCGCGCGCGCAGGCGGTCGAAGACGAATTCCAGCACCTGTTCGGACAGGCCGGCGGCCTTGACCTTGGCACCGAACTGCTTGACCGCGAACTCGACCGCGACGGCCAGGTCCAGGTCCAGCTGCTTCTCGATCAGGATGCGCAGCACGCCCAGGGCGGCACGACGCAGGGCGTACGGGTCCTTGCTGCCGGTGGGCAGCATGCCGATGCCGAAGATGCCGACCAGGGTGTCGAGCTTGTCGGCGATGGCCACGGCGGCACCGGTGAGGGTCTGCGGCAGCTCGGCGCCGGCGCCGCGAGGCATGTACTGCTCGTTCAGCGCCAGGGCGACGTCTTGCGGCTCGCCGTCGTTGAGGGCGTAGTAGTAGCCGGCGATGCCCTGCATTTCAGGGAATTCGCCGACCATTTCCGAGGCCAGGTCACACTTGGACAGCAGGCCGGCACGGCCGGCGTTGGCGGCGCTGCCGCCGATATACGGGGCAATGAAGGCGGCCAGTTTCGACACGCGCTCGGCCTTGTCGAACACGGTGCCCAGCTGAGCCTGGAACACCACGTTCTTCAGGCGCTCGTTGAAGCTTTCCAGCGGCTGCTTCTTGTCCTGCTTGAAGAAGAACTCGGCGTCGGTCAGGCGTGGGCGCACGACCTTCTCGTTGCCTTCGACGATCTGCTTCGGATCGCGGCTCTCGACGTTGGCCACGGTGATGAAGCGCGGCAGCAGCTTGCCTTCGCTGTCCAGCAGGCAGAAGTACTTCTGGTTGTCCTGCATGGTGGTGATCAGGGCTTCCTGTGGTACGTCGAGGAAACGCTCCTCGAACGAGCACACCAGCGGCACCGGCCACTCGACCAGGGCGGTCACTTCGTCCAGCAGCGCCGGCGGCACGATGGCCGTGCCTTCCTGCTGCATGGCAAGCTCGGCGGTGCGCTTGCTGATCAGCTCGCGACGCTCGGCGAAGTCGGCCAGCACGTGGGCCTTGCGCAGGTCCTCGACGTAGTTGGCCGGGGTGGTAATGAGCACGTTTTCCGGGTGGTGGAAGCGGTGGCCACGGGATTCACGGCCGGCCTTCTGGGCCAGGATGGTGCAGTCGACCACCTGATCGCCCAGCAGCATCACCAGCCACTGGGTCGGGCGCACGAACTCTTCACGGCTGGCGCCCCAGTGCATGCGCTTGGGGATCGGCAGGTCGTTGAGCGAATCTTCGACGATGGTCGGCAGCAGGCTGGCGGTGGCCTTGCCCGGAATGTGCTGGGAGAAGCGCAGCTTGGGGCCGCTCTGGTCGATGTCCGACAGCTCCACGCCGCATTTCTTGGCGAAGCCCAGGGCGGCCTGGGTCGGCTGGCCTTCGGCATTGAACGCGGCCTGCACGGGCGGGCCGTCGATGTTGATGCTGCGGTCCGGCTGCTGCACGTCCAGCTGGCGGATCAGCACGGCCAGGCGGCGCGGCGCGGCGTAGACCTGCTTGCCGGTGTAGTTCAGGCCGGCGGCCTGCAGGCCTTTCTCGATGCCGGCGAGGAACGCGTCACCGAGGGTGGCGAGGGCCTTCGGTGGCAGCTCTTCGGTGCCCAGTTCAACCAGGAAATCTTGAGCACTCATTGTGCAGCCTCCAGCTTAGCCAACACTTCGTCACGCAGTTCGGGAGAGGCCATCGGGAAGCCCAGGCGTGCGCGGGCTTGCAGATAGCTTTGCGCCACGTCCCGGGCCAGGGTACGCACGCGCAGGATGTAACGCTGACGCTCAGTCACCGAGATGGCGCGGCGGGCGTCCAGCAGGTTGAAGGTGTGCGAGGCCTTCAGGACCATTTCGTAGGTCGGCAGCGGCAGGTCCAGCTTGATCAGGCGGTTCGCTTCGCTTTCGTAGAAGTCGAACAGTTCGAACAGCTTCTCGACGTTGGCGTGCTCGAAGTTGTAGGTCGACTGCTCCACTTCGTTCTGGTGGAACACGTCGCCGTAGGTGACCTTGCCGAACGGGCCGTCGGCCCACACCAGGTCGTAGACCGAGTCCACGCCCTGCAGGTACATGGCCAGGCGCTCCAGGCCGTAGGTGATTTCACCGGTGACCGGGTAGCACTCGATGCCGCCGACTTGCTGGAAGTAGGTGAACTGGGTCACTTCCATGCCGTTCAGCCAGATTTCCCAACCCAGGCCCCAGGCGCCCAGGGTCGGCGATTCCCAGTTGTCTTCGACGAAGCGGATGTCGTGAACCAGTGGATCCAGGCCGATGGCTTTCAGTGAGCCGAGGTACAGCTCCTGGAAGTTGGCCGGGTTCGGCTTGAGTACCACCTGGAACTGGTAGTAGTGCTGCAGGCGGTTGGGGTTTTCGCCATACCGCCCGTCGGCGGGGCGACGGCTGGGCTGCACGTAGGCGGCGTTCCAGGTCTCCGGGCCTACGGCGCGCAGGAAGGTAGCGGTGTGGAAAGTGCCGGCGCCTACTTCCATATCGTAGGGCTGAAGCACCACACAACCTTGCTCGGCCCAGTAGTTCTGCAGGGCGAGGATCAGGTCTTGGAAGGTACGCACGGCTGGCGTAGGCTGGCTCACGAAATTCACCTGTATCTGGGGATGCGGATGTAAAGAGCGGGAGTATACCCGATTCGCCTCGCCCTCTACGTTATTGGAGCCTTATGCCACGCTGCTTTTGGTGTTCCGACGATCCGTTGTACCAGGCCTATCACGACCATGAGTGGGGAACGCCGCAGCGCGACCCGGCGTTGCTCTTCGAGATGCTTTTGCTCGAAGGGTTCCAGGCGGGGTTGTCGTGGATCACGGTACTGAAGAAACGCGAGCGCTATCGCCAGGTGCTGGATGGCTTCGATCCGGTGAAACTGGCGCGCCTGAGCGACGAGCGCATCGAGGAGCTGATGCTGGACCCCGGCATCATCCGCAACCGCCTCAAGCTCAAGGCCGTGCGCCGCAATGCCCTGGCCTGGCTGGCTGTGGATAACCCGGCAGAGTGGTTGTGGTCGTTCGTCGGCGGCGCGCCGAAGATCAATCATTTCCAGGGGCGCGGCGACGTGCCGGCGGTCACCGACGAAGCCAAGGCCATGAGCAAGGCCCTGCAGAAGGCCGGCTTCACCTTTGTCGGGCCGACCATCTGCTACGCCTTCATGCAGGCCACCGGCATGGTCATGGACCACACCACCGACTGCGATCGCTACGCCGCGCTGGTGCGCTGACGGGGTACAATGCGCGCCTTGCTGAAATAAGGAATTCGCCTGTGGAAAAGTTCAAGGGCGCCCTGATGGTCGGGGTGCTGCGCCTGTTTGCCAAGCTGCCCTGGGGCGCTGTGCAGCGCGTCGGCTCCGGTATCGGCTGGCTGATGTGGAAAGTCCCCAATGGCTCGCGCAATGTCGTGCGGATCAACCTGGCCAAGTGTTTCCCGGAGATGGACCCGGTCGAGCGCGAGCAGCTGGTTGGCCGCGCGTTGAAGGATATCGGCAAGTCGTTTGTCGAGAGCGCCTGCGCCTGGATCTGGCCGCCGCAGCGCTCGCTGGAGCTGGTCAAGGAAGTGCACGGCCTGGAAGTGCTGGAGCAGGCCCTGGCC
>Ga0247820_10000151_pt1 | contig 33990 bp, 30 predicted proteins | sample 13C_Glucose_Day1_2_FD_192480 | JGI IMG/M metagenome (GOLD analysis project Ga0247820, IMG submission 192480) | Soil microbial communities from agricultural site in Penn Yan, New York, United States - 13C_Glucose_Day14 | ecosystem: Environmental > Terrestrial > Soil > Agricultural land | place...
CACCCTGGCCGCCGACGGTTCGACCGGTCTGCCGGCCGCGGCCGTGACCACCTGCGTCGGCGGCCAGGGTGTGCTGTGGACCTGCGCCACTCCGAAGCCGGCCGGCGGCGAGCGCATTTCGTTCATCGAGCCGGCCGAGTGGGACTCCAGCCTGTCCGAGGCGCAGAAGCTGCTGCACGTCACGGACGCGGCGTTCGGTGACTCCCCCCAGGCGGCGGCCATCCTGAGCCGGGTCGGTGACGAGCTGGCGCCCGACCGGATACCGGTTCGCCCGCTGCCGGTGGCCGCGGACGTGCGGGCCGACGGTACCCTGCGGTGGGGCGGCACGGACGTGGTGCTGGGTCCCCTGGTCGAGGGCGCTGGGGCCGACGGCGGCGGGGGCGCGGCGCGGTTCACCCTGCGCAGCCAGACCCGGTGCGTCCGGTTGCTCCGCGACGGTAACCGGGTGGTCGGTGCCGTGTTGCGCGACGAAAACACCGGTCGCGAGGAGCAGGTCCTCGCCGACGCGGTGGTCGTCGCGGCGGATGCGATCCGCACGCCACAGCTGCTGTGGGCCTCCGGCATCCGACCCGAGGCGCTGGGGCGTTACCTCACCGAGCATCCGCTGTTGTTCGGGGTGGTGGCGGTTCGCGACGGCGTGCTGCCGCCGCGCGATGCGGCCGACGCACCGGCCGACCCGATCCGCGCGATCGTCAACGTCGCCTATGACGAGGACACCCATCCGTACCACGCCCAACTGATGTACGCGCCGGTGAGCCCGGTGCCGCTGCCCGCGGACAGCCCGCTCAAGGACAACCCGGCCGGCTACATCGGTATGGGCTGGGGCGTGCGCAAGTGGCCGCGCCCGGAGGACCGGCTGCTGTTCGACGACGCCACGCCCGATGAGAACGGGCTGCCCGGAATCCGGATCGCCTACGAGCTCACCGACCGCGAACGCGGGGAACTGGAGAACGCCCGCGTGGTCCAGGCTCGCGTGGCCTCCGTGCTCGGCGACTTCCTGCCGGGGATGCCGGTCATCATGCCGCCCGGCAGCTCGCTCCATTACATGGGGACTGTGCGGATCGGTCCGGCCGACGACGGGACCAGCGTGTGCGACACCTATTCGCGGGTCTGGGACGTCCCCGGACTGGTGCTCGCCGGAAACGGGCTGATCCCCACCGCGAACGCCTGCAACCCGACCCTGACCAGCGTGACCCTCGCCGTGCGCGGAGCGCACCAGCTGGCGCACGACCTGGCGACCTCGCCGGTTGCCTGACCCCCGGCGCTTCAGTTGATCACACCAACACCCACCCAACGGAGAGAACGCATGACGCAGGACGCGGCCGACCGCTCGTTCCCGGCCACCGTGGACGTCGCCATCGTCGGCAGCGGTCCGACCGGCGCCGCCTATGCCCGGATCCTGTCCGAGCGCAGCCCGGACGCGGTGATCGCACTGTTCGAGGCCGGTCCGGTGCTGGCCGACCCGCCCGGCCTGCACGTGAAGAACATCGCCGATGCCGGCGCCCGGACACTGGCGCAGCGGCACTCGGAAGGGGTTCGCCCACACACGATGCCGCCCAGAACAGTTCCCGCACCGACGTCGACGGAGCAGCCCGCCGAGGAGAACCTCGGCGACGACACCACCACGTATGCCGACCCGGCGAAGCGCGTGGTCCGTGCCGGCACCCACCTGCTGCCCGACGGCTTCCAGCAGCCGGGCGAGGACGGGATTCCGGCATTGGCGATGTCCACCAACGTCGGTGGTATGGGCGCCCACTGGACGTGCGCCTGCCCGCGGCCCGGCGACGGGGAACGGCCCGATGTGCGAGCCGATCTCGACGAACTGCTGGACGAGGGTGAACGGCTGCTGGGCGTGGACCGGCATCCCTTCGACGACGCCCCGTTTGCCGACGTGGTGCGCGACCGGCTGGCGGAGGCTTACGACCCCGGCCGAGCGCCGGACCGTCGGGTTCGGCCGATGCCGCTGGCCGTGCACCGGCGGCCCGACGGCGGACTGCTGTGGAGTGGATCGGATGTCGTGTTCGGCGAGGCCACTCGGTCCAACCCACGTTTCACGCTTTTCCCCGAGGCCCAGGCCGTTCGAGTCCTGGTCGAGGACGAGCGGGCGGTCGGTGTCGTCGTCCACGACCGCCGGACCGGAACGGACCATGAGGTCCGGGCCCGGTTTGTCGTGGTGGCCGCGGATGCGCTCCGCACGCCGCAGCTGCTCTGGGCGTCCGGAGTGCGCCCCACCGCACTCGGCCGTTACCTGAACGATCAACCGCAGCTCGTCTTCGCCGTCCGGCTCCGGGATGTCGCCGGTACCCCCGGCGGTCACAAGTCCGGCCCGGCCGATCCGGCGATCGCCGAGTCCAGCGGCGTCACCTGGGTGCCGTACACCGACGACGAACCGTTCCACGGGCAGGTCATGCAGCTGGACGCCTCCCCGATCCCGCTGGTCGATCAGGACGAGCCCGCCCCCGGTTCGATCGTCGGACTGGGCTGGTTCTGCGCGAAGGACATTCAGGAGTCCGACCGGCTCGAGTTCGACGACGAACATCTGGACGAGTACGGTCTGCCCAAGCCGAGCGTGCACTACCGGCTCACCGAAGAGGATCACGACCGGCTGGCCCGCGCCAAGGTGGCGATCCTGCGCGCCGCGGACGCGTTGGGCAGCCCGATCGGGGATGCCCCGTTCACCCTCGCGTCCGGCGCATCACTGCACTATCAGGGCACCACGAGGATGGGTTCGGTCGACGACGGCACCAGTGTCTGCGGCCCGACCAGCGAGGTCTGGGGTGTGTCCGGCCTGTACGTGGCCGGCAACAACGTCATCCCGACCTCGATCGCCTGCAACCCGACCCTGCTGTCGGTGTCGTTGGCCGTCGGCGGCGCCCGGGACATCGCCGACCGGCTGGCCGCCGCGCGGTCCTCGGCCGATCCGGTCGTCGCCGCGACGGGGGTGTGAGGATGCTCGACCCGACGATGATCCAGACCCGTGGGTTCCACAACCGGGCCGACGGTTTCGAACTTCGGTTGCGATTGCCGTACTACCGGGGGCTGTGGACCAATCTGATCGACGGTGCGACGGTCACCGTCGACGGCGAGTCCTTCGGGCCGGAGACCATCCGCTGGCGGATCACCGCGGCGGAGTGCTCGCTGGCCGACCTGACGGCATCGGAAACGCTGCGCTGGCCGGTCGACGTGCCCGCGGTGCTGTCGGTGCCGCGGCCGAAGCCGTTGGCCATCGGCTTCCACGTGATCGACGTCGACCTGCGGTTGCGCATGTCGTACATCCCCGTGGAACTCCAGCCGACCATCTGGACCGAGCAGCGCCGATTGGTGATCACCCGATGACGACTCCCCATTTCTCCTATGGCGTCTCGCTGTACAGCTACACCGGCGAATACGGCGTCACCATGACCCTCGACGACTGCGTCGACGACGTCGCGGACCTGGGCGCCACCGGCCTGGAGATCCTCGGTGAGGCCCACGTCGAGGACTACCCCCACCCGCCGGCCCGATGGGTCGACGAGTGGTTCGCCCGGCTGGAGCGATACCAGCTGCAACCCACCTGTTTCGGATCCTGGGTCGACACCCGCCGCTTCGGCCGGCCGATGACGATCGACGAAGCGACCCGGCAGTTGGAGACCGACATCCGGCTGGCCGCCACACTGGGATTCCGGTTCCTCCGACCCAAGCTCGGAGTGGTGACCTTCGACCTGGAACCGGATCCGGTCTGGGAGCCGGCGACCGAACGCGTGTTGGACCTGGCCGTCGACAAGGACGTCATCATCTGCCCGGAGATCCACTGGCCCAGCGTGATCCGGTCCAAGACCGTCGACGACTACCTCGCCTTCATCGAGCGCACCGGCAGCGATCATTTCGCGCTGTTGATGGACACCGGCGTGTTCCAGCAACAGATGCACCTGCGCGATGGCGGCGTGCAGAGCCGACTGGGCAGTGGGTCCGCCGGACCGCCCCAGGTCCCGGTCGTCCCGGTCGCGGACCTCGCCGACGTCCTCGACCACGTCGTGCACATCCAGGCCAAGTTCTACGAGATCGACGACGACCTGGTCGATCACTACATCCCGTGGCCGGAGATCCTCGATCTGCTCGTCGCTCGCGACTGGTCCGGCAACCTGTCCAGCGAGTACGAGGGCGACTATGCCGTGGGTCGCACCTCCGATCAACTCCGTCGCCAGCACGCCCTCATCCGGTCACTGACCGGCTGACACCGAAGGGAACAATCGCAATGACGCGCCCGATCACCCTGTTCACCGGCCAGTGGGCCGACCTGCCGTTCGAGGAGGTCGCCCGGCTGGCCGCGTCCTGGGGTTACGACGGCCTCGAGATCGCCTGCTGGGGTGACCACCTGGATCCCAACCGGGGTGCCGTCGATGACGAGTACCTCAGGCAGAAGCGGGCCGTGCTCAACAAGTACGGACTGAAGGTCTACGCGATCTCCAACCACCTCAAGGGGCAGGCGGTCTGCGACGACCCCATCGACCGGCGGCACCGCGACATCCTGCCCGACTCGATCTGGGGGGACGGAGATCCCGAGGGCGTGCGGCAACGCGCGGCCGAGGAGATGAAGAACACCGCCCGCACCGCCGCCCGGCTCGGGGTGGACACCGTCGTCGGCTTCACCGGGTCGGCCATCTGGAAGTACGTGGCCATGTTCCCGCCCGTCTCGCAGGACCTCGTCGATGCCGGCTACCAGGACTTCGCCGACCGCTGGAACCCGATCCTGGACGTCTTCGACGAGGTCGGCGTGCGGTTCGCGCACGAGGTGCACCCCTCCGAGATCGCCTACGACTACTGGACCACCCGCCGCACCCTGGAGGCGATCGACCACCGGCCCACCTTCGGGCTGAACTGGGATCCCTCCCACTTCGTCTGGCAGGACCTCGACCCGGTCGGGTTCATCCTCGAGTTCGCCGACCGCATCTACCACGTGGACTGCAAGGACGTGAAGCTCAACGTCGGCAACGGCCGCAACGGCCGCCTGGGCTCCCACCTGGCCTGGGCCGACCTGCGCCGCGGCTGGGACTTCGTGTCCACCGGCCACGGGGATGTGCCCTGGGAGAAGAGCTTCCGTGCGCTCAACAGCATCGGCTACGACGGCCCGATCTCGGTGGAGTGGGAGGACGCCGGCATGGACCGGCTGCTCGGCGCCCCGGAGGCGTTGGCGTTCGTCCAATCCAAGCTGTTCGACGCCCCGACCGCCGCCTTCGACTCCGCCTTCGCCCAGGCGCGTGAGGCATGACCGGCCGGCCGCCCGCACCGTTGCGGGTCGCGATGATCGGGCACGGGTTCATGGGCGCGGCCCATTCCCAGGGGTGGCGCACCGCACCGCGCATGTTCGACCTACCGCGCGCGGTCGAGATGTCGGTGGTCGTGGGCCGCAACCCGGAGACCACCCGCCGGTCCGCCGAGAAGTACGGCTGGCTCACCAGCGCGACGGACTGGCGCGCGGTCGTGGAACGTGACGACATCGACGTCGTCGACATCGTCGCCTCCGGCGAGGCCCACGCCGAGATCGCGATCACCGCGCTCAAGGCCGGCAAGCACGTGCTGTGCGAGAAGCCCTTGGCCAACACGGTCGCCGAGGCCGAGGCGATGGCCGACGCCGCCCGGGCTTCGACCGGGCTGGCCATGGTCGGGTTCACCTACCGCCGGGTGCCGGCCGTGCAGCTGGCCCGGCAGCTCGTCGCGGACGGCAAGATCGGGGCCGTGCGGCAGGCGCGGGCCGCCTACCTGCAGGATTGGCTCAGCGACGAGAACGCCCCGCTGACCTGGCGGCTGAAGAAGGAATCCGCCGGCTCCGGAGCGCTCGGCGATCTCGGTGCCCATATCGTCGACGCGGTCCAATTCGTCACCGGTGAGTCGCTGACCGCGGTCAGTGGCACCCTGCGCACGTTCGTGCACCAGCGCCCGCTGGTGGATCGGGCGGTCGGGCTGACCGGAACGGCGTCCGGGACAGATCTGGGCGAGGTCACGGTGGACGACGCTGCGATCTTCTCCGGCGAACTGTCCGGCGGCGGGTTGGCCACCTTCGAGGCGACCCGGTTCGCCGCGGGTCGCAAGAACGGGCTTCGCTGGGAGATCAGCGGTTCGGCCGGCGCACTCGCCTTCGATCTGGAGGACCTGAACGTCCTGGAGTACTTCCGGTTCGACGACGGGGACACCGCCGGATTCCGGCGGATCCTGGTCACCGAACCCAGCCACCCGTATGTCGCGGCCTGGTGGCCCGCGGGGCACATGCTGGGCTACGAGCACGGGTTCTCCCATCAAGTGGTCGACCTGGTCACCGCCATCGCCGCGGGGAAGCAGCCCCGACCGTCGTTCGAGGACGGACTACAGGTCCAGCGGGTGCTCGACGCGGTCGAACGCAGCTCCGGTGACCGGGCCCGCTGGACGTCGGTGGGCTGACCTCACCCGAAGTCTGCCGCCCGTCAGGCGGCGCCACCAGACCAACGACGCTGGCCCGGCCAGCTCGCACTCTCCTCAAGAACCGGTGAGAACCTTGACCACAACACAGCAGTCCGGTGACGGCACCGGCGCGGCGCCGCGGCGCATCAAGTGGAGCTACATGGACCACTGGCGCTCCGACGGTCCGATCGGGCCCATCGACCAGTGGCACTCGCACAAGACGATGTCGGCGTTCCTGAAGCAGATCAAGGCCGTGGGCTTCGACGCCATCGACACCTTCGACTTCCGGATCTGGCAGATGTACGGCGATTACGGCGGGCCGGTCAAGTACCAGGAGATGGTGCAGGACCACGGCCTGGAAAGAATCGTCAACACGTTCCACGCCGCCGACTACGACACCCGGACCTATGCCCCGCACATCCGCGACACGCACGAGAACATCCTCGAGGACTTCCGGGTCACGATGGGGCGCTGGGACGGGGTCGGGCTGGACAGCATCATCGTGATGCCGGCGACCCTGTTCTACGACATGGAACCGATCACCGACGACAAGCTCAAGATCACCGCCGAGCTGTGGAACAAGGTCGGTGAGATCACCGCCGGGCACGGCGTGCGGCTGACCTGCCATCACGAGTTCTTCTGCGGTATCCAGACCGAGCGAGACATCGACGCCTTCTACTCCTACACCGATCCGGAGTTCGTGTCGCTGTTCGTGGACACCGCGCAACACTGCATCGCCTCGGTCGATCCGGTCGCGCTGTACCGGCGACATGCCCACCGGGCGAGCGGCTTCCACTTCAAGGACACCCGCAACGTGGCGACCGGCGACGACCACCGGCACCGCCCGGACTCCGAGATCATGGCGCCGACCACCGGCAAGTGGTTCTACGAGATGGGCACGCCCGACGGGTTGGTCGACTTCGAGGCGATGATGCACGCCATCAAGGACTGCCGGTACGAGGGCTGGATCACCGTCGAACACGACAAGGCCAACAAGTACGGCGGCGACTACTCGGAGAGCACGGCCATCTCCCGGTGGTACGCCGCCAACGTCCTGGACCGAATCTACCGATAGGTGACGCCGTGAACGACATCCGATGGTCGTACGCGATCAATCAGTACAAGCCGCAGTTCGACGACTTCGTGCGCCGTTCCGATCACGAACGGGCGCTCAAGACGATGTCGATCGCCGGTTTCGAGGGCGTCGAACTGACTACGGGCTCCGGCCGTTGGGAACCGCTGGGCAATCCGACCCAGCTCGTCGCCAACTTCGGCTCGATCGAAGGGTTCCGGACGTTCCTCAGCGACTGCGGGATCAGCGCGGTGTCCAGCTGGTTCTTCGATCCCCACCAGCGGGGCATGGAGGACCTGACGCCGCCGTACTCGCCGCTGGTCGCCGACGACCGGGCGGGCCTGGTCGAGCGGGCCGGCCGGTACGCCGCCGCGCTGGCCCAGCTGGGCGGTTCGGTGCTGGTCGCCCGCGCGACCCCACCGGCCGGCGATCTCGGCGAGTTCGACGACGCCGCCCTGGGTCGCCTGGCGCAGTGCTGGAACGAGGTGGGGCGGGCGTCCCAGGAGCACGGCGTCCGCACCGCGCTGCACGTCGACTTCCTCTCGCCGCTGCGCGAGCCGGCCCACCTCGACCGGCTGCTCGCGCTGACCGATCCGTCCGCGGTGGGCCTGGCCGTCGACACCGCCGAGTTCACCGTCGCCGGGCAGGATCCGGCGGCCGTCATCCGGCGGTACCCGGACCGGATCTGGCATGTCCAGTACAAGGACGCGCTGGCCACCGACCCGGATCGGGAGTACGTCGCCCCGCACGCGGAGTACACCATTCGGCTGCGCGGCGGTGCGCGGGAAATTCCTCGTTGGTTCGCCGAGCCGGGTGCCGACGGTGGACTGGTCGACTTCACCGACGTCACCCAGTCGCTCATCGACACCGGGTACACCGGCTGGATCGTCTTCGAGAGTGATCTCAGCCCTCATCCGGCCACCAGCACCCTGCTCAGCGGTTACCTGATGCAGCGGCAGGTACGGCCCCTGCTCACCGCGGCCCCGGGTGTGCCGGCATGAGCTTTCCGACCCCCACCATCGGACCGGCACACGTCGGTCCGGAAGGAGATCACCATGACTGACCACAGCGGGATCGCCGGAACCGGCATCGAGCTGGGCATCACCCTGTACTCGTTGACCTCCGAGTTCGCGGCCGGCCTGTACACCCCGGAGAGCCTGATCAAGGTCGTCGCCGACGAGAACCTCGGGCCGGGAGTCGAATTCAACATCGCGCAACTCTTGCGCACCTATCCCGACGTGGACGACGACTTCGTCCGGATGTGGCGCGACAGCATGGACCGGTACGGTCTGCACCCCAGCGCCGTGGGCACCAACCTGGACATGGGGCGCCGCAAGGACCGTGACATGACTCCCGACGAGGAGTACGAGTTCCTGGCCCGGCAGCTGACCACGGCAGACAAGCTGGGCTTCCGCACGGTCGTCATCCGGATGGCCGGCAAGGAGTTGCTGCGCCGGCTGCTGCCGCTGGCCGAGAAGTTTGAACAGCGGCTCGCCTACGAACTGCACGCACCGGCGGGCCCCAACGATCAGAAGATCATGGGCATCCGGGAGGTCTACGAGGAACTGGACCCCGACCGGGCCCGGCTCGGGTTCACCGCCGACTTCTCCTCGACCATGCACAGCCTGTCGCCGACGCTGCTCCGCACGCTGCGGCAGATGGGCATGCCCGAGAGCTACATCCCGGTCATGCAGGAGATCTGGCGCAAGCCCGCCCCGATGCACGTGCGGAACCAGGAGTTCGAGGACTTCCTCACCGCGGAGAATTTCGACTTCGCGCGGCTGGGTCCGTTCACCCGGCTCGCCTTCAACATGCACGGCCTGGTCGCGCCGGAGGAGTGGCTGGACATCATGCCGCGAATCTTCCACGTGCACACCAAGTTCTACGACATCGACGAGAACGGCAACGAACCGGCGATGGACATGCCGCGAATCCTTCGTCAGTTCGTGGAGGGTGGCTACCGGGGCTACCTTTCGAGCGAGTGGGAGGGACACGCATTCGCCGATCTTGGCGAGGCCGATCCGATCGACCTGGTCAAGAAGCAGCATTCGCTGATCCGACGGTCGATCGAGGGCCTCGTCGTCCAGGCCTAGCCGGTCTCGGCGCCGGCTCACCCAGTCGGCGCCCGCACGACCGCACCACGTATTCACCGACAACCTCGAGTAGGGATCATGGCCACTCATAATTCTTTGTTCGCCGAGTCCGACGTCCGACCGCACCCCGACGGCATCGCGGTCGCCATCCAGCTCCCCTGGTACCGCAGCCTGTGGCTCTCCGCGGTCGACGACGTCGCCGTGCGGATCAACGGGGACCCGATCCCGAAGGACCAACTGCGATTCGAACTTGGGGGTCGCTCGTACACCGTCGCCGAACTCCCCGAACAGTGGGAAACGCTGTGGTTCGTCGCCGACAAGCCAGACATCATCGTGCCGCTCGACCCGGCCGTGGCCACCGCGCCGCTCGACGTGCAGGTCACGCTCACCCTGCGGCTGCTGTACATGCAGATCGCGCCGATGCGGTACGTGCCGAACCGGGTGCAGGTCGAGCGGCACGTCGAACTGGTCTGAACCATCGGTCGCCGGCCACCCTGGTCCGCGGACCGGGGTGGCACCAGCCCATGCCACCCGTCGACGGCTGCAGAACGCCGGCCTTGCCGTGTGAGCCGCAGCCCGCGGGCAACATTCTCAATCTCTGGCCGCCCGCACTGAAGGCGCTGCAGGCCATGGGGGTCGACATCACCGATCTCCGGCGGGTACACCTTCGAACCCGTACCCCAGGCGCAGTGGGGCGAACTCCCCCTCGGCCAGGCGCTCGCCGGCATCGACCTCGCCGACACCGTCACCGTCGCCGACTGGCTGGCGGCCTACGACCCCACCACGCACCGATCGTCGTTACGCGATCGCCGGCAACCGCTCATCCGGCCGGCAGGAAGCGCACCCAATTCGCGCCGCGGCCGGTCTCGGCCTGCCCACAAAGAACGAGGCCACCGTTGGGTTCTGTCCGGAAGAGCGACACCGTCGTCGATTTCTCCCCGGTGCACAGCAAGTACCGGCCGTCAGGGGAAACCGCGAACCCGCGGGGTTGCCGTTCGGCCGGGGTGAACAGTACGGCGGAACGCGGCGTGCCATCCGCGTCGACCGGCACCGTGGCCAGGGTCGACTCCGAGCGCTCGCTCGCCCAGCAGGTTTGCTCGTCCAGGGACAGATGCAGATCGGCGCCCCAGATGAGATGGCCGGCAATCGGATCCGCCCCGAATCGGCTGGGCCGCAACCCGCGTCCCGGGACGGCCGCCGCTGCCTGCCCGGCCAGGGTGAGAGTGCCGTGCGGCGACCGCCGATAGTGCAACACCTCGCCGGAGAACTCGGTCATCACATAGACGTGTCCCCCGTCGCGGGTGAGCACGAGGTGGCGCGGTCCGCACCCGACGGGGGCCGCCACGGTCGGCGGATCCAACGGGGTCAGGGTGGCGCCGGCCAACGCGAACTGCGCGACGAGGTCGGCCCCCAGCGAGACGAAATACGCGGTCTCCTGGTCCGGCCCGACCGCGCAGGAATGCATGTTCGGGTAAGCGATCCGGGAGACGACATCACCGACACCCGAGTCGCCGACCGGCAGTGAGATCCCGAAACCACCCCCGTAGGAGGCGCCCAGCAGCGTCCGTCCATCCGGTGTCAGGGCGAGGTAGCTCAGGGACGACTCGACGTCGCGGCGCGACGTCGGCTGTAGCCGGCGGTCGCTGTGGATCTGACAGGTGACGATCGCCGGCTGATCGCCCTTGACGGCCACATGCACCTGACGACGGTCCGCATCGACCGCCAAAGCGGAGCAGCCCGGGCCTATCTCGCTCACGGCCAACCGCCGAAGGGCTCCGTCATCGAGCAGGAACGTCGACACCGTGCCGTCGATGGCGTTGGCGACGAATGCGAGGGAGGTCATCGTGGTGATCCTACGAGGTGCCGGCGCCTTCGACCTGCTGATCGGCCCACGGCGCCTGACAGGTGGTGATGCCGGGTCACACCGCCTGGTGGGATCCGTCGGGATCCTGGCCGGACAGCCGCAGCACCCCGCGCAGCAGCGCGGAGTGGTCCAGGCCGCCGTCGCCGTTGGCGCGGGCCGACGCCATGAGCTGGGCGACGAGGGCGCCGAGCGGAACGACGACGCCGGCCTCGCGCGCAGCCGCGGTGACGATGCCCAGATCCTTGTGGTGCAGGTCGATCCGGAACCCCGGCGGGAAGGTGCGGCTCAGCATGTTCGCGCGCTTCTGGTTCAGCACGGCGCTCCCGGCCAGGCCACCGCCGAGCACCGTCAGGGCGGCGTCGGCGTCTACCCCGTACGCCTCGACCAGCACCAGGGCCTCGGCGACGAGTTGGATGTTGCCGGCGACGATCAGCTGGTTGGCGGCCTTGACGGTCTGTCCGGCGCCGTGCGGGCCGACGTGCACGACGGTCTTGCCGACGGTCTCCAGGACCGGCCGGGCCGCTTCGACGTCGGCGGAGTCGCCACCGACCATGATCGACAGGGTCGCGGCGACCGCGCCGGCCTCGCCGCCGGAGACGGGGGCGTCGATCAGCCGGAGGCCGCGCCTGGTCGCCTCGGTGGCCAATTCGACGGTCACGTCGGGCCGGATCGAGGAGAAGTCGATGATCAGCGTGCCCGGCCGGACCGCGTCGAAGACGGCACCGTCGCCGACGAGCACGTCCTGCACCTGCGGAGAATCCGGGACCATGACGGCCACGATGTCGGCGTCGCGGGCCGCGTCGGCGGCGGACTCGGCGGCGACCCCGCCGCGTTCGACGAGCTGCCGGGTGCGGTCGGGGCCGCGGTTGTAGCCGACGACCTTGTGGCCGGCGTCGACCAGGTGTCCGGCCATGGGCAGGCCCATGATGCCCAGGCCGATAAAGGCGATGGTGGCCATGATGTTTCCTCCAGGGAAAGGCAACCCACGGGGGTCGCGGGTTCAGGTTCGGGGACCGCCGGAGCGGTCGGGACGGCGGCGGCCGGTCAGCCGTGCGGATCCTTCTTGGCGGTGATGGACCTGGTGATCGAGGCGAGCAGGGCGGCGTCGGAGGCGACACCGACGAACGTGTAGCCGGCTTCCAGGCAGTCGTCGGCGTGGTCGCTGTCGCGGGACAGGATGCCGGCCGCGATGCCGGCAGCCTTGGCCGCGGCAATGATCCGGGCCTCGGCGGCCTTGAAGACCGGGGAGTCCAGCTGGCCGGGGACGCCCAGCGCGGTGGACAGGTCCGCCGGTCCGACGAACAGCGCATCGACCCCGGGGACGGCCGCGATCTTCTCGACATTGTCGAGCGCGCTGAGGTTTTCGATCTGGACGATGCCGACGATGGTGTCGTTGACCTGTTGGCCGGTGAGCCCGTCACTGCCGAACCGGCGGGCCCGGTTGTAGCCGGCGACGCCTCGGTCACCCTGCGGCGGGTACCACAGGTGCCGGATCGCGGCAGCTGCCTGCTCGGCCGTCTCCAGCTGGGGGAACATGACGCCGGCGGCGCCTTGGTCGAGGACTCGTCCGGCCCGGATCCGGTCGTCGGTCTCGACCCGCACCAGCAGCGGCACCTGATGCACGGCGGCGGCCAGGATCTGGCCGAGCAGGGCGTCCTCGCCACCGGAGCCGTGCTCGAGATCGACCAGCAGCCAGTCGAACCCGCTCAGCGCGCACACCTCGGCGGCGGCCGGGGAGCCCAGACCCAGGAATGTGCCCAGGGTGGGTTCGGCGGCGCGGATCTTGTCCTTCAGTGTGGTCATGACGCGTTCTCCAAGGTGGTGGTGTGGTGGGTCGCGGCCGGGCCGGTGGGGGTGGCCGGCAGGTGGTGTCGCCCGATGACCTGGCGGGCCAGCTGTTCCAGGATCGGTCCCGGGTGGGCCAGGCACCGGGTCAGGTCCGGTTCGATGTCGAGCAGGCTGTAGGCGGCGGTGAAGCCGGCGGCCGTGAGCAGCTCGTCGGTCAGGTCGTTGCGGCCGGCGACCGCGATCACCGGGATGCCGGCGGCGCGGGCGGCCGCGGCCACCCCGGCCGGCGCCTTGCCGTGCAGGGTCTGCTCGTCCAGGCGGCCCTCGCCGGTGATGACCAGATCGGCATCGACCAGCCCCCGGTGGAAGCCGGTCAGGTCCAGTAGGTAGTCGATGCCGGGGCGGAGGCGGGCGCGCAGGCAGGCGTTGCCCGCGAACCCGACCCCACCCGCGGCGCCGGCGCCGGCGGCGTGCGCGGCGGGGTGGATCTGTCCGGCCTCCTGTCCCGGGATGCCCTGGGCGTGGGCGAGCCGGACCGCGAAATGCGTCAAAGCGGCTTCCGCGGCGGGGGTGTCGGTGACGCCCTTCTGCGGTCCGTACACCGCGGCGGCCCCGGTCGGGCCGAGCAGCGGATTGTCCACGTCGCAGGCCAGGACGAACTGTGCGGCCGCGATCCCCGGGTGCAATCCGGTCAGGTCGATGCGGTCGATGTCCGGCAGCGACCCCAACCCCGGGGGCACATCGTTCCCGGCTCCGTCCAGCATGCGGGCGCCCAGGGCCGTGAGCATCCCGGCACCCCCGTCGGTGCTGGCGCTGCCGCCGACGGCCAGCACCAGGGTGTGGCAGCCGTCGTCGAGGGCGGCCCGAATCAGGTCGCCGAAGCCGGTGCTGGACGCGGTCAGCGGGGCCGGCACGCCGGCGGGCAACCGGACCAACCCGCAGGCGTCGGCCAACTCGAGGACGGCGGTGTCGCCGCGGCGGGCGTATCCCGAGTCCACGGGCTCCCCCACCGGGCCCCGGACACGGACCGGAACGTGGGTGAAGCCGGCCCGGACCGCTGCCTGCAGGGTGCCGTCCCCGCCGTCGGCGACCGGCACCGAGACCAGGTCGATCCCACCGCTCGCCGATCGGAGGCCGATGCTCAGGTGCCCGGCCACCTGGGCGGCGGTCAGCGAACCCTTGAACTTGTCCGGCGCGAGCAGCACCTTCACGGTTCCTCTCCTCTCGGTTCCCGATCGTCGGAATGCGGCAGTGAGGTCAGCGACCGAACTCGGCGGTGCCGACGGTCCAGGCGCGGGCCTGGTCGCTCAGCGTGAAGCCGAGACCGGGGCGGGACGAGACGTGCATGCGCCCGTCGGCGATCTCCAGCCGCTCGTTGAACAGCGGGTCGAGCCAGTCGAAGTGCTCGACCCAGGGCTCGATGGGGTAAGCGGCGGCCAGGTGGACGTGGATCTCCATCGCGAAGTGCGGGGCCAGTTCCAGGTGCTTGGACTCGGCCAGCGCGGCCAGCTTGAGGAACTGGGTGATCCCGCCGATGCGGGGGGCGTCGGGCTGCACGATGTCCTGCGCGCCGGCCTCGATCAGCCGGGCGTGCTCGGCGACGCTGGCCAGCATCTCGCCCGTGGCGATCGGGGTGTCCAGCGAACGAGCGAGGTTGGCGTGGCCCTCGGCGTCGTAGGCATCCAGCGGTTCCTCGATCCACACCAGGTTGTACTTCTCCAGCAGCCGACCCATCCGCTGGGCGGTGGCCCGGTCCCACTGCTGGTTCGCGTCCACCATCAGCGGGACGTCGTCGCCCAGGTGCTCCCGGACCCGTTCGACCCGGGCGATGTCGGTCTTCCAGTCGGGCAGGCCGACCTTGATCTTGATGCCGCCGATGCCGCTGGCCAGGGAGTTGGTCGCGTTCTCGGCGACCTGGTCGATCGGGGTGTGCAGGAAGCCTCCGGAGGTGTTGTACGTGCGGACCGAGTCGCGGTGCGCGCCCAGCAGCTTGGCCAGCGGCAGGCTCGCCCGCTTGGCCTTGAGGTCCCACAGAGCGACGTCGAAGGCGGCGATCGCCTGGGTGGACAGGCCGCTACGGCCCACCGACGCACCGGCCCAGACCAGCTTGGTCCAGATCTTGCCGATATCGCTGGGATCCTCCCCGATGAGCACCGGGGCGATCTCCCTGGCGTGAGCGAACTGGCCGGGGCCGCCCGCCCGCTTGGAGTAGCTGAACCCGACGCCCTCATGGCCGTCCTCGGTGACGATCTCGGCGAACAGGAACGCGACCTCGGTCATCGGCTTCTGCCGGCCGGTGAACACCTTGGCATCGCTGATCGGCGTGGCCAGCGGCAGCGTGATCGAGGACAGCTTCACGGACCGGATCCGGTCGACGGTGGCCGCGCCGGCGGTCAACGCCTGCGCCGGGACACCGGAGGCGGCCGGGATCGGGGCGGGGATCGGAGTGGAAACCGGGGCCGAACGGGCCAGGCTGGTGGTCATGTCAAAGCTCCTTTGCTTCGGGGCGCTGCACGCCCGCGGCGACGAGATGAATGAGGCGACAAACTATTTCGATCTGCGCTGGGTTGTCGTACTGACTTCCCCGGGGGCTGACCTGAACCCTACGAGCCCGTGATGATGCGAGTCCAACACTGATTTGGCATCCTTCGATACACGGATTGAATCGAACCGGAGTGATTCGAGACAGTGGTGGAAAGAAGGTCTTCGTGTTCACGATGGAGCAACTGGAAAGCTTTGTAGCCGTCGCCGAGGAACGGCACTTCGGCCGGGCCGCGCAGCGGCTGCACATCACCCAACCGCCGCTGAGCCGGCGGATCCACCTGCTCGAGGAGGAGCTCCGGGTCGAGCTGTTCGACCGGTCCCACCGGGCGGTCAAGCTCACCTCGGCGGGCCGGGTGTTCCTGGTGGATGCCCGCAAGATCCTCAAGCTGGCCCAGGACGCCGCCCTGTCCGCGCAACGGACCCCTCGTGGCGAGGTGGGTGTGGTGGCAATCGGGTTCACCGCGGGCAGTGCGTACGAATTCCTCGAGAAGGTGGTCGGCGCGGCCAATACCGAGCTGCCCGAGGTGGAGCTGGTGCTCAAGGAAATGGTGACCCCGGCCCAGCTGGAGGCGCTGCATTCCGGAACCATCGACGTCGGGCTGATCCGGCCGCCGGCCACCGGCGCGGACATCACCAGCCGTCTGCTGACGTCCGAACCACTGTTGGCCGCCCTGCCGGTCGGGCACCGGCTGGCCGTCGCCGCCCGGGAACCGACGATCGCGGATTTCGACAACGAGCGGTTCATCGGTTACTCCCCCTCCGAGGCGAGTTATTTCTACGAGATTCTGGCCAGCGAGTTCCGTCGCGCCGGTATCCGTCCGGACTACACCCAGTACGTCAGCCAGATCCACACCATGCTGGCGATGGTCAAGGCCGAACTGGGGGTGGCCCTGGTGCCGACCGCGGCGCGGATCCTGCATCTGGAGGGGGTCGTGCTCCGGCCCGTCGACGGTTTGGCGCCCAACCTGGTTGCGCTGCACGCCGCGTGGCGCCGGAGCAATGACAACCCTGCGTTGAACGCCCTGTTGCCGGTGATCAGGCGGGCTGCTCGGTAGCGGTGCCCCGGGTGTCGCCGTTGGTATCCAGGTAGGCGAAGTCCAACCGGCGGATCGGACCGACGATCACCAGGTAGCTGAGCACCGCCGCCACCGCACTGGCCCCGACGAAGATCAGGGCGAGGCTGAAGTTGCCGGCCACGCTGATCAGGTAGCCGATGATGATCGGGGTGGTGATCGCGGCCAGGCTGCCGAAGGTGTTGAACACTCCACCGGACAGGCCGGAGACCTGCTTGGGTGCGGTGTCGGCCACCACCGCCCACCCGAGGGCGCCGAGACCCTTGCCGAAGAAGGACAGCGCCATGATGGCCACGATCAGCCATTCGGAGTCCACCCAGTTGCAGATCAGGATGCTGGAGGACAGCAGCAGGCCGGTGACGATCGGGATCTTCCGGGCCCAGGTCAGCGAAACACCATGCCGTAGCAAGCGGTCCGACACGAACCCGCCGAGAATCCCACCGATGAAGCCGCACAGCGCCGGCAGCACGGCCACGAAACCGGCCTTGAGGATCGACATGCCGCGGTCCTGGACCAGATACACCGGGAACCAGGTCAAGAAGAACCAGGTGATGGTGTTGATGAAGTACTGACCCACGTACACGCCCAGCAGCATCCGATTGGTCAGCAGCGCCTTGATGGAACGGCCGGTCAGTCCTTTCGGGGCTTTGACGGCGCGGGTCGGCTTGTCCATGTCCAGGACCGCGCCGCCCGCGGTGATGTACTCCAGCTCCGGTTGCCGCAGGCGCGGGTGCCGGGCCGGGCTGTAGATCACGACCAGCCAGACGAAGCCCAGCACGACGCCGATCCCACCGATCACGGTGAAGACGTGCTCCCAACCCATCGAGACGACCAGCCACCCCATCAGCGGGGTGAACACGACGGTGGCGAAGTACTGGGCCGAGTTGAAGATGGCCGCCGCGAAGCCGCGTTCCTTGGTCGGGAACCAGGCCGCCACGATCTTCGAGTTTCCGGGGAACGACGGCCCCTCGAACAGGCCGACCAGCAGGCGCAGCAGGAACAGCAGTCCCACCGCGGTGGCGGCGCTGAAGTTGCCGATCGCGCCCTGCGCCATGGTGAAGGCCGACCACAGCACGATCGCGTAGCTGTACACCTTCTTCGCGCCGAACCGGTCCAGCAGGTACCCGGACGGGATCTGCGAGATCAGGTAGGTCCAACCGAACGCGGAGAACAGGTACCCCATGGTCACCGCGTTGATGCCCAGCGACTTCTGGATCGCGTCCCCGGCGATCGACAACGTCGACCGGTCCGCGTAGTTGACCGTCGTGACGACGAACAGCATCGCCAGGATGCTCCACCGGACCCGCCCGATCTTCACTTTCGATTTCAGGACGGTCTTCTCACCGCTCACAGCTGTCATTCGAGTCTCCTTCGACCAATGTCATCCGGCTCACGTCCGATTGGCAAGAAACGTAGCGAGATCAACCCATCCAAGTCCAAGCCAAGAATTGAAGGAATCGATACATGGATTGAATCGATGATGCTGTCAACGCAGCGGGCGACGCCGGGCCCGTGTGGTGGGCAGCTTTCGAGGCGTGCCCCCACGCCGACCTCGGGCCCGGTCGCCGGTCGGCTCCCAGGTCGACGACATCTCGCGAAATGCCGGTCATGAGGTGACCGGTACAGGTACTTGGGTGGGGTCATGAACCCGCAGACGAACCTCACCGAATTCCCCACGCCCACCCTGATCGCCGTCAACGGCGTCGAGCTGGAGGTCTTCGAGGCGGGTCGGCAGAACGCCGGGCGACCCGTCGTGCTCTGTCACGGCTGGCCGGATCTCGCGTTCACCTGGCGTCATCAGGTGCCTGCGCTGGTCGCCGCGGGGTACCACGTCATCGCGCCCAACCAGCGCGGCTACGGCAACTCCGCCCGGCCGGGTGAGATCACCGAATACGACATCGGCCACCTGGCCGGTGATCTGATCGGACTTCTCGACCACTACGGCTACCCGGACGCGACCTTCATCGGGCACGACTGGGGTGCGATGGTCGTCTGGAGTCTCACCCTGCTGCATCCGACGCGGGTGAACAGGGTGATCTGTCTGAGCCTGCCGTACCCCGCACGCGGAGACCGACCCTGGATCCAGTTCATGGAGGCGGTGCTGGGCAGCGACTACTACTTCGTCCACTTCAACCGGCAGCCCGGAGTCGCCGACGCCGTATTCGACGAGAACCCGGCACGGTTCCTGCGCAACCTGTACCGCAAGAACGAGCCGCCCAGGGAAGAGCCGATCGGGATGGTCATGCTCGATCTCGCCCGCACCGGGACTCCCCTCGGCGAGCCCCTGATGGACGAGGGCGACCTGGCCGTCTATGTTGCCGCCTTCAAGGAGTCCGGGTTCACCGGCGGCATCAACTGGTACCGCAACCTCGACCGCGACTGGCACCTGCTCGCCGACGTCGACCCGATCATCCACCAGCCCGCCCTGATGATCTACGGCGACCGCGACGCCGTGGCTCCGGCCGAGAATCTCGCCAAGTTCGTGCCCGGCATCGAGGAGATCCACCTCGACAGTGGCCACTGGATCCAGCAGGAGAAGCCCGAAGAGACGACCCGCGCCATCCTGGGATGGCTGGAACGTCATGACGCCACCGCGGCCCCGGGTGCGGCCTGAACCGCGGCGGTGTGTTCGGCCCGGCGGTCACGGCGAAGCGGACGACACGGCCTCCACCGATCGGCGGACATCACGAATAGACCTGGCTACCCACCGCTCGGTGGACGGAGCGCCGGCGGCCGCCGCGGCACAGTCGTGGTGTCGGGCCCGAGAGCCTGATGGACACCGGAAGGACCGATGCCCGAGGCTTTTTCAGGAGACTGCCATGCGGATCACCACCAAGGCCACCAAGCGGGCCGCCACCCGCGTCGCCGCCGCCGCGCTGACCGCGACCGCCCTGTGCGGGCTGGGTTCGGTCGCCGCCTTCGCCGACTCCCCCACCACCGCTCCGCTGCCGCTGGGCCAGGTGACCAACCTGACGCCCTACACCTGGACGCTGGACAACGGGGAGGTGCCCAACCAGACCTACGCGGTCGATCCGCCGAAGACCCTGGCGCCGGGGCAGACCGCTTCGTGGAGCCACCCCACGTTGGGCACCTACGGGTACCAGGACACCAGCTACTTCTTCACCGACCCGACCGGGGTCAAGCACTGTGTCCTGGTTCGCGAATACCAGGACGGCACCTACGCGACGGACGCCGAGTACCTCGACGCGGCTGCCAACATGTACCGGGAGGCCACCGATTTCCACATCGGCGGTGATCCGGACGGCCATGCCGGCCACTACGACGCGTTGTGGAACAGCCCGACCACCGTCAAGATCGACAACACCACCGACCCCGCTGACGCCACCGCGGCCGTGAACTACGACCTGCCCCGGGCGGTCGGCGACGTCAAGTGGACCCCGAAGGACGGCGCGCAGGTCACCTTCCGGATCACCGGCGCGAGCCGGGCCACCAGCCTGGTCTACAACCACTCGGACGCCCCGGCGACGGTGGTGAAGGGCCATGCGACGACCAAGGGCCAGTCCACCTCGCTGGGCGAGGACGTGACGGCCTCGGTGAGCACGAAGGTGTTCGGCTTCGCAGCCAAGACGGCCGCCAGCGTGACCTCGGATCAGGAGTGGGGCAGCTCCGACTCGGTGGCGGTGGATGTGGACGCCGAGGTCGATCCGGGCAACGTTGGTTGGATCGACAAGCGCACCGATGTGGCCAGCCTGGCCGGTGAGCTGGTCTTCACCACGCCGGACGGCATCACCTTCGACATCAGCAACGTGTCGATCTCGAAGGGCGACATCGTCAACCCCAACGGGCAGCTGCCGTCCGGCGTCGACTACCAGCCGGACGAACAGCCGCTCGGCGGCAGCGACGCCCCCTCGGGCACCGGAGCGGCACCGACCGACAGTGGGTCGGCACCGACCCCGGAGGCCCTGCCGGCCGCCACCCCCGGTCAGATGGTCGTCATCGACGCGCCGACCGACAAGGGGCAAGCGGTGTCCGCGCTCAAGTTGTTCGAGTCGGCCACCGATCGCAGTTTCACCCCGAGCGCGGCGCCGCAATACCAGCAGACCAAGTGGGCCCCGGTCACCGACGCCAATGGCGACACATCGAGCGTGTCGGGCAACGCCAGAACCGGACAGTCGATCACGCAGAAGATCGACGTCACCCACGAGACGTCGTCGAGCTGGTCGCTGGGCGGATCCATCGAGCAGTCCGTCGGCTTCGACCTCGTCGAGGCGGTCGACGCCGAGGTGAGCGTCAAGCTGACCGCCAATCACACCTGGGACTCCAGCACATCGGACAGCCAGGGCATCTACGTCACCGCCAAGCCAGGCAAGACCGTGTGGATCGAGGCCGCGACCGGCATGGCCAGCTACACCGGCGACTTCGCCTTCACCAGCGACGGGGTGCACTATGTGGTGAAGAACGTGACCATCACCCAGCCGGCCGCCCCCGACGCGGATTCTCTCGCCACCACCAGCTACCGGGTGATGCAGGTCGACTCGGCCACCCAGGCCGGCCTGCCGGCCGACACCACCGGCGGCGTCGCCCCGATCAACAGCCTGCCGGTGCTGCAGAACTACATCGACCAGGGCCACTGAGACCCGCCCGAGCGACGCCCGGTCCGGCCGACATGGCCGGGCCGGCGTCGTTCTCAGCTGCGGCCCGTCCTCCGGCGCAGCGCGATCACGCCGACGACGATCCCGACGACCACCAGGATCGGGCCGATGACGGCCCACATGGAGTTGCCGGACATCCCGGAACCACCCAGCACCCCAAGTCCCTGCAGCGCCCAGACGGCGCCGACCACGATCAACAGCCCCGCGACGATGAGCAGGATGATCTTCACCAGGTGCTCCTTCCGGCTCGGACACCTCGATGTCACGAGTCGACGCCTTCATTCCCGGGGTGTCAACCGAGCAAACCCCGGACCGCCCGACCAGCGCGCCGATGGTCAGGCGACCACCGCACCCGCTTGCATCCGGCGCGGCCCGGCTCCCGCGGTTCACCCGGCGGACGCGTCCGCGGCGTGGTTGCCGGCGATGTACCCGAACGTCATCGCCGGGCCGATATTGATCCCGCCGGACGGGTAGTGCCCACCCATCACATTGGCCTGGTCGCTGCCGGCCGCGTACAGCCCCGGGATCACCGACCCGTCGGCCCGCAACACCCGGGCGTGCTCATCGGCCTTGAGCCCGTAGAACGTGCCGAAACTACCTGGCAGCACCCGGATCGCGTAGAACGGGCCCCGTTCCAACGGGGCCAGCGACGGATTCGGCCCGTGTTCCTTGTCGCCCGACCCCCGGTTGAACGGCGTCGACCCCCGGCCGAACTCCGGATCCTGTCCCACCCGCGCATGCACGTTGAAGTCCGCAACGGTCCGCTCCAAACCGGCCGGGTCGATTCCGCACTTGACTGCCAGATCACCAAGAGTCTTGCCCCGCTTCATATACCCGTTCAGCCGGTACGGGAATGCCGGGACCGGGAACGGCTTGGCCATCCCGAACGGGTACTTGCGTTGGAACGCGTGATCACAGATCAACCAGGCCTGCACCGGCTCGCCGGGCGGCGTCGCCTCGATCATGCCGGTGGTGAATTGGTAATAGCCGTCCGCCTCGTTGACGAACCGCTTCCCGTTGGCCGCCACCGCGATCAGGCCCGGCTTACCCCGGTCCACGATGTGCGGGTACGTCCCCACTCGACCCGATCGGTAGCGCACCAACGACACCGGACACCACGCCGCGGGCGAGGCCAACGACGTGTCCAATGCCGCGCCGACCCGCTCGGCCACCGTGATCCCGTCGCCGGTCGTCTCTTTCGGCGCGAGCGTCCAGTGCTCCTGACCGGTCGGCGTGCGAGGGAAGAATTCTGCACGCCGGTGCACGTCGCGGGGAAATCCACCGGTGGCCAGCACCACCCCGCGCCGCGCCCGCACCGTGACCGGCCCGGTCGGGTGCTGCACCAACGCGCCGGTGACCGCACCGGAGTCATCGGTGTCCAGCTGGGCGACCGGCGAGTCGACCCACAACCGCACTCCGGCCTCGTCCGCCGACTTGACCAGCCGGGCGACCAGCGCCGGACCGTTCACCAGCTGCATCCCGGTCCGCTGGGTGATCAGGTCCCACACATGGAACGCGACCCGCCACGCCGCGTGGAAAAACGACCGGACGTCCGACGTCGCGTGCAGGAACGCCTGCAAATCCGGCCCGGCCATGATTCCCATACCCAGGAAGGAAGTCTCGTACAGCTGCCGGCGGACCAGCTTGCGCAGATCCTTGCGCAGCTCGCGCGCGTTGATCGGCTTCGGACCCACCGACCGTCCGCCGGTGCCGGCGCCGGGCAGGTCCCCCAGGATGTCGGCGATGAAGGTGCCGCTGACGAACTGCAGGCTCGTCTCGTTCTCGAAGAAACCCACCATCTTCGACGCGTTCTGCAGCATCGCCTCGACCCGAGGCTCGTCGTAGTTCTCCCCCAGAGCGTGCTTGAGATAGGTGCGTGGCCCGTCCAGGTCCTCGATGACGCCGTCGGCCTGCGACAACGGGTTCAACGGCGCCCACAGCCAGCCACCCGACCACGCGGTCGCCCCGCCCAGGGTGGACGCCTTCTCCACCACCACCACGTCCAGGCCGCGGTGGGCGGCGGTGACGGCGGCCGCCAGCCCGCCGGCGCCCCCGCCCGCGACCAGCAGGTCGCACTCGACGAGCCGGTTGGTCGTGGTTCCGTTCGTCATCACGGACGCCTTCGTTCCACCCCGGATGGTTCCATCCTCAGGGTTCGCGGACTGTCCGTCGGGGCTGACATCGGTGTCGGTGGCTGGCATGCATTGACATTCCCACGTCGATGCATCCATCGTCCAACACTAAGTTGGTCACACACCTAGTGCGCTTGCCACTGAGTCGGCCCGCCGGGCAGCGCCCCGGGCCCGCCGATCACCGGCTGAGCGCTCCGGACAGCACCCGGTCGGCCGCCGCTCGGGCCCGCACCGCCCGTTCGACCGGGGACAGCCCAGCCAGGGCGGCCACCGGCGCCTCCACCGACAACGCGCCTCCGGTGGGCAGCGCCGCCACCAGGTCGGCGAGCGGGAACCGGCCGTCACCGGGTAGCAGCCGAGAAGTCCGGGACTCCAGGCGGGCGTCGTCGTCGGGCGGCCAGACCGGATCCAGCGGACCGTCGCACAATTGCCCGTACGGCAGCAACTCCGGCCGGACACCCGCCAGGTCGGCGACGACGCCGCCGGACCGTTGCAGGTGCAGGGCATCCACCAGGACGCAGCCTGCCGGATGACCCGCACCCTCGACAATCCGGACGGCCGCCGACAGCGTCTGTACCGGGCTGTATTTCATGAACTCCAGGCCCGGGCGAAGGCCTCGCTCGGCGGCGGCCGCGCAGAGCCAGGCGTAATTGTCGGTCAGGCGCGACTCGTCGGAGTCGTAGCCGAGGGTCAGCACGAACCGGGCGCCCAGCGCGCGCCCCGCATCGAGCACGGCCAGCGCGGCGTCTCGACCGAATTCGGGCCGAATCATGATCAGTTCGACGTCCAGCACGCCGATGCCGGTATCGGCCAGCCGGGAACGGGTCTCGCGAGCGACCGCGGTGTTGCCCAGCATCGGCCAGACCCGCTCATCGGCGGCCGGCGCGACCCGGATTCCGACCGCGTCGAACCCGGCCCGGGCTGCCGCGGTGACCTGATCGGGCGGTGCGGCGTCCAGGATGGTCAACGGGGACAGGGACAGCGTGGTGGCGGGCACGGGTGGCCCTCCTTTCGTGACGGCTGGTCGAAGCGGTTGTCGCGCAGACAAGTCCAGCTCAGTACGTCGCGCGGCCACCACTGGCGTCGTAGACGGCACCGGTGGAGAAGCTGAGCTGCTCGGAGCACAGCCAGGCAATGAGTTCGGCGATCTCGTCGGGCCGGCCGAATCGACCCATCGGGGTGAGGGACTGGGAGCGGGCCAGGATGGCCGGGTCGGTGTCGGCGTTCATCGGTGTGGCGACGGCGGCCGGCGCGACGGTGTTGACCAGCACCCCGGTGGTCGCCAGCTCCTTGCCCAGGGACTTGGTCAAGCCGATCACCGCGGCCTTCGAGGCGGAATAGGCACTCTGCGTGGGGTTTCCGTCCTTGGCGGCGATGCTGGCCAGCGTGACGATCCGGCCCCACCCGGCAGCGACCATGCCCGGGACCACGGCCCGGCACATCAGGAACGTGCCGTCGACGTTGACCCGGAACGTGGTTCGCCACTGCTCCAGATCGAGGTCGACGACCGGCTTCGACGGACCCACTATTCCGGCACTGTGCACGAGGATGCCCACCGGCCCGAGCGCCGCGATCAGCGCGGCCACCGCGTCGGGATCGGTGACGTCCAGCCGCTCGTCGGCTCCCGGAGCGAGGTCGGCGGTGACGACGCGCACGCCGTCCCCGCGCAGCCGGTTCGCGGTGGCCGCGCCGATCCCGCTGGCGCCGCCGGTGACCAGTGCGAGCACACCGTCCGGGTAGCTCATCTCGTCGTCGCGACGGCGTGCGCGTCGGCCGGGAAGTCGAGTGGCGGAGAGTTGTCGGTTCTCGGGACGGTCACTGCGGTGGTCCTTCCGGTTGCCGGCGACTGTGTGCCGTCCGATCCAAGACTATGTAAGAATCACACATTGATCCATAGTCACTTAGTGTCGTCGACTATAAATGCCGATCCGTCATCTGCACAAGGAGGTCGTGGATGGAGATCCGTTGGCTGGAAGCGTTCATCGCCGTCGCCGAGGAGCTGCATTTCAGCAAGGCGGCGAGCCGGCTCAACCTGGCCCAGTCCCCGCTCAGCCAGACCATCCGCCGGCTCGAGCGCGACCTGGGCACGCCGCTGTTCGACCGCAACACCCGCAGCGTCACTCTCACGCCGGCCGGCCAGGCCCTGCTCCCCTACGCGCGAAAGGTTTTCGAGGACCTGGAGCTGGGCCGGCAGGCCACCCGGGCGCGGGACGGGGTCGTCTACGGGACGGTCTCGATCGGGTTCTCCGGCGCGCTCAACCACCAGACGCTGCCGCCCCTGACCCGGGCGGTCCGGCACCGCTTTCCGGACGTCACCCTGTCGCTGACCGGGCGGGTCATGACCCGCGACGGCGTGGAGCACTTGGAACGGGGCGACCTGGACCTGGCGTTCGTCGGGCTGCCGATCGATCCGTCCCGGGTGCGGACGCGGCTGATCGGCCGCGAGCCACTCGGCGTCGTGCTGCCGGTCGACCATGCGATGGCCGGCCGGTCCGCGATCGACCTCGCCGATCTGGCCGACGAGCAGTTCATCTCACTCCCCATCGGGGCGGGTTCGTCACTGGCGCAGCTGACCACCCAGGCCTGCATCGATGCCGGGTTTCGACCACGGATCGCCCAGGAGATCACCGACCCGTTCATGATTCTGACGCTGGTCTCGGCCGGTGTGGGTATCGCGCTGATGACCGCCGAAGCGGTGCAGATCTTGCCGTCCGCGGCCGTTCTGCGCCCGCTGACCGGCCGCCAGACCTACATGCGACACGCGCTGGCGTGGGTCCCCGACAATCCGTCGCCGGTCCTGCGGGCCGTCCTCGACCTGGCCGAAGAGGTGCTGCCGACACCCTCGGAAGATTAAGCGTTCCAGCCACACTGTGTTAGTCGAAATCAGTGTTGGACGAACTTGATTTCTCCTGCGACGGTATTCGCATCCCATCGAGGCCCGCCCTGCCGATCCGGCCGGTCGGCCCCGTCGACGAAGCCGGTTCGAAAGGAAAAGCCTTGTCCGCTACGGAATTGGCCCCATCCCCAGGCACCTCCCGGAACAATCCGAAGAAGGCCGCACTCTCCGGCTTCCTGGGCAGCACGCTGGAGTACTACGACTTCTTCATCTACGGATCGGCGGCCGCGCTCGTCTTCGGGAAGGTGTTCTTCCCCGATGCCGGCGCCACCGGCGCATTGCTGTCGATCGCCACCCTCGGTGTCGCCTACGTGGCCCGCCCGGTCGGCGCGATCGTCTTCGGCCACATCGGCGACCGGCTCGGCCGGCGTGGCGCGCTGATGGCCACCCTGCTGTTGATGGGCCTGTCCACCTTCCTGATCGGTTGCCTGCCGACGTACGGCCAGATCGGTGTCGCCGCACCGATCCTGCTCGTGGTGCTGCGCCTGCTGCAGGGCCTGTCGGCCGGCGGCGAGTCGCCCGGAGCGAGCTCGCTGTCGATGGAGCACGCACCCGATCGGCGCCGAGCGTTCTTCACCAGCTTCACCATGAGCGGCATCATGTTCGGGATCGTCATTTCCAGCCTGGTGTTCATCCCGGTGGCGGCCCTGCCCGAGGATCAGCTGCTGAGCTGGGGTTGGCGGATCCCGTTCTGGCTCTCGATCGTCGTGACGGGGATGGCCTGGTTCCTACGCCGTTCGCTGCACGAGCCGGAGGTCTTCGCCGAGATCCAGGAGCACGAGGGCACCGCCAAGGCACCGATCGTCGAGCTGTTCCGCGGTCACTGGCTGACCGTCATCCGCATCGCCGTCTGCGCCACCTTCGCGATGGTCAACACCATCGTCAACGTCTTCGCGCTCGCCTACGCGACCCAGGTCGAGGGCATCGCCCGGCCCACCATGCTCGCGGTCATCGCGGTGTCCAACGCGGTCGCGGTGATCACCCAGCCGCTGTTCGGCATCCTCGCCGACCGGATCGGCCGGAAGCCGGTCTTCGTCGGCGGCCTGATCGGCGTCGGCGTCATGGTGTTCGTGTTCTTCCACGCCATCGGCACCCAGAACGTGCCCTGGATCTACCTCTCGGCCGTCCTGCTGATCGGCCTGTGCTACGCGGCCCCGAACGGCATTTACCCGGCCTACTTCCCCGAGCAGTTCCCGGCCCGGGTCCGTTACTCCGGCATGGCGATCGGCCTGATGGTCGGCCTGCTGGCGGCCGGCTTCACGCCACTGGCGGCGACCGCGCTGACCGCGGGTGATCCGGCCAACTGGCTGCCGGTGGCGTGGCTGTGCGCGGGTTTCGTCGTCGTCTCGGCGGTCGCGGCGCTGACCGGCCCGGAAACGTTCCGCACCCCGACGGCACGACTGGGCCGGCGTGGATCGCCAGGTCGCACGACGACGACAGAGCCGGCGCCGGCGATCTCGGTGGCTTCCTGATGGCTGTGCTCCGGGCGGCAGTGGTCGGCTGCGGCAACGTGGCCGGCAACCACGCCGCCGCCTACCGTGACCTGCCCGGCGTGGACCTGGTCGCCGTCACCGACGTCAACCCCGGCCGGGCGGCCGCGCTGGCCCGCCGGTACGGCGGTCAGCCGGTCGCTGCCGAAGGGCTCTTCGACCTCGATCTGGACCTGGTGAGCATCTGCACGCCGCACCCCACCCACGAAGATGTCGTCACCCGCGCCGCCGCCCATGGGGTGCACGTGCTGTGCGAGAAGCCGATTGCGATCGATCTGGCCGCGGCGGCGCGCATGGTGGCGGCCGCGGAGACGGCCGGAGTTCGGCTGGGAGTGTTGTTCCAGCGTCGGTTCTGGCCCGCCGCGCAACGCATCCGCCGGGCGATCGACGACGGCAGCCTGGGGCAACCGTTCCTCGGGCACACCTCGGTGCTGCTGCATCGCGACCCGGAGTACTACACGGCCACCGCCTGGCGGGGCACCTGGGCGACCGACGGCGGTGGGGTGCTGATGACGCAGGCCGTGCACAACGTCGACCTGCTGCAGTGGTTCATGGGTGAGGCCGTCGAGGTGTCCGCCGCCCACTCGACGGTCGTCCAGCCGATCGAAGTCGAGGACACCGCGGTCGCCACCATCCGATTCGCCGGTGGCGGCCTGGCCACCCTGGCCGCCTCCACCGCCCTCACCCCGGGCCTCGGGACCCGGGTCCAGGTGACCGGCCGGAGCGGGGCCAGTGCCGGGCTCGCCGAGTACCCCGAGGGCAGCGAGGCCCGGATCGACCTGTGGGCTGTTCCGGATCACGAGGCGGTCGCCGATCCGTTCGGCGGCCGGCTGACCGCCGACCTCGACCTGGCCGCGATCAACGGCAACCTCGCACCGTTCCACGCGCTGCAGATCGCGGACTTCGTCGCCGCCGTCCGCGACGGACGGGAACCCGCCGTCACCGGTCGGGAGGCGGCCAAGTCACTGGCCATCCTCACCGCGATGTACGCATCGGCCGCCTCCGGGCGTCCGGAGCCGGTGCCGCACCTGCCGGTCTCGCAGTCGCTGGCGGACAGCCGGTCCGGTTGAGCAAGGGCACCGCGCCCCGCTCCTTCCCACCGTGCCGACGCTGTGGCGGGTTCTCGGCTGATCCCCAGCAGTTCCGCTCATTTTCTTCGCTGCGCACCGCCGTCGCATTGGCCATACACGGAACCGTCGTCCTGGTCGGACGAAGCCAACCAACTCGACACCGTTCAGCAGGAGATCCACGCCATGGGCGGCCGAGCCGTCAGTGTGGCCTGCGACCTGTCCGACATCACCAGTGGATGCGACAGCATCCACCCGGACCGCGCCGGGGGACATCGTCGCCCGCGTGCCGGAGATCACCGCAGCGGCAGGTGCAGACAGCCGGGTCAGCGCAGGTGATGGGATTCCTGCAGGCCGTAGACCGGGGTGGGGAGGCCCTCCATCCGGGCCTTGAGCTGCAGGGCGAGGTACAGCGAGTAGTGCCGCGACTGGTGCAGGTTGCCGCCATGGAACCACAGCGCCTGCTGTTGGGTGGGCTTCCACATGTTGCGCTGTTCGCCCTCCCACGGACCCGGGTCCTTGGTGGTGTTGGAACCGAGACCCCAGACCTTGCCGACCTTGTCGGCGACCTCCTGGGAAATCAGATCGGCCGCCCAACCGTTCATCGAGCCGTAGCCGGTGGCATAGACAACGAGATCGGCGGGCAGTTCCTTGCCGTTGGTCAACACCACGCCGGTCTCGGTCAACCGCACCACGTCGACCCCGGACTCCAGCTTGATGTCGCCGCCCGCGACCAGTTCGGAGGCACCCACATCGATGTAGTAGCCGGAGCCGCGGCGCAGGTACTTCATGAACAGGCCGGAGTCGTCGTCGCCGTAGTCGAGCAGGAAACCGGCGGCGCCGAGCCGGGAGTAGAAGTCCGCGTCCTTCTTGCGGATCTCGTCGTACACCGGGATCTGGAACTCGTGCATGATCCGGTACGGCAGCGAGGCGAAGGTGAGATCGGCCTTCTGCGTGGTCATTCCGGCCGCGACGGCCTCCTCGGAGTACAGCCCGCCGAGCGCGATGGTCATCAGCGAGTCGGACTTGACGATGTGCGTGGAGGAGCGCTGCACCATCGTGACGTCGGCGCCGCCCTCCCAGAGCGCGGCGCAGATGTCGTGTGCGGAGTTGTTCGCGCCGATCACCACGGCCCGCTTGCCGCGGTAGGCGTCCGGGCCGGGGTGCTGGGAGGAGTGGTGCTGGTCGCCGGTGAAGACGTCCATGCCCTCGAAGGCCGGGATGTTGGCCTTGCCGGACATGCCGGTCGCCAGCACCAGTTGCTGGGGGCGGAGCGTGATCTCGGCGCCGTCCCGCTCGACGACGACGAGCCATTCACCCTTGGTCTCGTCGTACTTGGCGCTCTTGCACTCCGTGCTGCCCCAGTAGTTGAGTTCCATGACCCTGGCGTACATCTCGAGCCAGTCGCCGATCTTGTCCTTGGGTGCGAACACCGGCCAGTTCTTCGGGAAATCGATGTACGGCAGGTGGTCGTACCAGACCGGATCGTGCAGGCACAGCGACTTGTAGCGGTTGCGCCAGGCATCGCCCGGTCGCGGATTGCGGTCGACGATGATCGTCGGGACGCCGAGCTGACGCAGCCGCGCCCCCAAGGCGATGCCACCCTGACCTCCGCCGATGATGACCGTGTACGGCTGCGTGGAGCGCCCGAGCTCCTCGGCCTCGTGGGTGCGACGCTCGAGCCAGGTCTGCCGGTCCGGGTTGGCGCCGTGTTCCGCACCTCTGGGCCGTCGGTCGCCCTGCTGTTCCTCGTGCCCGATCAGCTCGTACATGGTGGTCAGCAGCGTCCAGCCCTTGCCGTCGCGCAGCCGCAGATGGCCGACGCAGCGGCCGATCGCCGTTTCGAACCGGATCCAGCTCTCCGCGACCCCGCCGGCCTCGGCGGGTTCACCGAGATCCCCGGCCACCTCGAAGCCGTGCGGCCGCACCCGGTCCAGGGTGCTGGCCAGCAGGTCGCGGACACCGTCCCGACCCTCGACGGTGACGATGTTCCAGCTGAACGCGATCAGGTCGCGCCAGTAGCTCTCGTCGCCGAACAGTTGGGCCGCCTTCTCGATATCGCCTACTTTCAAGGCGGTTTCGAATTCCTCCAGCCATTGGCTGATCGTGTCGCGGGCAGTCGCCGGCAGTGTTGCGGTCATCGTGGCTCCTCTATCCCGGGCGCAGCTGGCACGCTCAAGCCTCACCCGACCTCGACGCCGAGTCCTGGACCGGCACGGCCGGTCGATTGCATCCTGCGTCAGAAGCCGTTGCACGGGGGTTGCACGGCTCCGCGCCACCGCTGGGCCCAGCAGGTGTTCGGGCGATCGTGCCCGGTTCGTAGGATCCGAGGATGCCACCGCGGACCATCCGCCGGACCATCGGTCGTGCGCTCACCGCGGACGGCCGCGACCCACGTCGCGCAGGAAGGCGCGAGCTCCAACCGATCGAAGCGTGATGAACCCGAGTGACACCGATCAGCGACCAGGAGCCCTCATGCCCTCCTTCACCGATTCCGATGAACCGCACGGCGCGACGTTCACCGACACCGACCTGCGCGGGGCACGATTCGTCCGGGCCGACCTGTCCGGCGTCGTGATGCGCGCCGTCGAGATCCAGGGGGCCGACATCGACGCACCCTGGCTGGCCGACGGCGGCGGTTCCCTGCGGGTCAACGGCGTCGACGTGGTCCCCTTCGTCGAGGCCGAACTGGACCGGCGCTTTCCCGGGCGCGCCGAACGGCGCGCGGCGGACCCGGACGGCCTGCGAGCCGCCTGGGCCGCGCTCGAACGCACCTGGGCGACCACCCTGGCCCGCGCCGCGGTGATGCCGGCCGGCGCCGTCGACGTCTCCGTCGACGGCGAATGGTCGTTCGCCCAGACGCTGCGGCACCTGATCATGGCGACCGACACCTGGCTGCGCGGGGCGGTGCTGCGGATCGACCGGCCGTTTCACCCGATCGGGCAGCCCAATTCCGAGTACGAGACCGACGGCGGCGACATGTCGGTGTTCGTGACCGGCACACCGGAATTCACCGACGTGCTCGAGGTCCGGGCCGGCCACGTCGCGCTGGTCCGCGACTTCCTCACCTCGGTCACCCCGGACGAGCTGGCCGAGGAACGCATGAACCCGTGGGATCCCGACCAGCCCGAGACGGTGTTGACCTGCCTGCATGTGATCCTCGATGAGGAGTGGGAGCACCATCGCTACGCCGTCCGCGATCTCGATGCGATCGAGACCCGGTTGACGACGATGTGAGGCCGCCCGGGCTACCCGAGTCAGCCGCTCAGCGCATCCGCCTCGGTGATGTAGGTCGCCTCGGCCTCGGCCGACGGCGTGCCCTTCAGCTTCGACCAGGCGTCATACTTGGCCCGACCGACCGGGTTGGTGAAACCGGGCCGCTTGCCGGCGACGTCGCCCTGGGTGGCCTGCTTGTACAGCGCATACATCCGCAGCTTGGTGTCGTTACCGGGGTCCTTGGACAACCCGTTCACCCGGTCCACCGCCGCCTGAAATTCCGCATTCGGCATACCGGTGTGTCTAGCCCCGTGGGCGCCGGGCGTCAATTCGAGATGCCCATTTCGGCATGGAGCCGGTTCAGAATGGGTGCCGTCCGGGTTCGACCTGCGCCCATTCCTGTCCCCAGGCCCGCCACCGGCGGCGGTCGAGCCGTCGCCGGACCGCCCACCCCAGGACGAGCATCACCAGGCCGATCAGGATCCAGGTCCCGGCGCCGACGAGCAACGTCAGACCGGCCAGGGACTCCGAACTCGCCGGTGCCGGCACGATCCGGCCCGCGCTGTCCAACCAGACGGTCACGTGGTCGCCGGCCGCCGCGGTCGCGGCGACCTCGGCAACCCCGGTGGCTTGCTGGCCATCGGACCCGGTCCAGCTCACCGGCACCGTGATCCAGACCGGCGTCGCCTCGCCCGCGCCGATCGGCAGTTGGGCGTCCTGCTCGACGACCGCCTGGACCGAGGCGAGCGAACGCTGCTGCTCGGCGGACCGCGCCGACGAGTCCGCCCAGCTGACGGAGCCGACCGTCGCCACGATCGGCAAAGCCACCAGCCAGAGGGTGAGCAGGATCAGGACGACCGCCGCTTCGGCACGATCGACACCGCGCGCCAACGGATTCCGCCATACCTGGATCCAGACCGGTCGGCGCCGCCGGGCCGGTTGGGGCTGCATTCCCACACACACCTCCGGATCAACCGGCCTGGCGATAACGTTATCCAAGCGATACCACTACGCTACCCGAATCGTGATGTGGCCCTGTGTGTTGAGCCGCCGGCCGTGACGGATGCCACTGCCCTAGGGCTTCCGATCGGGACGGCTCCGGTGCCCACGCCACCTGTTTCACCAGACCCGCCGTCCCGGGACACCCGAACCTGATCGGTCAGCCGGTCCGGAATTCGTCGAGGACGTCGGCGAATGCGGCCGGGTCCTGCTGCCGCAGGTCGGTCAGTGCTCGTCGGGCCCGGTCACGAAGGCCCCGGTCGTAGTCATCCTTGGCGTCCTGAATGGCCTTGTTGATCGTCTTCAGCTTGTCCAGTTCATCGGCGGGTGGCGCCGCCCCGCCGGCCATGGCGAGCACGACCTGGGTGAGCGGGCCCAGCTGCGCGCCGTACGTGGCGACATCCCGGACGATCCGTGCCTCGAGTTCGGGCTCGCCCCGCCCGTTGACCGTGACGGTCGGCGAGAAGATCTTGAACCACTGGCTGACGTCGCCGCTCAGCGGCGCCGCCCGGTCCGCACCCCAGCCCGGGAACCAGCCAAATGGATTGCTCGTCGACATGGCGATGTCCTTCACGATTCGCACAGTGGGTCGCGGACCGCATCCGGCCCGCTCACGGTAGGAGAGCGTGAGTCACCCCGGTCGGATACCGCTGGCGGACACCGGCCACCATTCGGCGGCCTGGTATTCGACCGACCCATGGCCGAACGGCCCGACGGCGGGGCGGGGGG
>Ga0247820_10000153_pt1 | contig 33826 bp, 24 predicted proteins | sample 13C_Glucose_Day1_2_FD_192480 | JGI IMG/M metagenome (GOLD analysis project Ga0247820, IMG submission 192480) | Soil microbial communities from agricultural site in Penn Yan, New York, United States - 13C_Glucose_Day14 | ecosystem: Environmental > Terrestrial > Soil > Agricultural land | place...
GCGAGCCAACGGGGGCGCGGAGCGGGCCGCCCGGCCGCGTCTCGCCGCCGGCACCCCCGGCCGCCGTACAGTGGCGAGGACGGCCGTGGCCGGCCGGGTTCGGGGGAATCCGGCCGGGGCGGGCGTTCCGTACCGTCTCCGTGCCCGAGAAGGCGACCAGCACATGCGCCACCGGCCCTCCTCCGACCACGGCCCCCAGGAGCCGCTCTTCGGGCTCGACGAGCTGCCGCGGGCGGCCGGGGCCGAACCGGCCGGAACTTCGGCCTTCCGGGACTCCGCGCAGGCACGCCGGCTGCTCGCGATCCGGGAGATCCACGCCGAACCGGCCGCCGCCGCCTCGCCCCGCGGACAGCAGATCCTCGCCCGGTTCCCCGGGGCCCGGCTGATCGAGGTGGACTCCCACTGGCGCATCCCCGAGCTGCACGGCAACGAGGGCAGCGCCGACCGCTGGATGCGGATCAAGCGGGAGACGCTGGTGCTGGGCGTGAAGAAGACCCTCACCACCCGCCCCAACGGCCGCTCCGCCGACTGGATCGCCCCCGGCCCGTCCAACGGCTGCGCCCTGTCCTGCGTGTACTGCTACGTGCCCCGCCGCAAGGGCTTCGCCAACCCGATCACCCTCTTCACCAACATCGACCGGATCATCGCCCACCTCGGACGCCATGTCGCCGCCCAGGGCCCCAAGACGGAGCCCAACCAGTGCGACCCCGAGGCCTGGGTGTACGACATCGGGGAGAACGGCGACTGCTCCGTGGACGCCCTCGTCTGCGACAACACCGCCGACCTGGTCCGCGCCTTCCGCGACTGGCCCACCGCGAAGGCGTCCTTCGCGACCAAGTTCGTCAACCCCGATCTGCTGGACCTCGACCCGCGCGGCCGTACCCGCGTGCGGTTCTCGGTGATGCCGGCCGAGGACTCGCGCCTGCTGGACCTGCGCACCAGCCCGGTCGACCGGCGGATCGCCGCCGCCGCGGACTTCCTCGACGCCGGCTACGAGGTGCACTTCAACCTCTCACCCGTCGTCATCCGCCCCGGCTGGCAGGACGCGTGGGCCGAACTGCTGCGGCACATGGACGACGTGCTGCCGCGGCGCGTCCAGCGGCAGGCTCTGGCCGAGGTCATCATGCTCACCCACAACGCGGACCTGCACGAGGTCAACCTCCGCTGGCATCCGCGCGGCGAGGACGCGCTGTGGCGGCCCGCCGAGCAGGAGACCAAGCGCTCCCAGAACGGCGCGCTCAACCTCCGCTACCGCGCCGGCACCAAGCGCCGGGCGCTGTCGGAGCTCCGCGACCTGGTCGCCCGCCACGCGCCGTGGCTCGGCATCCGGTACGCGTTCTGAGGGACCGGCAGGAACGTCTTCCCGCATTTCCGCAGGTAACCCCTGGACAACAGGAATTAAGGGTAGGCTAACCTTGCCTCGTGATTCCTGGTGAAGACGCGGCACGGCACCCCCGTGGCCACGAACTGACGGCCACCGACGTGACCGTGGCGTACGACGGCGCGGACGTCGTGCACGACGCGGCGCTGACCCTGCGGCCCGGCGAAGTGACCGCCCTGGTGGGCCCGAACGGCAGCGGCAAGTCGACGCTCCTGCGCACCGTCGCCCGGCTGCAGCGCGCGCGCCGCGCCACGCTCACGCTCGACGCCGGCACGGACGCGCTGGCGCTCGGCCCCCGGGAGTTCTCCCGCCGTGTCGCCCTGCTGCTGCAGGCGCGCCCCACACCCAGCGGCCTCAGCGTGCGGGACGTCGTCGAGTTCGGCCGCTACCCGCACCGGGGCCGCTGGGGCGGCGCCGACCCCGGCGGCCGGGCCGCGGTGGACCGCGCGCTCACCCTGACCGGCGTCGCCGAACTCGCCGACCGCGGGGCCGAACACCTCTCCGGAGGACAGCTCCAGCGCGTGTGGCTGGCCGGCTGTCTCGCCCAGGAGACCGGCGTCCTCCTCCTCGACGAACCCACCACCTACCTCGACCTGCGCTACCAGGTCGAACTCCTCGACCTCATGCGCGACCTGGCCGACGACCACGGCATCGCCGTCGGCGTCGTCCTGCACGACCTGGACCAGGCGGCGGCCGTCGCCGACCGGATCGTGCTCCTCGCCGGCGGACGCGTCGTCGCCGAGGGCGTGCCCGAGGACGTCCTCACCCCGGAACTCCTGACCGAGGTCTACGGGATCCGCGTCGAGGTCGACCCCGACCCCCTCACCGGCCGGCTGCGCACCCGCGCGCTCGGCCGCCACCACACCCGAAGCGAAAGGCTCAGCACCACCTCATGAGACGCCTCCTGTTCACCGCACCCCTGGCCACCGCCGCCGCCCTCGTGCTGGCCGCCTGCGGCACCACCGAACCCGCCGCCGACGACGCCAAGGAGTCCACGGAGGCCATCACCCTCACCGACGCCTCCGGCGCCGAGGTGGAACTCGACGGCCCCGCCGAGAAGGTCGTCGGCACCGAATGGAACGTCGTCGAGCACCTGGTCTCGCTCGGCGTCGACCCCGTCGGCGTGGCCGACGTCAAGGGCTACAAGACCTGGGACGCGGCGGTGCCGCTGAAGAACGAGCCCAAGGACATCGGCACCCGCGGCGAGCCCAGCATGGACACCATCGCCTCGCTGAAGCCCGACCTCATCGTCGCCACCACCGACCTCCAGCCCAACGCCCTCAAGCAGCTGCGCAAGATCGCCCCCGTCCTGGAGGTGAAGTCCGCCGACGCCGCCGACCCCATCGGGCGGATGCTGGAGAACGTCGACCTCATCGCCGAGGCCACCGGCACCACCGAGCGCGCGGCGACGCTGAAGAAGGACTTCGGGACCACGCTCGCCGAGGGCCGGAAGGCCCTCGCGGACGCCGGCCTGGACGGCGCGGAGATCGCCTTCGCCGACGGCTACGTCGCCTCCAACCAGGTCTCCGTCCGCCCCTACACCTCCGGTTCGCTCATCGGCGCCGTCAACGAGCGGCTCGGACTGAAGAACGCCTGGAAGCAGAAGGGCGACGAGGCCTACGGCCTGGCCTCGACCGACGTCGAGGGACTGACCGGCCTGGGCAAGGTCCAGTTCGTCTACATCGGCAACGACGGCGACGAGAGCAGCGACCCCTTCGCCAACGAGCTGGCCGGCAACTCCGTGTGGAAGTCGCTGCCGTTCGTGAAGTCCGGTGACGTGCACCGGCTGGACGACGGGATCTGGATGTTCGGCGGCACCGGCTCGATGGAGCGTTACGCCGACGCCCTCGTCGCGTCGCTGACGAAGTAGCGCGATGGCCGTCACCGCCACCCCTCCCACCGCCCGTCCGGCGACGGTGTCGTCCCGGACGGGCGCGGCCGCGGTGACGACCGCGCTCGTGCTCCTGGTCGCCGCGCTCGCCGTCGTCGACATCACCCAGGGCACCGCCGCGGTCGGCCCGGCCGAGGTCCTCAAGGCCCTCACCGGACGGGCCGACCCGGCCGACGCGTCCGTCGTCGTCGCCTCGCGGCTGCCCCGGACGGCCGCCGGGCTGCTCGTCGGCGCGGCGCTCGGCGTGGCCGGCGTCGCCCTGCAGGCCGTCAGCCGCAACGTCCTCGCCTCACCGGACACCCTCGCCGTCAACGCGGGCTCCTACCTCGCCCTCGGCATCGCCGCCGTCACCGGGGTGTCGCTTCCGCTGTTCGCCTCCTCGGGCGTCGCCTTCGCCGGCGGACTCGCGGCGGCGGCCGTCGTCCTCGGACTGTCGGGGCTCGGCGCGGGCACCGTGCGCCTCGTGCTGGCCGGCACCGCGCTCGCCCTCGGACTCACCGCCGTCACCGAGGGACTGCTCCTGCTGTTCCCGCAGCAGACCGAGGGCCTCTACCAGTGGAACCAGGGCAGCATCGGCCAGAACGGCTTCGACGGCGTCCTCGGGATGCTGCCCGTCGCCGTGGCCGGCATCGCCGGCCTGCTGCTCGTCGCCCGCCGGATCGACGCCCTCGCCCTCGGCGACGACACGGCCCGCGGACTCGGCGTCCCGGTGCGCGCCACGCGCGTCACCGCCGTCGTGCTGGCGACGCTGCTCTCCGCCGCGGCCGTCACCCTCGCCGGCCCGATCGGTTTCGTCGGCCTGTGCGCGCCCGCTCTCGCCCGCCCGCTCGCCCGCTGGTTCCGGGGGCTGCGGCGGCTGCGGTCGGCGATGCCGGTCGCGGGACTCGTCGGCGCGGCGCTGGTGCTCGGGGCGGACGTGCTGCTGCGGGCGTTCGTCGACGCGGACACCGCGGTCGCCGTCCCCACCGGCGTCGTCACCAGCCTCGTCGGCGCGGTGTTCCTGGTCGTGATGGCGGCCCGGCTCCGCGGCACCGGCGGCGCCACCGCGCCGGACCGGCTGCGCATCCGCAGCCGCGCCGTCTTCCTCACCACCGTCGTCGTGCTCGTGCTCGCGCTCGCCGGCGTCACGATCGCCGCCGTCCTGCTGGGCGACAGCAAGCTGCTGCTGGGCGACGTGGTCAACTGGGCGCAGGGCAGGGCCGGTCGCACGGTCTCCTTCGTGCTGGACACCCGGATGCCGCGGGTGTTCGCCGCGCTTCTCGCCGGGGCGGCGCTCGCGCTGGCCGGCACCCTGGTGCAGGCCGTCACCCGCAACCCGCTGGCGGAACCAGCCGTCCTGGGCGTCTCCGGCGGCGGCGCGCTCGGCGCCGTGATCCTCGTGACGACGGTCCCCGTCGCCGGTGCCTGGGGCGTCGCCGGGGCGGCCTTCGCGGGGTCGGCGGTCGCCGCGGTGGTGGTGTTCGGCCTCGCCGCGCGCGGCGGCTACCAGCAGAACCGGCTGGTGCTCGTCGGCGTCGGCGTCGCGGCCGGTACGACGGCGCTGATCAGCCTGCTGATCGTGCTCACCGACCCGTTCAACGCCGCCAAGGCCCTCACCTGGCTGTCGGGTTCCACCTACGGCCGGACCATGCCCGACGTCCTTCCCCTCGCCGTCGTCCTCGCCGTCGGCGTCGCCGCGGCCGGGGTGCGGCACAGGGAACTCGACCTGGTCTCCCTCGACGAGGACACCCCCCGGCTCCTCGGACTCGACCCGGCACGCGGGAGGCTGGGGTTCCTGGTGCTGGGCGTGCTGCTCAGCGCCGCCGCCGTCGCCGCCGCCGGCACCATCGGCTTCGTCGGCCTGGTCGCCCCGCACGCGGCACGCGCGCTCGTGGGGCGCCGGCACACCCGTGTCCTCCCGGTCGCGCTGCTCCTGGGGGCCGTACTGGTGTGCGCGGCCGACCTGCTGGGCCGCACCGTGATCGCGCCTGCCCAGTTGGGCGCCGGTCTGATGACGGCCGTGATCGGCACGCCGTACTTCCTGTACGTGCTGGTGCGCAGCCGCCGGTAGCCCCGCGGGGACGCACCGCCGGGCGCCGCCGCCAGGCCCCCTCGGGCCCGGCGGCGGCGCGGTCTGCGGCAGGCTCAGCCGAAGGCCTTGACGGCCTGGTAGTACGTCCACGCGGTGCTGTTGCAGGTGGTCTTCGTGGCGCCGCCGTAACCGTTGCAGACGCGCTTGAGGTCTTCGTAGAAGGCGCTGTCGAGCCGTGACTTGTTGGCGCTGAAGGAGCCCGCGGCCTTGTAGTTGCGGTAGCCGAAGTCATGGCGGGCGCAGGCGCCCGAGAACGGGAAGCCGAAGGGGTTGTCCGGGGAGGAGGAGCAGTAGTCGGTGGACCAGTCGAACTGGTAGGCGGACCAGGCGGACTTGTTGGCGCGGGCCGTGTTCCAGGCGTTGTAACTCGACGCGCTGGTCTGGGTCCAGCTCGAGAGGACCTGGGGCTTGTCTGCGGGCACGGCGCCGGCGGTCGTGGCCGTGGCGACGACACTGGCCAGTGCCACGGCCGGGGCGGCGAGCGCGGTGGCGAGTCTGCGGTGCATCTGCGACCTCCATGGGTCCGCGGCCCGGCCATCGGACCGCAGGTTCATGACAAGCTGCCCAAGTGATCCGTCCTCTCACACCACGCGCCGCGAATGAACCGTTAACACTTCGGTTACGCACGCCCCTGCCGCACCGGGTGAGCGCCGGCAGTGACCGCGACCGCCCGCCGCCGCGTCGGCGGGCAGGCGGGCGCGTGCCACGTGGCGGGCACCGGCACCCCGGCTGGGTGCCGGACACCGGGCCCGCGTGGTGACCCTCGGCGCGGGGCCCCGGTGAGCGGCGCACGGATCCGATCGGCCCTTCGCCGTGCCGGGCGGGACGGACCGGTCAGGGCGTGACGTCCGTGACCGTCCAGCGCTGGTTGGAACCGGAGTTGGGCCCCCAGGTGGTGACCGCGGCGCCTTCGTGCGTGGCCTGTCCGCCGACTTCGAGGAGTCGTCCGGTGGCCGCGTTGACCAGGGTCCAGGTGCCGTCGCCCGTGGTGGACATGATCCACTCGGCGGCCGGGTCGCGCCTGCCGGTGCCGGGCTCGGCCACCGGCACGTCGTTCCGTACGGCCAGCCGCCTGCCGTCCGCCGGGCTGGTGAACTCGTAGCGCTCGCGCACGCCGTCGCCGGGGCGCACCGCGCTCAGCCGCCACTGCTGGGAGGCCGAGCCGTCGCCCGACGCGATGACGAGGTTCGAGCCGCCGGACGGGACGGTGACCGCCTTGCCGCTCTGCACCCCGGTCAGGGTGTAGGTGTGGCCCTTGCGCAGCAGCGGGGCGTCCTTCGCGACACCGGAGACACCGCTGACGACGAAGGACGTCACCGACTGGGCGGGCACGGTGAAGGTGGCCTTCCGGTCGGTGACCCCGATCGGCGCGTGCCGCTCCAGCTTGCCGTCGGCGCTGGTCACGACCGGAGTGACGGTCGCGTCGCGGCCGACGGTACGGAACTTGGAGAGGTCGACGGTGACGGCGCGCGCCGCCGTGGTGCCGTTGACGTGCACGAGCGAGGCGCCCTTGCCGTTCTTCGTCACCGCCGCCGCGCTGGAGGTGTCGTCCACCTTGATCAGCCGGTCGCCCGGCTTGATGAAGTGGGTGAAGTTGCGGGCGGTGTCGAACTTGGTGTTGGTGTGTATCGGGCAGGTCTCGAGGGTGTCCCCGGAGGTGCAGCTGAAGGGGAGCTGGATCTCGCCCCAGTTGCCGCCCTTGGCGGACTCCCCGCCGGGCTTCATGTTGTCGTGGTCCTCGACGGGCTGCCAGAACACCCAGGCGCGCGGCTCCAGTTCACGCAGGTCGTCGACGATGCGCTGGGCCAGGCCGAGCCCCGGGCGCATGTCCGTGAAGCTCTGTCCGTCGCCCCAGTCGCCCTCGACCTCGCTCATCCACAGCCGCTTGTCCTCGGCCTTGGCGATGTCACGGACGGTGGTGCGCCGGCCGGTGCCGTAGGTGTGGACGTTCATCTGGCCGACCAGGGCACGTGCCTCGGGCGTGTAGGTGTTCCAGTTCTGCGCGAAGAGGGACGGGTTGGTCTCGTCCATGGCGGAGATCTCCGCCCCGGTCCTCGCCTTCTTCAGCGCCGGGGCGAGCGCGTGCAGCACCTTCTGCTGGAGCCGGGGGCCGATGTGGGCGCCCTCCTGACGTCCGCCGACGGGTTCGCCGTCCGCGCCCAGCCGGGTGCTCCAGTAGTCGGTGTTCGGCTCGTTGAAGGGATCGACGGTGTCTACCTTTATGCCGTGTGCCTTCTCCAGCCGCTTGGTGGCGCCGGCCAGGTAGGCGGCGAAGTCGTCGACCGACTCGGTCCTCAGCTGATCGGCGGTGGCGTCGAAGCCGCCGGACACATAGCCGCTGACCGTCATGAACCAGGGCGGGGAGTTGCTGAAGGTCTCCCAGTGGGTGATGTCCTTCTTGATGCGGTCCACCCACCAGCGCTGGGTGGCGTCGGCGTTCTCGTTCCAGTGGGCGGGGTTCTCGGCGTCCCACCAGCCGGTGTCCTCGCGGGTGGTGCCCGCGGGCGCCTTCCACCAGCCCTCCACGGCGCCGCCGGCGCGCAGGTAGTCCTTGACGTCGGGGGCGTTGCCGCCGCCGACGTTGTACCGGGCGATGTTGAGGGCGAGACCGTCGTCGCCGAACAGGAGCCGGGCGAGCCTCTCCCGGATCTCCGGCGGATAGTCGCCGGTGGCGTTGGCGAACCAGACCAGGCTGGTGCCCCAGCCCTCGAACTCCTCCTGCTGGTAGGAGGGGTCGGGCCGGACGGTGACGGAGGGGGTGTCCGCGGTCTCTGCGGCGGACGTCGGTCCGGGAACGAGGGCGGCTCCGGTGGCCAGGGCTGCGGTGAGCCCGGCGGCCGTGAGGAACCGTCTGTTGCGGGTGCGGCGTGCCATCGGTGTGCTCCCAACGGTGAGGTGTGGTCGCGCTTCGGTGGCCCCTCCCGCCGCGGTGGCGGCCGGCGGGAGGGGACGGCCCCCGGAACGGGTGCGTGACGTTCCGGGCGCCTGTGGGGGTGTCAGGCGGCGGGCTGCCGCAGTACGGCGACGGCCCGGGGCCCGAGCGTGAGGGTGCCGTCCGCGCCGGTGGTGCCGACGAGCACGTCACCGCCGAGGCCGGGCACCGGCACGGTGTCGTCGGTCCGGTTCACCAGGAACAGGAACCGGCCCCCGGCGCCCCGGCGGACGACCGGCTCGACCGAACCCCTCACCCCGGCGGGCAGTTCGCTCTCCACCCCGGACGGCTCCAGCAGCCGCGGCAGCAGCGAGGTGAGCCCCTCCACCCCGAGCCGGGTGGAGACGTACGCGGCGGAGCCGCCGCCCGCCGGCCGCCGGGTGACGGCGGGCCTGCCGGACTGTTCGCCGGTGCGGTAGCGGGCCAGCACCTCCGTCCCGGAGTCGGTCACCGTGATCCGGTCGGTCCACAGGGTGCCGGTCGTGGCGTCGTCGAGCTCCACGCTGTCGCCGGGGAGCAGCGGGCCGAACTCCTCGATGCGGATGCCGAGCAGGTCCCGCAGGGCTCCCGGATAGCCGCCGAGCCACACGTGGTCGTGCTCGTCGACGACACCGGAGAAGTACGTGGTGATCAGATGGCCGCCCTGTTCGGCGTACCGGGTGAGCGTCTTGGCCAGGTCGGCGGGGACGACGTGCAGGACGGGGGCGATCAGCACCTGGTGGCGGTGCAGGTCGGCCCGGGTGGTGACGAGGTCGGCGCGGATGCCGAGGGCGAGCAGCGCCGAGTACCAGTCGAGCGCCTCCTGCCGGTAGTCGAGCAGCGAGGTGGGGTGGGAGTCCTGCTCGCTCGCCCACCACGACTCCCAGTCGTAGAGGATGCCGACCCGGGCGGGCTCCCGCTCGGACCCGGCGAGCGGGGCGAGGCTCTCCAGGGTGGCGCCGAGGCCTGCCACGGCGCGGAACAGCTCACTGTCCGCACCGGCGTGCGGCACCATCGCCGAGTGGTACTTCTCGGCGCCCGCCGCCGACTGCCGCCACTGGAAGAAGCACACGGCGTCGGCGCCGTGGGCGACGTGCAGCAGCGAGTCGCGGACCAGGTCGCCGGGGCGCTTGGCCACGTTGACGGGCTGCCAGTTGACGGCGCTGGTGGAGTGCTCCATCAGGAACCAGGGCCGCCCGCCGGAGATGCCGCTGGTGAGGTTGGCGGAGAAGGACAGCTCGTCGCGGTCCTGCGGGCCGGGGTGGACGTAGTGGTCGTTGGAGACGAAGTCGATCTCGTCGGCCCAGTCCGGGTAGTTCATGCCCCTGGTGCCGCCCATCACCATGAAGTTGGTGGTGACCGGGATGTCCGGGGTGAGTTCCCGCAGGATCTCCCGCTCCGCGCGCAGATGGTCCTTGAGCGCGTCCGAGGAGAACCGCTTGAAGTCCAGCTGCTGGGTGGGGTTGGGATGGGAGGCGGCCAGCCGCGGCGGCAGGATCTGCTCCCAGTCGGTGTACCGCTGCGACCAGAAGGCCGTGCCCCAGGCGCTGTTGAGGGCGTCCACCGTGGAGTAGCGGGCGCGCAGCCAGTCCCGGAAGGCACGGGCCGCGTCGTCGGAGTAGTCGTACACGTTGTGGCAGCCCAGCTCGTTGTTGACGTGCCAGGCGACGAGCGCGGGGTGGCCGGCGTAGCGGGTGGCGAGTGCCCGGACCAGGCGCAGCGCGTACCGCCGGAAGACGGGCGAGGTGGGCCGCCAGTGCTGGCGCGCCCCCGGCCACAGCGTCTCCCCGGTGGCCGTGACCGGGAGGATCTCCGGGTGGGCGGTGGTGAGCCAGGGCGGCGGGGAGGCGGTGGCGGTGGCGAGGTCGACGCCGACGCCGCCCTCGTGCAGCAGGTCCATCACCTCGTCGAGCCAGGCGAAGTCCCAGGTGTCCTCGGCCGGCTGCAGCCGGGCCCAGGAGAAGATCCCCACGGACACGAGGTTGACGCCGGCCTCCCTCATCAGCCGGACGTCCTCCTCCCACACGGCGCGGGGCCACTGCTCGGGGTTGTAGTCGGCGCCGTAGACGAGACGGGGGGCGGGATCACCGTCCGCCCCGCCGGCGCGGGACAGGAGGGTGGAGATCATGGCGGTCCTTCCGAGGTGTGGTGCACGGGGGCGGCGCGGAGTCCGTCCGCGCCGCCCTGCGTCTGGTGCCGTCCTACTTCTCGACGGTGAAGCCCTGCTCCTCGGCGTACTTCACCGAGGCGTCCTGCCAGGCCTTCAGACCGTCCGCGAGCTTGGTGCCCGAGACGTAGGCCTTGCCGACCGTGTCGTTGAAGATCGAGTGGGCGTACTGCTGGAAGGGCAGGTACGACCAGTCGCTGGCGACGTTCGCGGCGGACTCGGCGAAGATCTTGTTGGCCTCCTGGCCGCCGAGGTAGTCGAACTTGGTGCTCTGGAAGTCGGCGGACTGCAGTTCCGCCTTGGTGGCGGGGAAGGCGCCCTGCTCGACGCGGGTACCGACGCCGTCACCGGAGTTCGCGTACTCCACGAAGGCGTAGGCGAGTTCCTTGTTCCTGCCGAGCGAGGGCAGGGTCAGCGAGCTGCCGCCGTTCTCCGCGCTGGCCTTGTCGCCCTTGGTCCAGGCCGGCATCGGGGCCGCCCGCCAGTCGCCGGCCGCGTTCGGCACGCCGCTGACGAAGTTGGCGGGCATCCAGGCACCGGTGGTCAGGGTGGCGATGGTTCCGTCGCCCAGGCCCTTGTACCACTCGTCGGTCCAGCCGTTGACCGGGGCGAGGAGCTTCTCGTCGATGAGCTTCTGCCAGGTGTCCGTGTACTTCTTGGCGTTCGCGTCACTGAAGTCGATCTTCACATTGGTGCCGTCGACCTTGTACGGGCGCGAACCGGCCTGCCACAGCAGGCTGGTGGTGAAACCGGCGTCGCCCGCGTCGTTGGCGATGAAGACCTTGGGGTCGGCCTTGTGCAGCTTGCGCGCCGCGTCGACGTACTCGTCCCAGGTGGTCGGGACGGCGATCTCGTACTTGTCGAAGACCTTCTTGTTGTAGAACATCGCCATCGGGCCGGAGTCCATCGGCAGGCCGTAGACCGCCTTGTCCTCGCTCACGGCGTTCCACGGACCGGGCGTGTACCGGGAGGCCAGCTTGTCGGCGCCGAAGGGGGCCAGGTCGGTGAGGCCCTTGCCGAGCGCGTACTGGTTCACCGCGAAGTACTCGATCTGCGCGACGTCCGGGACGCCCTTCTCGGCCGATATCGCGTTCGACAGCGCGGTGTAGTGCTTGTCGCCCGACCGCTCGCTGACGAGGTTGATCTTGACCTTCGGGTACTTCTTCTCGAAGTCGGCGGCGACCGTCTTCAGCGTGGGCTCCCAGGACCACACCGTCACCGTGCCGCCCTTCTTCAGGGCCGCCTCGACGTCCGAGGCGGAGACCGCCTTGTCGGTGGAGTCGTCGTCGGAGCCGCCGCAGGCGGTGGCGCCCAGGGCCACGGCGGACAGCAGGGCGATGCCGCGCAGCAGGCGGCCGGTGTTTCTGCGCATGAGGGTGCTTCCACTTCTTCGTGGGCGGGACGGGATGAGGGTGGTGGTACGGGGTGCGGGGCCGGTGAGCCGCGCGGTCACTCCTTGACGCTGCCCGCGGCGAGACCCGACTGCCAGTACTTCTGGAGCAGCAGGAACGCGGCGATCAGCGGCAGGATGGTGACCAGCGAACCGGTGATCACCAGGTTGAAGATGACCTCGCCGCCGACGGTCTCGGCCTGGGAGTTCCACGCGCTCAGACCGAGCGTCAGCGGGTACCAGTCCGGGTCCTTGAGCATGATCAGCGGCAGGAAGTAGTTGTTCCAGGTGGCGACCGTGGTGAACAGCAGCACGGTCACGATGCCGGGGGCGAGCAGCGGGAGGGCGACGGTGAAGAAGGTGCGCGCCTCGCCGGCGCCGTCGATGCGGGCGGCCTCGAGGAGTTCGGCGGGGATGGCCTCGGTGGCGAACACCCACATCAGGTACAGGCCGAACGGCGAGACCAGCGAGGGGATGATCACCGCCCACGGGGTGTCGGTGAGGCCCATCTTGCTGAACATCAGGAAGGTGGGCACCGCGAGGGCCGTGCCGGGCACCGCCACCGCGCCGATGACCGTGGCGAAGACGCCGCGCTTGCCGGGGAAGTCGAACTTCGCCAGCGCGTAGCCGCCGAGGACCGCGAGCAAGGTGGCCCCGCCGGCGCCCAGCACCACGTACAGCAGGGTGTTCAGCAGCCAGCGCGTGAACACGCCGTCGTGGTAGGTGAACGTGTCGCGGATGTTGTCCCACAGCGCGAAGTCGTCGGCGAACCACATCCCGGACGAGTCGGCCAGGCCCGCCTGGGTCTTGGTGGCGTTGATGACCAGCCAGACCAGCGGTACGACGGTGTAGAGGACGATCAGCGAGGTCAGCACGGTCAGCAGCAGGCTGCGCCTGGGCCTGTCGGGGGAGTGCCGGCGCGTCCCGCGCAGCCGCGGCGCGCCGCGGCCGGCGCCGGAGGTGCTGGCGGGCGCGGCCGGGGAGGCGGTGGTGAGGGGGCTGCTCATCGGGTCACGCTCCCTTGCGCATGCCGCGCAGCTGCACGGCGTAGGCGATCACCATCGTGATCAGGCCCATGATGATGGCCACCGTCGCGGAGTAGTTGTGCTGCTGGCCGTTGAAGGACAGCGAGTACGTGTAGAAGTTCGGCGTGTAGTCGGTGGTGAGGGCGTTGCGGGCGAGCGGACGCAGGATGTTCGGCTCGTTGAAGAGCTGGAAGCTGCCGATGATGGAGAAGATCGTCGCGATGACCAGGGCGCCCCGGATCGCGGGCAGCTTGATCGCGGTGATCACGCGTATCTGTCCGGCGCCGTCGATCTCCGCCGCCTCGTACAGCGAGTGCGGGATGACGCGCAGCGCCGAGTAGAAGATCAGCATGTTGTAGCCGACGAACTCCCAGGTGACGATGTTGCCGATGGACGCCAGCACCAGGTCGGGGGAGAGCGGGTCGGGCAGCGAGACGCCGAACGCCCCGTTGATGTCGCCGACCAGGCCGTACTTCGTGCCGTACATGAAGCCCCACATGAGGGTGGCGACCACGGCGGGCACCGCGTACGGCAGGAAGATGGTGATCCGGAAGAAGCTCTTGCCGTAGAGCCGGCCGCTGTCCAGGGCCAGTGCCACCAGCAGCGCGATGCCGAGCATGATCGGCACCTGGACGCACAGGAAGAGCGAGACCCGGCCGAGGGCCGCCCAGAACCGGTCGTCCCCCAGCGCCTGTTCGTAGTTGTCGAGGCCGACGAAGGTGGTCCCGCCGATGAGCTGGTCGCGGAAGAGGCTCAGATAGAGCGAGTACGCGATCGGCGCCAGGAAGACCAGGGCGAACACGGCCACGAAGGGTCCGATGAAGCCCCACCCCCTCCAGGACCGGCGGTCCCGTCTCACCGGGGGAGGGGCCGGCCGCGGCCCGGCGGCCACCGGCGGTTGCAGCGTCGTCATGTCGTTCCTCGTTCGTCAACATTCCGGAACCGGTGACCCTGCCCCCGGCGCGGAGCCGGCGGCCGGCCTCCGGTGCGTGATGTTTACGCAAACATCACGCACCGCGGAAGCTCGGGTGAGCTGTTATGTTTACGTAAACATCCGATGGCGGCATGTTTACACTGCCCCGAGGACGAGGGTCAAGGGTCCCAGGGGGAAACCGTGACGCGAGCGGCGACAGGAAGGCGGCTGACGGCGAGTGGACACGGTTGACAGAGCGCCGGTGCCCGGCACCGGCCCGGGAACGGCCGGAACGGCGCGGGGCACACCCGCCGGCGCCCCCGACAGGAAGCGCGCCCGTGCCCGCACCACGGCGTCGATGGCCGACGTCGCCCGGCTCGCGGGAGTCTCCTCGCAGACCGTCTCCCGCGTCTCCAACGGCTACGCCGGGGTGAACGAGGAGACCCGCCGCCAGGTCCTGGCCGCCATGAAGGAGCTCGGCTACCGGCCCAACAGCGCGGCCCGCGCCCTCAAACGCGGCGAGTTCCGCACCATCGGCGTCATCACCTTCACGCTGTCCACCACCGGCAATGTGCGCACCCTGGAGGCGATCGCCACCTCCGCCGCGCACGAGGGCTACGCCGTGACCCTGCTGCCGGTCGCCGTGCCGACCCAGGACGAGGTGCGCGGTGCCTTCTCCCGGCTGGAGGAACTCGCCGTCGACGCCGTCATCGTCATCATGGAGGTCCACCTGCTGGACGCGGCGATGATCCAACTCCCCCCGCACGTCCAGGTCGTGGTCGTCGACTCCGACGCCGGCGACCACTACACGGTCGTCGACACCGACCAGGGCGGGGGCACCCGCACCGCGGTGCGGCACCTGCTCGGCCTCGGCCACCGCACGGTGTGGCACCTGGGCGGCCCCGAGGGCTCCTTCGCCGCCCAGCGCCGTACGGACGCCTGGCGCGCCGCGCTCACCGAGGCCGGCCGGGTGCCGCCGCCGCTGGTCCGGGGCGACTGGTCGGCGGACTCGGGCTACCGGGCCGGCCTCGAACTCGCGGCGAGGCGGGAGTGCACGGCCGTCTTCGCCGCCAACGACCAGATGGCGCTGGGGCTGTTGCGCGCCCTGCACGAGCACGGCCGGCGCGTCCCCGAGGACGTCAGCGTCATCGGCTTCGACGACATCCCCGAGGCGTCGTCCTTCCTGCCCCCGCTGACCACCGTCCACCAGGACTTCGCCGAGGTGGGCCGGCTCTGCGTCCGGGCGGTGCTGAGCAAGGTGCGCCAGGGCCGCCCGGAGCGGGGCACCACCCTGGTTCCCACCCGGCTGGTGCCGCGCGCCAGCACGGCGCCGCCCCCGGAACCCGGCTGACGGGAGGGCGCCGTGCCGGCCGCGCGGGAGCCGGTCTGCGACCCCTGACGTTCTTCAGGACGTCCGGCCGGGGATCCGGCGTCCCGTGCCGGTCCGTCGCGCCGACCCTTCGGTCAGCGCCGAACCAAGCGCAGGCTAGCGTCCTCACATGAACGTTTCCTCGGACCGCGGCCGGCACCCGGCGTCACCGGACGGCGACGACACGACCGGAGCCGTCGCGTGACGCCCCTGGAGATGGCCGGCGTGTTCGCGGCGGGCGCCGGGGCCGGCGCCATGAACGCGGTCGTCGGCTCGGGAACCCTGATCACCTTCCCCGTGCTGCTCGCCACCGGGCTGCCCCCCGTCACCGCCACGGTGTCCAACGCGCTCGGCCTGATCCCCGGTTCCGTCACCGGGGCCATCGGCTACCGCAGGGAACTCGCCGGTCAGGGCCGGCGCGTCCGGAAGTTCGCGATCGGCGCCGCGCTGGGCGGGCTCTGCGGCGCGACGCTCCTGCTCGCCCTGCCCGCCAGGGCGTTCGAGACCATCGTGCCGACCCTCGTCGGACTCGCCCTCGTCCTGGTGGCCTTCCAGCCGCTGATCGCCAAGAAGGTGCGCAGCCGCCGCGCGAAGGGCCACTCCTCCCGTCCCGACGGCGGATGGCCGCTCTCCGCCGGCCTGTCCCTGGCCAGCGTCTACGGCGGCTACTTCGCCGCGGCCCAGGGCATCATCTACATCTCCCTGATGGGACTGCTCCTCGACGAGCCGCTGCAACGCCTCAACGCCGTCAAGAACGTGCTCGCGGCGATCGTCAACACGGTCGCCGCGGCCTTCTTCCTCTTCGTCGCCGACTTCGACTGGACGGCCGTCGCGCTCATCGCGACCGGTTCCGCCCTCGGCGGCCAGCTCGGGGCGAAGACCGGCCGCAGGTTCAGCCCCGCCGTGCTCCGCGCCCTGATCGTCACGATCGGCACCCTCGCCCTCGTCCAGCTGGTCCGCTGACCGCTTCCGCTCCCGCCGGGCACACGTCTCAGGGCAGGATCGCGTCGACGTAGCCGCCGTCGACGCGCAGCGCCCCGCCCGTCGTGGCGGACGCCTGGCGGGAGCTGAGGTAGACGACCATGTTGGCGATCTCCTCGGGCTCGATCAGCCGTCGCAGCAGCGACTGCGGCCGGTGCGCGCGCATGAACGCACGCTGCGCCTCCTCCCAGGGGAGCTCGCGGTCCACCAGTTCGTAGACGAACTCCTCCACGCCGCCCGTGCGGGTGGGGCCGGCGATGACCGAGTTCACCGTGACGCCGGTGCCCGCGGCCTGTTTGGCGAACCCCCGGCTCACGGCGAGCAGCGCCGTCTTCGACATCCCGTAGTGGATCATCTCGGCGGGAGTGACGACCGCCGAGTCACTGGCGATGTACTGGATCCGGCCCCAGCCGCGTCCGGTCATCCCCGGCAGGAAGAGCCGGGTCAGCCGCACGGCGGCCAGGACGTTGACCTCGAAGTAGCGCCGCCACTCGTCGTCGGTGATCTCCAGCGGGTCCGCGGAGCCGAAGACACCGAGATTGTTGACCAGGACGTCCACCCGGGGCAGCGCCCCGGCGACCTGCTCGGCGCCCGCCTCCGTGGTCACGTCGGCGGCCACCGGCACCACGTCGGCGCCCGGCACCTCCCGCTCGAGGGCGGCCGCGTGCGCCCGCACCCGCTCGGCGGAGCGTCCGTTGACGGCGACCCGGGCGCCCGCCCGCGCGAGCCCGGCGGCGATGGCCGCGCCGATTCCCTGGGTGGAGCCGGTGACCAGCGCGGTGCGGCCCGTGAGATCGATGTGCACGTCGTGCTCCTCCGACCGGATGCGACGGCGGAAGGCGCGGCCCGTGCACCGGTCGCACACGCACGCCGTCCGCCCGGTCCTGCCACTTCCCCGGACCCTCCCTTCTCGAATCATCGTGACGCGTCCTGTGGGCATACGCTCGGTGTAGCGCAGTCGGAGAGACGGGAGGCGATGTGACCGCCGAGAACGCGGACGCGCCGGACGGCCGGACGGGGAGCACGGGCGACGGGACCGGCGACGGTCTGCTGGACGGGCTGGAGGTGGACGACCGGCGCCCGGAGCGTCCCGTGCTGCTCGACGCCGACGGCACCCCCATCGAGACCTGGCGCGAGAACCACCCCTATGACCGCAGGATCAAGCGGGCGGAGTACGACAGGACCAAGCGCATCCTGCAGATCGAGCTGCTGAAGATGCAGCGCTGGGTGAAGGACACCGGCCAGCGGATCGTGGTGGTCTGCGAGGGCCGCGACGCGGCCGGCAAGGGCGGCACCATCCAGCGGTTCATGGAACGCCTCAACCCCCGTGGCGCCCGCGTCGTCGCCCTGGAGAAGCCGTCCGAGCGGGAGGCGGGGCAGTGGTACTTCCAGCGCTATGTGGCCCACCTGCCGTCCCGCGGCGAGATCGTCTTCTTCGACCGCTCCTGGTACAACCGCGCGGGCGTCGAGCGGGTCATGGGGTTCTGCACGGAGGACGAGTACCGCCAGTTCCTGGCGCAGACGCCGATGTTCGAACGGCTGCTCACCGACGACGGCATCATGCTGGTGAAGTTCTGGTTCTCCGTCTCGCGGGCCGAGCAGCGGACCCGGTTCGCCATCCGCCAGGTCGACCCGGTGCGGCGCTGGAAGCTGTCGCCGATGGACCTCGCCTCGCTCGACCGCTGGGACGACTACACCAAGGCCAAGATCGAGATGTTCCGGGCGACCGACACTCCCCACGCGCCGTGGACGGTCGTGAAGAACAACGACAAGCGCCGGGGACGTCTGGAGGCCATGCGCAGCCTCCTCGACCGCTGTGACTACCCCGCTAAGGACCACGAGGCCCTCGGCAAGCCGGACCCGTTGATCGTGGGCTCGGCGGACACCCTGCTGGAGGCCGGTGAGGAACCAGCGGTCCTCTCACCGACCCCGCTCGCGGGTCCCGGCCACGGCCCGGGCAGTCACCCGGGCGCCTGACCCTGGTCACCCCAGCGGCAGCGTCACCTCGCCCGCGCCCCGGGCCTCCGCCCCGCCCGGCACCCGGACGGTGAACGGCCGGTCGGTCCCGGACGCCGTGACCCGCAGGACGTCGCCGTCCCGCCGGACCCGGAACGTCGCGGCCGGCAGTCCCGCCGCGTCCGGCACCGTGACCTCGGCCGTGTAGTCGGGCGCGGCGGCCGGGTGCACCAGCAGGACCGGACCGTCCAGCCAGTCGGCGTCCGGCCGGGAGTCGTCCCCGGAGAGCGGCAGCACGGCGCCCTCGCGGACGTAGAGCGGAAGGCTGTCGTAGCCGTGCCGTTCGGTGCGCCAGCCGGGGCCGGTGACCCGCTCGCCGCTCAGCAGGTGGGTCCAGGTGCCCTCCGGGAGGTACACCTCCACCTCGCCGTCCGCGTCGAACACGGGGGCGACGAGGAGATCACCGCCGAGCATGTACTGGCGGTCGAGCGTGCGGCACGCGGGGTCCCGCGGGAACTCCAGCAGCATCGGCCGCATCACCGGCACGCCCGTGCGGTGGGCCTCGGCGGCCGCGCCGTACAGATACGGCATGAGGCGGTGCTTGAGCAGGGTGAACTGCCGGGCGACGTCGACGGCCTCCTCGCCGAACTCCCACGGCACCCGGTACGACGTGGAGCCGTGCAGCCGGCTGTGCGAGGACAGCAGCCCGAAGGCGAGCCAGCGCTTGAACACCTCGGGGCCGGGCGTGCCCTCGAAGCCGCCGATGTCGTGGCTCCAGAAGCCGAACCCGCTCAGCGACAGGGACAGACCGCCCCGGAGCGACTCGGCCATCGCCTCGAAGGACGACCAGCAGTCGCCGCCCCAGTGCACCGGGTACTGCTGGCCGCCCGCGGTCGCGGACCGGGCGAAGACCACCGCCTCGCCCTGTCCGCGCTCCTTCTCCAGGAGCTCGAACACGGTCCGGTTGTACAGGTGCGTGTAGTAGTTGTGCATCCGCTCGGGGTCGGAGCCGTCGTGCCAGACGACATCGGTGGGGATGCGCTCGCCGAAGTCCGTCTTGAACGAGTCCACCCCCTGGTCGAGCAGCGCCTTGAGCTTCGACTGGAACCAGGCGCGCGCGTCGGGGCTGGTGAAGTCGACCAGGCCCATGCCGGCCTGCCACAGGTCCCACTGCCACACGTCGCCGTTCGCCCGGCGCACCAGGTGCCCGAGCGCGGCGGCCTCGTCGAAGAGCGGGGACTTCTGCGCGATGTACGGATTGATCCAGGCGCTGATCCGCAGGCCCTTCTCCTTGAGCCGGGCCAGCATGCCCTCCGGGTCCGGGAAGACCTCCGGGTCCCACTGGAAGTCGCACCACTGGTACTCGCGCATCCAGAAGCAGTCGAAGTGGAACACCGACAGCGGAATGCCGCGTTCGGCCATGCCGTCGACGAACGACGTCACCGTCCCCTCGTCGTACGAGGTGGTGAACGAGGTGCTGAGCCACAGGCCGAAGGACCAGGCCGGCGGCAGGGCCGGGCGTCCGGTCAGTGCCGTGTAGCGGCCCAGCACCTCCTTGGGGGTGGGCCCGGCGATGACGTAGTACTCCAGCGCCTGGTCCTCGACGCTGAACTGCACCTGTCCGACGGACTCGGAGCCGACCTCGAAGGAGACGGCGCCGGGGTGGTTGACGAAGACGCCGTAGCCGCGGGAGGACAGGTAGAACGGGACGTTCTTGTACGCCTGCTCGCTGCTGGTGCCGCCGTCGGCCTGCCAGACGTCGACGGTCTGGCCGTTCTTCACGAACGGCGTGAACCGCTCGCCCAGTCCGTAGATCTGCTCGCCGACGCCGAGCGACAGCCGGCTCAGCACGTGGTGGGCCCCCTCGCCGGTGGTGGCGAAGGCGGTGCTCTTGACGCCGGCGCGGGTCAGCTCGCGTCCGTCCGCGTCGTGGAAGCCGAGACCGAAGGGGCCGGACCCGTCCAGCCGGACGGTCAGGGGACCGCTGGTCAGCTCGGTGACGGTGCCGTCCCGGCGCACCGACCCGGCGCCGTCCGCGTCGCCGGTGAGGGCGAAGTCGGGGCCCGGCCGGTACTTGCCGGCGTGGTGGGTGACCCGGACGCCGACGACGCCCTCGGCGGGGGAGAAGCACTCGACCGTGATCAGCGGAGCGTTGAGGGTGTCGCCCCTGCGTGTCACTTTCTTCACGGCGGCATACCCGGTGAAGCGCTTCGATTCCGGACGCACATCACGCACTTCGGTGGCGTACGCGATCTGGACACCGTCGCGGATGCGCCAGAACCCGTCAGTGAATTTCATGATCTTCCTCGGAGGGGGAGGGCGGCGGGGAGGTGAGGGGGAGGCTCTGACCAGGAACTATGACAGGAGACGCGAAGCCTGTCACGCCCTGGTGCGAGCAGATCGTATCGCTCGGGGTCTAGCGCGACCCGGTTCCGCTGGCGTATTAGTAATCAGGCAAAACAAATTACACCCGGTGCAGCGTCAGGCAACACCTTGGCAAGAGCCGCCACAAGTCGAAGCGCTTCACCTGCCTCCCGAAAGAGTCACCAGCTCAGCGCAGGCTGGGCCGGTCCCCACGCAAGGGCACCCACCGTGACAGCACATCCTCCGGTTGCCGCACCTCGTCCGCGCGGACGCTCGCGCAGAGCCGTCACGTCGTTCGCCGCCGTCTCCGTCCTCGTCTCCGGAGCGGCGCTGACCGGCTGTGCGGAACAGCGCGACAGCGACGTGTACACCGTGATGAACTCCTCGACCGACGAGACCTACCACCGCTGGGACGCCGAGGCGATGGCCCGCTGCGGCAAGCGGCTGGGCGTCACCATCGAGCAGCAGAGCGTCCCCGCGGCGCAGGTGATGACGAAGGCGCTGCGCATGGCCTCGTCGAAGTCGCTGCCGGACATCGTGCAGTTCGACGCCTCCGAGATGCCGACCTTCGCCGACGCCGGCGGGCTCGTCGACCTGCGCACCCTGGGACTGACCACCGAGGACGTCCCCGAGGGCATCGTCGGCTTCGGCTCCTACAAGGGCACCTACTACGGCGCGGCCCGCTCCGTGAACACCCTCGCGCTCTTCTACAACAAGGACGTCCTCGACGAGGCGGGCGTGCAGGTGCCCACCACCTGGGACGAGCTGCGGGAGACGGCGAAGAAGCTCACCCAGGGCAAGCGGTACGGCCTGGCGCTGAGCGCCGGCGGCGCCGAGGACGGCGTCTTCCAGTTCACGCCCTTCATGTGGTCCAACGGCGGCGACGAGACGGACCTCGACAGCCCCCAGGTCGTCGGCGCGCTCGACTACTGGAAGGCGCTGCTCCAGGACGGCTCGCTGTCCAAGTCCACGGTCAACTGGACACAGGCCGATGTGAACGACCAGTTCATGGCGGGCAACGCGGCCATGATGATCAACGGCCCGTGGCAGGTCGAGACCCTCAACACCAAGAAGTCGCTGCACTGGGAGATCGCTCAGATCCCCGTGCCCGAGACCGGCGCCGAGTCGGTGGGACCGCTCGGCGGCGCCGTGCTCACCGTGCCCAACACCGGGGACGCCGAGCGCGAGAAGACCGCCGGCCGGATCGTCGGCTGCCTGGCGGGCGAGAAGGAGCAGCTCACCTACGCCCTGAACAGCTGGATGGTCCCCGCCAACGAGAAGGCCGCCGCGAAGTGGCGCGCGGAGGTGCCCGAACTGGACGCGCTGGCCGACCAGGTCGCCGCCGCCCGGTCCCGCACCGCCAAGCTCGGCGCCGGCTGGTCCGGTGTCTCGCTCGCCCTGCAGAGCGCCTTCCAGTCCGCCCTGACCGGCCAGTCCAGCGAGGCCGCCCTGAAGCGCGCCCAGCAGCGGGCCACGAGCGGGAACTGAGGTACGCGCCCATGACCACGTCCACCGTCACCGCTCCGGCGTCCGCGAAGACCGCCCGGAAGGCCGCCGCGCCGGACCCGGCCCGCCGGCGCCTGCGCCGCAGGCTCGCCCAGTGGGGCTTCGTCGCCCCCGCCGTCGTCTTCATGCTGCTGTTCTTCGGCTACCCGCTCGTCCGCAACATCGTGATGAGCTTCCAGCACTACACGCCGAAGACGTTCTTCACCGGCGAGGCCCCGTTCAACGGCACCGACAACTGGTCGTCCGTCTTCCAGGACGTCCTGTTCGGCAAGGCCCTGTGGCACACCCTCGTCTTCACCGCCGGCTCCCTGCTCGGCCAGTTCTGCATCGGCCTCGCCCTCGCCGTCTTCTTCAACCGCAGGTTCCCCCTGAACGGTGTCCTGCGGTCGCTGATCCTGCTGCCCTGGCTGGTGCCCATGGTGGTGTCCGGCATCGTGTGGCGCCGCATCCTGGACCAGGACACCGGCGTACTGAACACCTTCCTCGACACCGTGGGCCTGGGCGGTCAGACCCCGTGGCTGACCAGCCCCGACATGGCGCTGCTGTCGGTGATCCTGGTCAACGTCTGGATCGGCATCCCGTTCAACATGGTCATCCTCTACGGCGGCCTCCAGGAGATCCCCAAGGAGCTGTACGAGGCGTCCGCCCTGGACGGCGCCTCGGCCTGGCGGACCTTCCGCTCCGTCACCCTGCCGCTGCTCAAGCCGGTGATCACGGTCGTCCTGGTGCTGGGCTTCATGTCGACGGTCAAGATCCTCGACCTGATCCTCGCGCTCACCGACGGCGGCCCCGCCGACGCCACCCAGACCCTGGGCACGCTCACCTACCAGAACTCCTTCGTGGAGCTGGACTTCGGCGCCGGCGCGGTCGTCGGCAACGTACTCATCGTCATCTCCGCGGTGTTCGCGGTGTTCTACCTGCGGGCCAACCGCACCGAGGGGAAGTGACCGACATGGCCGCCGACACTCCCACCGCGTCCCGGCGCCGCTGGGGCTCCACCGTCGCCGGTGTGCTCGTCCTGGGCGTGATGCTGTTCCCGCTGTACTGGATGCTCAACACGGCACTCCAGCCCGAGTCCGGCCTGCTCCAGGTCGACCCGGTGCCCGGCGGACTCGACCTGTCCGGGTTCTCCAAGGCCCTCAGCGACCAGGGCGGTCACCTGCTGACCTCGCTGCTGGTCTCGTTCGGCGCCGTAGCCATCTGCCTGGCCGTCTCGGCCCCGGCGGCGTACGGACTGGCCCGGTTCGGTCTGCGCGGCTCGCGCACCATGGTCTTCGGGACCCTGATCACCCAGATGGTGCCCGGCATCGTGATCGCCAACGCCCTCTACAACTCGTACGTCGACCTGGGCCTGGTGAACTCCTACTTCGGCCTGATGCTCGCGGACGCCTCGCTCGGCATCCCGTTCTCCATCGTCCTGATGCGCTCCTTCATGGTGTCCATCCCGGGCGAGGTCCTCGAGGCCGCCGAGATCGACGGCGCCGGGCCGGTGCGGGTCTTCCTGCGGGTGGTGCTCCCGATGAGCCGCAACTCGCTGATCACCTCCGGACTGTTCGCGTTCCTGTTCGCGTGGAGCGACTTCATGTTCGCGCTCACCCTGAACACCACCGACGACGTCAAGCCGGTCACGCTGGGCATCTACCAGTACATCGGCGCCCACGTCGGCGACTGGGGCTCGGTCATGGCCGCGTCCGTGCTCTCCGCCGTCCCGGCGGCGATCCTGCTCGTCCTCGCCCAGAAGTACATCGCCGCCGGCATCGCCGGCGGCTCCGTCAAGTGAACACCGCACGTCTCGAGATGGACCGATACGCATGAGTGAGTTCCCCGGTTTCCCGCCCGGCTTCGTCTTCGGCGCGGCGACCGCCTCGTACCAGATCGAGGGCGCGGCCTACGAGGACGGCCGCGGCCCGTCGATCTGGGACACCTACAGCCACACCCCCGGCCTGGTCGTGAACGGCGACACCGGTGACGTGGCCTGCGACCACTACCACCGCTACCCCGAGGACGTGGCCCTGCTGCGCGACCTCGGCGTCGGCTCGTACCGCTTCTCCGTCGCCTGGCCGCGCATCGTGCCCGACGGCACCGGCCCGGTGAACCCCAAGGGCCTGGACTTCTACTCCCGTCTGGTCGACGAACTCCTCACCGCCGGCATCGAACCCGCCGTCACCCTCTATCACTGGGACCTCCCGCAGGCCCTGGAGGACCGCGGCGGCTGGCGGGTGCGGGAGACCGCCGAGCGGTTCGCCGAGTACGCGGCCGTCGTCGCCGGGCACCTGGGCGACCGGGTGCCGCGCTGGATCACTCTCAACGAGCCCTGGTGCAGCGCCTTCCTCGGCTACTCCGTCGGCCGCCACGCCCCGGGCGCCCGCGAGGGCCGGGGCGCGCTGGCCGCCGCGCACCACCTGCTGGTGGGCCACGGACTGGCCGTCCAGGCGCTCCGGTCCGCCGGGGTCCGGGAGGCCGGCATCACCCTCAACCTCGACCACCACCTGCCCGCCACCGGCTCCGCCGCCGACCGGGAGGCCGTGGTGCGCGCCGACACCCTGCACAACCTGGTGTGGACGGAGCCGATCCTCGCCGGGCGCTACCCGGACACCGAGGAGGACACCTGGGGGGAGCTGATCACCGGGGAGGACTTCCGCCGCGACGGCGACCTCGAGGTGATCTCCCAGCCCCTGGACTTCCTCGGCATCAACTACTACCGCCCGATCGTCGTCGCCGGCGCCCCGCACCGCGAGAGCGACCCCGCGCTGCGGGTGGCGACCGACAACCGCTACGCCGAGACGGCGATGCCCGGTGTCCGGCGCACCGCGATGGGCTGGCCGGTCGCCCCGGAGACCTTCACCGACCTCCTGGTGGACCTCAAGGAGCAGTACGGCGACGCCCTGCCGCCGGTGTACATCACCGAGAACGGCTCCGCCGAGGACGACGAGGTGAGCGCGGACGGCGCCGTGCACGACACCGGCCGGGTGGCGTACCTGCGCGATCACCTCGCCGCGCTGCGGGCCGCCGTCGACGCGGGCGTGGACGTGCGCGGCTACTACGTGTGGTCCCTGCTCGACAACTTCGAATGGGCCTTCGGCTACGACAAGCGCTTCGGCATCGTCCGGGTCGACTACGACACCCAGCGGCGCGTCCCGAAGGACAGCTACCACTGGTACCGGCGCCTGATCGCCGCCCAGCGTCCCTGAGGGGCGGGGCCGTCGGTCCGGGCGGTGCCTCCGCGGTCGTGGAAGGCACCGCCCGGACGCCCCGTCCGGCTGAGGCGCCGGGGGCCGCTCGACGGCGCCCCGCGGAATCGCATGCTCCCAACCGTTGACAGGTCCATACCAGGGCGGGACTCTGAGAGCGCTCTCAGAACGACTCCCCCCACAGCTGAACGGAGAAGGAGCATGCTGCGCACACTCAAACGCCGGGCCACGGCGATCGGGTTGAGCATCGCCACGGTGCTGGGCGGCTCACTGCTCGCCACCGGCGTCCCGTCCCCGGCCCACGCCGCGGTCCCGGACACCATCCCCCTGCAGATCACCAACAACTCGGGCCGCGGCGAGCAGCTGTACGTCTACAACCTCGGCACCCAGCTGTCGACCGGCAGACAGGGCTGGGCCGACGCGAGCGGCACCTTCCACCCCTGGCCCGCGGGCGGCAACCCGCCCACCCCCGCGCCCGACGCCTCGATCACGGGCCCGGCGGCGGGACGGTCCACGACCGTCCGCCTCCCGAAGTTCTCCGGCCGCATCTACTTCTCCTACGGCCAGAAGCTCGTGTTCAAGCTGACCACCGGCGGTCTGGTCCAGCCCGCCGTGCAGAACCCGACGGACCCCAACCGCGACATCCTGTTCAACTGGTCGGAGTACACGCTCAACGACGCGGGCCTGTGGCTCAACAGCACCCAGGTCGACATGTTCTCCGCGCCCTACTCGGTGGGGGTGCGCCGCGCCGACGGCGGCACGACGAGCACCGGCAAGCTCAAGTCCGGCGGCTACAACGCGGTGCTCAACACCCTCAGGGGACAGTCCGGAGGCTGGGCCAACCTGATCCAGACCCGCTCCGACGGCACCGTGCTGCGGGCCCTGTCCCCGCTGTACGGGCTGGAGACGGGCGCCCTTCCGGCGTCGGTCATGGACGACTACATCAACCGGGTCTGGCAGAAGTACGCCGGCTCCACGCTGACGGTCACGCCCTTCACCGACCAGCCGGGCGTCAAGTACTACGGCCGGGTCTCGGGCGGCGTCATGAACTTCACCAACAGCGCGGGCGCCGTCGTCACCAGCTTCCAGAAGCCGGACGCCTCCTCCGTCTTCGGCTGCCACGGGAAGCTCGACGCCCCGAACGACCAGGTGCGCGGCCCCATTTCGCGCACCCTCTGCGCGGGCTTCAACCGCTCCACGCTCCTCACCAACCCCAGCCAGCCCGACTCCGGCTCCGGTGACTTCTACCGGGACGGCGTCACCAACCACTACGCCCGCGCCATCCACGCGCAGATGGCCGACGGGAAGGCGTACGCCTTCGCCTTCGACGACGTGGGCAACCACGAGTCGCTCGTCCACGACGGCAACCCGAGCCAGGCCCTGCTCACCCTCGACCCCTTCAACTGACCGCTCCCGTACGGCGGACACCGAGCCGGTGGCGGCGCGCACAGCGGGTGCCGCCACCGGACCGCCGCCGGGGAGCGCTCAGGGCGGTGGCACGGGCCGCACGGCCAGGACGGCGATGTCGTCGTCACCGTCGGCGCCCAGACCGATGAGCAACTCGTCGCAGAACGCCTCGAGCGGCTCCCGGGCCAGCGCGGCGGCGTGCACGCGCAGCCGTTCCAGGGCGTCGTCCAGGTGCTCTCCGCGGCGTTCGATCAGCCCGTCGGTGTACAGCAGTACCGTCGCGTGCGCCGGGATCGCGTCCCGTGCCTCGGGGCGTCGAACCCGGGGATCCACCCCCAGCAGCAGCCCCGAGCCCTCCTCCAGGAACCGTGTGCGGCCGTCCGGGTGAACGAGCAACGGCGGCAGATGCCCCGCGGAGGAGTGCACCAGCTGCCAGGGCCCCTCCTCGGGGCCCTTGACCAGGCCGTAGATGCAGGTGGCGGTGGACTCGCGGTAGAGACTGTGGTTCGCCAGGTCGAGACGGCGCAGCACGGTCGACGGCGGCTCCTGACGGTCCACGGCGATGCCCCGCAGCATGCTGCGCAGCTGGCTCATGGTGATCGCCGCGTCCAGGTTGTGCCCGGTGACGTCGCCGATGACCAGCGCCGTGTTCCCGTCGGGCAGGAGGAAGCAGTCGTACCAGTCGCCGCCGACCTGCGCGGTGGCGGAGGACGCGGCGTAGCGTGCGGCGAGCTGCAGGTTGCCGGCGTCCGGCAGTATCGGCAGCAGCGAGCGCTGGAGGCGTTCGGCGATGTTGCGCGTCTCCTGGTGCAGACGGAGGTTGTCCACCCCCAGGGCGAGACTGCGCACCAGATCGTGGACCAGCGGCAGGTCCTCCTCGGTGAACGGCGCGTCCCGTGCGTGGCGGGCCACCGTGAGGGCGCCGATGATCTGTCTGCGGACCCGCAGCGGGGCGACGACGGCGCTGTCCGCGCCCATGGTCCGGAACAGTCCCAGGTAGTGCGCGTCCAGGGGACTCGCGACCTGGCTGGGCGACGGGGGCTCGGTGAGCAGCAGCGGGCCGGCCCCGCGCAGCGCACGCGCCAGCGGCCCCCGGGCGGCGTCGGACAGCGGCGGCAGCCGCCCCTGGTACTCCTCGGGCCAGGCATCGCCCGACGAGCGGTGGACGACGCGGGCCCGCTCCACCCGGGCGTCCTCGGTGAACAGGTCCACCGCGCACCAGTCGGCCAGCCGGTCGGTGAGGATCCGGCCCACCCGCTCCAGACCCTCGTCCAGGTACGGGGCGTTGCTCAGCGCGGCCGCGGTGTCGGCCAGCAGCGAGAGCCGTACCAGCGCGGAACGGTCCGCCGACCGCCCGGTGTCCTCGGCGGCCATCGGCGACGACCGGTCCGGCTGCCGCTGCCCCATGGGCGGACGGATCCTGCCGGGCGGGTGCGTGGAGGGGCTGGACACGGCACCCCGCGGGGTGAGCTGGGCGACGAAGACGGTCCGGCCGTCGGCCGTCTCCTGCGGCTGGATGAACAGCCGCACGGGAACCAGCCGGCCGTCGTGGTGCAGCGCGGGCAGCGGCACCGAGCGGCCCAGGATCCGGGGCTGCCCGCTGAGCAGCAGGGACGTGAACGCCGTGATGTGCCGTGCCCGGAGGTGCTCCGGGACGAGGGTGGTGAGCGGCCGCCCGACCAGGTCGCCCGCGTTCCAGCCGAGCAGGTCCGCCGCGGGCCCGTTCACCGCGATGATCCGGTTCCGCTCGTCGGCGGCGATCGTGGGAACCCTGCTGGCCTGCACCTGCCCGGCGTCCCACGCCACCAGCTCCGACGGGCCGGCGCCGGGAACGCCGGGCACCACCGTCCACGCCGTGGGGTGCCCCCCGGCCAGCTGACCGACGATCTGGTCGAACAGCCATTGGTGGAACAGCCGCTGCCGCGGCAGCGCGGGGAGCGTCAGCAGGCGTTCCCCGCGGGCGGCTTCCTCGGCGAGGTCGAGGACCGCGCGCAGGGTCCGCACCGACGGCCCGGCGTCCGGCGGCAGCGACAGGGGCAGCGAGCGGAGTCCCCGCTCGGCGGGATGCGGCCGCAGCGCGGCCGTCACGGACGCGGTGATCAGCTGGCTCGTGTCCTGCGCCACGGCGGCGTCCCGCGGGGTCACTCCGACGTCCTGCCCGGCGGCCACGGCCAGCGTGACCTCCCGCAGCAGGGTGTGCCGGTGCTGCTCGGCCGCCGCGCAGAGCGCCGTCGGCACGTCCAGCAGCGTCACCGTCGCCTCCCCGCCCGCGGGCGCCGCGGGAGGCTCCCAGTCGTCCGGGCGCCGGGGCGGCCCCTCGGGCCCCAGCTCGAACCACACGGTCTTGCCCCGGTCACCCGTCTCGACGCCCCGCCGGGACGCCAGCCGGGCCACCAGCGGCAGACCCTGCCCTGTACCCGCGTACGGCGGCCACCCGTGCGGCACCAGTGCGCGGTCCGGACGGCGGTCGCCGACCCGCACCCGGACCGTGCCGCCCTCGGACCGGGCCGTCACCTCGGCCTCCGTGCGGGCGTGCAGCACCACGTTGGTGACCAGTTCGCTGACCAGCAGCTGGGCGGTGGCCACCAGGTCCGGCGCGGCACCGGCGAGCGCGGCCCCGACGAACCGCCGGGCCTGCGCCACACTCTCCGGCGCCTGAGGGAACCGGCGCGACGGTGTCCCGCGGGCATTGAGGTCGCCCATCACCTCAGTGTGCCTCACCGGCCCCGGCCTTTCGCTGCGGACACGGGTCCGCCGGACGTCCCCCGGACCGGTCCCCGGTGATCCCGGCGACCCGCCGCCCCATAGGGTGCCTCCATGTCTGCGACGTTGAACGCGGGGAAGACCCGCGCCGCGCTGCGCACCTCGGCGCGTATCTCCGGCGAGCTGCTGCTGGTCCTGGTGGCGGCCGCGGTGGCCGTGTGGGCGCTCGGCCGGATGTGGTCGGTGGTCTGGCCCCTGATAGTCGGGCTGCTCCTCACCACGCTCACCTGGCCCCCGACCCGCTTCCTGCGCCGCAGAGGCATGGCGCCGGCGCTCGCCGCGTCCCTGGTGACCGTGCTGTTCCTGCTGGTGGCCGCGGGCACCGCGGCACTGATCGCGGTGCCCGTGACGTCCGAGTCCGGCAAGCTCGCCGACGGTGTCGTCGAGGGCGTCCAGCACTTGCGCGAATGGGCCGCGGGGCCGCCGCTGAACATCGGCGAGGCCCAGATCGCCGGTGCCTTCGACACCGCGACCGCCCGCATCCAGGACAGCGCCGGGGCCATCGCCACCACCGCCGTCACGGGCGTGAGCACCGTCTTCAGCGGTGTGGTCACGGCCGTCCTGGCGCTCTTCCTGATGTTCTTCTTCCTCAAGGACGGCCCGCGCTTCCTGCCGTGGCTCGCCCGGCAGCTCCCCGGCCGGCTGGCCACCGACGTCCCGGCCGTGGCCGCGCGCTGCTGGGACACCCTCGGCGCCTTCGTGCGGTCGCAGGCGCTCGTCGGCCTGCTCGACGCGGTGTTCATCGGACTGGGCCTGTGGCTCCTGAACGTCCCGCTCGTGCTGCCGCTGTCGGTGCTGACCTTCGTGTCGGCGTTCGTGCCCATCGTGGGCGCCCTGTTCGCCGGCTTCGTCGCGGTGCTGATCGCGCTGGTGTCCAACGGGCTGATGAACGCGCTGCTCGTGCTGGGCGTCATCGTGGTGGTGCAGCAGCTCGAGGGCAATGTGTTCCAGCCCATGATCCAGAGTCGCGGACTCGGGCTGCACGCGGTGGTCGTGCTGCTGGCGGTGACACTGGGCGGCAGCGTGGCCGGCATCGTCGGCAGCCTGCTCGCCGTACCCGTCGCCGCGCTGCTCGCGGTCGTCTGGAACTATCTGCGCGAACAGCTCGCCGACCCGCCGCGGGAACCGCGGGCCGACGGCGCGCAGACCTGACCGGCACACCGGCCCCCGTCCTCCGGAAGGAAAGCCTCACGTGACGTACGACCTCACCGCCCTGCGGGCCCGGGTGCCCGCGCTGGCCGCCGGCACCGCCCACTTCGACGGCCCCGGCGGCACCCAGACGCCGCAGCCCGTCATCGAGGCGATCGCCGCCGCGCTGTCCCGGCCGCTGTCCAACCGGGGCGACGCCCTGCCGGGCGAGCGCAACGCCGGGACGATCGTCGCCGGGGCCCGCCGCGCCATGGCCGACCTCCTGGGGGCCGACCCGGCGGGCGTCGTCTTCGGCCGCAGCGCCACCCAGCTCACCTACGACTTCTCCCGCACGCTCGCCGCGACCTGGTCACCCGGCGACGAGGTGGTCGTCACCCGGCTCGACCACGACGCCAACATCCGCCCCTGGGTGCAGGCCGCCGAGCGGGCCGGCTGCACGGTCCGCCGGGCGGACTTCGACCCGGCCACCGGCGAACTGACCGCCGACCACATCCGCGCCGTGCTCTCCGGCCGCACCCGGCTGGTCGCCGTCACCGCGGCATCCAACCTGCTCGGCACGATCCCCCCGATCGCGGAGATCGCACGGCTGGTGCACGAGGCCGGCGCCCTGCTGTACGTGGACGGCGTGCACTACGCCGCGCACGCCCTGGCCGACATCGAGGAGCTCGGCGCCGACTTCCTCGTCTGCTCCCCTTACAAGTTCCTCGGCCCCCACCTCGGTGTCCTGGCGGCCCGTCCCTCGCTTCTGGAGACGCTGCGCCCGGACAAACTGCTGCCCTCCACGGACGTGGTGCCCGAGCGTTTCGAACTGGGCACGCTTCCCTACGAGTTCCTCGCGGGCACCGCTGCGGCGGTCGACTTCCTGGCCGGACTGGGCGCACCGGGCGGCACCCGCCGCGAGCGGCTCGCGTCGGCCTTCGCGCGGATCGAGGAACACGAGGGCGCCCTGCGCGAGCGGCTGGAGAAGGGACTGGCCGCCCTGCCGCGGGTCACCGTCCACTCCCGGGCCGCCCGCCGCACCCCGACCCTGCTCGTCACCCTCGACGGCCGCGAGACCGCCGACGCCTACCGCTTCCTGGCCGAACGCGGCGTCCACGCGCCCTCCGGCCACTTCTACGCGCTGGAGGCCTCCCGCCATCTCGGCCTCGGCGACACCGGCGGCCTGCGCGTCGGACTCGCCCCCTACACCAGCGGTGAGGACGTCGACCGCCTCCTGACGGGCCTGGCGGACTTCCTGGAGTGAACGGTGTGACGGCCGGGCCCCGCGGTGGCAAGTCGCCCTCGGCGAGCGTGTGCCGGTGCCTCGCCACGGGAGCCCGGCCGTTCAGCCGACGTGGACCCGCGGGCGGCGGGAGCTGTCGGGGACGGCATCAAGCTTTCGTTAATGCCGGGCATCAGGCGTAAAGTGCCTCGATTTCCTTCGCGTAGGCCTGCTGCGCCGCCTGCCTCTTGACCTTGAGTGACGGTGTCAGCAGACCGTTCTCCTCGGTGAATTCGCCCTCGATCAGGGTGAAGGAGCGGATGGACTCCGCGCGGGAGACGGCCTCGTTCGCGTAGTCGACGGCCCGCTGCACGTCGGCGCGCATCCGGGGGTCGCGGACGACCTCGGACATCGGGGTGCCGGCGGGCATCCCGCGCACCGACAGCCAGTGGGCGACCGTCTCGGCGTCGAGGGTGATCAGCGCGCCCACGAAGGGGCGGTTGTCGCCGACCACGAGGCACTGGCCGACGGGCGGCCGGCTGCGCAGCCGGTCCTCCAGGACGGCGGGGGAGACGTTCTTGCCGCCGGAGGTGACGAGGATGTCCTTCTTGCGGCCGGTGATGGTCAGATAGCCGTCCTCGTCCAGGGAGCCGAGGTCCCCGGTGGTGAACCAGCCGTCGTGGAGCACCTCGTACGTGGCGGCCGGGTTGTTCCAGTAGGAGCCGAAGACGATGCCGCCCTTGATCCGCACCTCGCCGTCGTCGGCGATCCGGACCGCGGTGCCGGGGACCGGCAGGCCCACCGTGCCGGGCCGGGGGCTCAGGGGCGGGACGATGGTCGCGGCGGCGGTGGTCTCGGTGAGCCCGTAGCCCTCGTAGACCATGATCCCGGCCGCGTAGAAGAAGAGGTTGAGGTCGCGCTCCAGCGGGGAACCGCCGCTGATGGCGTACCGCATCCGGCCGCCGAGTTCCTTGCGCACCCTGCGGTAGACCAGCAGGTCGTAGAGCGCCCACGCGGCGTACAGGCCGATGCCCGGGCCCTTGCCGCGGCCCAGGAACCGGTTCAGATGGGCTTCGCCGAAGCGTACGGCGACCCGGTGGGCGCGTGCGAAGGAGGCGCCGCGGCCGATCCTCTCGGCGGTGGCCCGGCCGGTGTCGTGGATCTTCTCGAAGAGATAGGGCACGCCCACCAGGAACGTGGGGCGGAACGTCTTGAGCGCGGGCCGGAGTTCGTCGGGCCTGATGCTCGGGAAGTGGCCGATCTCGATGCGGGCGAGCAGACAGGCGATCTGGATGGTGCGGCCGAGGATGTGGGCGAGCGGGAGGAAGAGCAGGGTGGAGGCGAGCTGCCCGGTGACCTCCTTGAAGAGGGGGTGCAGCAGTTCGACGGTCTGGGCGGCCTCGGCGTACAGGTTGGCGTGGGTGAGGACGCAGCCCTTGGGCCGGCCGGTGGTGCCGGAGGTGTAGCAGACGGTCGCGACGGTGTCCGGGGTGAGAGCCGTACGGCGTTTCGCGACCGCCTCGTCGGGGACGTCCCGGCCGAGCGCGGTGAGCTCGGCGAGGGCGTCCGCGTCCAGCTCCCACACGCGCGGGGCTCGCGGATGGGCGGCGGTGGCGGCGGCGACGGTGGCGGTGTTCTCCGCGGTCTCCGTGACGGCGTACCGGGCGCCGGAGTCGCGGACGATCCACTCCACCTGTTCCGCGGAGGAGGTGGCGTAGACCGGAACGCTCTCTCCGCCCGCCGACCAGATCGCGAAGTCCAGGACCGTCCACTCGTAGCGGGTGCGGGACATCACGGCGACCCGGCCGCCCGGTTCCAGCCCGGCGGCGATCAGACCCTTGGCCACGGCGGTGACCTCGCGGGCGAAGGCCGCCGCCGTGACCGGGCGCCAAACGCCCCGCTCCTCGCGCCGCAGGACGACCGCGCCGGGCGCCTCGGCCGCGTTGGCGAACGGGATGTCGGCGGTGCTGCCGGCGGTCAGCCGCGGTGCGAGAGCCGTCGTGCGCGCCTCACGCACGACGCCCCGCGCGTCCCTGACGGTCTCGACCCCGGCACGGCCCGCCAGGTCCGTGCGTCGTTTCGCCCGTTTCAGATCCCTGCGTACGCCCATGACGGCTCCCGGTCGCGGCTGATTCTCTCGTGCTGGTGCTGCCGTGCTTACTTACTCGAGAGTCAACTTACCCGCGCGTA
>Ga0247820_10000154_pt1 | contig 33769 bp, 44 predicted proteins | sample 13C_Glucose_Day1_2_FD_192480 | JGI IMG/M metagenome (GOLD analysis project Ga0247820, IMG submission 192480) | Soil microbial communities from agricultural site in Penn Yan, New York, United States - 13C_Glucose_Day14 | ecosystem: Environmental > Terrestrial > Soil > Agricultural land | place...
ATTTAGCTCAGGACTTCTGAGCATTGAGAGGTGTGTATGACCAGAGAAGGGAATAATGGCCAGGGTGGCAGGAGACACGGGCAGGGTGACTTGCAAAACGGTCGAGAAGAGGATGCCAAAACAGCTCGCCCCGACGGCCGCAATGAGTACATTGATAAGCGACCATTTCGAGGCGGGCAGAAGCAAGGTCGGCCGGACCCATCGCGGGCATCCAATGCCGAGCGCTATAGCTTTAACGAGCGCCCACTGGAGTAATTGTGAATTTGTTCCATAAGGCTATTTGAAGAGCTTGTTTATGAATTCGCCTATTTCTGGTGATTACCAAAGAGAGAAGCCCAGCCATGCGCTGGGCTTTGCATTTAACGCGATATGCTCAGTTTCGCTGATTGCTGAGCCTTGAGTGGTTGTTTATCTCCAGTGTTCCAGGTCTCAGACAGTCGGTAGGGCGAGAGCGGTGCCCTGTAACAAAGCGACCGGTGGCTTGAAATAAGAACGAACAGGTTGGTGTCGGTAGTCATCAAATTAGGTGTGACATCTGATAATCCACTTGAGGTATGCCGCTATGAGCAGTGATCCAAGAGAACCGGGCGGAAGGAATCCAAATATCGCTACCGAGCCAGACTCGGTGGATGACGACCCACTCATCGATGAGGAAGAAGATCGTGAGGAGGTCGAAACGCAGCGTGTAAATCCAGAAGAGGCGGATATGCCACATGAGTAACGCCCGTTGCCTTAGGCCAAAGCCCAGCTTCCGCTGGGCTCTTTCATTCGGCTAGCCCGGGACCTTCTGGCCGGTATTCCTTATTCGTCGCCGCGAAAACAAAGGTTGTCCATATGGAATAGCTCTGTTTTCATAGCAGCGTGTCCGGCTGGCAACGCAACGTGACACTGACAGCTCCCAGCCAAGGAGTTGGTGTTTCCATTCTGCGAATGACGCTTCCACGCAGTGGCTGACCCAGCGTCCGACAATCATGCGGTAAGCTCCGGCTTCCGACTTACTTCGAAAGGCCCGCCACTCAGGCGGGCCTTTTTCATTTGCGCTCCCGATAGCGGGAGGAACTGAGATGGCCCATATGCCTGAGAAAGATCCCGGCCTTTGGGCCGCTGCGCTGGCTTGGCTGGTCGCGCACCAACCCCAGCTTTCCACTGGCGGCATTGCCGCAGCCGTGGCCATGTTCCGGGTTGTTTATGGAGGTGGTCGAGGTCGAAAGGTTCTTTTGGAGGGTGCTATCTGCGGCTTGATCGCGGTGAGCCTGCTGCCCGTGCTGGAGTACTTCGCCCTACCTGCCAACCTTTCAGTTTTCGCTGGGTGCATGGTTGGCTTCATGGGGGTGGATAAGCTGCGTGAGTACTCCGATCGCTTCATGGGTAAGAAGGTGGAGAGCTGATTTATGCCGCCAAAGTCTAAGCGCCCCTGTCGAGTACCTATGTGCCCCGGCAAGACAAGTGATAGCCACGGTTACTGCAGTGCGCATGCCTCACTCGCAATTGGTTGGAACAACCCGCGCCGTGGCACTGCTGAGCAGCGCGGCTATGACTGGGCATGGCGCAAGCTAGCTAAGGCGGTGCTCAAGCGTGACCGTTATCTGTGCCAGTGCCCTGACTGCAATGGTCGGCGCCTGCCGGCTACAGAGGTTGACCACCGCATACCGAAGTTTGAAGGGGGAACGAATGACCCATCCAACCTGTTTGCCATCAATGAAAACTGCCACAAGTTCAAAACGGCGGCAGAGTCGGCACGGGCGCGGTCAGGCCGTCCGCCTGGCGCGTGAGGCAATGCGTTTGCGCGAAAAAGCGATCAAGCGCAGCCGAAGTACCGAGCTGATCCGCCATGGTGACTGGCACCTGGATCGAGCGCTGTACTGCTGGAAAAACATTCATAAGCTTGGAATTCCAGAGCTGATTTCGCGTGTTCTGCATGAGTTAGTGGCAGCAATCGACGCATACATGCATGCCGCTGACGGAGTGCCAGAGCGTCCGTTTACACATCTGGCTGCCTTAATCGATGGCGAGAGTCTGCGGGTAAAATTAGCGAAAAGTGGTCAAAAATCGGCCAAGTGAGGGGGCAGGGCAAAATCTCTACAGCTCTCGTCGCTCTCCACCGATCGCCCAGCCTTTTTCACACACCCGCGAAATTAAAAAAAATCGCATTCCAGAAAATCGGGAGGCCTGAACGATGGGGCGACCCGCGAAACCTACCGCCCTCAAGCTGCTGCAGGGCAACCCCGGCAAGCGAAAACTCAAGAAGGACGGCCCCGCGCCGGCGCCGCTCGCGGAAACCCCAGACGCCCCGGAGTGGCTGGGGGAGTGGGCCATCGAGATGTGGGACACCATTGCCCCCTGGTTGACCCAGACCGGGATCATGACCCGCACCGACACGCACAACCTGGCGGTCTTCTGCGCCGCCTATGAGCGGTGGCGGTTGGCTGAGGCAGAAGTGGCCAGCAATGGCATCACCGTCGTGGACGCCAAAGGCGTGCTCAAGAAGAACCCCGCTTGTACCGTGATCAATGAGGCGCTGCGTCAGCTGGCCAGCTTCGGGGCAGCCCTCGGGCTGGACCCGGCCAGCCGTGCGCGCCTGATGGGCAGTGGCGGGCCGGAGAAACCAGAAAACCCGTTCATCGTGCTCAAAGGAGGGCGGGCCTCGAAGTGAGTTAGGACATGGCCAGCTACCCGAACGTAAACGCGGCGAACAAGTACGCCCGCGACGTGGTGGCCGGCAAGATCCCGGCATGCAAGTACGTGCGTCGTGCCTGCCGGCTTCACCTGGATGACCTGGCCAAGTCAAAGAAGCGCGGCTTTCGCTGGGCCTTCGACCGCGACACGGCCGAGCAGGTGGCGGTGTTCATCCAGCTGCTACCGCACGCCAAAGGCAAATGGGCGGCGCTGCGTGAGCTGATCAAGCTGGAGCCGTGGCAGCTGTTCATCTTCTGCAGCATCTTCGGTTGGGTCGACAAGAAGACCCGCCGCCGGCGGTACCGCGAGGTGTACATCGAGGTGCCGCGCAAGAACGGCAAGAGCGTGCTGGCCGCCGGCGTCGGCCTGTACATGCTGGTCATGGACGGGGAGTTCGGCGCCGAGGTGTATTGCGGTGCGACCACCGAGCGGCAGGCCTGGGAGGTGTTCAAGCCGGCGCGGCAGATGGTGCGACGCACCCCCGAACTGGTCGAGGCCTTCGGCATCCAGGTCGCGGCGAAGAACCTGTCGGTGATCGGTGACGAAAGCAAGTTTGAACCGCTGATCGGCGACCCCGGCGACGGCCAGTCGCCGAGTTGTGCCATCGTGGATGAGTTCCACGAACACACTTCGGCCGCGCTCTACGAAACCATGCTGACCGGCATGGGCGCCCGCGATCAGCCGATGATGTTCGCCATCACCACGGCGGGCTACAACATCGCCGGGCCGTGCTACCTGCAGCGCGCCCAGGTGATCGACAAGCTGGATGGGACGGTGCCGAACGACGAGTTGTTCGGGATCATCTACACGATTGACGAGGACGACGACTGGAAAGACCCGGCGGTCCTGCGCAAGGCCAACCCCAACTATGGCGTCTCGGTCGGGGCTGAGTACCTGCTGAAACGCCAGGCTGATGCGACGCGTTACCCGTCACGGCAAAACGCGTTCAAGACCAAGCACCTCAACATCTGGGTAAGCGCCAAGGAAGCCTGGCTGAACATGGCCGACTGGGAGGCGTGCGGTGACCCCACGCTGACCTTGGATCAGTTCCTGGGGCAACGCTGCTGGATTGGCATTGACCTGGCCAGCAAATCGGATATCTGCGCGGTGTCGCTGGTGTTCCTGGACAAGGTGGAGCTGGTCCCGGGGAGCGGCAAGTGGGTCAACCGCTGGACCATCTTCTGCAAGTCGTTCTTGCCCGAAGGCGCGATAGAGCGGGGCGGGCCGAACAAGGCCGCTTACGAGGCCTGGGCCAATGCCGGGCTGCTGGAAATCTGCGACGGCGAAGAAATGGACTTCGACCTGGTGCGCGACATGGTGGGCGAATTCGCCGGCATGTTCGACGTGCAGGAGGTGGCCTACGACAAATGGCGCGCCACCCAGCTGGCCCACCAGCTGCAAAAGGACGGCGCCGAGGTGGTCGAAATGGGCGGCGGCGTGGCCAGCATGAACCTGCCCATGCGTGAGCTGGAAGCGGCGCTGCTGTCTGGCCGTATGCGCCACTGCAGCGACCCAGTATTGGCCTGGCAGGCCGGCAACGTCGTGGTGCGTCCGTTTAAGGGCTGCATCACACCGATGAAGGCCGACGAAGGCAAGACCGACATGCGCAAAATCGACGGCATTGTCGCCGCGTTGATGGCGATGAACCGCGCCATGGTCAGCGAATTTGAGCCGGAAGGGCTGTTGGCCAGCCTGACCGAAGACGACCTATTAGCTATGTGAGCCCCTACGATGAAATGGCTTCCTGAAAGTATCGGGACGGCAGGCTTTTGCCTGTTCGTCGCGGGCCTCTACGTCCAGTTCGGGGCGGGGGTGGCCCTGATGGTCGGTGGCGGCCTGCTGTTGGCCGGCGCCGCCAAGGCGGTGTGGCGATGATCCTGGGCGCGATGTTCGAGCAGCGCAGCAGCCTGGAGGTGCCCAGCACGCCGATGAACAGCAAGGAGCTGACCGAATACCTGTTCGAAGGGCAGGGCATCAGCGTCAGCCCGGCTTCGGCCATGCGCCTGACGGCGGTGTATGCGTGCATCTACGTGCTGTCCAGCTCCATGGCCCAGCTGCCGCTGAGCGTGTTGCGCAAGGTCAACGGGCGGATCGAGGTGGCCACCGACCACCCGGCCCATTACCTGCTGCACGATGAGCCGAACACCTGGCAGACCTCTTACCGCTGGCGGGAAACCAAGCAGGCCCATGTGCTCGGCTGGGGCAACGGCTACACCCGAGCGGTGCGCAGTCGTCGCGGTGAATTGCTGTCGCTGGAGATGCACGAGCCGCAACACACCAAACTGGTGAAGAACGGCAATCGCTGGGTGTACTCGACCCAGGACGAAGACGGCGCGCCGCTGGCGGTGTCGCCCGAGGACATGATTCACCTGCGCGCCATTGGCTCGCACCGGCGCATGGGGATCAGCCCCATTCGGCAGAACGCCGACACCATTGGCCTGGGCATGGCCACGGTGCGCTACGGCAAGGAGTTTTTCGAGGGCGGCGGCCGGCCCACTGGCCTGGTCACCGTCAAGGACGGGAAGCTGGATAACACCAGCTGGGAGCGCCTGAAAACGGTCTGGCGTGCCGCGGTGGAACGGCTCAAGCGTTCGGACAACAAGACCCTGCTATTGCCCGCCGACCTCGATTACAAGGCGCTGACCATCGCGCCCGAGGATGCGCAATTTCTCGAGACTCGCAAGCTGACCCGCAGCGAGATTGCCAGCATCTTCAACGTGCCGGCGCACATGATCAACGACCTGGAAAAGGCCACGTTCTCGAACATCAGCGAACAGGCCATCCAGTTCGTGCGCCACACGGTCATGCCGTGGGTGAAGAACTGGGAGGAAGAAGTTAACCGCCGCGTCTTCACCCGCGCCGAGCGCATGGCCGGCTACTACGTCAAGTTCAACCTGGCCGGCCTGTTGCGCGGCACCCCAAAAGAGCGCGCTGACTTCTACCGCATCGCCATTCAAGACGGTTGGATGAGCCGCAACGAAGTGCGCGTGCTGGAAGACCTCAACCAGCTGGAAGGCCTCGACTCGATGCTGCTCAACGTCAACACGCAGCTGCTCGGCGCCGACGGCAAGCCGTTACCCGTAACGAAGCAGGAATAACCCATGAGTGAATTCGAACAACGCATGCTGCAGGCGCAGCACTGCGAGCTTCGTGCTGTCCAGCCGGATGACCAGGGCAGCGCGCCGAAGATCGCCGGCTATGCCGCTGTCTTCAACCAGCGTAGCGACCTGCTGGGCGGCACCTTCGTGGAGATCATCGCCCCGGGCGCGTTCGATGACGTGCTGAATCAGGACACCCGGGCGCTGTTCAACCATGACCCGACCTATCTGCTGGGCCGCACGGCCAGCGGCACGTTGCGCCTGACCGTGGATGAGCGCGGCCTGGCCTACGAAATCGACACGCCCAACACCCAGACCATCCGCGACCTGGTGGTCGAGCCGCTGCGCCGTGGCGACATGAGCGGCAGCAGCTTCGCCATGCGCGTGGCCAAGGGCGGCGATACCTGGCACGAGGAAAAGGACGGGCTGATTGTCCGCACCATTTTCAGGATCGCCGAGCTGCGCGACGTAGGGCCGGTGGCATTCCCGGCTTACCCCGACTCCAGCGCTGCCCAGCGCTCCCTGACTGCCTGGAAGCAGGCGCAAACCGAAGGCGACGAAGCCCGCGCACATTTCGAGCGCGAGGCCCGCGAGCGCCTGCTTGACCTCAACGAACTGTGATCCCAAGGGGGAGCTATGACCCTGCAACAACTGAAAGAAGCCTATAACAAGCTGTCGGCCGAAATGCGCTCGCTGCACGAAACCACCCCGGACGACGGTTGGACCGGTGAAGTCCGTAGCAAGTGGGAAGGCATGAAAGCCGACCTCAAGGGGCTGCGCGAGAAGATCGAGCGCGAAGAAGAACTGCGCGCCCAGGATCAGAGCTTTGTCGAAGGTCTGGACCGTGAGCGTCCGGCCGGCGCACCGAAGAACGAGGCGGAGGCTGAGCAGCGCAGCGCCTGGGATAACTGGGTGCGTCGCGGCCTGGAGTATCTGACCCCCGAGCAGCGTTCCGTGGTTCTGGAAATGCGTGCTCAAGGTACCAATCCGAACGAGGCGGGCGGTTTCACCGTGCCGACCACCCTGCAGGCCAAGGTGATCGAATCGCTGGTGACCTACGGCGGTATTGCTTCGGTTTGCCAGCTGCTGCAGACCGACAACGGCGCGCCCATCGCCTGGGCCACCAGCAACGGCGGCGAGGAAGAAGGCGAACTGATCGGCGAGAACAAGCCCGCCGGCGAAAAGGATGTCGAGTTCGGCATGGGCACCATGGGGTCGCACACCATCAGCTCGAAGATCATCCGCGTCTCTGAACAGCTGCTGCAGGACTCGGGCATTGACATGGAAGGCTACCTGGCCGGCCGCATCGGTAAGCGCGTGTCGCGCACCCGTAACCGCCTGATCGTCCAGGGCACCGGCGCCGGTGAAACCGCCGATGCGCCGGCGCAGCCGAAGGGCCTGGAATACTCGACCCCTCAAGGTGCCATGACCGCCAAGGCCACCGCGTTCACCTGGCAGGAGGTCAACAACCTGATTCACTCCATTGACCCGGCGTATCGTGCGGCCGCCAAGTTCCGCTTGGCGTTCAACGACAAGACGCTGCAGGCGATGGAAGAAATGGTGGACGCCAACAATCGTCCGCTGTGGCTGCCCGGCATCGACAGCGACCGTCCGGCCACCATCCTCAAGCATCAGTACGTGATCGATCAGGCCATCGCCGATATCGGCGCCGGCAAGAAATTCATGTATGCCGGCGACTTCAATGAACTGGTGCTGCGCGCGGTGCGTAGCCTGACCCTCAAGCGCCTGGTGGAGCGTTACGCCGAGTATGGCCAGGTCGGCTTCCTGGCGTTCGTGCGCTTCGGTCTGGTGCTGCAGGACACGGCAGCCATCAAGCACCTGGTGGGCAAGACCGCCTGACGGGAGGGTTGCCCATGCTGAAGCTTGAGCAGATCAAGAGCCATTGCAAGCTGGAACTGGACGAAACCGAGGAAGACACGCTGCTGCAGGCCTACGCCCGCGCAGCACGTCGCCAGGTCGAGAAGGACAGCGGCCGGCGGTTGTACTGGGTCACGCTGCCGGCCGACGCGCCGGCAGACGCGACCGGCAATGAAGCCTACCTGCGTGGGCTGCTGCCGATCGATGCGCGGGAGAACGCGTTACCCGTAACGGATGACGTGGAGCTGGCCATGCTGCTGTTGGTCGCTCACTGGCACCGCAACCGCGAGCCAGTCACCGAGTCGACTAGCAACGGCACCAAGGCGCTACCGCTGGCCTATGACGCCCTGGTGCAGCCTTATCGCTGGTTCACGCTGTGAGGGAGCCGGAAGCGGGAGAACTGCGCACCCGAGCGGTGGTGCGCATCCGCAGCGACACGCCAAAAGGCTCTGCAAGCCTTGAGTCAAGTTTCGAGCCGGTGGCCAAACGCTGGTGCAAGATCGAGCCGTTAGGCACGGCCACCTACACCGGGTCGGTGCAGACCGGTACGACGATCACGCATCGCATCTATTGCCGGTTCGTCCGTGACCTGGACACCCGGCACGAAGTCGTCGCCGGTGGCCGGGTGTTCCGCGTCAAGCGGGCTACCGGCATGCGTGGGCGGCAAGTGTGGTCGGTGATCGAGGTCGAGGAACTGCAGGCGGTGAATGCGCCGGCGGGAGGTAGCCGTGGCCAACTCCGTTTCAATTGACGGTTATTTGCATGTCGAGGGCTTCGACAAGTTCGACCAAGAGGCCTTCAACAAGCGGAAGATCCGCGCCGGCATGCGTAGGGTTGGCCAGCTGATCGCCGGCCGGGCGCAGATGAATCTGGCGCTTGGCGGAGGCCAGGAGGGCTACCCCGTCAACCGCACTGGGGCCACCACCGAGTCGATCAACTTCAAGCTGTCCAGGTCGGGCTTTTTGGTGCGGGTTGCGCCCAACAAGACCGCGAGCATGAGGGAGTATTACCCGGCTTACCTGCACTACGGCGTGCGCCGCAAGTCGGGTGGCGGGTGGCGGATCAGGCCCCGCGACAACTACATGACCGACGCCCTGGTCGATAGCCGCGACGAGGTGCGGCGCATCCTGCAGCAGGCCTTTGCCGCCGCGCTGCTCAACTGAGTACCTGACATGAAAATCACGCCTGTGATCGAGCAGCTGCGCGCCTATGCGCCTGGCTTCGAAGGGCGCGTGGCCGGCGGTCTGGATTGGGACCCGACTGCCGACAGCGCCAAGATGCTCCCGCCGGCGGCCTATGTGATCGCTGTTGGCGACTCGGCCGACGAGCCGCAAGCGCAGAACGTTTACACCCAGGCCGTGCGCGATGCCATCGACGTGTGTGTCGTGCTGCCGACCGACGATGAGCGCGGCCAGTCGGTAGCCGACGTGCTGCACGACGTGCGCGCCCAGCTATGGCGCGCCCTGGTGGGCTTCGAACCCGACGACGAATCGGGGCCGCTGCTGTACGACGGTGGTCAGTTGCTGCTGCTCGACCGCGACCGCATGGTCTACCGCTATCGCTTCTATGCCGATTTCCAGCTCGGCCGCTGGGAGCAAACCGGCGAGGGCAAACCGCAGACCTGGCAGGAATGGCAGCTGGCCGGCCTGCCGTCCCTGGAAGGCATCGACACCCGTCTCGACTTCCTCAACCCCCTGAAAGACCCCAACGTCAACGCTCCCGGGCCAGACGGGCGGGTCGAGTTCACCATCCGCGAGGACTTGAACCCATGACCACCATTCACCTCAAACCGGCCCGGGGGCGCGATTGCCCGATGCCGGATCAGCCGGGCAAGTATCTGCCGGCCGAGGGCGCTGCAGTGCCCCGTGATGCCTATTGGGAGCGCCGCATACTTGACGGCGACGCCCTGGAACAGAAGACCACCACCCGGGGGAGCAAAGCGCGATGAGCGTCAGTTTCAGCAACATTCCGAGCGACATTCGCGTGCCGCTGTTCTATGCCGAAGTCGACAACTCCATGGCCAACAGCGGCGGGTCCAGCCTGCGCCGGCTGATCGTCGGCCAGGTCAACGACGACGCCGAGAGCGAGGAAATCGGCCGCCTGGTGCTGGTGTCGAAGACCAGCGACGCCAAGGACATTGGCGGCACCGGCTCGATGCTCGCCGCCATGCATGCACGCTGGCGGGCCATCGACGTGGCCGGCGAGGTCTGGTGCCTGCCGCTCAAGGTGGCCACCGGCGCGACCGCGACCGCCACCGTTACCGTAACGGGCAGCGTGGCCACCGCCGGCCTGGTCAATCTGTACGTGGCTGGCCAGCGCGTGCGGGCCGATGCGGTGGTCGGCGCCTCGGCCGAGGCCGTGGCGGCCAGCTTGGCGGCGGCCATCAATGCCGCCATTGACCTGCCGGTGACGGCCACGGCCGCCGCTGGTGTGGTCACCCTGCAGGCCAAGTTCAAGGGCGAGCTGGGCAACGATATCCAGGTGCAGCTGAACCGCCTGGGGCGCGCCAATGGCGAAACCACGCCGGCCGGCCTGACGGTGGTGGCCACGGCCATGACCAACGGCGCCGGCACCCCGGCTGTATCGGCGGCGCTGGCTGCACTGGGCGACGAAGAATTCGAGTTCATCGCCCAGCCCTGGACCGATGCCGACACGCTGGGTGCCTGGAAAACCGCCATGGACGACAGCGCCGGCCGCTGGTCCTGGGCGAAGCAGCTCTACGGCCATGTGTACAGCGCGCAGCGCGGCACACTGGGCCAGCTGGTCGCCGCCGGGCGGACGCGTAACGATCCGCATGTCTCCGTGCATGGCTTCGAGCGCGGCGTGCCGCAGCCGGCGTGGGAAGTGGCGGCGGCCTGGGCGGCACGTACCGCCGTGTTCATCAGCGCCGACCCGGCGCGACCGACGCAGACCGGCGCGTTGACGGGCATCGACCCGGCGCAGGCGAGTGACCGTTTCACCCTGACCGAGCGGCAGTCGCTGCTGACCAGTGGCGTGGCCACCGCTGTCTACAACGGCGGCAGCTACCGCATCGAGCGTGCCGTTACGACTTACCAGCGTAACGCCTATGGCCAGCCGGATGACTCCTACCTGGACAGCGAGACGCTGCACCAGTCGGCCTACGTGATCCGCTATCTCCGCAGCATCATCACCAGCAAGTACGGCCGCCACAAACTGGCCAACGACGGCACGCGCTTTGGCCCCGGCCAGGCCATCGTCACGCCGAAGGTGATTCGCGGCGAGCTGATCGCGGCCTATGGCGCGCTTGAGCGTGAGGGCATTGTCGAGAACGCCGAGGCGTTCAATCAGTACCTGATCGTCGAGCGCGATCCGAAGAACCCGAACCGCCTGAGTGTGCTGTTCCCGCCGGACCTGGTGAACCAGCTGCGCGTGTTCGCGCTGCTGTACCAGTTCCGCCTGCAGTACCTGGACGCGGCGTAACCCTCATCGTTCAACCCCAGCCCGCCCAGTGCGGGCTTTTTTATGGGAGTGCCCTTTATGGGTCAGAAAGTCGCGGGCACCTGCTTTGTGAAGGTCGACGGCGATCAGCTGGTGATCACCGGCGGCGTGGAATGCCCGCTGTCGGACACAAAACGCGAAACGATCACGCGGGGCTACTTCAAGGAAGAAGACCTGATCCCCTATGTGGTGGTCGATGCGGTGAAAACCGCCAATTTCCCTCGGGCCAAGCTGGCCAACGGGACCAATATGACCATCACCGCCGAGCTGGCAGACGGCTCGGTGTATGTGCTGAGCGGCGCGTACCAAGTGGATGAGTCCAAAGTGACCGGCGATGACGCCAAGGTCTCGCTCAAATTCGAAGGCATCCAAGGAGACTGGCAGTAATGACTATCGCAACCCACGAACTCGCAACCCCGATCCAGGCCCACGGTGAGGAAGTCAAAGAACTGAACTTGCGCCGCCCGACCGTGCAGGAGTGCCGAGCCATCAAGGTGCTGCCGTACAACCTCGGCGGCGACGGTTACCCGGTGGTCGACCTTGAGGCGGCGGCGAAGTACATCGCCGTGTGCGCCGCGATCCCGGCCAGCTCGGTCAACCAGCTGGAGCTGTCGGACCTGAACACCCTGGCCTGGATCATCGTCGGTTTTTTCATGCCCCAAGATTCGAAGCAGTCGGCGGCCTGACCGAGCTGGCCTTCGACCTTGCCTGGTGGTGGAAAGCCACCCCGGGCGAGGTGCTGGGCTGGACCCTCGACACGCTGTTCGAGAGTGAGGAAAACGCGTGGCGCATCAACGCGCTGAATGGGGGAGGCGGTGGCGGATAAATTCCAACTCAAGGCGCTGATCACCGGCGTCGACAAGCTGTCGCCAGTGCTTAACGGTGTTCGCAAGAACGCCGCGGTGCTGCGCAAGCAGCTGAACAGCTCGGGCCTGGGCAAGATCACGTTCGGTGAGGCCCTGCAGGGCGGGGCGATAGCCGCCCCGTTCGTGATGGGCGTGAAAGCGGCCATGGGCTTTGAAAGCGCTATGGCCGATGTCAAGAAGGTGGTCAACTTCGAGTCGCCGGCGCAGTTCAAGGCGATGAGTGACGACGTGCTGGGCCTGTCCGAGCGCCTGCCCATGGCGGCCGAGGGCATCGCGCAGATTGTCGCCGCCGGCGGCCAGTCCGGCATTGCCCGGGAAGAACTGAACCGCTTCGCAGAAGACGCGGTGAAAATGGGCGTCGCCTTCGACCAGACGGCCGAAGAATCTGGCTCGATGATGGCCAAGTGGCGCACGGCCTTCAAGATGAACCAGGATCAGGTGGTCACGCTCGCTGACCAGATCAACTACCTGGGCAACACCGGCGCGGCCAGCACCGGGCAAATCTCCAACATCCTGACCGCCATCGGCCCCTTGGGCGAGGTCGCGGGCGTCAGCGCGGCGCAGTTGGCGGCCATGGGCTCGACCCTTGCCGGTGTGGGTATTGCCCAGGATGTGGCCGCCACGGGTATCAAAAACTTCATGCTGACCCTGACTGCCGGCACGGCGGCCACCAAGTCGCAGAAAGAGGCTTACAAGGCCTTGCGCCTGGATGCCAACGAGCTGGCCAAAGGCATGCAGACGGACAGCGAAGGGACAATTAACCGCGTTCTGGAGACGCTGGCCAAGGTCGAGAAAAGCAAGCAGGCGGCGGTACTGACCAACCTGTTTGGCAAGGAATCGGTAGGGGCTATCGCGCCATTGCTGACCAGCCTGGGCACGCTGCAGAAGAACTTCAAATCGGTCGGCGACGAAAGTCAGTATGCCGGCTCGATGAACAACGAGTACGCCGCTCGAGCTGCGACCACGCAGAATGCCATGCAGCTGCTGCAGAACCGGGTCACGCGCCTCGGGATCACGGTCGGTAGCATGCTGTTGCCGCCGCTCAACGACTTCATGGCGACGGTGGGGCCGATCATCAGCAGTGTGACCAGCTTGGCCGGGGCGCACCCCTGGCTGATCAAGGGTTTGTTGGGCGCGGCCGTGGGCTTCACCGTGTTGCGCTTGGCCACGGCCGGGGCGACAGCGGCCTTATCACTGATGAACGGTGTGGCGAGCATGAGCCCAGTGGGCATGATCGTCCGGGGCATCGCCATCGCTGCCGGCGTTCTGATCGCCAACTGGTCGACCGTGGCGCCGTACTTCCAAGCGGTATGGGACAAGATCAAGGCCCCGGCGATGGCCGTGTGGGAGTGGATGAAAGCCGCTTTCGCCTGGCTGCCACTGGACCAGATCGCCGCCAACTGGGAGCCGCTGACGGCGTTCTTCGGCGCGCTGTGGGAGCTGATCAAAGCCCTGTCAGTGCCGTTCTGCGACTTCCTCAAAACCATGTTCGACTGGTCGCCGCTGGGTTTGATCATCAAGCACTGGGAACCCATCACCGGCTTTTTCAAAGGGATCTGGGACAGGCTGCGCCCCATCATCGAGCCGATGATGAAATTCCTGGGCTTCGACAGCGAGTCGAGCGGTGACGGTGTGATCAGCGCGGCGACGGCCAAGGTCAACGACTGGGCCGAGCAGCAGAAAGCGCGCAACGCCGCCGGCGAGCCGGTGCCGGGGGCACTGGTCAAGCCGATGGCGCAGCCGGTGCAGTTGATGCCCGAGGCCACCAGCGTGGCCAGCTTGATGCGCGCGCCGGACCAGCCGGGGCCATGGGCAGCGATGCCGCTGTCGGCCTCGGAGATGGCCGAGCATGCGCAGGAAAGCCTGGCCAAGGGGCTGACCCCGGGGGAGGCGATGAAGCGCGCTGAAATGGGCCTGCCAGGGCAGAACAGCCTGGCAGCACCTGCAGCGGGAGCCCTGGCCGCGTCGCGGGGCTCCCTGGTGCAGCAGGCGGCCCAGGCCAGTAAAGCCCAGCTGGAAGGGCAAATGGTCGTGCGCTTCGACAACGCTCCACCCGGCATGCGGGTGGAGCAGGCCGACACCAATCAACCCGGGCTGCAGGTCAGCCCACAAGTGGGCTACCGATCCTTGGGGAGGGCGTCATGAGTACCTGGCGGGATCAGCTGCACCCGGCCTCATTCCGGGGCGTGCCGTTCCACGTCGACAGCGACAGCATGCCGGCGGGACGGCGCACGCAAACGCATGAGTACCCGCAGCGGGACAAGCCGCTGGTGGAAGACCTGGGCCGCGTCACGCGGGAAATCAAGCTGGCCGCGTTTGTGATCGGGGAGGACTGCTATTTTCAGCGTGACAACCTGCTCAACGCCCTGGACAAGCCTGGGGCGGGGGAGCTGGTCCACCCCTGGTATGGCCGCCTGACAGCCACCGCGACGGTCTGTAGCGTCAGCCATGAGCGCCGCGAGGGCGGCATGGTCCGCTTTGACCTGGTGTTCGTGGAGGATGGCGAGAAGGGCTTTCCGGCCGGCGTACCGAACACGGCGCGGCAGTTGGAGGACTCATCGGAAAGCCTGCTGGAGTCGGCGATTGCCCGGTACAAGTCCGCTATGGCGGTGGTCAACCGGGCGCGCCTGGCCGTGGTCGCGCTGCAGAACGGTGTGGCCGGCGTGCAGATGGCCATTGCCTCAGAGCTTCGCCAGCTGACCGGCCTGGTCAGCTCGGTGGAGGCGCTGGCCGACATGCTGATCAACGCCCCGGGCAACTTCGCGGCGATGATCCGGGGGCAGTTCGCCAGTGTCGGCGGTAGTTCGCGGTCGTCCGGTTATCGCTGGGGGCCGTCGAGCGGCGGTGAGTCGGCCAGCCTGGAGGCCGATCCGGAGTTTGCCCGCACCGTCGCTGCGCTGCCCGAGGCGACGCCGGAGTTTGCCAGCTTCGCCGAGTCCGGCCGGGCCATCACGGGCCAGGTGGAGCAGGCCCGCCAGTTGGCCAACGCGCCGCCGCCGGCCGGAGGAGCCGACACCGCCGCCGTGGTCACCGCTGCCCGCGAGCTGGTGCGCGATGCGCTGATCGTGCTGGCCGTGCGCGAGGCGGTGGCCATGCCGGTGGTGCAGGCGCCCGAGCCGCTGACCGGATTTGCCACCCTGGAGCAGCAGGTAGTGGCCCCGATCCAGCGCCCCGAGGTGCCGGTGACTGCCGATGTGGTCGCACTGCGTGACGCTATCAGTGACGCGCTGTGGCTGGCCGCCCTGGCGTCTCCCGTCGAGCACGTCGAGCAGCTGGAGGCGGTGCGCAGCCAGGTGCGTGCGCACCTGACCGAAGTGGCCCGCGCCGGGGTGCGGCTGAGCGAGGTCACCACGCGGGAAAGCTTGCCGGCGGTGGTGCTGGCTTACCAGCGCTACGGCGATGCGACCCGCGCCGAGGAAATCGTTACGCGTAACAAGGTGCAGCACCCGGGCTTTCTGCCTGTGGGCGCGCTGACCATCGCTCGAGAGTGAACCCATGGACAACCAAAATGCTGTCACGCTGAGCGTGAACGGCCTGGATTATCGCGGCTGGAAGAAAGTCAGCATCAGCGCCGGCATCGAACGCCAGGCCCGGGATTTTCGCCTGGGCGTGACGTGGAGCTGGCCGGGCCAGGTGCAGGAAATCCCGGTGCGCCAGGGCGACTGCTGCGAAGTGCGCATCGGCGCCGACCTGGTGCTGACGGGCTGGGTATTCAGCACGCCGATCAGCTACGACGCCCACAGCGTCGAACGGTCGGTCGCCGGCCGCTCACTGACTGCCGACCTGGTGGACTGCTCGGCGGTGAACAAGCCCGGCCAGTGGCGCGGGCAGAGCGTGCAGAAAATCGTGCAGGCCCTGGCCGAGCCCTACGGTGTGCGGGTGCTGAGCGAGGTGGCGGAAACCACCAAGCTGGCCGACCACCAGATAGAACCGGGCGAAACTGCCTTCGAGTCCATCGACCGCCTGCTGACGCTATCGCGGCTGCTGTCGACCGATGACGCCCGGGGGCGGGTGGTGATCATCAAACCGGGCAGCGCCGGCCGCGCCGTCGACCGCCTGGAACTGGGGCAGAACCTGCTGACCGGTAGCGCCGAGCTAGATTTCTCGGGGGTGTTTTCCGAGTACCGCGTCACCGGCCAGCGCTCGGGCACCGACACCGACTACGGCGAGAAGGCCAGCGAGGTGAAGGCCGGCGTCACCGATCCGCGTGCCACCCGGCGCCGGGTGCTGCTGATTCACGAAAGCGGCCAGATGACCCCGGAGCTGGCCCAGGCGCGGGCAAACTGGGAGCGCGGCAGCCGCATGGGCAAGGCGCTGACCCTGCGTTACAAAATCCAAGGGTGGCGGCAGTCCACCGGCGCCCTGTGGGTACCGAACATGATCGTGCGCGTGGTCGACCCGCTGATCGGCATCGACCGCGACATGCTCATCAGCGAAATCGAGTACGTGCTCGATGACGCCGGCACCGTGGCCAACATCGTGGTAGGTCCGCCGGATGGCTTCGACCCCGAGCCGAAAGACCCGCACAAGTCGCGCAAGCTCAAGAAGGGTGGCAAGGCCGACAACTTCGAATACCTGATCCCCGCTGACTGGAAGCCTGGCCAATGAAACCCATGAGAAATTTTCTCGCCCGGGGCGTGGTCGCCCTGGTCGACGCCGGCCGCAAGCTGCAGGGCCTGCAGATGCGCCTCACCGCCGACGAAGTGAAAGACGGCATGGAGCACTTCGAGCCCTACGGCTTCACCTCAAACCCGCAGCCCGGCGCCGAGGCCCTGGCGGCGTTCCTGGGCGGCGACCGCTCCCACGGGGTGGTGGTCTGCGTGTCCGACCGGCGATTTCGCCTGCAGGCGCTCAAGAGCGGCGAGGTGGCCTTGTACACCGACGAGGGCGACCGGCTGCACTTCAAGCGCGACCGCGTGATCGAGATCGAGACGCTGACGCTCAAGGTCAAGGCCGAGACGGCCGTGGAGTTCGATACGCCGGTGATCCGCACCACGGGACAGATCGTTTCCAAGGGCGACCAGATCGCCGCCGGCGTCAGCCAGGTCAACCACCCGCACGCCGGCGTGACAGTGGGCACCCAGCAGAGCGGTAAGCCGGTGGTGACGGCATGACGCTGCTCGATGCCGAGTCCGAACGCGCCTGGCAGCGCGCGGTGGTGATCAGCCTGTTGACCTGGCGGCGCGCCGAGGCCGGCGACCTGCTGGACGACGACCAGCGTTACGGCTGGTGGGGCGACACGTTCCCGACCCTGGCCAATGACCGCATTGGCTCCCGCCTATGGCAGCTGCGCCGGCGCACGCTGACCGACGACACGGTGCGCACGGCTGAGGCGTTCGCCCGCGAGGCGCTGCAGTGGGCGGTGGATGACGACCGGGTGAGCGCCGTTACGGTAACGGCGTCGCGCAAGGTCGACCGCCTCGACATGCAGGTGCGGGTCGGCCTGCGCGATGGCCCAGTGATTGATGTTCAACTAGACAAACTGTGGCAGGTGATCAATGCCGTTTGAAACCCCAACACTGCCCGCCCTGGTGGCCAGGGCACAGGCCGACTTGGCCGGCGGCAGCGCCCTGGTCCGCTCCGACGCTGAGGTGCTGGCCCGGGTGCTGGGCGCTGCGTCGTCCGGCCGCTACGGCCATCAGCGCTACATTGCGGACCAGATCCTGCCGGACACGGCCGACGACGAAACCCTGCTGCGCATGGCCCAGGCACGGCTTAAGCGCGGCCGCCTGGAGGCCGTGAAGGCGAGCGGGGCGGCCACCTTCACCGGCGCCGCCTCGGCGCTGCTCGATGCCGGCACGCTGCTGCAGCGCGATGACCAGGTGCTGTTCAGGGTACGGGCCTCGGTCAAGCTGGCCGGCACCGAAGGCGTCGCCCAGGTCGAGGCCCTGGAGCCGGGCGAGCTGGGCAACACGCCCGCCGGCACCCTGCTGCGCTTGGTGTCGCCGGTGCTGGGCGTCAATGACACCTTCACCGTGGCAGCGCCGGGCCTGACCGGTGGCACCGAGCAAGAGAGTATCGAGGCGCTGCGCGCTCGGGTGATTCGTTCGTACCGCGTCATTGCCCACGGCGGCAGCAAGAGCGATTACGAAACCTGGGCGCTGGAGGTCGCCGGGGTGACCCGGGCCTGGGTGGTGCGGCACTGGGTCGGGCCGGGCACGGTGGGGGTGTTCTTCGTGCGCGATGGCGATATCGACATCATCCCGAACGCCGAAGCCATCGCCGCGGTGGCCGCCTACATCGAGCAGGAGCGGCCCGTTACGGCCGAGGTGTATGTGCTACCACCGGCAGAGAAGCCGGTGCAGTACCAGCTGTCAGTCACCCCGGACAGCAGCGCGGTACGGCGCGCCGTGGAAGCCGCCCTGGTAGACCTGCACAACCGTGAATCGGAGCTGGGCGCCACGTTACTGGCCACCCACATTGCTGAGGCCATCAGCGGCGCCACGGGTGAGCGCGATCACAAGGTCGTCAGCCCGGTGGGCGATGTGCAAGCCGCGCCCAATGAGCTGCTGACCTACGGGGGTGTGCTGTGGTTGTGAGGACGGAGCGGGACTACTACGCCCACTTGTGCACGCTGCTGCCGCCGGGGCCGGCTTGGGATCGTGAGTTCAACCCAGGCGTTGACCAGGTGCTGCAGGCGGCGGCTCAGGAACTGGCCACCGAGGATCGCCGCGCCGCCGACCTGCTGGCCGAGAGCGAACCCGCCACGGTGCGCGAGCTGGTTCCCGACTGGGAGCGGGTTATGCACCTGCCCGACCCTTGTATGGGTGAGTCGCCGGCGTTCGCCGACCGGCAATTGGCCGTGCGCCGCCGGCTGCTGGAGGTGGGCGGCCAGACGCCGGCCTACTTCGTGGAGCTGGCTTTCTCGCTGGGCTACCGCAATGCCCGCGTGATCGAGCACCGGGCGCCGCGCTTCGGCCGGTCACGCTTCGGCTCGGCCCGCTTCGGCACCTGGGGCGCGCAATTCATGTGGACCCTGGAGACGGGGCCGCGCCTGGCCCAGGGCAGTCGCTTCGGTTTCAGCCATTGGGGCCAGACCTTCGGCGGTGCCGCCAACGGCGCGCTGGAATGCCTGGTCAGCCGCGCCGCGCCGGCGCACACCCTTGAATCAATCAACTACGGATAACGCGATATGGACTACCCGAAACGCATCCCCAATGTCGGCTTGATCGGCGGCAGGTTCGCGGATGAAAACCCCAATACCGGCCAGCCTGGTTCGCTGATCCCGGCCGCGTGGGGCAACGCGGTCACCGATGAACTGTTGGCGGTGATCGAGGCCGCCGGCTTCACGCCGAGCGAAGACGACACCACCCAGCTGCTGCAGGCGATCCAGGGCCTCGCCGCAGGCGACGTCAAGCGCGCCGTGCGTGTGACCACCACGGGACCGATTGCCCTGTCTGGCCTGCAGACGATTGACGGCGTGGCACTGCTGGCCGGTGACCGGGTGCTGGTGAAGGATCAGGCCAACGCCGCGCAGAACTGGATCTACACGGCTTCGGCCAATGCATGGTCGCGGGCGCTGGACGCGAACGAGAACGCCGAATGCACGCCGGGCCACCTGATCATCGTGCAATCCGGTGCGAGTTACGCCGGTTCGCTGTGGCAACTGACGAACACGACGCCCCCGCAGGTAGGCGCTACGGCGCTGACGTTCGCTATGTTGCTGGGTAAAACCGGTGTGCCCGCCGGCAGCTACAACCAAGTGAGCGTGGACGCGTTGGGGCGAGTCACCGGCGGCAGCAACCCCACGACCCTTGCCGGCCATGGCATCACCGATGGATTGAAAAAAGGGCACCTCGGGCTTGGCGGGAAGATCGCCCCGGCAGGGCCGATCGACACCATCGGGCTGGACGGCGGTTTCTATTCCTTCACGGATGGGCAAACGACCTTCGGCAATTACGCTTCGGTGTTGAACATCCCCTACATCACGGACGATTACGCGGCCCAGATTGGCTTCCTGTACTCGGGCGATGAACCGATCATTGCTGTGCGCTCGACCAAGACCTCTGAGCAGTGGGGCAAGACACGCACCCTATGGCACAGCGGCAACTTTGATCCGGCGGGTTACTACACCCGCCCCCAGGTCGACGGGCTCTTATCCAAAAAGGCCAACTGGGCTATCACCCTCGGCGGCTACGGCATCACCGATGCCTACACGATAGCCGAGGTCGACACGGCGTTGGCCGCCCGGTTGATGGTGGGTGCCGTCAGCCGGCAACAGCCGGTGCTTTCATCCCCTGCATCGGGATCGGAGTATGGCTCTGGCGCCCTGATCATCCGCGAGGCGCTGGAGGTGGGAGCTACGGATGGCCGAGAAATTTTCGCACCTGGTATCGGCTTCCACTGGTTAGGGCAGGTGGCCGGCAAGCTGGTGATGGACTCCATCGGCAAGTTGAAATGGAACGGACAGCCGCTACTGCTCGGTGCCATCGCCAGTCAGGACGAAGTCGAGAGCGGCAGCTCGGATACCAATGTGGTGACCCCGTTCAAGATGCGTCTGGGGTTCTCGATCCTCAAGGGCGGTGGTGGGGCAAACAACGCCATTGTTTTTCCCAGGTGGATGGGTAGTTTCATGATCCAGTGGGGCGTCCATGTCGCCAACTCGGCTGACGCGGAAACAACCGTCACGTTTCCCGTGGGTTTCAACGTCATACCGGCCTGTATTAGCGGCTTCACACACGACGGCGTCATGACCCAGTCGACTGCGACCTCTCAAGGGCGCTTACTCACTGCAACAGGTTTCCAATCTCGGCGTGAAGACATCATCAACAGTTCGTCATTTTCCGGCACTGCGTACATCAACTGGATTGCCGTCGGTTTCTGAGGGTATTTATGAGCATTTGGGCTAAATGGGTCGAAGCGGATCAGCGGTTTTCGTTCGCCTTTCAAGATAACGGTGGGTCAAAAATTTCCCTCAAGAGACATGCAGAGTTGCTGGCAGCCGAAGCCACGGGCAAGTCGATAGCACTCGACAGCAATGGCGTTCCGACGTTGACAGATCCACAGCCACCCTCTGCTGAATTTTTGATGGATCGAGAGCGAGCCTGGCGCACCGCCGAGCTGTCGCGCTATGAGTGGGTAGTGGCCCGGCACCGCGACGAAGTGGAACTGGAAGGGACCACTACCATCACGGCGGACCAGTACGCCGAGTTGCAGGCCTACCGCCGAGCGCTGCGCGACTGGCCGGCCGCTGACTCATTCCCGACCGCTGAGCATCGGCCGCCTGCACCTAGTTGGCTACCAAGCCTCATCCAATAAAGCCCCGCACTGACGGGGCTTTTTCTTATCTGGAGAAAACTCATGATTCAATCCACTGCTCGTGGTGTACGCAACAACAACCCCGGCAACATCGACTACAACCCCCGCAACGCCTGGCAGGGGCAGCTGGGCGTCGAGGTGGGCGTGCCCAAGCCGCGCTTCGCCCGTTTCGACTCGCCCGAGAATGGCATCCGCGCCCTGGGCAAGCTGCTGATCAACTACCGCGGTAAGGACGGCATGCCCGACGTGGGCGAGAAGGGCATCGACACGGTGCTGGAAACCATCAACCGCTGGGCGCCGAACAACGAGAACGACACCCAGGCCTATGCCGCCGCAGTGGCCAAGCGCCTTGGCGTGGGCACCACCGACCCGATCAACATCAAGGACCGCTCCACGCTGTGGCTGCTCGTGGAGAGCATCATCATCCACGAGAACGGCGGCAACCCGTACAAGGGCTCGATCATCGATGAGGGTGTGCGGAGGGCGCTGGCGTGATTGCCTGGGCGCTGCGTTTCACCGGGGCCGGCCTGCTGATCCTGCTCGGCATGGTCGTCGGCGCCTGGGCCACCACACACCACTTCCGCCCGCTGCTGGACGACCAGCAGGACCTGGCTACCCAATGCGCCGCCGCCCGGGACAACCTAGCCGGTCTAGCGCAGGAGCAGGGCAAGGCCCTAGGCGAACTGACCCTGGCCGCGAGCGCTCGCCAGGCCAGGGCGAAGCAGGCTGTGGACGAGGCTGCGGTCAGCGCCCAGGGCGACTTCGCCGCGGCGAACAGACTGCAGCAGGAGCGAACCCGCGGCGACCAGTGCGCGGCCGCCACCTCGATCATCGACAAGGAGCTGGGCTTATGAGGCTGGTGGGCAAATTGGGCTGCTGTGGGAGCGGAATTGTCATGGTCCGGGCTGCAAACCGCCTAGTCCGTGGCCTGGCCTGTGGGAGTGGGGTGGCGGGTATCCTGGCAATTTACGGGTGTTCTGGCCAAGTTGAACCGCAGATGCAGTACGTGCGCGTCGAGGTCCCGGTGGAGGTGCCGTGCCGGGCGCCTGAGGTCGCGATGCCGCCCTGGGCAGCTGCCGGCCTGCGCAAGACTGACAGCCTGGAGGTGAAGGTGCGGGCGCTGCTGGCCGAGCGCCGGCAGCGTATCGGATACGAGAAGCAACTGGAGGCAGGAACGGCGGTATGCCGGTAACCGACCTTTACTCGCTTCGGGAGTAGTCGTCTGGTTGGTGATACTTGTCATAGCCTTGAGTGAATGCCTCGCCCAAGCCTGAAATTCTCTCTCTCGCGGGGAGGGTTAGCTTCGCGCTGATGTTGTACCAAGGGTAGACACCCTTGATATCCGGATGCATGGTCGCAGCGACCTCAACATCTGAGGTTGACACGTACCGGCCTGCCCATTTCTCGATCATGTGCTTCAACGCAAACGTCCGCTGTTGAGGTCCCTTGATTTTCGTCTGAGCATCCAGCCACTCGTAAGCGAACCGGATGCAATCGTTATGCTCATGGAGGGGCTCGGATTGCTTATAAGTCGTTGCTTTCTTGCCTGCCTCAATCTGCTCATCTGAAATCATGCGTAAAACCCCTTTGGCGGTTGTGATGAGATCTGCAGCCGGCTGACAGGTAAGGCCAACCGGAGGACACAACAAATCTATCATGGCCCATGGCCATGGAGTCATGTATCCCGCAGTACAGGATCAACCTCCCGCATATTTCCCATCCCTCCTGCTCGAGCTGAAAGGAAAGCCCGCCAAGCGGTTCTGGCCTGGCCATCCGTTTGGATGTTCAAATTCTGTATCCATATACAGTATTGGTGCCGTATGTACTTCCTCCTTGTTCGCCGCCGTGAGCGCGGTGTCGCCATCCCCAACGAAAAGCTCGCCAAGGTCAAGCCGCTGCGCGCAGACGTGCACATCGAGTACGGCCACAGCAAAGTGCTCGGGCGCCCGTGCATTGAGGCCTGGGTGTTCAACCCGACGCCGAGCGGCGACATCATCCCGCGCCTTCACGATGCCTGCGTCAACGGCATGGCCCAGATGGGCATGAACATCACCGGCTTCGAAGACATCGACGGCGTGCTGTACTCGCAGTCGTGGTGGTGCCGTGTTGAGTAGGCTGGCCGGCATTCCGCGGCCTTGGCTCGACGAGTTATACGACGGCCCCGCCCTGGTCACCGACCCAGACGGACGCGCCGCAGTGCTCAACGAAATGGCCTATGCCGCTCGCCGGCGGCAAGAGGTAGATGGCGGCACGCAGTCCGACATGCTGGAGCTTGCCGAGGCGGCCAGGACCTGGGCGCTACTCGAGCACGAAGAGGCCTGGGCCATCGGCCTGCTCAGGTTTGAATCTGGAGAGGAGTGGGAGAGGGACGAGCCAGGACGGATCGTGGTCGGCAGATCGCCGCGGGAGGGGGTGTAACTCGTACCAATTTTTGTACCAATGATCGTGTTTTGGCGTGTGGCGCAGAGTTTTTCAGCGGGGCGAAACCCCTGATTTCATTGGGTTTCGCCACTTTCTGAAACTCACCAAAACGCGGAAAACATCTTTGGAGTATGGTCGAACCGCTGTCGAATGCCTTATATCTAAAGGGCGCAACGTGAAGTAAATTTAATCCGGCGCGCTTTACGCCGCCTTCCTACGTGGTCAACCGGACGACCTGCCATGACGCTCACGATCGATTTCACCGACCAGGCCACCGGCCTGCATCACGATGCGATTCTCAAACCCCTGCGCGCCTTCAACGACAGCGTGATCGGTTCGCCCGGCGCGGCCACCGTCGCCTGGACGCTGCGCGATCCAGACGATGATGAGGTCGTTGGCGGGCTCTACGCCAGGCTCGGAGGGGGTTGGTTGTTCGTCGAGCTGCTGGTGGTGCCCGAGCGCATGCGCGGGCAGGGCAGCGGACGCGAGCTGATGGCCCAGGCCGAGGCGCTGGCGAGGGAGAAGGGGTGTTGCGGAATCTGGCTGGATACCTTCAGCTTCCAGGCGCCGGACTTCTACCGCAAGCTGGGGTTCGAGGTGTTCGGCGAGCTTGCCGACTTTCCGCCTGGGCATACCCGCTATTTCCTGCATAAACGGTTGGCGTAGCATCTCGCTCCTCACAGCCGGGGCTGCTTTGCAGCCCTTTCGCGGCACAAGGCCGCTCCTACAAGGGTCAACCCACCCGCAACCAGATCGCCGAGGCGTCGTCGCTCATCTTGAACCGCGGGTAGCGCAGGCACGCGGCATCGTCGTGCTCGATGCCGCGCAGTGTCCGTGCCAGGTCATCCAGGCCGTGGCTTTGCAGGCGCTCGATGAAACCTGCCGGGTCATAGGCCCGGTAGGTATCGAACAGCGCCGCGAAGCCATCGCTCATCAGCAGCACATCGTCACCCACGGCGACTGGCGCTCGGCTGTAGAAGGTGCCCTCACGGGACAGCTCGGCATCGACGCCGAGCACGGCCCGGGGCCGCTCGCGGGCGCTGCGGCGGTCGGCCAGCACCGCTGGGGTGCGCACGCCGTTGGCGCCGGTGCCGGGGCCGAGTGCGGCGGCTTCGGCTTGCTCGGCCTCGCGATCGGGCTCGGGGGTAAGGAAGCGGATGCCTTGCGCGCTGCGATGCAGCACCACGCAGTCGGCCAGGTGCGCGCAGACCAGTTCTTCACCCTCGATGGCCACGGCGGCAAAGGCGGCGCGCGGCAGTTCCCAGGTGGCCAGGGGCTCGCGTCGGCGATCCTGCCGGTAGGCCTGGGCAATAGTATCGAAAACTGTCTCGCAGACCTGTCGCAGTGGCCCCGAGGCCGTGGCGAAGGCGCGCTGGGCCGTGGCCGAGAGCCACGCCGCGCCGCCGCGCTCGCCGAGCAGGCCGGGGGCGCCGAGGTCGGTAGCGCCGTCGATGACCCAGGCGTGGCAGTCGGCGTTGCCGATACGGTCGTCATTGGGCACATCGGGCTTGCCAGCCAGGCACAAGCTCTGGATCAGGTCGAAATGCATGTCGGGCTCCAGGTCGGTGGGATCACCGACCTTGAGCCCTGCGCCGTCGCGAGTCAAATTTCACGGTCTGGGCGTGCGGTCCCAGCAATGGCTGTCCAGGTCGCAGACGCCGAATTGCCGGTCCATCAGCGCCATGCGTCGCAGGTGGGCGTCGAGGATGTCGCGGCCTACTTCGCTGTCGATGATATAGCGGCTGTAGCGCTCGATCAGGCGTTGCTTCCAGGCATCGCGGGTGGCCGCGTCCAGGGTGTCGGGCGCACTGGCCAGGCGTTGCAGGGTGGTGTCGTCGACGCGCTTGAGCTGGTCGCTGAAGGTGGCGATGTAACGGGCGCGCTGTGCTTCCTTGTGACGGGAGGCTTCGGCATCGAAGGTATCGAGATTGCGTTGCCATTGCGCCCAGTAGGCATCCGGCAACTTCAGGTCGCGTTTCTGGCGCAATGCGTCGACGATCTGCGCGTTGCTCTGGCGCGGTGGTGGCTGTCGGTCCTGGCTGGCCAGTGGGTCCTGGGCCAGGATCTGCGTGATCCAGGCCGTGCGGGCTTCGCTATCCGGTTGAATCGGACCGAGCGGCGCTGAGTCGGTGGCGTTCGAGCTTGGCAGGCCGTTGCAGCCGGTGAGTGACAGCAACAGCAACAGCGACAGAGCCAGCAGGGCTGGCAGGTTGTGGCGCAACATGAATCTTCCTTGAGTAACTGCACAATCGTGCATCCGATCGGATGCACGAGGGGTATCGGCTCTTGCCTGGCCGACTTGAGCGTTCAGCCGAGGGCCTTGGCCATTTCCGTGGTTGCCGCCCAACCCAACCCGGCGTAAACCGGCCTGCCCACGTCGGTGGCATGAAGCACGGCGAAGTCCAGGCCGCGCTCGGCGAACTCCGATTCGGCGAGGCGCATCAGTTTCGAGGCCAGGCCCTGACGCCGATGGGATGGCTCGACATAGACATTCAGCACGTAGCCGCGCTGTTCCTGATCGGGGTGGGCCGGATGCGGCGGCCACTCGATCGTCATCAGGCCGATCGCGGCCACTGGTTGCATGTCGCCCAACAGTACGAAACCGTAATAGCGACCGTCCGCCAGGCGCGTCCATAGCCAGGGCCCAAAGTGCTCGGTCATGGTCTTCAGGCGATGCGGGTCGCCACCGGCTTCCAGAAACATGGCCTCGCGATGGGCGCAGACCATGGCATGGTCGCCCGGCAACAGACGGCGCAGGGTCAGGCCGGGAAAGTCGATGGCGGGCGGCAGGTCGTTCATGGCAGTTACCTTGGGTCGAAGACCTCGATCCTAGGCGTGTACGGCGCCAGCGGTTAGATACAGATGGCCGGCAAACGCGGCATACAGCCCCTTGCCGCTCCCCGGGTTTGCGGCGATGATCCGCCGCAAACCGTTTACCGACGAGGAGGTTCCGCATGCCTGTTGCCCCGCTTTTGCGCTGCACCGACCTTGACGCCACCCGCCGTCATTACCGCGATGTGCTGCAATTTACCGTCGCCGACACCGCGCAATCGACCCTTACCGTCCAGTTGCACGACTGCCGCCTGCTGTTCACCGAGGACGACCTGTGGCGGCTGCCGCCGGGGTGTGCCGGGACCTTCTATCTGGTGGTCGAGGATGTCGACGGCTATTACGCACAAGTTCGCGAGCTGGCGGATATCGCCTGGCCGTTGCACGACACGGAGTATGGTTCGCGGGAGTTCGGCGTGCGTGATTGCAATGGCTATTACCTGGCCTTCAGCCAGCGGCACGCCGACGTCGCGCAAGCCGCACGGGTTGCCTCGTGATCCTGCGCGGCCGAGCATTGCTGGCGATGTTGCTGCTTGCCGGCCCGGCCTTGGCCATGGACGGCAAGGGCAACTCGAGCGACCACTTCACCGTCGGCTCGAGCCTCGCCACCGCAGCGGTAAGCGGCTCCACCAGCCATCCGACGCGTACCTACCAGGCCGCCCGCGACGATGCGTTGCTGTTCATCGCCAGCGACGGGCGCCTGCGCGGCGCACGGCTGGAGCAGGCCTTGGACGAGTACCGCCAGCTGCATCCGGTGAGCGCGCTGAGCGATCGTGAGCTGGCCCAGGCGTTCGCCTGCCAGGGCTGATGGCTTGAGCCGCTGATCGGTCCGCCCTGGCATGCCAGGACAGGCGGCTAGACTCGTGGGCAACGAGTCCCGCCAGGAGTCCGATCATGACCGCCAAGAACAGCATTTGCCTGTGGTACGACAGCGACGCCGAGGTGGCGGCGAACTTCTACGCCAGCACCTTCCCCGACAGCCGGGTGACCGCCGTGCACAAGGCGCCCGCCGACTACCCCTCGGGCAAGGCGGGCGATGTGATCACGGTGGAGTTCACCGTGATGGGCATCCCGTGCATCGGTCTCAATGGCGGCCAGGCGTTCAGCCACAGCGAGGCCTTTTCGTTCCAGGTGGCGACCGATAGCCAGGAGGAAACGGATCGCTACTGGGACGCCATCGTCGGCAACGGTGGCAGCGAGAGCGTGTGCGGCTGGTGCAAGGACAGGTGGGGGCTGTCCTGGCAGATCAGTCCGCGGGTATTGACCCAGGCGGTGGCCAGCCCCGATCGCGCCCTGGCGAAGCGGGCGTTCGAGGCGATGCTGCAGATGGGCAAGATCGACATTGCCACGATCGAGAAGGCCATCAAGGGCTGAAGGTGAGGCGCCTCAATGCACGGTCTTGCGTTCCCTGACGCACGCCCGTGCCTGTTCCGTCAGGACGTCCAGCCGCTCGTCGCGCAGGCGCTCGGCATCTATCATCGCCGCCTCACCCTGTTGCTTGAGCAGGTAGGCGTGGATCTGCCGGACTTCGACGGTCTGGTAGATCGGCGCGATGTCCAGCCGCCCGATCAGCGCGCCGCTGGCCTGCCCGGTACTGCTCATCAACACCTGTGGGCCGGTACAGGCGACCACCTGCAGGCCCATGTCCTCGAACCATGGCACCTGCTGGGCGAAAGTGCTCAGCTCGACGCAGGCATAGCGTTCACGCACTGCGTGCAGCAGGCCACGGGCGATGCCCTGGCGGCGGTGGCTGGGGGCGACGGCGAGGTAGGCCAGGGCGCAGGCCTGCGGGTTGTCCTGGGCCGGCAGTACCAGGGCGAAGCCGAGCAACTGGTCCGGTGCCTCGGCATCCAGGGCCAGGGTCAGCTCGACGGCCAGGCCGCGGGTGCCGTCCAGGGCAATCAGGTACTGGTGCACCTCCAGGCCGACACCGTACTGGTACAGCGGGTAGAGTGGGTTGTCCGGGCTGATGGCGACGCTGCTGAGCTGGCCGACATGGTCGATCACCAGCTGGCGGATCTGGTTCTGGAAGGATTCGGGCGGCACGCCATCAAGGCGGCGGAGGATGAACATCGCGGGTCGGGCTCCGGCAGGATTGAAACACCCGCCCCGGAACGAGGCGGGTGATCATTCTAGCGCAGCCCGGCCAGCATGAGGTCGAGGTTCTGCACCGCGGCGCCCGAGGCGCCCTTGCCCAGGTTGTCGAACACCGCAGTCAGCAATACCTGGCCATGCTCGGGGTTGGCATACACGGCCAGGCGCAAGTCGTTGCTGTCGTTCAGCGCCTGCGGGTCCAGCGCCTGAGCTGGGCCGTGCTGGTGCAGAGGCATCACCTGCACATGGCGGGCACCCTGGTAATGCCGCTCCAGGCAGGCTTGCAGCTGCTCGGCGCTGACCCCGGGCAGCAGGCGCAGTTGCAGCGGGATGCTCAGCACGATGCCCTGGCGGTAGTCGCCGTAACCCGGCACGAACACCGGCCGCGCGCTCAGCCCCGCATGCTGCTGGATCTCTGGCACATGCTTGTGGGCGAGCTCCAGTCCGTATAGCTGGAGTGTCGGCAGGTAGGCGTCGCTGCGCTGCTCATGCCGCTCGACGGCGGCCCGGCCGCCACCGGAGTAGCCGGAGATGGCATGGATGCTCAGCGGATAGTCCGCCGGCAGCAAGCCTGCCTTGACCAGCGGATGCAGCAGGGCGATCGCGCCGGTGGGGTAGCAGCCGGGGTTGCTTACCCGGGTGGCCCGGGCAATGCGTTCGGCCTGTTGTTCGTTCAGTTCCGGCAGGCCATAGATCCAGCCGGGCGTGGTGCGGTGCGCGGAGCTTGCGTCGATCACCCGCACCGCCGGGTTGTGCAGGGTGGCCACGGCCTCGCGGGCGGCGTCGTCGGGCAGGCAGAGCACGGCGATATCGGCGCTGTTGATCGCCTCGCTGCGCCGCGCCGGGTCCTTGCGCTCGGCTTCGGGCAGGGTGAGCAGGCGCAGGTCCTGGCGGCCGTGCAGGCGGGCATGGATCTGCAGGCCGGTGGTGCCTTGGTCGCCGTCGATGAAGACGAGGGGCTGGTGCATGTCGGTGTTCCAGTGAAGAGAAGGAATGGCGTTATCCTCGTCGTTCGCTGGACGAAAGAAAATTTGAATATCATGATTGCCATGTTCAGTAATCCTGAATCTAAATCGCATGCCCCTGTAGGAGCGGCCTCGTGCCGCGAAAGGGCTGCGAAGCAGCCCCAGGGTTGCCCGTTTGGCGCGAAAGTGCCGGGGCTGCTGTGCAGCCCTTTCGCGGCACAAGGCCGCTCCTACCTGAGATGTGCCAGCCGCTATTACTTCATCCGTGCCGAGACCCCATGCGAGAAATCAGCCTCGACCGCCTGCGCACCCTGGTGGTGATTGCCGACCGTGCCTCCTTTGCCGACGCCGCCCGTCAGCTCAACCTGGCGCCTCCGACCATCAGCCTGCACGTGGCCGAGCTGGAGGCACGCATTGGTGCGCCCTTGCTCACCCGCACCCGCGGCCAGGTGCGCCCCACGGCCATTGGCGAGACCTTGCTGACCCGCGCCCGGCGCCTGCTGGCCGACGCCGACCAGGCCCTGGACGAAGTGCGCCGCCAGGTGCAGGGCCTGACCGGGCGGGTGCGCCTGGGCGCTTCGACTGGCGCCATCGCCCACCTGTTGCCCCAGGCCCTGGAAACACTGCGGGTGGACCATCCGGGAGTCGACGTGCAGGTTCAGGTGCTCACTTCACAGGCCTCCCTGGCGCGACTGCGCGAGGGCACCCTGGACATCGGCCTGGTGGCGCTGCCGCAGGTGGCGGGCAAAGGGGTGAGGATCACACCGTGGCGGCGTGACCCGATCATGGCCTATGTTCCCGCCGACTGGCAGCCGCCTGCCCGGGTCACGCCGGCCTGGCTCGCGGCCCGGGCGCTGATCCTCAACGACAGCTCCACGCAGTTGTCGCGGGTGACCTCGGAGTGGTTTGCCGCGGCGGGGCTGTACCCCGAGCCGCGGATCGAGCTGAACTACAACGATGCGATCAAGAGCCTGGTGGCGGCGGGCTACGGCGCCACCTTGCTGCCGCAGGAAGGGGAGGTGCAGCAGTCGCCGCCGCGCATCGCCCGGCGGCCGTTGCGACCGGGGATGTGGCGCCAACTGGGGATCGCCTGTCGCGAGGGGCAGGTGGAGCGGGCGACGGAACATGTACTGGAGGCGTTGGGGCGGCTGCGTCAATGAAAAATGGCAGTACAGGCTGTCACTTGCCATTCACTGGAGAATGCTAGTGCAGGATCTGCTTGAGAAACGCCTGTGCCCGCGCCGTGCGCGGCTGGCCGAAGAACACCTCGGGTGGGCTGTCCTCGATAATCTTCCCGCCCTCGAGGAAAAGCACCCGCTCGGCCACCTGCCGGGCGAAGCCCATCTCGTGGGTGACGCACAGCATGGTCATGCCGGTGCCGGCCAACTGCACCAGCACATCCAGCACCTCGGCCACCATCTCCGGGTCGAGCGCCGAGGTCGGCTCGTCGAACAGCATGATCCTCGGTTTCATGCATAGCGCCCGGGCGATCGCCACCCGCTGCTGCTGGCCACCGGACAGCTGGCTGGGGTACTTGTGCGCCTGGCTCTCGATGCCGACCTTGCTCAAGTAGAAGCGCGCCCGTTCCTCGGCCTCCCGGCGCGACAGGCCGCGCACGCTCATCGGCGCCAGCAGGCAGTTGTCGAGCACGCTCATGTGCGGGAACAGGTTGAAGTGCTGGAACACCATGCCGATCTCGCTGCGCACCTGGTCGGCCTGGCGGCCTTTGCTGGCGAGGTCGGTGCCGGCCACGCGGATGCTGCCCTGCTGGGCGATTTCCAGGCGGTTGATGCAGCGGATCAGCGTCGACTTGCCCGAACCCGACGGGCCGCAGAGCACGATGCGCTCGCCCTCGCGCACCGACAGGTCGATATCGTGCAGCACATGGAAGGCGCCGTAGTGCTTGTTCAGGCCCTCGATGCGAATCAGCTCCGGGCGCGGATCGGGGGCAGGGTGCAGGCTGGCAAGGCTCAGGGGGGCGGTCATCTTGTTGTTCTCCCGCTCAAGGTTCAGTCGAAACGTGCGGCGCTGTAGGGCGCAGGGTCGGTGAAGGGGTGCTCGCCGGTCATCAATTCGGCCAGCAGGCGGCCGCTGACCGGGCCCAGGGTCAGGCCGTGGTGGGCATGGCCGAAGTTGAACCACAGGTGCTTGTGCAGGGGCGCCGGGCCGATCACCGGGCGCATGTCCGGCAGGCAGGGGCGGCGGCCCAGCCAGGGCTTGTCGTCCAGGCGCTCGCCCAGGGCCGGGAACAGCTGGCGCGCCAGGGCCTCGCAGCGGCGCAGCTGGATCTCGTTGGCGGCGGCATCGCTTGCGGCGAATTCGATGCCGGTGGTCAGGCGCACGCCACGGGCCATCGGCGCCAGGACATAGCCGCCCTGGGTGTCGCAGATCGAGTGGCCCAGCTCGGCGCCGTCGCGGGTGGCGTAGTGCATGTGGTAGCCGCGCTTGATGCCCAGCGGAAAGCGGTAGCCCAGCCGCTCGTAGAGGTCGGCCGACTGCGGGCCGAGGCAGGCCACCACCTCGTCGGCCGTCACCGTCCCTCGACGGGTGTCCAGCTGCCAGCCGTCCTCGACCTGGCGCAGGCTGCGCGCGTCGCCATGGAGGAACTGCCCGCCGCGCTGGACGAACAGCGCCGCGTAGCCACGGGTCAGGCCGCCGGGGTTGCTCACTGTCTTCGGGTCGAGCCAGTGGATGCCGCCGATCACGCCACCGTCCAGTTGCTGTTCGCGGGCCTGCAGTTGTTCGCGTTCGAGGATCTCGTACTGCAGACCATAACGGGCCAGGCCCCGCAGGTCGCGCTTGGCCTGTTCGAACAGCGCACTGTCACGGTACACCTCGATCCAGCCCTTGGCCTGTACCAGTCCTTGCAGGCCGGCGGCCTCGATCAGTGCATCGTGTTCTTCGACACTGCGCTGCACCAGCGGCAGCATGTCGGCGGCGGCCTTGGCCAGGCGGCCGGGGGCGGACTGGCGCCAGTAGCTGAGCAGCCAGGGCGCGACCTTGGGCAGGTGGGTCAGGCTGTAGCGCACGTCGGGCTGGCGGTTCAGGCCGTAGCGCAGCAGGGCGCTCCATTGGCGCGGGAAGGCGTAGGGGATCACGCTGGAGCGCTCGATCAGCCCGGCGTTGCCATGGCTGGTGCCGCTGCCCGGTTCGTCGCGGTCGACGAGGATCACCTGGCGTCCGCGGGCCTGCAGGTGCAGGGCGGTGCTGACGCCGACGATGCCGGCACCCAGGACGATGGTCTGGCAATGCATGTAAGGATTCCTTCAATCAGTTCAGGTGGCGGCCCAGGCGGGCCTCCAGGTGTTTCAGGGTGCGCCGGACCACCTCGACGATCAGCAGGTAGAGCACCGCCGCCCACAGGTAGATCTGGAAGTCGAAGCTGCGCGAGAAGGCCAGCTTGGTCACCCCCATCAGGTCGTAGATCGTCACCAGCGAGGCGATGGCGCTGGCCTTGATCATCATGATCAGCTCGTTGCCCAACGGGCCGATGGCCACCAGCAGCGACTGCGGCAGCACCACCTTGAAGAAGGTGGTCGAGCGCTTGAGGTTGAGGGCCTTGGCCGCCTCGTACTGGCCCGGCGCGACGGCCATCAGGCTGGCGCGGAAGATCTCGGCCTGGTACGCGGCGGTGTTGAGGGTGAAGGCGAGCAGGGCGCAGTACCAGGCCTCGCGGAAGAACCACCACAGCCCCAGGTCCTGCCAGAAGCCCTTGAGCGAACCGAGCCCGTAGTACAGCAAAAACAGCTGGGCCAGCAGCGGCGAGCCGCGAAAGAAATACACGTAGCCCGCAGCCAGGCGTCGCAGAACGAGGTGCTGCGACATCCGCGCCAGGGCCAGGAGCATGCCCAGCAGCGCGCCGAGGGTGAAGGAGATCGCCACCAGCTTGGCGGTGACCAGCAGGCCATCGACGAAGCGCGCGCCGTAGCGCTCCAGCAGGTCGGGATCGAGCACGTAGGCCAGCAGTTGCTCCGGGCTCATGGGCGGGCTCCTTGCAAATGGCGGTTGCTGCGCCGCTCCAGCAGGGTGAAGACCCTGCCCGACAGCGCCGAGAACAGCAGGTAGACCAGGCAGGCGACGCCGTAGAACAGCATCGGCTCCTTGGTCACGCTGACCGCCAGGTTGGTCTGGCGCATCAGGTCGATCAGCGAGATGGTCGAGACCAGCGAGGTGTCCTTGAGCAGGCTCAGCCAGTTGTTCGACAGGCCCGGCAGGGCGATGCGCG